>Ga0182021_10007391_pt1 | contig 13019 bp, 15 predicted proteins | sample 612E3MmetaG_FD_120493 | JGI IMG/M metagenome (GOLD analysis project Ga0182021, IMG submission 120493) | Permafrost microbial communities from Stordalen Mire, Sweden - 612E3M metaG (Illumina Assembly) | ecosystem: Environmental > Terrestrial > Soil > Wetlands > Permafrost | place: Sweden... | reverse complement strand
GCTGCGCATCATGCCGGCTTCCGCGACATCGTGCACGGCGGCATCATCTCCACGGCGCTCGACGAGGCGATATTCTGGGCCGCGGCGACGACGACAAAACGCTTCTGCCTGGCGGCCGAACTCAACGTTCGCTTTCTCCGCAAAGTCTCCGTCGGCGAAACGTACCTGATCGTCGCGAAACTCGATGCCGACCGGGGTCGTCTTTGGCAATCGAGTGCTGAACTACGCGACGCGGCCGGCAAGGTCTGCGCCAAGGCGACGTGTAAACAAGTCCCGATGGACGCCGCCGCGATGAAACACGCCGCCGTGGATTTCCTGCCGGACCCAGCCACAGCCGAGGCAGTATCGCTCTTCCCGGACTTGGCATCCTGAGGTACAATGCCGGTGTGAACGCCGGCGAGCAGACCAAACTGCTGCGGTGGGCGCGCAACGCCATCGAGCAGGCCGTGCGCGGCGAGAAGTTGACGCCGGTGCCTCCGGCTGAACTTACCCCGGAGATTTGCGCGCCGCACGCGGCGTTCGTCACGCTCAAGAAGCACGGCGAATTGCGCGGCTGCATCGGCAAAATGGATTTTGCCCGGCCGCTCTGGGAGAACGTCGTCAGCGCCGCCGTTTCTTCGGCGCTCGAAGATCCACGGTTCGAGCCGGTCACGCCGGAGGAGTTGCCGGACTTGCATCTGGAAATCTCCGTGCTCGAACCGCCGGTGGAATTGACGCGCATCGAAGACTACGACGCGCAGCGGCATGGGATCATCATCGAGAAGGGGTACCGGCACGCGTTGTTGTTGCCAAAGGTGGCGCAGGAGTATGGGTGGAACGAGGCGCAGGTGTTGGATTGTTTGTGCCGGAAGGCAGGCTTGCCGGGCGACGCGTGGCGCGAGCCGGACGCGCGGCTGCAGATTTTCACGGCGATCGACTTTGGCGAGGCTGTCGGAAAAGATTGATTGCCGGGGCGGCTTGTGTTTCTATCACATTTACTGTGCTGCTGAAGATCACCAGAGGCTTGGGCGGCCCTCAAGGCTTGAGAATCCTGATCATGACGCTCATGATCGGGGCGGCTATCTTGCTTCTCGCCTATGCCGTCCGCCACAAAATGCTCGCGCCGACAGGCGTCGTCGCTGTGGAGATGCCGCGCGAAGAGGTGTTGGCGCTCGGCGAAAAGGCGCGCGGGACGATGCCGGATCTGAGCTATCTCACCAATGACATGGCGCGTGTCGCGACCTTCGCTGCCGCGCGGCGCGCAGATGGCACATGGGACGGACTGGCGGCCGGCACGGTGTTGCAGGTGGAGAGCAGTCAGATTACCGAAGGCGACACGTGGGTGACCGGCATCGTGCAGGGCGGCGCGCGCAACGAGCGGGTCGCGGTGCATTCCACGTTCTTGGAGCGCTATTTGCCGGTGGTGTTGGAGCGCACGATGGAGGTCTCGGATTTGCGGCTGATGATGGTGAAAAGCGCGCCGCGGCCCGGGTTGGCGGTCAGCGGTTGGCTGCGCAACATCACCTCGCAGACACTGTCGCAATGCGTCGTCACCTGTGTCTTTCAGGACAAGAACGAGCACGAAGTGGATACGGCGCGCTCGGAGCAGTTAGCGCTCGCGCCGATGCAGTTAGTGCGTTTCCAAACCACGAAGACCGACCGGCAATTCAACAGCATCGCCATCCAGATTACGCACGCGACACCGGATGGGCTGCGCAATTATCTCTCGACGATCGTCATCAAGCGTTCAAGCATGCAGTAGCGCGCGGAACCGCTGCGCGTCGGTCACCATCGCGAGATTGTTGAACAGGCAATAAGTTGGCGTCTTGCCGGCGCACAGCTTCCGCAACTGCGCCAATTCCGTCGCGCTGAATCGATGGCGCGCCCCGGTCGTGCCGTGCAGCCGGTAATACTGAACCTTCGTGCGGATGGCCGGCTCGGCCTGGAACGGATCGACGACGTGGATGAGGTCCAGTTCCCGGCACAACTCCGCGATCAAGGCCGGGTCCCAATTACCGCGCGGTTCCCAGCCCATCAGGAATTTCCCGCGCTTGGCTTTCTCGAAAAAGGTCCGGAGGTGGCTGACGTTTTCTTTCGTCGCGCGGAAGCTGGCCGGACATTGGAACAGGACGAGGACGGCGCCGAGTTCCTTGGCCACGGCAAACGTCCTATCCCACGCCCAGCGCACAGTCGGGTTGAAGCCGAAGTTGCCGCAGTGTTCCCGGTCGCCGGGGTCGAGCCGGGTGCGTTTGTACGTCGGGCTGGTGGCCGGATGCGTAATCACCTGCCACGCCTTGATCGCAAATTTGAAACTCGATGGAGCGGCCGCCCGCCAGCGGGCGGCAGTCTCAATTTTGGGAAGTTGATAGAAGCTGGAGTCGATCTCGACGCCGGAAAACGTCTCGAAATATTTCTCCTGCGCCATGGCGAATCCACAGCAACCGACGATGATGGGAGCAGGCTGGCGTTGCAAAGTGGGCGGAAGTCTAGCAGGGAGCTTCCGGCTTGCAAAGTGCTCTTTCCAACGTCATGATGACCACTGAGGCTGCTATGGCTACATCTCCGCAAGTTGATTCCAAGACGAATGAGCTTGTCATGTCCCCGCGTGACATCCTTTTTGAATGCCCGGCCTGCCGCAAGAGCCTGGTCGTGGACGAAGCGGCGGAGGGGTTGATTGTGGATTGCCCGCAATGCCACATCAACGTCATCGTCCCGCCCAAACCGGCCCCGCCGAAACCGGCGCCGGCCAAACCGGTCGTCGCCCAGCCGCCGGTCGCGGCCACCGAAAGCGATGACTTGCGCAGCCGGCTGGTCACCATCACCAGCAAGCTCAAGGAACTCCAGACCCAACGCACCGAGATCAACAACCGGCTCGCGTCCCGGCTCAACGACATCAACCGCGACCTTGTGATGCAGGCGCGTTTGGAGACGGCGCAGCAACAGGTGATTGCGGAGTTGACCCAGTTGGTTGGCCAGATCGGCACGTCCGCCGGTACGTCCGCGGCCGGACGCACGCGCGTCAACTTGCGGTCGTAGTCGCAAGTGGAACGGGCGTCTCGCCCGTTTGGTGGTTTGCTTTCACGGATGAACGGGCGGGACGCCCGTTCCACTAAGACGCGGTTGTAGCCAATGCCGGCTCGCGCACCGTGGCCGGGCTGGTGAGCGACTTCAGCAGAATCTTCGAGTTGCGTCCGCTCTGCTCGTACTTCTCGCGCCGCGCCACCGGCAAGTCTTCCGGTTTGCCCTCGATGTAGCCGAGCTTGTGCTGGAAATACGTGAACGCCTGCGTCGAGAGACAGAAGATCGTCTCCGCGCCGGTTTCCCGCGCCACTTGCTCCGCGCGCACGGCCAGCTTCGTGCCGATGCCGCGATGCTCGTGAGCCGGGTTGACCTGCAAACAGGCCAGTTCGATCTTCTTCTCGGCCGGATAAGGCGTGACGGCAACGACGCCGACAATGTTGTTGTCGATTTCGAAAACGAAATATTCGCTGATGTGTTTCTCGACGCTACCCCGAGTGCGGCGGACAAGCTGATCGTCCTGAATCGCCGGCTTGATCAGCGAGAAGATGTGCCGGATGTCCTTGCGCATCGCCTGCCGGATGCCCTGATACTCGTTGGCGTAAATCAATGTGCCGATGCCTTCGTTGGAGAACACTTCCGCGAGCAGCCCTTCGTCCACTTGCCCGTTGATGACGTGCACGCGCGGCACGCCGCCCTGCGACGCCCGCAACGCGTGTTGCGCCTTCGAAATCATGTCCGGCGCGAAATTGCCGAGCGCCGCCTCCAATTCGCCCACCGACATTTGCGAGACAAGCTTGCCGTCGATCTCCAGCCCGTTGCGCGTGGTGATCAACATCAACTTCACCGCACCAAGCGCCCGCGCTACTTCGACGGCAACAGAATCCGAGTTCAGCCGGTACGTGTGCCCCGTGCCGTCGAACCCAAGCGGCGGAATCACCGGTATGATTCCTTTGTCGAGCAACGTCCGCAGCATCTCCGTGTCTACTTGGTGCACCTTGCCGGTCTGCTGGTGATCCACGCCCTTGATGATGCCGAGCGGCACGGCTTCGATGCAGTTCGATTGCGCGCCACGCAAATTGTTCAGCGAGAGTCCTTCGAGGATTTCGTGCGTGACCTGCGTCGCGCCCATGATACCGAGTTTCAACGTCGCGGAATCAGTAATACCGGTGCCATCCCAATTGCTGGCCGGCACGTTGAGTTCCTTGGCCAGCGCTTTGATCTGGTGGCCGGCGCCGTGGACGATGACGATCTGGATGTTTAAGCTGCGCAACACCGCCACGTCCAGCAGCAGGTTGCCGAAGTTGTCGTCGGCCACCACCGCGCCGTCGATTGCGATGATGAACACCTTGTCGCGAAACCGCGGAATGTAATGCAAGATGCCGCGTAAATCGGTCGGCTTCATTTTTGTCCGCCGCACTTATACGTCACGCGCCGCGCCGGTTTCAACAGATGATTTTGCCCGGCGTGCATGTTAGTCTCCGCGCGATGCGCATTCTGGACGTCATCAACAAGACAACGCCTTACTTCGAGAAGTCCGGTATCGAGTCACCCCGGCTGACGATTGAGTTGTTGCTGGCGCACTTGTTGAAGAAGAAACGGCTCGAACTCTACCTTGAATTCGAGCGCGAATTAGATGAGCCCACGCTGGCGACGTTGCGCGAGATGGTGAAGCGACGCGTTGCCGGCGAACCGGTACAATACATTACCGGCGAAACTGAGTTCTTTGGCCTGAGGTTCGCCGTGGATCGGCGCGTGTTGATTCCTCGGCCGGAAACAGAACTACTGGTGGAAACGGTGTTCGATCGCAAGCCCGGTAAGATCGTGGATGTCGGCACCGGCAGCGGCTGCATCGCGGTTGCGCTCGCAAAGAAACTGCCGGCAGCCGAAATCACCGGCATTGATGCGAGCCCGGCGGCGCTGGAAGTGGCGGCCGGTAACGCGAAACGTCACGGCGTGGAAAAAAATGTTCGCTTTTTGCAGTGTGATTTGTTATTGCAATTACCCGACAGCTTCACGGTGGACGCGATTGTTTCAAATCCGCCGTACATCGCCAGTGGGGACTGGGCGAAGCTGCCGAGGGAGGTGAAGGACTTCGAGCCCGTGCAAGCGCTTGTGGCGGGTGAGGATGGACTCGAAGTCATCCGCCGCTTGGTCGTTGAGGCCAAGCGATACCTTTCACCGACCGGGTTTGTCGCGCTCGAAATGGGCGCGGGGCAGCGCGTGGCGGTCGAGCAGTTCTTTGTCGGCGCGGACTACACGGTCGCGCAGGTGTTGAAGGATTTGCAGGGGCACGAGCGCGTGATTGTCGCTGTGCCGAAGTAGTGGGGAAACGTCGTAGCAGTAAATAGCTTTCACCAAGGAGGGAGCTATGGAAAAGATTATCGTGACCGGGGGGAATCCCCTTCGTGGAACTGTGCAGATCAGCGGATCGAAGAACTCCGCTTTGCCCATCATCGCCGCCACACTCTTGACGGCTGAACCATGCGTCATCCGCGGCGTGCCGAATCTCAGCGACATTCAGTTCATGTGCGACATCTTGCGCTGGCTCAGCGTCAAGGCCACACACGACAAGAAGGAAGGCGTCGTCGAAGTTTCAGCAGAACATCCGCTCGGCGTCGCGCCGTACGAACTCGTCCGTAAAATGCGCGCGTCTGTCTGCTTGCTCGGCCCGCTGCTCGCTCGCCTGCACAACTGCAAAGTCTCGTTGCCCGGCGGTTGCGTTATCGGCGACCGGCCAATTGATCAACACATCAAAGGCCTCAAGCGTCTCGGCGCGGAAGTGCTCGTCGAAAACGGCTACGTCCACGCCCGGTGCCACGAACTGACCGGCACGGATGTTTTCATGGGGGGGCGGTTCGGCTCCACCGTCCTCGGCACGGCCAACGTTATGATGGCCGCTGTCCTCGCCAAAGGCACAACGTGGGTCGAAGGCGCAGCCTGCGAACCCGAAGTTGAAGATCTCGCCGAGTTTCTCATCAAGATGGGTGCGAAGATCAAGGGCGCCGGCAGCCATATCCTCGAAATCGAAGGCGTCGAAGAACTCCACGGTGCGGAACACACCGTCATACCGGATCGCATTGAAGCCGGCACGTTCATGGCTGCGGCGGCGATTACCGGCGGCGACCTTGAGATCAAAGGTGCGCGCGCTGAACATCTTTGTGCCGTGCGCGACAAGCTCGAAGATGCCGGCGTCACCGTCACGCGCAACAACGGCACGATTCGCGTCACCAGCAACGGGGATCTCAAGGCAGTGGACGTCATCACGATGCCGTACCCAGGATTTCCGACCGACATGCAAGCGCAGATGAGCGCGTGCATGACCGTCACTCCCGGCATCAGCGTCATCACCGAGAAAGTTTTCCCGAACCGCTTCATGCACATCAGCGAAATGGCGCGCCTTGGCGCAGACGTTTCCCTCGAAGGCAGCAGCGCGATTGTGAAAGGCGTCAAGCGCCTGAGCGGCGCGCCGGTCATGGCAAGCGATTTGCGAGCGAGCGCCGGTCTGGTTCTCGCCGGCCTCGCTGCCGACGGCGAGACCGAGATTAACCGGATCTACCACGTTGACCGCGGCTACGAACGCATCGACCAGAAACTCCGGCAACTCGGCGCCAAGATCGAGCGCGTGGCAGAATAGCCGCTAGTTGCCAAACGGAATCACGACGCGTGCGCCCAGGTACGGCCGGCCGTGCGTCAGGTCGAGGTCGAGCTTCACTTGGGGGTTGTCCAAGAACCTTCCGCGAGAGTTCGCGCGCGTGTGACGAAAGCTGCCCTGATCGAATTCGAAGTCGGCGTGGTCGCGGATGCTCTTGACGAAGCGATCAACGGCAAATGCGGTTGTGTCAAGGCCGTATTTGGCGGTTTCGATCTGGCGTTTGACGGGTGATGGGCTTCGCGGTTCTGGCCGGTATTCCCCCTCGAATTTATCCCAGGCGTCGGCGTCCGTCGGTGCGCGGTGGAGGGCTGGGACTGGCCGGTCGGGCCGCTCGCGAACGCTCTTCAGAATGACCTCCGGCTGCATCGTGGAAACTGACAAGGAGGCGACGAAGACCGGGGGCTCGGATCTCTGGGCGGAAGCAGACGGAACGGCCGACCACCACACGACGCATCCCACAATCACTGTCAGAGCTGAGAGCCAGCGGATGCTTCGTTTACTGTGACTGCTCACGATGATCGCTTGTTCCTTTCGCCCGGCGGCGCGTGTTAGTCTTCGCCCTTTTTGTTGTGGTCGTCTTTCGGTTCCGATTTGTCGGCTTGCTTTTCCGGTTGTTCGGCGCGCTTCTCGACAACCTTCTGCGCTTTCTGTCCTTGAGCTTCTGCGCGTTGCTCGGCTTCGGGCTTGACGTTGTCGCGCGTGGGAACAGGCCGGCTCTTTTCGCTTTCCATTGCGCGTGCCTTTTCCTGCTGCGCGCGCTTCTGCTCGTCAACTTGATGGGTATCCTTCTTCGTTACCGGCGGCGATTCAGTCGTGGTCGCGGCCGGTTTCTCGACCTGCCTTGGTTCGCGCACGGGAACTGCCTTCTCAGCCTCACTGCGAACCGGCGGCTGGACGGCTTTCCTACCGGTCGATGCCAGTGCCGGGTGCTTGGCGACAATTTGCGCTTCCGCTTGGCTGCGCAGTTTGCGAACCGGAACAGCCTGCACTTTGCGTCCGCTGGCTGACTTGCTTTTCACGACCGGACGATAAGCCCGCAGACCGCGCGGGCGCTATGGGGTGTTGACCCCACCGGGCTAGGTGGTGGACTGTTGGCGCTGCGCGATGAGCAAATCTTTGATTCGGTCGGGTCGCTGCGTTCCCGCTGGGCTACCGGATAACCGCAGGACGGACAAGCGTTAGCCTCGGTAGAAACCTGATTGCCGCACTCCGGGCAAGTGATTCATGCCATGCGCCGCCTCGAAGATCGTGAAACAACGGGAGCAGACCGGCTCTGTTTGTTTGATGCGCGAGCATGTCTTGTCTAAAAGGCTGCTCGACGAGGGAGGCGTCAACTGACCCGCGGCGCCAAGACCTTCTTCCAATGCCATCGCTCAATGTCATCGCCGTTGCAGTCGATCGTTTGGGCTTCGGCTTTGAACCAGTCAATTTCAATTCTGGTCGCGTCGGAGTCCGTTGGCGACGACGGTCGTGCGCTGGCTGAAGCTCGATCTTGTACGAGTCTCGCATCTCGCATGTGTGGAATAATGCGCCGACAAGCGGCGCGCCGCTATGGGGTGTTTACCCCATATAAAAGAGGCCGGCTCGTGGCGTAGGTTACCGGCAGTGATAAAGAAAGGAGCAACAGTATGGGTTTAATCCTATTGATCGTGCTGATTCTCTTCCTCGTCGGCGCATTGCCCACTTGGCCCCACAGCAAGAATTGGGGTTACTATCCGAGCGGTGGGCTTGGACTGGTAGTCGTGATTCTGCTCATCTTGATTCTTTTGGGCCGGATTTGAACGACAAACACGGCGAAGAACGTCAGCGCGCGCCAGACTCAAGCCCGGCTTGGGTCTGTGGAACACTGATCCTGTGCGCGCTGGCGGTGGCGGGCTGTTCGACGGTCCAGAAAGTTCTCCCGACCACCGCTTGGCGTCAGGCGCGTGTGCGCAACGAAGGCTACAGCCTCCTGTACCAACTGATGAATCAGAACAGTGACGTTGCCAAAATCCTCATCATCAAACACACCGAGCCCCCGGTCACCGACGTCATCAAAGAAATCGCGAGCACTTGCGGTCAGGCCAAAAAAGAACTGGAAATGCTGCACGAAAAAGATCGGCACCTCAGCTTCGAGATGAGCAACCTGCCCCAGATGGAACAGAAGACGCGCGCCGCGATCGAGTCGACCGTGACCAAGAAGCTTCTATTCTCCAACGGCAAAATGTTTGAACACCGATTACTCCTCACCCAAGCCGAGTCCATGAACTACGCCGCCCATCTGGCGAAGGTGTTGCACGATCAAGACGACAACCCGAATCGCAAGATTTTCCTGGCCAAGCTCTCGGATCGCTGCACCGGGCTCCATGACAGAGTGGTTGATCTTCTCAAATAACGTAGGCCTCCAATCGTTCCGGCAGCAACCACCCCTGCTGACGATCTGTGCCTTCGATGTAACTCACAGCGTCTCCGTGGTTGCCGGCAAGTCTATCTACGTCCTTGCCAAACCGGAAGACTCATCACACAGTCTCGCACATGGTTAGGTCTTATCGTGATTGTGCCTGTCCTTAAGAAGCTTGAGGAAGAGCGCCTTCTTGTTGGCCTCACGCATTAAGAACATTGTCAATATCAGAGGAATCGGGATGAGCAAGAGTAGCTGGTCAAATGGGAGACTCGCCGCCGGGACGCTTGGAATCGGCAGGGCGACGAGAACTAAGATCAGAATACACAAACTGGTGGACAAAACAGCGCCTAACACAAGCTTGAGTTCCTCCAATGTTAGCAAGACGACGCCGTTGGGCGTGCGCTCGATGACCGCAAGCTGGCGAGCGCGCCCTACCGGTCAACTTAGCCTCCGATGGTGATTGCAGCTTCGTTGCTCCATCCATTGGCGACACAGCCGGCAATAATGCCGGTACGACAGGGGCAACGGCGGGGTGGCGCCGGTGCGGATGGGGTTCTTCCAACTCGTCCACTGCTGGCCGGCATCGGTCATGATATTCTTGAAACCGACCATGCAGCCGAAGTAATCGGCATCCGCCGCCTGCGCGGTCACCGGGGCCAGGCTGATGCCCAACAGCGTCGCGTACTGGCTAGTGCTGGTCGCGATCCTGATCTTTGCGCTCGTGCTTTTCTTCTTGGTGACGGGGGTGTTGCGTCCGGACTTCTTCATGGTGCCGGTACGGCTCCGGCGAATCGAGATTCACCGTCACATGAGAGCGCAACACGATGGTCGACGGCACCCGTGGACCCGAACGCCACGCACCGCCTTCAGACCAGAAATAGACATGGTGCTGGGGCTCGAAATACACTTCCACGTCCGGGTAATACACATAGGCATACGAAGCTGGGACGTCAGGACCACGCGAGTAGGCGTGACGATGTTCCGTATAGCAACCGAACAGCAGCAGCGAACCGCCGAGGGCGAGTAGGGTGAGTTTGTTTTTCATGCGTTTCCTTTATTGTTGGGAGTCGATGGCATCACGATAGGCCGGGAAGCGGCGCGGCGGCTATGGGGTGTTTACCCCATCGGCAATGGGCTGGGATTCTGGCAGGTTGATTAAAAAGGATCGCGCTCCGTGCCACCCAAATCTCTGAAAAGCTCGCCGCTGGTCGTGCTGGGCACGCTGGCGTTGATTGTCGCCGCGATGTACTGGGCGCGTCCGGTCCTGATACCGGTGGCGCTGGCGATGTTGCTGACTTTTCTGTTAAGCCCCGTGGACGGCGCGCTCCAACGCCTCGGCTTGGGCCGGATCGTCTCGGTCGCGTTGCTGGCCGCGTTGACGTTTGCTTTGATCGCCGGCATCGGCTGGGCCATCTCGCTTCAGGTGAAGGAATTCGCTCAGAATTTGCCGAGCTACCAAGGCAACATCAAGAAACGGATCGAGGATTTGCAGGTCGGCCAAGGCACCACGCTGGATAAAGTCCGCCGCGAGTTTGAGCAGTTGATCGGCGACGTGAACACCAACGCGCCGTCGGCTGAGCAAGCTCGCCCGCCGGTCCTGGTCACGCTGCAAGGCGGGAGATTTTCCTCCGGGATGTGGCAATTCTCGCCGATGCTTCGGCCGCTGCTGGAATCGCTGTTCTACATCTTACTAGTCGCTATCCTCGTGGTTTTCATGCTGCTGGAACGTGACGAGTTGCGCAACCGCGCCATTCGTCTGCTGGGCTATGGACGGCTGAGCCTGACGACGCAGGCGCTCGATGAAGCCGGCCAGAGAGTCAGCCGGTATCTCTTCGTCCAATTCATCGTCAATGCTTGTCTGGGCGTGGCGATTGGTTTGGGGCTGTTTTCCCTCGGAGTGCCGTATGCGCTGTTGTGGGGATTTCTGATCATTCTCCTGCGATTCGTTCCCTACATCGGAATCTGGATTGCGGCGATTCTGCCGGTTGCGGTCAGTCTCGCCACCTCATCGAACTGGTGGCAGCCACTGTCCGTGCTCGCGCTGTTTGCCGTGCTCGAGCCGGTCGTGGCGCTGGTGATCGAGCCGATGCTGTTTAGTAAAAGTGCCGGCACCTCGAAATTGGCCATGCTGATCGCGATTGTGTTCTGGACTTGGCTGTGGGGCCCGGTCGGACTGCTGTTGGCGACGCCGTTAACTGCGTGCCTCGCCGTCGTCGCGAAGCATGTCCCGCAACTGGAATTCATCGCCGTGCTCCTCGGTGACGAGCCGATGATGCAGGCCTCGGTCGGCTACTACCAGCGGCTGCTGGCGCTGGATCAGGACGAAGCCGAAGCCATCGTCGAAGAACAGTTGCGGACTCATCCGGTCGAGCACGTCTTCGACGAAGTGCTCGTTCCCGCCTTGCACTACGCCAAACGGGACAGCCGGTTGGGCTTGCTGACCGGTGACGAACAAGAGTTCATTTACAAGTCCACACGAGAGATCATCGAACGAATCGGCCTGCCTTCAGTCGCCACCACCGCCACCACTAACAAAATCCGCATCCTTGCCTGGCCCGCGCACGACGAAGGCGACGCCATCGCGCTGTCGATGCTGCAACGACTGCTCGACCCGACGCGCTATGAAATGGAAATCAGTGCTGCCGGTAAGCGCTTGTCCGAAATCCTGCAGGAGGTGGAGCAGAAAACCCCCGCGTTGTTTTGCGTTGGTTTCATTCCGCCCGGCGGATTGTCCGCCAGCCGCCACCTAAGCAGATTGCTGCACGCCCGACTCCCTGAACTGACCATCGTGGTGGGCCATTGGGGATTGCACGAGAAAGTTCATAACGACCGCGAAGCTCTCCTGGCTGCCGGTGCCACCCGTGTTACCGCCACCCTTCTCGAAACCCGCGACCAGATTGCCCAAGCGATGCATCCCCACGTCAAACTTCAGCCTGATGCGACCACAATATAAAAAGGGTCAGCCCGTCTTGGGACTGACCCTTTTTCTTTTTTGCTCGCGCCCAGCGCCAATGTTGTGAGGAATCGGCGTGCGGAACGCCCTTTTGAGGGGCACCGGCGCAGCGCGCAAATTCTCGCGGACGACACTCGATGTCTCGCAAACGGCGCTCGGCTTACCGGGCGGCTACGCAGGCTTTTGGTGTTTGGCCCGCTCTTCGAGCATTGCGTCCTTGCCGGCTTCGATGGCGGCAGCCAGTTCCGCTTTCTTGCCGTCGATGAAATCCTTGGCGTCCTCAATCGCATCGGTCGCCTGGCCTTTGAGGGCGCGACCTTTCTTAACGAGCAGTTCCCGCGTCTGTTTGCCGGAACGCGGTGCGTACAGCAACGCGACCCCGGTCCCGATGAGCGCGCCAATCGCAAACGCCGCGAGATAGCCGCCGACCCGAGTTGATTCATTATTGTCTGACATGTTCTTCCTCCGCTTTCTATGTGTTGTGGTGGTTTCGATTCAAGAACGTCTCAAAGAACTTCGCGATCCCTTTGTAAACAATTTGGGCGTTGTGTACCGCCGTCAGGATCGGCGGCTCCACGGCGGCGCCAACTTCCTCGACCACGCGATCCACGCGCTCCGTCCAGCCGCGCACGGTTTGAATCACGCGCTCAACGTCGTCACACTGCTGGTGAGCGCGCGTGGAGAGTTCGTTGACGCTCTGCAACAATTTGCGGCTGTCCTGCACCAGCAGCGAGACCTCGGCTTTGAGTTCCGCCAACGTCTGCGCCATCCGTTCGGCGTGCTGGCGCATTTGCAGGACCGCCGGTAGGCAGAACGCGACAAAGATCACAATGGCGATCGAGGCGAGGAACAAAGCGATCTGGAGTGGCATTGCCATTGAATTCACCAAACTAGTGCTGATCATGCGTCGGTTGTCCTTCGCCCTGTTTCTCCGATTCCTTATCGGACTTATCTTCTTTTTGGCCGTGTTTCTCACCTTCGGGCTTGGAGGGCTGCGCTGCCTCAGGCTTGACCTCACGCTTGGGTTCCGG
>Ga0182021_10007390_pt1 | contig 13022 bp, 4 predicted proteins | sample 612E3MmetaG_FD_120493 | JGI IMG/M metagenome (GOLD analysis project Ga0182021, IMG submission 120493) | Permafrost microbial communities from Stordalen Mire, Sweden - 612E3M metaG (Illumina Assembly) | ecosystem: Environmental > Terrestrial > Soil > Wetlands > Permafrost | place: Sweden... | reverse complement strand
GTTCGACGAGGACTGGGTGGCTGTCCTGAAGCAGCCGCTTCCGCCTGGGGAGGTGGAAAAGCCTTCAATTCTGCGCAGCCCGGCGGGCTCGGGCGCATCGCCCAAACCGGCGCGCGGGCACCGGGCCTGGGGCGCGGGGGCGAACTCCGGAGGGCGCCCTCAGTGGATGACGGCCGGCGCCGCCGCATTGGTGGGAGGGGCTGTCGCGCTCGTGGCCGTTCAGTCGGGGCTGATCGGCGGGGGAGGTAGCCCGGCATCGAGCAACTCGCCCGGCGCGCCGCAAGCGGTCGAGCAAAGCGCGAAGGCGGAAGCGGAGCAACGCCGGAACGCCGAGGCGGCGGCTGCCGCGGTGGAAGCGCGCAGGAAGGCGGAGGCGGAAACCGCCGCGAGCGAATCGCGCAGAAAGGCCGAAGCAGAGGCGGCAGCCAAGTCACGCATGAAGGCTGAGGCGGAAGCTGCCGCGGCGGAGGCTCGCAGGACGGCTGAAGCGGCGGCTGCGGCGGCCGAGGCTCGCAGGAAGGCTGAGGCTGAAGTTGCGGCGGCCGAGGCTCGCAGAAAAGCTCAGGCGGAAGCTGCCGCCGCGGAGGCTCGCAGGAAGGCTGAGGCGGCGGCTGCGGCGGCCGAGGCTCGCATGAAAGCTGAGGCGGAAGCTGCAGTCGCGGAGGCTCGCAGGAGGGCGGAGGCGGAGGCTGCGGCGGCGGAGGCTCGCAAGAAAGCTGAGGCGGAGGCTGCCGTCGCGGAGGCTCGCAGGAGAGCCGAGTCGTTGGCTGCGGCGGCTGAGGCGCGCCGGAAGCTGGAAGAGGTTTCCGCGGCGGAGGAACGAAAGAGAGCCGAGGCAGAGGCTTCAGCGGCGGAGGAGCGCCGGCAGGCCGAGGCGGAAGCTGCCGTGGTAGAGGAACGCAGAAAAGCGGAAGCGGTTGCCGCGGAAGCACGCAAAAAGGCCGAGGCGGCGGCTGCGGAAGCTAGAAGACGTAAGAAGGCGGAGGCAGACGCCGCGGAAGCGGAAAGGCGCAGGCGGGCTGAAGCGGAGGAGGCTGAACGGCACAGGCGTGCGGCGGCCGAAGCGCCGGTGCACCGCTCTGGCGGTAGTAGTCCCATCATGCACGGCATAGGCAATTGACAGGGCTTCAAGCCTCAATAGCGCCAAGACCCGTCCGGCTCACGATGCTGGATTTTCCTGCCGCAGCCCAGCGGCGATATAGGCCAGGATAGTGGCACCACGCGCCAACTTGCCAGTCCAGCATGTAGATCACTCCAGTTCAAACGGATTCTGCCCGCGGCTTTGCCTTGACGGAATTGCGCTGGCTGGACGCGGATTGAGCCGGCGGACCGCCGCAATCTGCGCGGTTACACGAGTGTTACACAATGTTGCAGAATTGACGCCAGCTATCTCGAAAAGCGGACCAACGATCGAAAAAAGCGAAAGCCGAGCGTCGCTCGCAACCGTTGGTTAGTTTATCCGGATCGCTGCTCTAGTTTAAACCTATCACACGTGGCAACGTTCAAGATGGTTGGTTTGTTTTTGCCATTTACAGCTTTGTTGAGTGTAATCGGAGCCAAGGGAAGCTATTTGCGAACTATATTTGTAAATAGGCGGCTTCCGGGGTGAGGGGGAAGAAGATGGTTAGTACAGGCACGCGTTCGGTATGGGTATTCAAGTTCGTTGACGCAGGTTCGACGCGCGGGGCGATACCGATGCTGGTTAGCGGCTTGGCGCTGACGGCGGGGCTGCTTGCCTCCACCGGCGCTCAGGCGCAGTGCACCAGCAACGGCAGCGATTTGGGTATTGTCGGCAGCGGCCTGACCGCGATTACCTCGATGATCGGAACGGTCAATACTGCTTTCATGACCCCTGGCTCGGCTTTCGTCGCTTCTCCGGAGAGCGCCCCCAACCAGATCGGCGGCGGTGTGTGGGTGAGAACGGTGGGCGGAACAGCCGACACGTATTCCAACACCAATTTTACCGGGACGACGTTCTCCAGGTCTCCGGTTGATTTCGACCAGCAACCCAACGTATCCTGCCGCACGAAAATCGGACAGGATTTCTCGGGCTTCCAGGCCGGCCAGGACATAGCCTATCTCAATCAGGGCGGCGCGGGTCAGAACTGGCACATCGGCGTAATGGCCGGGTATATAGGAGCGAAATTCAAGGACGGGACCCCTGCTGGTTCTATCCCAGAAGCGCTCGGCGGTGCCATGAAGGGCACTTTCGAAGTGCCCTATGGTGGCGTCTACGCCACATTCTCGAAAGACCGCTTTTTCGCCGACTTTCAGGCCCGCGCGGATTTCTACCAGGGCGAATTTTCGGGGTTGAGGCTCGATGCGCGCGGCTATTCGCTCACCGGCAACATGGGCTATAACCTTGCGCTTGGCGGCGGCTGGAGCCTTGAGCCTTCGGTTGGCGGCGTTTATTCGAAAACTTCGGTCGATCAAATGCAGACGGCCGGCTTCATGGCAGCCCAGGCCAACAGCACTGGCGACATTGTCACTATGCCGAACATGGGCACCATGCAGATGCAGGACGTTGAAAGCCTGCTTGGCCGCGCAAGTGTAAAGCTGAGCACAAGCGTGGCTTTGGACGGGGGACGAATTGTCGCGTTCCCCTTCGCCACGGCAAGCGTGATGCACGAATTCGCCGGCGATGTTAATGCCTCCGTTTCAGCGATGGGCGTTGACTCTGGTGGTTTTTGGTACGGCGGCGGCACGCTTACAGCCAGCCGAATCGGCACATACGGCCAATTAGGCCTCGGCAGTTCCTTCATGTTCGCCAATACTGGCTGGCTCGGCTTTGCCCGCGTGGACTACCGCATGGGCGACAATATCGACAGCATTTCGGGCACCGCCGGATTGCGCTACCAGCTCAATCCCGAAACGGGCGGTTTGAAGGAAGGCGGTAGCCTGAAAGATGCGTCTCTGGCAGGCCGCTCCTGGACTGGCCCGTATGTGGGTGCGTCTGCGGGCGGCACCGCAGGCAACACACCTTGGACCCATGGGAAAGATACTGCGGTCGATCCCGATTACGGCGGTTATCTTGCCGGCGGGCAGGCGGGCTACAATTACCAGGCGGGGCGATTCGTACTCGGTGCGGAAGGCAGCTACGGCTTATCCAATGCCCGCGGAGCTGGCCATGTAGCCTATGACGTTATGGTTCCCAGTTCTGCCTGGGCGGACGCCAATAAGACCTTTGAAGCTGACTTGAAGTCGCTGGGATCGGTGACAGGTCGGCTGGGATACACGTTCGGCCCAGCGTTGTTCTACGCCAAGGGTGGCTGGGCCTTCGGGCAGCTCAAGGAAGGGGTGCGCCCGATCCCGGTCCCTGGCTTTCCAACGGGTGCCAGCGACTACGAGCCCTCCACCATATGGGCGAGCGGGTGGACTGCCGGCGGCGGCATGGAATTCGCTCTCACGGACAACTGGTCCGCGAAAGGCGAATACATGCACTACGAGTTGGGCAAGAAATCCTTCGACCAGGGCAATATTGGGCGGCCGGAAACCTCCAGCACCAAAGGCGACAGCGTTCAAGTCGGCGTAAACTACCATCTGGGCCGTGGCGGCTGGGGCGATATGAACGCTGGCGGATCGGACGCGCCGCTTAAATAGTGGGGCCTCACCCTATCAGGTCGGAAATGGCCGCTGAGGTTCGCCACAGCGGCCGCGTTTTCAGCACTCTTAGTATCGCGTAGAGATCGCCTGATGAGGTTTTTGTTTTTTTGGCGGAAATCCGCTTCGCAGCCTGAGGATGCCGCTCCGCGGCCTGAACAGGTCAACGGGCAAACTCCAGCTCCGTCACCGCAGAAATCCAGCAGGATTTTGAGGGGCGTTCTCGACGGCCCCGAGCCTTCCAAGCCCGTGGCCGGACCGGATGAAAGCGAGCAGGTCCCCTTATCGCGCAGGCTCAGTGTTGGAGCGAGGCTGGACGTCACGAAGGCGCGCGCCGCGGAAGCCGCCACGAGGCTCACAATGCTCGCGGACCGGGAAACCGCGCAGGTTATTGCCGCGGTGGCGGAGCAGCTCCGCAAGCAAACGTGCCGCATCGCTTTCGTGGGGCAGGTGAAGGCTGGCAAGAGTTCCCTCGTCAACGCCCTCGTCGAGCAGCCGGACCTTCTGCCGGTCGACATCAATCCATGCACGGCGGTTATCACCCGCTTGAGCTTCGGCGTGCCAGACAAGCCGCGGGCCGGCGCCGCATTCACATTCTTCAGCCGCGACGAGTGGCGCCGCCTCTCCATGGGCGGACGCACGCGCGAGCTGACGGACCGGCTGTTTCCAGACTTCGACTGGGATGTCCTGAAAGCCCAGGTGAAGGAGATGGAGGAGAGGGCCCAGAAGCGGCTCGGAGCCTCCTTCGAAAACCTTCTGGGAACGCAACATGTTTACCCGGAGATTGTGCCGAACCTTCTCGTCCGCTATGTCGGCACCGAATATTCGCAGCCGGAAAATGCCGCGGAGCTGGCTGAGGGAGAGTTTTCGGATATCACCAAATGCGCCGACATTTTCCTGGGCCTGGGCGCGTTCAGCTTTCCGACGGTGGTGATCGACACACCCGGCGTCAACGATCCATTCCTGGTGCGCGACGAGATCACCCGGCAAAATCTGGAAGCGGCCGACATTTGCGTCGTCGTCGTCACTGCCTGGCAGCGTTTGTCGGCCACGGACCTCAACCTGCTGCGGATGCTCAGGGGGCTCAAGAAAGACAAGCTCATCGTTTTCGTCAATAAGGTCGACGAGCTGAAGGGCGGCGAGGCGGTTGTCCAGGAGGTCGGACGCCAAGTGTCGCAGACCTTGGAGGAGGAGTTTCCAGCCAGCCGCATCCCGGTCATTTTGGGCAGCGCCGCTTTCGCGCACAAGGCGCTCGATCGCGGCTCGGCCGATCTCTTCCTGGGCGGCGGATTGAACATGGGTACGCAAAACGGGAACGGCAGCGGCTCCCAGGAGGACGGTTCCGGCGTCTTGGATTGGCTGAGTCGCGATGAGGTTGGCGATGGAGGCATGGCCGAGGCCTATTTCGAGAAGTCGGGCCTCCTATCTCTGGCGGTCGCCGTATCGGAATTGATGAACGCCGGCCCAATCGCCGCATCCATAAACGCCGCTTCGAGTTTGGTCGAGACCGTGGGCCGCAACCTTATCGCCTGGCGGGAGATCGAGGCGGAATTGCTCCGCTCCGCCCATACCGATTCTGGGCGTGCTGAAAGAGAGCTTGCCGCCATCACCGGACTTAGAAAGCATTTGACCGCAAAGTTCGATGTCTTCGCGGACAGCCTCGATACGCTGCAGGCGAGAAAAGTGGACCTCATCAAGCAGAAGCTCTCGGCGGCGCTGGAGTCCATTACTCCGGAGGCGCTGGCTTCGTCCGGTGGCGGCGACGTTGCCGCGCAGGCCAGCCAGATCGATGTCAAGCTCCGGGTCCGGCTTGAGCTTGCCTTCCTGGAGGCGATGGAGGACATCCGCAATGCGCTCGAAAACGAGCGGGAGATGCTCCGGCTGGAGCTTTCGAAGGTGCTGGCTGCCAGCGGGCTGTCCGGCAGGGCGATGATCGTCCTGGGGCAGCCCCTTTCGGTCACCCCATCCCTAGCCGCGCTAAGCGAGCCCGCCGCGCTAGGATTCACCGCACATCTGATCGGGCTTCAGGGAGGTGTGGGCTGCGGCCAGGAACAGGGCGTCAAGCTGCCGGACCTTATCGCGGCGGACTTCGCGCCCATTATCGATAAGCTCGCCGGCGAAGCGTCCAGGGTTTTCCGGGAGGGGGCCTCGACCTTCGCGGAGCAGGCGAAGGCCTTGACATTCGGCCCCATGGATAGCGTGATCGAACGGGTTTCCCTGGCGCTCAAAGAGGCACAGGCGCTACCGCCGGTGGACGGCGACTCCGCCATTCAGACTATTCGTGAAACCATTTCCAGTCTGAACCCTCTTGCGGAGCGGGGGCTGGCGCCCGGCTCCGCATAGGGGGCTCGAACCTTCCGCCCCGGTACGGAAGAAGACGGAAGGCGCGGCAAAACGGGTTTGGCGAAGCGGATTCCGCAAGTGGGGGAATGTATCATGCGGACGTTGGCAGCGATGGCCGTAAGCGCGGCGTTGCTGGGGCTTGCGCGCGCGGAGGACCTGCCTGACCGGGGGGCCACGCTCAGGATCGAGCCCGGCATGCACACCGCGCAGCTTACCCGTATTGCCGTGGATCAAGCCTGCACGCTGATGGCGACCGGCTCGCTCGACAAGACGGCGCGGCTGTGGTCCTTGCCCGCGGGCGGCCGGGGCAGCCCGAGGCTCCTCCGCACGTTCCGCATGCCCATTGGCGATGGCGATGGGGGCAAGGTCTATGCCGTCGCGTCCTCACCGGATGGCAAATGGGTCGCGGCGGGCGGCTGGGATGCGCGTTACGCCGTGGATAAGACCCTGGCAGTCTATGTCTTCGAGACCGCCTCGGGGCGCCTCGCGGCCCGCCTCGGCCCGCTTGGCAATGTAATCAACCATCTTGCCTTCTCGCCCGATGGCAGCCGCCTCGCCGCAACGCTCTTCGGCGGCCAAGGCGTGCGGATATGGGAGACGGCGGGCTGGGGGCTCGCCGCGGAGGACAAGGACTACGGCGGCAAGGGCAGCTTCGACGCGGCCTTCGACGCTTCCGGCCGGCTTTATACGGTGGCCTTCGATGGGTTGATACGCCGCTATGCCGCCGATGGAAAGCTTGAGGTGAAAGCTCCCGCGCGGGCGGGCAAGACGCCTTTCAGCATCGCGGTGCATCCGGAAGGCCGCAAGCTCGCGATTGGGTTCAGCGATACGCCCGCAGTCGAAGTCTACGATGCGGGCAGCCTGGAATGGCTTTACGCGGCCGATACAGGCGATATCGCGGGCGGCGATCTGAGCAAGGCCGCCTGGGCGCCCGATGGCAAGCGGCTCTATGCGGCGGGCCGGTATTCGCCGCCTGACGGCCGCCGTCTGGCGATCTGGCAAGACGAAGGCCGGGGCACGCGCAGCCAGGTGCCGCTGTCGCAAAATACCGTCATGCAACTCCTGCCTTGCGGGGATGGCATCGCGGCGGGTGCGCAGGACCCGGCCTTCGGGCTGATCGCGGCGGACGGCGCCAAGCGCGTCTGGCAGGAAGGCGTCTCCGCCGATATGCGCAACAAGCTGGGCGGCGCCTTGACGCTCTCCGCGGACGGCAAGCTGGTCCGTTTCGGCCTGGACCAGGGTTCGGGGCAGCCCGTCTTGTTCAGCCTTGCGCCGTTCGAGCTTAAGGACGCGCCGCAGGCGGTGGACGGGCTTTCCGCCGCCAAGACCACGGGCCTGGACGTGTCGGATTGGGAGAGCGGAGAATTTCCGAAGCTCGGCGGCAAGTTCCTGCCGCTTGAGAATTACGAGGAATCGCTGTCGCTCGCCATCGCGCCGGATGAGACGCGCTTCGCGTTGGGCACGGCATTCTGGCTCCGCGCTTTTTCCGCCAGCGGCGCGGAGATTTGGCAGAAGCCCATCCCCGGCGGAGCGCGGGCCGTGAACATCAGCGCTGACGGAAGGCTCATCGTGGCCGCATTCGAGGACGGCACCATCCGCTGGTTCAGGCTTGCCGATGGCGACGAACTGCTCGCGCTGTTCGTGCACGCCAAGGACCGCCGCTTCGTCGCGTGGACGCCGAAGGGCTATTACGCTGCCTCTCCCGGCGCTGAGGATCTGATCGGCTGGCATGTCAACCGCGGCTGGGAGCGGGCGCCGGATTTCTTCCCTGCCTCGCGTTTCCATGGGCACTTCAACCGCCCGGATATCGTGAGCCGCGTGCTCGACGACCTCGACGAGGACACAGCCATTGCCGAGGCCAACCGGATTGCGGGCTCGAAGCGGGCCGGAGAGGTCGCGAAGCGGTTGCCGGCGGCGCTTACGGCGGCGCCTGGGTAGGGGGGCGGCGCCATCAATAGCGAAATCCGTTGCCCCGGTCTCATCCCTCAATGGAGCGCTTTACCGGCGCCGCTTACCGCCGCTCAAGTTCGGATTGAACGCGACTCGGGGGCCGCATGCCGCAGTTCCGCTTGCGAATTCCTTGAGCGCCTGATTTGAATGGCCATTCAGTCTCCCGGAACCGGCATTTGGTGTTAGGGAACCACATGGGCCGAAGCTTGGGGTTCTCCGGTACGGAAAACATGATCCCCGACTGTTGGTATAGACCTAAGGCTTCGAATTTCTCCTTCGGGTCGTGTACGCCCAATCAGGCGGTGCCGGTGCGGCGCACCGGCCGCTCTATATGTGGTGGGCGCCTGTCTCAACCGGATAGGCACGAATCAGACCATGGATCCTTGATCTAAGGATACGCACCGGCAACGGCTGCGATCTTAAAAGGGGGATGCATACCTCCGCGATCGAAATGCGAAGGCTTGTCTGGCGGCGGGTACCAAGCGCATCGGCCCTGCCAAGCTTGGCAGGGCTCATTCGCGCGCCCGCTTCCGCCTGACTGCCCGGCGTTTTGCCCCTCTTACCACCTGTAAAACTATCCCGCGAGCGCAGCACCGCTCTTCCACGGCAATCTCCTCGATATCGAGTTGGATGCCCCCAGGGATACTGCCTTCGGAAAACAGCTCCGAAAGCCGCGCTGGCGCGCGTTTGGCCGTGCAAACGCCCGATTTTCAGCCTCTCGCGGCTAATCCTGCCGATCTCGCGCCCTTTGGCCGGGGCGAACAGGATCGCCATTACCCCAGAACCGCCACGGCACCTTGCCCCCCAGAGCCAGCCAAAGCGCTCATGCCCCGTCCTGCGACATTTGTGCAGTTCCAAGTGTCAGCCAGCTGACACCCCCAAGCCAGAACTGGCGTTAGCTTCAAAGGCGAAAGTGGAAGTGCGGCTCTAGCGAAAGGACCTTATTTGATGCTGGACCATCTCCCAATCGCGCCGTTGATGGCATCTCAGGAAGCGCTCGCCTGGGCGGGGGCGGCCATCCTCCTTCTCGGCGAAATCGCTGCACTTCTAAGCCTCCCCAATCTCATATGGACGTTCGTGCTCTCGACGATTGCCGAAGCCGGCTACGTACTTATCGGGCTTGGCCTCGGCGGGGCCGCCGGTGACACCGGGGCCTATATGCATCTCGGCTATCAGGCGGCGATGCGGGGTCTCGTGCTCGTGGCCGGCTGGTATCTTATGCAGCGCACGAGATCTGCGAACCTGAACCATTTGGCTGGAAGCGGCGAGCGCATGCCGCTCGCGGCCACTCTCTTCGGCTTCGGCGTGTTTTCGGTGATGGGGCTGTCCCCGTTCAAAGGCTCGTTCTCCAAGTTCATCATCCTTTATGCGGCAATCGAGCGGGGATACTGGCTTGTGGCCATCGCAGGCACGCTCGCGACGATCGTTGCCGCAGTCTATTACATGCTGGTCGTTCAGCGGGTTTGCCTGGAGCGTTCCGAACGGCAAATCGCGCTGGCGCCCGCGCCGCTGCTTGCATTGCCGCTCGCCTATGTACTGACAGCGCTTACGGTTCTAATCAGCCTCTGGCCTGCACCCTTCGTGGATTACGCCGGGGCGCTCGCCGGGTTTGCCGGTGCGCAAGGCGTGCCCCAATTTGAAACGCCCTGGGCGCTGCCCGTGCTGGTGCCCTATCTTGGCGGTTTTGCCGTTTATCTCCTCGGCCGTGTGCCGGCGCCCCTGCGCGATGCGAGCGCGGTGCTGCTCGCGATTGCAACAGCCGCTGTCGTGGTGCTCGACCCCAGCTTCGATACTACCTCCAAGCTGTTTGCGATCCTGTTCTCGGGCATTGCCGGCCTGATGATCGTCTACTCGACTGGTTATATCGGGCACGCCCCGGCAGCCAACCGCTACTATTTCTTCGCCTTCCTGGTGACCGGCTCGCTGATCGGCCTCACCACGGCGCATGAATTCGGCAATTTCTACGTCTTCTGGGAGCTGATGACCTGGACGTCCTACTTCCTGGTCGTCCATGAGCAGACCCCGAAAGCGCTGCGCGCCGGCCTCGTGTACTTCCTGATGTGTGCGGCGGGCACCTATGTGATGCACTTCGGCATCCTGCTTGTGCACGCTCAAACCGGCTCGTTCGAGTTCGCAACGCTTGCCGCCAGCACCAGCGCAATCCCGCCACTCGCCGGTGCGGTAATCACGGCCTGCTTCTTCATCGGCTTTGCGGTGAAGATGGGCCTCGTTCCGCTGCAAAGCTGGCTGCCGCTCGCCCATCCGGAAGCGCCTTCGTCGATCTCTGGCCCGCTGTCGGGCATCCTCACCAAGGCCGGCCTGTTTGGCATGGTCAAGGTGCTCTACGTGGTGTTTGGCGCCAGCGCGCTGACGCGCTTCGCGGTCCAGGGCATCGATGCCGGCACTGTGCTGATGGTCCTGGGCTGCCTCACGCTGATCTATGGCGAAATCCGCGCGTTCTTCGAGTTCGAGCTGAAGCGCATGCTGGCGTTCTCGACGCTCGCGCAGATCGGTGAGATCGCCGCGATCCTCGCCATCGGCACGGCGCTGGCGAACGATGCCGCGCTCCTGCACCTCACCAACCACGCGGTGATGAAGACCCTCCTTTTTTATGCGGCGGGTGCTTTTTTCCTGCGCGCTGGCGGGAAGCGCATCGAGGATCTCGCAGGCCTTGGCCGCGTGATGCCCTTGACCGCTGGCATGTACGCGCTTGCGAGCTTCGCGATCATGGGCCTGCCGCCTTTCTCGGGCTTCGTGTCGAAGTTCCTGATGATCTACGCTGCGGCTGCAAGCGGTTATGTGCCCGTCGCCGCGCTCATGCTGCTGGGCGGCATTATCGGCGTGGTCTACTACACGCGCGTCGTCAGCTTCCTCTTCTACCATCCCTATAAAGGCGCGGCGGGCGTCCGCGAGGCTCCGGTTCCGATGCTCGCGGCGATGGGCGTGCTTGCGGCGGCGATTATCTTCGGCGGCTTCGCGCCGGGCTATCAGTTGAGCCTCATAGGCCAGGCCGGCGATCTTTCGGCGGTGCGCAGCGCGCTGCAAAACCTGCCGCTGCCCGGTCTCGTGGCGGACTGGCCCTTGGGCGCGAGCATAGCGATGGCCGGCGCCGTGGCGGTGCTCCTGGTTGGCCGCGTGTCGGTGGACTGGTCCGGTGGCCTTTCGGTTGCCGTGCTGATCGTGGCGCTCGGCGGGGTCGTCTTCGAAGCTCCGCGCTACGATCTTCTTTCCTTCTGCTTCGCAGTGCTGATCGCGGGTGTGGGCGCGCTCAACATGCTGCACTCCACCGCCTATCTTGCGCACAGCCATGCGCAGGGACGTTTCTTCGCGGCGTTCATCGTGACGATCGCCGGGCTCCTCGGCATGACCCAGGCGAAGGACATCTTCAGCTTCTTCACCTTCTGGGAGCTGATGAGTTCGTGGGCGCTGTGGGCGGCAATCGCCCATGAGGAAACCCCGGCCGCCCGGCTCGAAGCCTTCAAATACTTTCTGTTCAACACGGTTGGCGCGAGCTTCCTGTTCCTTGGCCTGACGCTCGTCGCGGTCGAGGCAGGCACCTTCGAGCTGGCCAAGGTTGGCGCGGCATTGATGCAGCTTCCAGGTGCGGCCGTCGCGCCCGCCATCGTGCTGGTCTTCCTCGGCTTCGTGATGAAGGCCGCCATGCTGCCCGTGCGCATCGACTTCCAGATGCACCCGGCGCTCGCCCCGACGCCAGTCTCCGGCTACATCTCCGCGGTGCTGCTGAAGAGCGGTCCGTGGGGCGTGCTGAAGCTGTTCGTCCTGTTCGGCGGCGCGGCACTCTTCGACAAGCTCGGCGGACAGGTGCATGGCCAGCCGCTGGTGCTGTACGTCATCTCCATCATAGCCGGCGTCACCATTCTCTATGCCGGCGCGATGGCGGCCATACAGAACGGCATCAAGCTGCTGCTCATCTACTCGACGGTGTGCCAGCTTGGCTACGTGCTGATGGCGGTATCGTTCGGCACTTCGCTGGGCGTAGCAGGCGGCCTGATGCACTTCGTCAACCACATGCTACTCAAGGACACGCTCTTCCTCGTGGCCGGCGCGGTGATGGTTTCGAACCATGCGACGATGCTCGACGAGCTGGGCGGACTCGGCCGCCGCATGCCCATCACCTTCGGCATCTTCCTGTTCTCAGGGCTGTCGCTGGCCGGCATCCCGCCGCTGAACGGGTTCTCGTCGAAATGGGTGATCTTCATGGCGGCCTTCCAGTCCGGCCACTGGCTGCTGGGCGCCGCGGCGATGATCGGAAGCCTGTTGACCTTGGCAGCCATCATGAAGTTCGCGCACGCGGCCTTCATGGGCACGCCTACGCCCAAAGCGCTCGCCGCGAAGGAAGCGCCGCTTGCCATGCTCATTCCGATGGGCGTGCTGACGGCGGCCAGTGTGGCGGTTGGTCTGTTCCCTGGCCTTCTGCTTGTGCCAATCGCGGCAATCCAGGCGCAGCTTGGCATGGAGCCGGTCGCCGCCACGCTTACCGGATCGCTCCCGGGCCTCGAAGGCTGGAGCCCGGTGCTGCTGTCCGTGCTGTCGCTGATCCTCGCCGCCGCTCTCGTGCCGTGGCTGCGGCTTGGCCATCGCGCAGGCATCGTCCGCACCAACGTCCATATGTGCGGCGTCACCGATGTCGCCGCCGATGCAGTGCGGGCCAGTACGGCCAGCCTGTACGAAGCACCCGATGCCATCATCCGGCGCGCCCTGTTCGTATCCAAGCGCGCTGGCGAAGGCGAAAAGGCTTAAGGGAGGTCAATCATGGCAAACTCATACGCCATTCTTATCGCTGTATTGCTCTTCCCCGGCGGCCTCTTCGCCCTGGCGCTCGGTCTCACCCTGAAAGGAGCCGACCGCCGCGTCGCCGCCCGGCTCCAGGGCCGGGTTGGACCGCCGCTCACCCAGCCGTTCTTCGATATCGTGAAGCTTGGCTTCAAGCGCACGATGGTTCCGGACACGGCAAGTGAAACGGTGTTCCTTTCCGCACCGCTCGTTGGCACGGCCTCCATGCTGGTCGCCGTTGCCCTGATCCCTATCGCGGGCGTCTATAGCCCCGATCCCCAACTCGGAAACCTCCTGGTCCTGCTCTACCTGCTGGCCATCCCCGGCGTCGCCCT
>Ga0182021_10007389_pt1 | contig 13022 bp, 11 predicted proteins | sample 612E3MmetaG_FD_120493 | JGI IMG/M metagenome (GOLD analysis project Ga0182021, IMG submission 120493) | Permafrost microbial communities from Stordalen Mire, Sweden - 612E3M metaG (Illumina Assembly) | ecosystem: Environmental > Terrestrial > Soil > Wetlands > Permafrost | place: Sweden... | reverse complement strand
TACCTTTTGCCTCTTATTATTCGTATCCCTTCCTGTTACCGACAAGCAACGCGTATCAAAAGCAAATCTGCACAATGGGTAAATTTAAAACCAGCTAAAAGAAATTGGGTGGGTCGCTGGTTCTTACTGCATTTTCACTTTTCCTGGGAAACAGCATTCCCAGCTTGGCTGGCCGTCTTCTTCATTACGAAGTTTCATGGTCCAATCGCCCTTGCTGATTTCTGTTGCTACGATGGCGGAACCAAATTTCTTCCCCCTCACCATCACGCTGTCACCAGCCTTAAATTTAATCTTCTGATTTTCAATGAACCACTTGGGCCCCATGTAAACAGTATAAACATTACCCTGCTCATTCTTGAATTTCATCTGCAGGCCTTCTTTTACTCCGGCCATTTTCTCCATTTTCACTACCTTGCCGGATTCAACCACAATAGCCTCGTTTCCTGTAAAGGGTCCTAGGGTATCTGATGAGGGAAGCCCCAGGCTCCACGCACCTCCTGCTACGGTAGACCCTGCCGCCTGTGAGCTCTGAGCAAACGCCACCGGCACTAACAACATACTAATCGCAACAACCACGACAATCCCTATTGCCAACTTTCGCATAGTTTTCCTCCTTCGCCTGTTTAGAATTGAATTGTTTAAAACCCACCCTCTTTTCTTGATCTGCTGATTTTCTTACCCTACTGTCCAATAAATGGTTTGCTTGAGGTTATGACAAAATGATATTCTTCATATATCTATTAATGCATAAAATTACATATCTCAATGGTGGTTTAATATAAGTATAATAGTAAGCTAATACTACCATGATAAACAGGCAGCGTCTGATCCGCAGTTCAATTCTAAAGCGAAAATCGGGATCAGCTACACCCGACAGCCGCCTCTGACAGGAGGAAGAGCGATGACAATAAAACAAGTAATCTCATTCTGGGGCGTGGCGGTGTTTGCGGGCATCCTTGGTACATTGCCAATTTGCGCAACGGCTGCCGAACTTAGCGTGTACGCACCGGGCGGAGTCAGGTCTGCTGTCGAGGGCGCCGCTGCTGCTTTCGCGCGCCAGACCGGCCACACCATCAAGTTTACTTTCGGCACGGGCGGCGGAATCCAGAAGCAGATTGCCGCGGGCGCACCTGCCGATGTCACCGTGCTTCCATCCAAAGGAATTTCCGAGCTCGAGAAAGCTGGGCTGGCAATACCGGACTCACGGCTGGAAGTGGGCAGCGTCGGGGTGGGAGTAGGCATCAAGGCAGGAACGACGCGACCCAAGATCGGCACATTGGAAGACTTTCGCGAAACGCTCCTCGCGGCAAAATCGATCACCTATGCAGATCCTGCCCGCGGTGGGACGTCGGGCACATATTTTGCGACGGTAGTGCTTCCGCGTCTCGGCATCGCCGAGCAGATGCGGGGCAAAAGCGAGTTGACGGCAGTAGGTGAGGACGCAGTCCGCCGCGTAGTCAATGGAGAATCGGAGATCGTAATCGTCCAGTCGAGCGAGATCGTCGCCGTTCCCGGCGCGGAACTGGTCGGCCCACTGCCTGCGGGTATTCAGAACGCGATTGCTTATGCTGCCGTGGCGCTCAAGTCAAGTAAGACACCCGATGTCGCTCGAGCATTCGTGACTTTTATAGATTCCCCCGCGGGGCGAGCGGCGTTCCAGGCCGCGGGATTTCAACGGACCGGGACGCACAGGTGAACGAAACGGATGACGTCTGTTTCTAACTTCCTCCTACCATGAGTTCATGTATAAGAATTGTTAATGTGATATTGTACGTTATAAGTATGAATCATGGAAAGGCAGGAGGACTGAAGTCTTGATTTATCTATTTTGCTCTCTTATCGTACATTAGAACTGGGAATAATCAAAAGAGAAAAACCTCAAGACAACATGTAATTAAATCTTTTGGGGTCTTTTAGGATAATGAGGAATTATTCCCCAAGGCAAGGGAAGTACTTCCCCAACGAAGAGGCATATACCATCATTATATGTTGGTAACTCATTATCATTGTTACTTATTGTTATTTATCTTCATTGTGGAATGGTTATTGCTATCTTAATAGAAAACCAAAATAAAGGAGGTGAGACGAATGAAGAAACTAACGACAATACTTATCGCTATTCTGTTTGCACTTTCTTTAAACGGCTTATGCTTTGCTCAGGCTCAGCCCGCACCGGCTAAGCCCACAGTTGATCCAAGTAAGGATGCGATGACAGCACCGACGCCAGAGAAGAAGGTGCCAGAGAAGAAGAAGCTGACTAAGGAAGAGAAGCAGAAGGCAAAGAAGGCAAAGAAGGAAAAAAGGAAGAAGGCAAGAGAAGAGGCCGTGAAGAGCAAGCCTGCACCTGAATCGGGCGTCCCGAAACAATAGCTTGCCTCACCATTGTAAGAATTCATTCAAAAGGGACTCAGGTAAATAATGAGTCCCTTTTGATTTTTTAGACACAATCTCGCAGTAATACCGATCTTGATCGTATTGTCATGGCCCCCTAATGACAGTCTGGACCCTGCATTGCATGCAGTTTTCATTGATAAGGAAAGACCTGAACAATGAAGGCCAATCAGATCCTTCCTGAAATGTCGCGTGCCTGACTTTCTCCGTCCATGCAACTGTTCAATCGGAAATCCGCAACATCCGGTTGCCATTTCGTGATGGCTGAAGTATAAGAAACATCACCTTGTTAATTAAATAGGGGGTATTTCCATGCAAGCCATGCCTATAAGAATCTTCCTTATCCTGTTTATACTTATTTTAATCTTTCCGTCTTCATTGATTGCCAAACGTATACAACCGCCGCCTGATATCGAGAAGGAGTCGCCCTCGCCGGCAGAAATCCCCAAGCCCAATGCCGGCAAGAGTGAGTCGGCAGAAGTCTTACCCGGATCGATTGCCGCCCCGGAGCGGCGGACAGCCCTTGTCATCGGCAACAGCGCCTACAGCTCCGGTCCTTTGAGGAATCCTGTCAACGATGCGGCAGACATGGCCGCCTTGCTGAAGAAACTCGGCTTTACCGTTACGCTCAAGAGAAACGCCAGGTTGCAGGAAATGGACGACGCAGTTGAGGCGTTTGGCAACCGGCTGAAGAGAGGCGGCGTGGGTTTGTTTTACTATGCCGGACATGGCGTTCAGATAAATGGGACGAATTACCTGCTGCCGATTGGTGCAAAAATAAACAAGGAAGCGGACATCAAATATCAGGCTGTTGACGCCAATAAGATCCTCGATGAAATGGCCGCCGCCAACAATGGCCTGAATATTGTAATGCTCGATGCCTGTCGGGACAATCCTTTTGCCCGCAGCTTCCGAAGCGCCTCAAGGGGCCTGGCCATCGTCAGCAGCGCCCCGTCGGGCACTTTCATTTCCTATTCCACCAGTCCCGGAAACGTGGCCCGTGACGGTGAAGGACGCAACAGCCCTTATACGGCGGCGTTGATCAAGTTCATGCAGGAGCCTGGACTAACCATAAGTGACGTTCTTATTAAAGTGCGAACGAAGTTAAAGAAGGAAACGGGCCAGGTGCCCTGGGAGTTATCATCGTTAGAGGGGAAGTTCTATTTTGTGCCTGATTCGGCGACGAAAGAAGTGCCGGGAAAGCAGACGCAGAAGGAAGATGTGGAAAGACCATCTGCCCCGGTTCAGCCTCCGGAGCGTTCATCCTTTGAAGATCTTAAAAGGAAGATGGAAGAAAGACGGGAGAAGGAAAGTCAGTGGGTTAAGGATTTTGAGGACGCAAAGAAGATTGAAAACGAAAGCTCGAATTTGTCCGAGAAGATTCAGGTGTGGCAACAATTCATGGCAACCCTGCCGGATGAGCGCACTGCCAAAGGTGATGAGATTCGGAAATATGCAAGCACACGGATAGAAAAGTTGGAACGACTCAGGGCAATGGGTAAGACTCTGCCGAAGGAAATCAGGAACAACGGTCGGTTCATTGCATATGACGACGGTACGGTCCTGGATACAAAGACAAATCTGATGTGGGCGGCACAGGACAACGGGAGCAGTATAAAAGATTGGGCGGGCGCCAAGTCCTATTGCGATAATTATCGCGGGGGCGAGCATACGGACTGGCGGATGCCGACGATCGCTGAACTGGGGGCATTGTCTGACAAGAGTAAGACTTATCGTTCTGATTGTGGTTATAATGTCCATTTAACGGCATTGATTCATCTTACCTGTTGGTGGGTTTGGTCTTCCGATTCCCGATACCTTCAGTACTATGGCGATGAGGTCGATCCTCAGGGGGTGCATAAGTATAGCCGTGCGCTCCCGGTGCGTTCCGCCGAATAGGTTATGCGGTCATTTGGACTTATGGCGGCATTGAGCGAGCATGAGAGCTTTGTGCCAAAAACCTGCTATGACAAAACTCCCGTAGCAAGATACCCTATGATGAGACAAGAGAGTGTGAGTGCGTGGACTTTTATTGTGGCAAGGTTCGCGGGCGCCATTCTTATTTTATCCATGTAGTTCTTATTCAGTATGCGAAACGCATCGTATGCAACCGGCAAGGTAAGAAGCGCAAGGAGGACACCGAATGAGGTGAGTCCCAAGGAAGCCGAGAGGAACACGGTAGCGTAAGCGCAAACGAGTCCCGCAACATACAATATTACACCCTGCTTTTTCCCGAGACGGGCAACGAGGTTGAGCTTGCCTGCTTCACGATCCTCCTCATAATCGGGTATCTCGTTGATGACGATCATGGACCACATGAGGAAGCCGGGAACAAAGGAAATGATAAAGGGTTCCCAGGCAATCGTTTGCGTCTGCACATAGAATGCACCGAGACAGATAACGGGGCCGAAATTGATGAGCAGGCTCAATTCGCCGAAGCCCCGGTAGCCGTACCTGATGGGCGGCATGGTGTAAAAAACGGAAGAGAAAACGCCAATAGCCGCGAATAAGAGCACCGGCCAGCCGACCATGATGGTCAGGCAGATGGCTATGGCGACCCCGATGAGATAACAAACAATCGCTGCCGCCAGCACGTATTCTGCGGAAAGGAGGCCACCCGTCAGAACGCCGCTCCCCCCTGTATAAGGATTCTTCTCCTCACCGTGTGAACGATCCACAGCATGGAGATAATCAAAGACGTCATCGATCATGTTGAGGCCTATGTGGTGCATCGTCACACCGATAATGACCATGACAAAATACAATAAATTGAATTTTCCTAATGCCGCCCACGCAATGACACTTCCCAAGAGGGCGGGGAAGATGCTCGTGGGCACGTAATGCAGGCGGAACGCCTGAATCCATGTGCCGGCGCTGCCCAAGGGGTTCCCGTCTTTCCGTACGAGCTTCATCTTTAACGGCATCGCAGGCACCTCATCTCTATTAAAGCGTTTAACAATGTCTCTTATGATTAATGGTAAAGTAATCATGTAGTTTTTCAATACATATTTTACGCAAACATCAGATAAGGCATTATGCAGGGATAAATCAGCTATATCCCTATTGCTGATTTATCTATTTTTAATAAAAATAATTTGCTACATAATAGTAAGATTCATCAATGCTCCTGGATATGCTCGCTTTTCCTGAGCGGCTTCGCGTTTTCAGGTAAATAAATTTCGTGCGTAGGATTCCCATCTTTTCATAATTATCAAACAGGGACAGCATCTAATTGTGAGGACAAAGACGATGACGAAAAGAAGAACAGCGGCTGTAAAGACATTGACGAGACGCCCAGCATGGAAGGCTCTCGCAGAGCATTACAAAAAGATCGGCAATGTACATCTGCGGTCGCTATTCGCCGATGATCCCCGCCGCGGCGCGCGCCTGACGGCGGAAGCCGCCGGCCTTTACTTAGACTACTCCAAGAACCGCATCACCGATGAGACGATAAGGCTGCTGGTGAATCTTGCCCGTGAGTGCAACCTCCGTGAGTGCATCGAGTCCATGTTTGAAGGCCGGAAGATCAACGTCACGGAAGGCCGCGCAGTCCTTCATATCGCCCTGCGGGCGCCGAGGAGCGAGAAGATTGTGGTCGACGGCGTCGATATCGTGCCGCAGGTGCACGCGGTTCTTGACAAGATGGCTGTCTTTTCGGAGCGGGTGCGAAACGGCGAGTGGCTGGGATACACAGGGAAGCCCGTCCACTGCATCGTCAACATCGGCATTGGAGGTTCCGATCTCGGCCCTGTCATGGCCTACGAGGCGCTCAAGCATTACAGCAAAAGGGCGTTGACCTTCCGTTTCGTATCGAACGTCGATGGCACGGACTTCGAGGAGGCCACCCGTGATCTCAACCCGGAAGAGACGCTCTTTATCATTTCTTCAAAAACTTTCACGACACTGGAGACCATGGCCAATGCGCATACCGCGCGCGCGTGGGCACTCTCGGCCCTGCATCATCAGGGAGCTGTGGCCCGCCACTTCGTGGCCGTTTCGACGAACGCCACGGAGGTGGCGAAGTTCGGCATCGACACGGAGAATATGTTCGGGTTCTGGGACTGGGTGGGCGGCCGCTACTCCATGGACTCGGCCATCGGCCTTTCGACCATGACAGCCATCGGCCCGGAAAACTTCCGGGCGATGTTAGCCGGCTTCCGCGCGATGGATGAGCACTTCCGCACCGCGCCGTTTGAGAAGAACCTGCCGGTGCTCATGGCGCTCTTCTCGCTCTGGTACAATGACTTCTTCGGCGCGGAGACCGTTGCCGTCCTGCCCTATGACCAGTATCTCAAGCGCTTCCCCGCCTACCTCCAGCAGTTGGCGATGGAGAGCAACGGCAAGCGAGTGACTGTGGGAGGCGCCGCCGTCAACTATCAGACGGGACCTGTCTACTGGGGCGAGCCGGGTACGAACGGCCAGCATTCTTTCTACCAGCTAATCCATCAGGGAACGAAACTGATCCCGTGCGACTTCATCGGATTCTGCAGGACATTGAATCCCGTCGGCCGTCATCACGAAGTGCTCATGGCGAATCTGTTTGCCCAGACCGAAGCGCTGGCCTTCGGAAAGACGGAGGACGAGGTCAGAGCAGAAGGGACGGCGGAAGGGCTGGCGCCGCATCGCGTTTTCGAGGGCAACCGTCCGACTAACACCATTCTCGCAGAAAGGCTCACTCCGGAGATACTCGGCAAGCTGATTGCGCTCTATGAACACAGCGTCTTCGTCCAGGGATCAATCTGGCAGATTGATTCCTTCGATCAATGGGGCGTCGAGCTCGGCAAGGTCCTGGCAACAAGGATCATCCCTGAGCTGGAAAGCGTCGCTGAGCCGCGACTCAAGCACGACAGTTCGACGAACAATCTCATCCGGCGCTATCGCAAAATCAAAGGAGGGCGGTCATGACCGCGAAAGCGAATCCAATGGCGGGGAAGCGTGCGGAACCTTCGATGCTCGTTAACGTTACCAAACTTATTACGGCGTACTACGCGGAGAAGCCCGACCCGTCTATCCCTGCGCAGCGGGTCGCGTTCGGGACATCGGGACATCGCGGTTCGCCGTTCGAAAAATCCTTCAACGAAGCGCATATTCTCGCCGTTACACAAGCCATATGTCTGTACCGCAAGCAACACAAGATCAACGGCCCGTTATTTATCGGCATAGATACCCACTCGATCTCCGTGCCGGCCTTTCAGACCGCTCTGGAGGTGTTTGCGGCAAACCGCATAGACGTCATGATTGCAGAAGGAAATGAATACACACCGACGCCGACCATTTCCCATGCGATTCTCACATACAACCGCGGACGCAAAAAGGGCCTTGCCGACGGCATTGTCATCACGCCATCGCATAATCCCCCTGAAGACGGCGGCTTCAAATACAATCCCCCTGAAGGCGGGCCGGCGGAGCCAGTTGTCACGGGCTGGATAGAGACAAAGGCAAACGAGTTTCTCGCAAACAGCCTCGCGGGTGTTAAACGAGTTCCCTTTGAAAAGGCATTTCGCGCTTCCACGACACACCGGCACGATTATATTCGAGCGTACGTCGACGACCTCGGAAACGTGATTGACATGGACGCTATTCGCGGCGCTAAGATCAGCATGGGCGTGGACCCTCTTGGCGGCGCCGGAGTCAATTACTGGAGGCCGATTGCGGAGCGCTATGGATTGAACATCACCATTGTCAATGACGCCGTTGATCCGACCTTCCGCTTCATGACGCTTGACTGGGACGGCCGCATCCGCATGGACCCGTCGTCTCATTACGCGATGCAGCGGCTGATCGGTTTGAAAGACCGCTTCGACGTTGCTTTTGCGTGCGATACGGATCATGACCGGCACGGGGTTGTTACGCGGAGCGCGGGGCTGCTTCCGGCCAATCACTATCTTTCGGCCATGGTGCACTATCTTTTCCAGCACCGGCCCGGATGGCGGGCGGATGCAGCCGTGGGAAAGACCCTGGTGAGCAGTGAGATGATCGACCGCGTTACCGCAAAGCTCGGGAGGAAGCTTTACGAAACGCCCGTCGGCTTCAAGTGGTTCGTGGACGGTTTGCTCGTGGGTTCCCTCGGATTCGGGGGCGAGGAGAGTGCGGGCGCATCTTTTCTCAGGCGTGACGGCACGGTATGGGCAACGGACAAAGACGGCATCATCTCCGTCCTCCTTGCGGCGGAGATTACCGCCCGGATGGGACGCGATCCCGGCGAGATCTACGGCGACCTCTCGCGTGAGTTGGGCGATCCCGTCTACGACCGTGTTGATGCCGCGGCCACGCCGGAGCAGAAGAAGGCGCTCGGAAAACTCTCCGCCGATCAGGTTCCATTCACAGAACTGGCAGGCGAAAAGATCCAAAATATAATTACGCATGCCCCGGGCAATGGCGCTCCCATCGGCGGTGTAAAGGTGATTGCCGAAAGCGGCTGGTTTGCAGCGCGTCCTTCGGGAACGGAAGACATCTATAAGATCTACGTCGAGAGCTTCCGCGGAAAGGAGCATCTCAGGCTGATCCTGGAGGAGGCGCAGACCATAGTCAATGGCGCATTGGCGGCTGCGGCATCGCGACGAACTTAATTGCCCTAAGGTAACCCGGCTCTGATGGTGGACTCCCGCTCAAAACCACTGCGGTAATGACAGGTGTTACAAGAACCTTGAAGATCATTAAAGAAGAGAAAGGAGATTTGCCATGATACCAAGAAAAATGCGTTTGCTTGCATTATTCCTATCTTTGTTTTTTCTTTCTGCCTGCGCGGCAAGCTACGCCATTATCCCCGTCGAGAAGGGCTCAGTCGCACCGGGTTCCGCCGTGGCGAGGGAAGGCATGATCCTTAACCTGCTGGGGAAGCCAATAGACGTAGGCGGCAGGTTGCCGTCGGTAGACATGGTGGATGCCATGACGATGCAGCGCGTGAACCTCTCCAAAGATATGAAAGGCTTCATCCTCTTCTTGAGCATCGTTCCCTCTTTAGACACCGCCGTCTGCGAGGCGCAGACCCACTACCTCAATGATCACGGAGACAAGCTCCCGCCTCAGGCCAAGATGATTACCATCAGCCGCGATACGCCGTTTGCCCAGAAAAGATTTGCGATGGAGGCAAAGACTAAGAATATCCAATTTCTTTCCGATTACAAGGAGGGCGCTTTCGGCCGCGCCACCGGTCTCCTGATGGATGGGTTAATGCTTCTGGCGCGTTCGGTCATCATCGTGGATAAAGAAGGAAAGGTGCGCTACATCCAGGTCGTTCCGGAGATCAGCCACCTGCCGGACATGGAACGGGCATTTGAGGAGGCCCAGAAGCTCGTCAGGTGAAGGGAGGAGATAATATGACGGACGCAAAAAGCAGCGGCCAGGAGCAGAAGAACATCTGGAAGATAATCAAAGTAGTGCCTGAGAACATTGATACCTACTCGCTCTTTCTTGAAGGATCTGACGAGAAGTTTGCCAGGAGAAGGGCAGGCCAGTTTGTATCCGTAAGCATCATGACGCCTGACGGATGGAGCGATCCTCACCCATTTTCTATAGCCAACGCTCCGGAGGATCCGGTTTTGTGCCTGACTATCAAGAAGACGGGCCAATTCACCTCCGCCATTCCGGATTTGAAGTCGGGGACTGAAGTAAGGTGCATGGGTCCCCTGGGTCTCTTCTGCAAGGATATTGACGCCAAGCCTACAATTGTCATGATGGCCGGAGGAGTGGGTATAACGCCCTTCCTGAGCATCCTCCGGCACTTCAGAAATATCAAAGCGCGAAATATTGTCACACTCTTCTGGGTGAACAAGACCATGGAAGACGTGTTTACTACAGATGAGGTCCAGGGCATGACCAGGGACCTCAATCTGAGGGTGATTTACTGTCTCAGCCGTGCCGACGATGTGGAGGGCTACTACCGGCAAGAGTACCCCGGTGTCTTCTATGAGAAGGGACGTTTGAGCGGGGATATCCTAAAGAGGCACGGAGCTGCTAAAGAAGCATCCTTCTATCTCTGCGGCCCGCCTCCCATGATGGAATCTGCACTTGCAGAAGCCGGCAGCCTGAATGTGGATCAAAAAGCGATAGAAAAGGAAAATTTCGCCTGGCAGGTAAGCAGGCCATGATGAATGATAAATGGGACGTCCATCCCCTCATGTATCTCATCGCCCTGATGTTCGTGGTGGACTTTCTCTTCTCCAGCCTCCATTAGAGCCGGCCTGTTTATAACTTCAGATGCTCCAGCATAATTCAAGCACTGCTCACTATCCGGTTTGCTCCGCAATTTCCCATGCCCGAATGGCTTGATAGACCTCGCCGGGGTTTCTCGCCGACCGCAACGTATCCATAAGCTGCCTGTCGAGGGCGGCTTTGCTGACAAGTGCCAGTATCTGGATCTGTTCGTCGGGAAGATCCGCCGGTGAAAAAATCAAAAAAACAGATTCAATGGGTTTTTCCGTCGCCACGTCGGAAAGACCGCCGTGTGTCAAACCGATGGCCACGCATGAGCGTTTGAGTCCCTCGATCCTCGCATGGGGAAAGGCCACGCCTTCGTTGAAGAATGTCGAGCCTTGTTTTTCTCTTTCCAGGATTGCATTAAGACCCTTCAATTTATCTTCGCTTCCGTCTTCACAGGCAACGTCTGAGAGGCTTTTCAGCAAATCATCTTTTGTGATGGGCGCCTCCCAGATGATAATCCTGTCTTCGGATATGAATTCCGTTAAACGTGTGCGAGCGTCTTCTGCTTCACGTGGTGCAGGGGCATTCTCCTCCTGTATGATCTCTTCCTCAACCGCCGGAGGAGAAGCCACATCGGATTTCTGCGTGTCAAGTACAACGACCGTCACGCCCCTCGCATCGTGGATCAGGCGTTCGGCGACACTGCGTTCGCCCATCATCTGCTTCCAGAAGGGAATTTTTCTCGGGCTTCCGATCACGATGTGACCGACCCTGTATTCCCTGGCAAACTGAAGAATGGTCTTGACGATATCTTCTCCCTTGAAGGTGAAGACGATTGCCCCCAGCTGCTTTGCCAAGGTTAGCGTGCCTGACAGAATGCGCTGCGTCTGCGCATCGATCGCAGTCGGCGCCTCTGACGGCGTCTGGACATAGACGGCGTACCAGTTTCTATTAAGCCGTCCGGCGAGGCGTGAGGCATAACGGAGCAGCTTCTCGCTGTTCTGGCCTTTTGAACTCAGGCACACCATCACCTGATCGGGAGTAGCCGGAACCTCCTCTTCCAGCTTATCACGTGATCGCTGGTCAATCTGTGAAGCGAGTTCACGCAAGGTAAGCTCCCGGAGCTGCTCCAGGTTCGATTTCTTGAAGAAATTTGTAAGCGCCGTCTCGATGCGTTCGGGAGGATATATTTTTCCTTCTTTGAGACGTTCACTGAGGTCCTCTGTGGTCAGATCGACGTTCACGATCTGATCCGCTTCAACGAGGACGGCATCCGGAAGCCGTTCATGGACCCTGACACCGGACGCCTTCTCTACCACGTCGTAGAGGCTTTCGAGATGCTGGATGTTCAGGGTACTGATGACGTGAATCCCGTGGGCGAGGATGTCCTGGACATCCAGGTACCTTTTTGCATTGCGGCTGCCTGGCACGTTGGTGTGCGCCAGTTCGTCGACAAGTACAATCTGGGGTTTGCGGGCAAGTATCGCATCAACGTCCATCTCCTCAAGGATAATCCCTCGGTATTCTTGTCTCCGCCTCGGGATAATTTCCAGCCCTTCGAGAAGCTTGGCGACATCGACCCGGCCGTGGGTTTCGACGAGTCCCACGGCCACGTCGATCCCTTCATTCCTGAGCTGGTGCGCTTCCTGGAGCATCCGGTAGGTCTTACCAACACCCGCGGCATAACCTAAGTATATCTTCAGGTGGCCGCGCTGGGACCTGCGGATCATCCTCAAGAAAGCATCTGCTCGATTTTCAACAGGCATATTTTACTTGTCCCCATCGAGTTCCAGATTCATGAACTGTACATTCCACCCGGCGCTAGCTTGTGAATCCCTTCTGTCTGTTTAAGATGCTCCGTATCGTTCCGCGCAGTGCATGAATGGCTGCGACGGAGGATATGTTAGAAGCTTAAAGTAACAGTCAGGCCGCCGTAAAGGTAACTGCTGTCGTTCTCGCCCGGATTGGTCAATTTGCCTCGGGCCTTGATCTCATTTTTTGCATCGTCCGACAACGGGAATGAATAGGATATCGTCGGGGCCACGGTCAGGTACTTTGCCACACTTATGGGGAGGTTCGCCGTGAGCACACCGTCATGGAAATTACTGAACTTGTCGTTTGTCGCCTGATAATTATCATTGAACTTTGGATACCCGCCATACGATGGATTCACATTGTAAAGGGTCGCATCGGCATAGTCGCTGAGCAAGTAGCTCGCGGATGCGCCCAATTGCAGAGAAACGGTCTTGTTGAATTCAAAGGTATGGGAAATCCCCAACAGGAAATAATACTGGTGATAATGGTCAATTTCCTTATAGGCAGTTAAAGTCGGCGTAAGGAGTGTATTAAGACCGAGAGTGACGAACACTTCCTGTGAATCAAGAGGTTTTGCTGCACCGGCATTTGGCGCTCCCAGACCATAATAGATGTAACCAACACCGGCGTTTAAAATACCAAAAGTTTTAGTATAAGAGAGAGTGAGATCCGTT
>Ga0182021_10007388_pt1 | contig 13023 bp, 14 predicted proteins | sample 612E3MmetaG_FD_120493 | JGI IMG/M metagenome (GOLD analysis project Ga0182021, IMG submission 120493) | Permafrost microbial communities from Stordalen Mire, Sweden - 612E3M metaG (Illumina Assembly) | ecosystem: Environmental > Terrestrial > Soil > Wetlands > Permafrost | place: Sweden... | reverse complement strand
TTTCACGGTCGGCCTGCTTATTGGATTTTTGCTATATGTCAACAGTTTTTACAATCCACTCCGACAACTTGCGTCTGTGTGGCCATCACTTCAGCTTGCCCTAGCCGGCTTGGATCGTATTTCCGAGGTATTGGCGCTTGAATCTGATATTAAAACAATGCCGAAAGAAACAGCGGAAGCCTTTTCTTCATCCAACGCCGTACTTGAATTTAAAAACGTATTTTTCAATTATGAAGGAGGAAAGGATGTTTTGAAGAATATTAATTTTTCACTCGAGAGAGGAAAGACATATGCGCTTGTCGGGCCGACTGGCGGCGGAAAAACAACAACAGCGTCTTTGATGGCACGCCTTTATGACCCGAGCAAAGGTACAATTTATCTGGAAGGGAAAGATATTCGTTTATATAACCCGGGCGAACGAGTAAAAAAGATCGGATTTATCCTGCAAGAACCGTTTCTCTTTAACGGCACGGTGCGCGAAAATATTTTATATGGAAATGAGGAGCATCAAGGATACACCAAAGATGAACTGGCACAAGTGTTGGAAAAAGCGCATCTGACAAAATTGCTCTCGCGATTTTCTAACGGCCTCGATACCCAAGTCTCTTCAAGCGGGGATGCTATTAGTTTGGGGCAAAAACAATTGATTGCATTCATTCGAGCGACACTGCGCAATCCGGACATCTTGATTTTGGATGAAGCGACGGCGAATATAGATACCGTTACAGAACAGCTGCTCCAGGAAATCATTGATAAGTTGCCGGAAAAAACGACGAAAGTTATTATCGCACACCGTCTCAATACCATCGAGAATGCTGACGACATATTCTTCGTAAACGCTGGTGAAGTCACTCATGCGGGATCTATGCAGCAGGCAGTGGATATGCTCTTGCACGGAGAAAGAAGGAGCTAGTCTGATTTTTTGTCATTGTAGGATTAGCGTTCTGTTTGTGGTAAAATTGATGTCAGGAGCATTTATTTTCGCAATTCATTATATTTGCCGAGTATGGATAAATCAAAAATCCACTTTGTGCTGGTAGCCGGTTTTTCTTCTGATCACTTGGAAGCAATGGGGTTGAAGAAAAGTTTGGAAAAAAAAGGATTCAGCGCAGACGCAATAAGCTTTTATGGCGATGGTTATATCGATGATTTTACCGACCTGAAAATTTCCGATTGCATCGCAAATATAGCGGAGTTTATCAATGGACGCGCTGGGCAATATGAAACAGTTTTTGGTATTGGCATCAGCCTGGGTGGAGCGCTGCTTCTTGAACACGCGAAAAGCTATAACAATTTGAAGGGGATAGCGAGCATCGGTACGCCTCTTAAATTGAAGAACAGGGTCCTGATATCATTTGGCCAGAAAATTTTGCCGCTTGTCTATCTTTTTTGGAGGCGGATGCAAAAGATCAAGCGCTTGCGCCTGAATCCGCTTGGGGCTACGAATATGATGATTGAATATTTGGAAACAGGTCTTCCCAAGAACCTCGACTATATCAAAACTCCGGTTCTGCTCCTGCACAGCAAAAAAGACCCGGTATCTGATTATCGGGTTCTTCCGAAATATTTGAATCTGATTTCAAGTAAAAAAAAGAGGATCACATTTTTTGACAATGGAAATCATGTTATCGATCATGATCCTGATCTTGTCGTAAAATACGCTTTGGACTTCCTCGAAATTAACGTTAGAAAATAATATTTTTTGATTGGACGAAAGGGCGCAATATGCTACCATTCTTCCATGAAAAACATCCAGGAAAAATTTGATGTGGCGGTCATCGGGGGCGGACCGGCCGGCATGATGGCGGCGGGACGGGCGGCAGAGCTCGGAGCAAACGTGGTGCTTTTGGAAAAAAATGAAAGTCTCGGCAAAAAACTTTTGATCACCGGCAAAGGCCGCTGCAATTTGACGCAAGCGCAGTTTGACCTCAAAGAAATGGTCAGTCAATTCGGCAAGAACGGAAAGTTTTTGTTTTCCTCGCTCGCGGAATTTGGGCCGAGAGAAGTGATAAAATTTTTTGAAGACAGAAAATTGTCCACAAAAACCGAAAGAGGCGCGCGGGTTTTTCCGGTGAGCAACAAATCATATGATGTTTTGCGAGTGATGGAGGAATATTTGAAAAAAAACAAAGTGAAAATATTGTTTGGCAGTGAAATTGTCGGATTCGAAAGTGATGGGAAAAAAATAAAAGGCGTGAAATTGAAACACGAAAAAGGCGCTCCGGGCAGAAAAATAATTTCGGCCGACAGATTTATCTTGTGTACGGGCGGAAAATCATATCCAACCACCGGTTCGACCGGTGATGGATATCAATGGGCGAAAGACTTGGGGCATACGATTGTCCCGCCCGCGCCGGCTTTGGTACCGATCAAAACCAAAGAGACTTGGGTCAAAGAGGTGCAGGGCTTGAGTTTGAAAAATGTGGAGATAAGTTTGATCCAGAACAACAAAAAGAAAGATTCAAGATTTGGGGAAATGCTTTTCACGCATTTCGGCTTGAGCGGTCCGATTGTGCTCGACATCAGCAAGAAGGCCGGAGAATTGATGGCGAAAGGCGAAGTCGCGGTCTCGATCGACCTAAAACCGGCCTTGAGCCCCGAACAACTCGACACTCGGCTGCAAAGAGATTTCGCGGACAACGCGAAAAAAGATTTCGTGAACTACTTGCCGGAACTTTTGCCGCAAAAAATGATCGCGACAATGATCAAATTGTCCGGCATTGACCCGCGCAAAAAAATCAACACGGTCACGGGAGCGGAGCGGAAAAAATTGGCGCTTCTTCTCAAAGATCTGCGCCTGACATTCGACGGCACGGCCGGATACGCTCAAGCGGTCGTCACCAGCGGGGGAGTGAGCTTGAAAGAAGTGAATTCCAAAACCATGCAATCCCGATTGATCGGCAATCTCTATTTCGCCGGCGAAATATTGGACGTGGACGGCCCGACCGGCGGATACAATCTGCAGATCTGCTGGAGCACCGGATACGCGGCGGGGACAGGGGCGGCTTGACAGAGGTTAATATAGTGATATAGTGATAGTAGCCGTTCCTAACATTGAATGTTAGGAAAAATACTGTTATGCAGCACTTGTCCGCCTATGATGGATGCTACGTAACAAATATATGAAAAAAAATACTAAGCAAATCGTTGCAAATAATAGTTTTACGGAGTTTTTGCTCTACACTACGCCAAACGGAAAAGTAAAGGTGGAGATATTTTTGCGCGATGAAAATATTTGGTTGACGCAAAAAAGAATAGCCGAGCTTTTCGATGTTGGTATTCCCGCTGTCAATAAACATTTAACAAACATCTTTGAAAGCGGGGAGTTGAATGAAAATTCAGTTATTTCCATTTTGGAAATAACTGCCGATGACGGCAAAAACTACAAAACAAAATTTTATAATCTAGATGCCATTATTTCTGTTGGTTATCGCGTGAATAGCGCGCAAGCGACGCAGTTTCGCATTTGGGCAACTGAAAGGTTAAAAGAGTATATTATCAAAGGTTTTACGATGGATGACGAAAGACTCAAGGATCCTAATGGGTTTTTTGGCAAAGATTATTTTGAAGAACAGCTGGCGAGAATCAGAAATATACGTTCTAGTGAAAGGAGAATGTATCAAAAAGTGACTGATATTTATGCTCAGTGTAGCGCTGATTATAATCCCAACGAAGAAATCACCAAGCAATTTTTTGCCACTGTGCAAAATAAGCTGCATTTTGCCATTACCGGCAAAACTGCGGCAGAGATAATTCACGAAAGGGTCAATAGCGCCAAGAAAAATATGGGACTGACCGTTTGGAAAAATTCTCCAAAAGGTGCGATTCGGGAAACTGATGTGGTGATTGCGAAAAACTATTTGAACGAAAAAGAATTGGACCATCTCAATAGAATTGTGACGATGTATCTTGACTATGCTGAAATGCAAGCGACTCGCGGGATTCTGATGCGGATGAAAGATTGGGTGGAAAAGCTGGATGCGTTTTTGAAATTCAATGAACGGCAAATACTTGGCAATGCCGGGAAAATTAGCCATGAAGTGGCGGAAGCTTTGGCGCTGGGAGAATATGAAAAATTCAGAATCGAGCAGGATCGGAATTATGTTTCGGATTTTGATCGTGAGGTGGAGAAGATTTTGACGATGGCAAAGAAAAAGAAATTTTCAAAAAAGAAAAAATGATCCGACTGGTTTTGACTCTTTTGGTATCAGGACAACCGCAAAAACTTGCAAACCTTACAAAAGATACCCAAAATAATTGGGTTTTTTGCTAGAATTAGAGCATAAACAAGGCAAAATTCTGTGAAACAGCGAACAGCTCTGGACATTTTGAAACTGGGACACAATGTGTTCCTGACAGGCCCCGCCGGAAGCGGGAAAACTTTTTTGTTGAACCAATACATCGCGCATCTCAAGAGCAAAAAAATCGGGGTGGCCGTCACGGCTTCGACCGGTATTGCCGCCACTCACATGAACGGGCAAACGATTCACAGCTGGTCGGGGATGGGCATCAAAGACGAACTGACTGAGGGAGATCTGAACAAACTCAAGAGAAAATTCTTTTATCGCAAACGTTTTGCCAAAACCCATACTTTGATTGTTGACGAGATATCCATGCTTCATGCCCATCAGCTGGATATGGTCAACAAGATCTGCAAGGCCTTCAAAGACCCCTTTCTGCCCTTTGGCGGACTGCAGGTGATTCTTTGCGGTGACTTTTTTCAACTTCCCCCGGTGAGCAAAAACAGCCAGAAGGCAAAATTCGCGATGGAGTCTCTCGCTTGGCAGGAAATGAATCCAAAGATTTGCTATCTGGAAGAACAATACCGCCAAGAAGACGAGAAGATGTCGAAAATCCTCAACGCCATTCGAAATCGGCAGGTGGATGATCAAATTTTGGGCTTGATATTGTCCAGAGAAAACCAGCCGACAAGAAGCGATATATATCCGACGAGACTCTTCACCCACAATGCCAACGCGGATGCGATCAACAATCTGGAACTCCAGAGGATCAAAGAAAAACCGCTGGCCTATACAATGCAATCGGACGGCAATGACAAATTGGTCAGCGTCATCAAAAAAGGATGTCTTGCTCCGGAACGGCTGGTGCTGAAAAAGGGAGCGGTGGTGATGTTTGTCAAAAACAATTTCGACCGCGGCTTCGTGAATGGCACACTGGGAAAAATTGTGGACTTTGACGAAAACAAACTGCCCATTGTCAAAACATTTTTGGGAGCAGAAATTGTGGCTCTTCCGGAAAAGTGGGCGATTGAAGAAGACGACCGGGTTCTCGCCTCCGTCACCCAGATCCCGCTTCGCCTGGCCTGGGCGATCACCGTGCACAAAAGCCAGGGTATGACTCTCGATGCGGCAGAAATGGATTTGAGCAAATCTTTCGAATATGGAATGGGATATGTGGCGCTCTCACGTCTCAGAACTTTGGACGGCATAAAGCTTTTGGGAATCAACGAAACGGCTCTCAAAGTCAATCCGGAAATTTGCGAACTGGACAAGGAATTGGAAAAAATGTCGGATATGAATTTCCAAGAGATTGCCGGAATGAGCCGAAAGAACAAGAAAAAACTGCAAGAATATTTCATCGGAAAGAATAGCGCCAAGCGCCGGAGAAAATAGCGTAAATATGGGGAAAATCCTTTACTTTTCGGCTGTTCGGGGGTAATATGGAGATATAATTTTCAAACTGTTGGTGGCTAGGGATTATAAGTTATCCACAGGATGGAGTATTGTACGCATAGTGATATAGTGATAATATATCACTATAAGCAAAATAAAATAAATTTATGTCAAAAAACGAACGAAAAACTGAAATAATCGTCAGGAAACATTTTGAGATGTATCCTGACGATATTGTATTAGAGGAGCAGGCTTCTGATAATCCAAAAATTAAAAAGCTTCTTTCTGCTGCTTCTAAAAGTGGTTTAGGTTGGGGCTTCCCTGAGTTTATTATCCAATATAAAAATAACTCAGATTTTATTATTATCGTGGAATGTAAAGCTGATATAGCCAAGCATGAAAGTCCGCATAGAGACAAATACGAAGATTATTCCGTAGTCGGAGCGTTACTTTATAGCTCGTATTTGTCTAAAGAATTTGATGTTTTATCTATTGCTGTCAGCGGAGAATCCGACGCAAACAAAAAAATTTCACATTTTCTACAGGTAAAAGGAGATAAAAAGGCAGTAGAAATGTTTAGTAATAAATTATTATCAGCAGATGATTACCTTAACGGATATATAAAGAGCCCCGAAAAATTTAGACAGGATTACGAAAAGCTATTAACTTTTTCCAAGGATTTGAATGAGAAACTTCACGGTCACAAAATAGTTGAAAGCGATAGAGCCTTGCTTATAAGCTGCATTTTAATTGCGCTTGAGAACAAAGCTTTTTCTAAATCTTATAAAGATTATTCAGAGCCGAAGCAATTGGCTGAGTATCTAGTCACAACAGTTAAAAATGAATTCCAAAATGGAAATATCGGAGATGCTAAACTTTCTATTCTAACGAGTCGCTTTCAGTTCATAAAAACAGACTTTTCGTTATCTAAAAAAGAAAATGTTTTAAGGGATATTATTTCTGATATAAATGAAAATATAAAAGACTTCATACAAACTCATGAATATTTTGATGTCCTTGGGCAGCTATATATTGAATTTTTAAGGTATGCGAACAGCGACAAGGGGCTCGGTATAGTTTTGACGCCCCCGCACATTACAGAATTTATGTCAGAACTGGCAGAGGTGAATAAGGATAGTGTCGTATACGATAATTGTGCTGGTACGGGAGGCTTCTTGGTAAGCGCAATGAACTTTATGGTAAAAGATGCGAAAGGGGATCAGGAGAAAATTAGGAATATAAAGAAAAATCAGCTAGTCGGCGTTGAATATCAAGCTCATATATTTGCCCTTGCTTGTTCAAATATGTTTATCCATCAAGATGGTAAAAGCGGTATTTTGAATGGCAGTTGCTTTGATGAAGAAATTCTGGAAGAGGTAAAAAAGTACAATCCCAATATTGGATTATTAAACCCTCCGTATAAAAGTAAGAAGGGCGATGATGAAGAATATGATTTCATACTAAATAATCTAGACTGCTTGGAACAGGGCGGCAAGTGTGTTGCTATTGTGCCTCTTTCCCTAGGGCAAGAACAGACAGGGAAAATATTTGAATTAAAAAAGAAATTGCTTCAGCTGCATACGCTAGAAGCTGTATTTAGTATGCCAGATGAATTGTTCTTTAACTCAAAAGTTGCAACGGTAACCTGTATCATGGTTTTTACAGCAAAGAGGCCTCATCCAAAGAATAAAAAAACCTTTTTTGGATACTACAAAAATGATGGTTTTGTTAAAAGAAAAAATAAGGGCAGGATAGATTTGTACCAAAAATTTGAAAAAGAAATAAAAGAAAAATGGATTACGACATATATGAATAGAGAAGAAACAGCAGGTTTTAGCGTAACTAAGGAAATAAACCCAGGGGATGAGTGGTGCGCAGAGGCTTATATGGAAACAAACTATGCAGGTTTTAACGATGCCCTATGTATTCAAAAAATGCTAGAGTATAGTACATTTTTGTATTCAAATAAAATAAAGGATGCTGTTTCTAATAAAAAAGCGATAGACCAAAATATAAAATTAAACACTTCAAATTGGAATTATTTTGACTTAGTCGAACTATTTAGTGTTTGCTCCACAAGAGATCCTCTTATAACAGAGCTCTCCTTAGGCGGAAATGTCCCATACGTTACATCATCTGAAACAAATAATGGTGTTACTAATTTTGTTCAAGAGTATTCTGATTTCGGAGCAAATACCATAACTGCAAATAGGGGTGGCTCTGTCGGCTACTTTTTTTACCAGCCAATGAATTATTTAGCAACACCTGTGGATGTGAGAATATTAAAACCAAAATTTAACCTAAATTCTTTCAACGGAATTTTTTTAGCGACAGTATTGCAAATGGAAAAATATAGATATAACTATAGTCGCAAAATGGGGACAGAAAGACTAAGAGCCTTTAAAATTAAACTTCCTAAAAAAGGAAATAGCCCAGACTGGAATTTGATAGAGAGATATATAAAGACACTTCCATACTCTTCAAATTTGTAAGCTCGCATGAAAGTAATGATGGCCTCATAAACAATCCTTTCTAACTTCCAATATTGGGAGAACGAAAGTCGCTTTAGCTGCTCCTAAAGTTTAACTTTAGGAATAAATAAACAGCGTGATATCAATGCTGTTTATGTATTTAAGAAAAGTTGACAGTTGGATAAGAAAAGCTTAATTTTAGGCTTATATATAGCATTTTATTTGCCTTAGGATAATTAACGGAAAGTTAAGGAAAGATTATTAATCTCGATGACCCACCAATCCGAATAACAACTTGAAAAAATTTAATCGAACTAACCGCTCCTAAAGTTGAAATTTAGGAATCGCCAAATCGATTAACAAAAAATTTTATGCCAACAATTGCCGGACTTTTCAAGATTATTTTAACCGGAGACAAAGAAGTCAGTCGCAAATCAGCAAGGGAGGTGCGAAAACTTTTGCATAGTTCCGGTGATAGCGGAAAATACGATGATATCAAACGGATAGTGGAAAATGCTCCCGAGGAGTATGCAAATATCAAGGAAGAATGGCGAAAAGAAAATTTTGTCGTGGCTGTGTCGGTTTTGTATTTTTTGCATGGCAAAGAAAGCGATCCGGATTTTTTGTTTCCCTGGATATTTGAGTTGTTTTTGCATCAAAATGGCAATATCAGATATGCTGCGCTTCGTATGCTGGAAAATGAACTGGGGCCGCTCACCGTGCATATCCGTTGTCCCGGCAATGAATATGGCAAGCGATTGGTGCCGGGGCAAGCTGATTTTATTTTACTCAATTTATTTTCAAGCCTGCATCAGCTGGCGATTGATTCGTGGAAACCGGTGTATAGAAGATACAAATATATTTCTTCATTGCCCACCGGTTCATATAAAACTGTCCAAATGGCTTTGAGTACAATGGAAGAAGATTGCGGCAAGGAATATTTTAACCTTTCCTAAAGTCGAACTTTAGGAATTGCCAAGTCAAAAAACAACCCAGACGTTACGTCGGGGTTGTTTTTGTATATGCAAATTTTTCAATGTTTAGGCTTTCCGACTGGCGCTTTTTTTGGCAGTCTTGACGACTTGCGTTGCGCCTTTGGCGACGTCTTGCTTGGCGGCGATGGCGAGCGCGCTCATTGACTTCCAGTGCTTTTTGAGATCAGTCGCCAAGGCTTCTATTTCCGGCTGGCCGGCTTTCTTCCCTTTTTTGTATTCTTTGGCGACGGTATCGATTATCTCCCGATAGACCGGTTCTGTGATCTCGCGCGCCTTTTCCAGCTTTTCCACGACCTCGCCCTTCATTTTGATGGCCCAGGCTTTGGCATGCTCGCGGCGCTTTTTGCCTTTCGGTCCGAAGAAGAAATAGGCCGTTGCGGCCAGACCGGCAAGACTGGCGCCGATCACCGCGTACTTCACTGCATTTGATTTACTTGCTTTTTTTTGCATGATATATAGCTATAAAAAAATTATTTTTTCTTGTCGCGTTCCCGGCCTCTGCCGCGCGCCGGCGGAAAAAACAGCCGGAAAACCATATTGTCCTCAAGCCTTTCTTTGAGCTCAAGCACGAATTCTTCCGACTCTTTGAAATGTTCTTGCAGTTTCTGAGAAATCTGATAGAGATTTTTGCCCGCTTTGATGAAATAAAAAAGGACAATGGAAAGCAGCACGGCGATCACTATGGTTGCAATGGAAGATATAAAAAAGAAAATGTCTGCCTTTACTAATGTATCCATATGCATAAGTATACTACACCGATACCTTTTCGCATAGGCTATTTATCAATCCCGATATTCCCCGTCATCCCTGTTATAATATCTCGGACCGACGTAGGAAAAGGCTCGCAAGATCAGGTAGCCGATGAAGACGTATACGATAAGCGCGACCAGCGTGGAAAAATCGACCACAAACTGCCCCAATTTCAAGTCTGGAACGATTTTCGCGAAGGGGCTCACTAAGGAAGCCGTTGTGCTATATATCCAAGCCACAAAAGGTGTGCCCACGTTGGCGACAAAAAACTTGAAGATGAATCGGAGCAGCAGCAAAAACTCAATCACTCCGATCACAAGACTCACCAATGTTCTGACAATGCCGAACATATATTTATTTTAATTATTAGCTTGGTTTTATACAACGCTGCGGCCTTGGAGCAATCGCACGACGATCAAGATGAGCGCGATGACGAGCAGTGCGTGGATCAGTCCGCCGAGCGTGATCGAGGTGAGAAGTCCCAAAGCCCAGAGAATGATCAGGATTATGATTATTGTCCACATATGTTTTCACCTCCTTTTTCTTTTTTGATTATTATAGTTTCTTTGGGCAAATATCTGGTCAGAGCTCTCTCGATCAAAGCGGACAAGCTTTCATCCTCAACCAAAGCTTGCATTTTGGCCTGTTTCAGCAGGTTCGGATCAAGAAAGAGGGTTACGCGTTGTTTTTTGTTGATTGCCATGGTACATATATTACAAGTACTTGTCTTTGTTGTACTTGTTAGTACGTTGAGATCAGACTTTTATTTCAGCGAAGACGGGAGAAGCCGGACTTGCCTGAAAAAACAGGAGGAATTTTTCCAGAACTCAAAAGCTTGCGCTTTTTATTGTTGAAAGAAAAAAGCACTTTTTTCAGTATAATGTAGTATATTGTAAATAATGTTTACATATCTATTGACATAATATTTTACTATAATTATACTGTAATCAACGCATATGCTTGGCAACTTTATCTTGGAACAACGAAAAAAGCGTGATCTTTCACAGGGATTTTTGGCCTCCAGACTTGGCATTTCCCGCCCCACTTATGCTCAAATTGAGCAGAACGAGAAAGACATTACCCTTTCCGAAGCAGAAAAGCTCGCGGATATTTTTGGCATTGCTTTCGCCGATTTTCTCCATGGCAGAGAATTTTCTCCAAAAATAGAAATGAAGGAAGACGCAAAAAAGCCGAAAGAAAAAAGACAGGAAATGAGAATAAGCATTCCGCAAAAAAATGTCGATAAATTTCGAGAGGTTTTGTTGTATGTCCTTTCAAAAATCGGCGGGAAACCGAATGTCGGTGAAGTGGTTCTTTACAAGTTGCTCTATTTTATAGATTTCGATTTTTACGAAAAATTTGAAGAACAATTGATCGGTGCAACCTATATCAAAAACCATTATGGTCCTACGCCGGTTGAATTCAAAACAATCGTTGATCAGATGATAAAAAACGGCGAGATAATGAAAGTCGACGGAAAATATTTCAATTATCCTCAAAGGAAATATCTGCCGATTCGCGAGCCGGATTTGACAAAGTTGAGAGATGCGCGCGAGTTGCGCCATATCGACGAAGTGCTGGCAAGACTGGGAGACAAGAATGCCACGGAATTGAGCGAGTATTCCCACGAGGATACCCCCTGGCTCATCGCCGAACAAAATAAACCGCTTGATTATGAGGCCGTATTCTATCGCACGCCGAAGACCTCCGTGAGAAACTATGACGAGTCGAATTGAATACGGCGAGACGCCGGAGTTTCAAAAAGATTTCAAGAGATTGCTCAAAAAGTTCAGAACGCTCGAAGAAGACTTGGAATTGGCAAAAAAAGCGGCCATCGAATTGCAGCATATCCAGAAAATAAATAACTTGAGTGTTTTTCCAATTCAGGGTTTTTGCACGGCAGAAATACAAATTTGCAAAATAAAAAAATTCGCTTGCAGAATGATGAAAGGTCGCGGTTCAAAAAGCGGCATCAGGGTTATCTATGCTTTCCATTGCGGCAGTTCAAAGGTTTGTTTCATTGAAATATATTTCAAGGGAGAAAAGGAAAATGAAGATCGCGATAGAATCAAAGAATATATGAAAGAATTCAACAATTGACCGAACCATATGGATCAGTATACGGGCTTATTTAAAAAACAGGAGTGATAGGATAAAAGGAGGAAATAGAAGCTTCTGCGGAGGCCTCTAATAAAAATTAAAATATAAATTCATGACCGAAGAAAAAAACATCCACAAACTCAAAAAATCCAGCGCGTATAGTTTTTCCGTGACCATCCCCAAAGAAATTGTGGAGAAATACAAGTGGCGCGAGAAGCAAAAGTTGGTCGTGAAAGACAAAGGCCACGGGAAGGTCGAAATCAGCGATTGGCGGAAGAAATAGTTAAAAAAAATTGAACAGCGAATTCTATGAAGAAGTAAAATCTCCCAACATCAAATGTTGGGAATCGTCAAAACCGTGAAAATAGAACAAAATTTACTACATTTTCACGATTATGTTGACAAAAACGTGAAAAAATAATATAATGTGAGCATATGGCTAAAATATTAAATGCCTACAATAAAATAAATTCTCTTCGCGAGAGATACTACAAAGCGTCGACAGGCAAAGATGCTCTGATTTCGCTTATCGCTGAAACGGAAGTCGCCGAGCAGGTATATAACTCAAACGCCATTGAGAACAGCACGCTCACCCTTGAAGAGACGGAAAAAATACTTTTGCAAATTGATTTGGACAGATATATCACCGAGCGAGAAATTTTTGAAGCCAAGAATTTGGCTCGGGTCGTGTCGTATATAGACAAAAAGGCGAAAGAACAGGAATTGAGTTTGGAAATGATTTTGTCGCTCCACAAGATGCTGATTTCCAATATTCGCGACGAGGTTGCCGGAAGATTCAGGAAGGACAATGAATTTGTGCGTGTCGGAAATCATATCGCGCCTAATCCGAAAGAAGTGGTTGGGCGTCTGGAAAAAATGCTGGCCGAGTACAATACCGCGAGCCGGGAAAATATCATCAAGCGGATCGCAAGATTGCATCTGGCTTTTGAACATACCCATCCATTTTGTGACGGCAATGGCCGGATCGGGCGGGTCATCAACAACTATTTGCTGATCCGGGAAGGATATGTGCCGATAAATATAAAGTTTATTGACAGGAAAAAATATTATGAA
>Ga0182021_10007386_pt1 | contig 13025 bp, 12 predicted proteins | sample 612E3MmetaG_FD_120493 | JGI IMG/M metagenome (GOLD analysis project Ga0182021, IMG submission 120493) | Permafrost microbial communities from Stordalen Mire, Sweden - 612E3M metaG (Illumina Assembly) | ecosystem: Environmental > Terrestrial > Soil > Wetlands > Permafrost | place: Sweden... | reverse complement strand
TCACCGGCACGCCGACGACGGCAGGCAGTTTCAATCTGGTCGTCACCGCGACCAACGCCGGCGGCTCGGCGACGCTCAACGCCACCATTGTCATCGCGCCGGCCGCAACGGGACCGGTAGCGGCGACGTCGGTTCCGACCTTGTCCGAGTGGGGCGTAATGCTGCTTTCGCTGTTGCTGGCACTGGGTGGCGTCCGGTTCGTACGCAGAGCGCGCTAGGATCCGCCGCTTCGTCGCGCTGTTCGGCACCCCATGCTGCAACCGGTGCAGCATGGGATGCTTTCCTTCACGTCCCTGTTGGCGCAATCCAGCGCGTGGCTGGTGACGCCCTTCGACGCCCACGCCGCCCCTGGCAAGGTGTCGTGGAACCGGGCCTCGGCTTCGGCGTGTCGATCGAACCGTGGGCAGCAGTGCCTCCGACCGCAGGACGTGACGGCGGCATCGCGCCATGAGACGGTCGGACGCCTGCTATATGTCATCATTCCTTTCAGGGCACCGGACTGCCGCACGATGGGCCCCGATCGGAGTGGTGGCAACGTGTTCGTCAACCGCCGGTGGAATTCCTCAATGTCGGGAATCCCTTGCATCACCGCCGTCCGAGCCGAGCAGAAAGCAGGGTCACGGAGGACAGGGCCCGGCCATCAACGGCCATACACCTTGCCGCCGAACCCGGCATTTGACCGGCTGGTCTCTGCCGTACATGAGACATTGACCGGCTTCCGGCGAGCCGAACTGCGACAAACGGTCGCGGTCATGAAATCTTCATTGACGAGACGTTGACAACGTCGTATGCGATATGACATTAGCGGATGCTGATCGGCTACTGATGTGGTCGGAGTTGGCTAACCGCATTCCCAGAGAGAGTTGTTGATTAGGTTCGGTTCCCATTGCTCGCGTTGCCGAACGCGCAGTAAGCATGAGCGACATCAAACTATTCCGCGTTGTCGAAGGCCAGGCCGCCGAGCTTCGGCGCGCCGCCTCCGATGTAGAGAAACCCCTGCACCCGGGGGGCGGTTCCATGTGGTCGCAGGCCCGGAAGGGTAGCTACGGGCTGGAAGCTGGCCAGGGATGGTGGGCTTGACTATGCCCAATATGGGCATTAAGATGCCTGAAATGGGCATGACTACCAAAACACCGACCAAACAGACCAGCCTCGCCGATGCCTTGTTCTCCGGCACGCAGCAGCGCGTGCTCGGCCTGGTGTTCGGTCAGCCGGAGCGCAGCTTCTACGCTACGGAGCTGATCGGTCTTACCGGCGGTGGCTCGGGCGCGATCCAGCGCGAGTTGGCCCGGCTGGCGCAGAGCGGCCTGGTCACGGTGCATGCAGTCGGCAACCAGAAGCACTATCAGGCGAACCCGAAGTCACCGATCTTTGTCGAGCTATGCGGTATCGCCCAGAAGACCGTCGGCCTGGGCGAGCCGCTACGGGAAGCATTGGCGCCGCTGGCGCGGAAGATCACCGTGGCGTTCATCTATGGTTCTGTCGCGAAGAAGAAGGACACGGCGTCGAGCGACATCGACTTGATGTTGATCAGCGACAAGCTCACCTATGCCGAGGTATTCGGCACGTTGGAAGCGGTAGGCGCGCAGCTTGGTCGGCTGGTCAATCCAACGGTCTATACGCGCAAGGAACTCGCCAAACGTGTCGCCGACGACAATGCCTTCGTCAAACGCGTACTGGCGCAGCCGAAGATCTGGCTGATTGGTAGCGATGATGACCTCGCCGTTTGAGAATCTGGTCGGCACCGGCAAGCCGCTGAAGGCCGAACCGCCTGACGCGAAGGAGTTTGCCGGGCTACGCCGTTCCGGCGTGGTGCGACTGACAGATGCCGTCAATGAATCGCTTTCGATTGAGGGCCGCTTCGACCTTGCTTACAACGCGGCCCATTCGTTGTGTTTGGCGGCCTTGCGCTGGCACGGCTACCGCTCGGCCAATCGCTACATTGTCTTTCAGTTGCTGCCGCATACCCTGGGGCTCGGTCCCGAAGTGTGGCGCGTACTGGCCAAGTGCCACGACATCCGCAATCTGGGTGAATACGAAGGCGACCTCGATGTCGACGATCGCATCCTTGCCGATTTGATCGCCGCCTGTCGCGTGGTGTTGGTGAAGCTTGATCAACTGCCGGCCATTGCCCCCTGACGATCGACGTCGCTTGCCTCCTCAACGCATACCAACTCGGCATTGAATTGCGCCGACTTCGGTAGGCGACAACGGAATCACCAGGCTGTTTTTCGTCCTGGTGCTGGTCGGCTGAACTTACCTCCGGACCCGTCCAGATCCTCGGCCTGCGGGCCAGGCGGGGACTAGACCGCTGCGCTGCATAGGCTCGCGCCAGCCGGGAATCCTGCGGCATATCCTCGCTGCGCTTCGGTAATCCTCGGCTTCTTTCGCCGGCTGTCACTCTCCTTTGCTCCGTCCCTGTTTCGCCTGGCTTGTCCGCCGGCGCTCGTCCTCGTTGCGAGACGGCTCCGAAGAGCAAGTGTTCCACCGACAAGCAGGAGGAAATCATGACGACCAAGCAGATCCGCAGCGCCAACCAGGAAACCGGCAACGTCACTTCGCGCGGTTCCTCGCACCCCGAGACTCACCCAGGAGCACGCTTGATGACGAGGCAAGGTGCGACCGGTACCAGTGATGACGACGCGATCATTGCCCGTGCGTTGAAGATCCTTGAATTCCGCGCCAGGTATGTCGAAGACGTTTCCATTTCGTCGCCGGGCGCGGCACGGGACTACTGGCGCCTGAAGCTGGGAAGTCTGCCGCATGAAGTCTTTGGCGTTCTCTGGCTCGATGCGCAAAACCGTCTGATCGCCTTCGACGAGCTGTGCCGAGGCACATTGACCCAAACGTCGGTCTATCCCCGCGAGGTCGTCAAGGCTGCCTTGGCCCACAACGCGGCCGGCATCATCCTGGCGCACAACCACCCGAGCGGCGTTGCTGAACCGTCGTGCGCCGATGAACTGCTAACGACTTCCCTCAAACAGGCCCTGGCCCTCGTCGACGTGCGTGTCCTGGACCATCTGGTCGTCGCTGCCACCGCCGTAACTTCTTTCGCCGAGCGAGGGCTGATTTGAAAGTGCCGACGAAGGTCGGCACGGCGACTCTAGGCCGATCAGTTTGGCTGAGTGATAGATAAGCTGGACGAACAGCGATATTGTCGAGTGTGGCGGTTCGTCCCCAAGGCGATAACACCCTGAGCCGCTTCGTGACCCGCGTGGTCAAGATTGCGGAGGTATTCCCCGACGAGCAGATTGTTGCGACGCTGCCGCAAGAATTGACCTGGATGTCAGCATGTGATTGTGCCGGCAAGCCGCATTTCAGCCGCTGCTGACATTGGATTCAGCCTTAACGGCAAATGAATGGCGATCCGGCGCAGGAGCTTGTCTTCTCGACCGTCAGACCACTACTAGCTCGATCCGCTTGCCCAAGGCGTGCAACGCGCGTTCCAGCGCCGGGACCTTGGTGCCGTGCTTCGGGTCGAGCATGCGCCTGGTTTCCTTCTCATCCAGGCCCAGGCGACCTGCCAACTCGGCCTTGGATACGTTCTGCTCGCGCATCGATACATAGACGGCAGCCTTCATCGCCGTGTTGATCGGCACACGTGCCAGATGTTCGCTGCGCTTCTTGGCTGAGGGTGCCGGGATATCCAAGCCATCCTCGATCCGCATTTCGATAGCTGCTTCCAGGGCGCCCTCGGCCTCGCTGATGGCGTCCTCGATGGCTTCACCTTGGGTCACTACTTCGGGAACATCGCGACAGGTGACGACATAGCCACCATCCACCTTGTCGGCGGTCAGGGTCACAGGATAGGCGAACGTTAGAAACCGGCTACCTTTCATGACTTGCAGTATCGGACATTATTGTCCGCCTTTCAAGTTCTATCGAAGTTGGTGATTCTGGCCGACGTGCGTGAGGCGGTCAGGCTGCGGCTCTTAGTCCGGTCGAGCGGAACCACGTTGCGATTCGTCGTCGTCAGCACTTCCAAGTGTTCGCCGAGCAGCTTCCACGCCTCGCGCATCTCGGGCCGCAAGGTCTGCCGCTGGTAAATGCGCTTGATCCTGTTCTGGTCGATGTGATTCAGACATTTCTCGATGACGTCGGGCCGGACGCCACGGTTGCCCATGACGGTGGCGCCGGTTCGTCGCAGGTCGTGCGGCGTCCATCTGCCGCCAGGCAAAGTCAGTGAGTCGGTCATGGAGCTGCGTCGAGACATCGGCTTCTTGTCTTTCCGCTGCCGATCGCCGATTTGTTTGGCCAGGCTCTTCTCGCAGACATGGCCTTGATGCATTCGCGCGGGGAGAACGTAGTCCGAGACCTCGCGCTCGAGCTTCTTCGCGCTGGCCTCCGCCTCGGATCTGAGCTCGGCGAACTGACGGAGCGCAAACGCGGAGAGATTGACCACATGCTCGATGCCGTTCTTGCTGTTCTCCTTGGGAATCGTCCACTCCGCGGTCCCGAAGTCCACGTGCGCCCACTTGGCTTTTCCCACCAGGTCGATTTGCTGACCGGAATCAATGGCGGCAACGGCGGATCGGCCTTCGGGTTGCCGATGATTTGCGCCAGGCGAACGAAGCCAGTTTCAGGCAATGTCGGCATGATCGATCACTCCCACGAGCAGGCCCAGCCGGCCAGGTTCTGTTGATCCACCCAGACGAAGCCCACCGACCCACTGCGTTGACGCAATTGGCCGATCACATACGCGGAAACTTCCCCGCGCAAGTGATCGGGAATGGTGAGGTGCTCGCCCGGCACTTCGATGTTGAGCGAGGCGCGGTAGCGGTGACCGTTGAGTTCACAGTGACCTTGCTCGAATCCCTTCGCCAGATACTTGCCCAGGTATCTGACGATCGCCAGACGGCGGCTTCTTCCGCGCTTGGGTTGCTGCACATCGATATTGCCTTCGCCCACGACGTGTCGCCAGCAGCTTCGAAGCAGCGTCACGTCCTGCCGGCCAACCACCGCCAAGTGCCAGTGCCATGCGCCGCGCTCCTGGCGTTCCGCGACGGCAACATAGACCCAGTCGGGCAGATGTGTCCTGACATGGCGATTGAATCGCGTCAGGTCAGCGCAGGCCTGCCGATACTCGGTGACGTTCTCGCGATAGGTTAGCGTCAGCAGATGATCGGCCTTGGCGGCCAGGATCAGTTGGCGCAATCTGGAGCGTGCCCGGCGTACGGCGCGATCCTCGTGGTCTTCGCGTTGACCGGATTCGCCGCGGCCCGCTTTGAAGGGCATCAGATTCGGAACGAGAAGGACCATCCGATTTCGCACAGCCCGCCACCGTAGTCTCTGAAAATGACAGACCACTGCCCTTGTTCCCGGTCGAGATATGTCCTCTGTCGCGTGTGATTGCCATTAAGGCATTCACATCGGAACTTCGGTTTCCTGCAGTCCTCCGTGCTTATCTCGCAAAGAAACCTTTATCAAGCGCCTGATTTTCAGCTCATACCGACCGCTCTGCAAACGTCTCTGATACTCCATAGGCAGTTCGAAAGATTTTTGACTGCCATTAAATCTATAGCTGCACACCAGATTAACCCCCTCACTGATGAATATTTCATAATTTACCCCATCCGGGATGCCATCCACTTGAAATATCTGCATATCCATACCCCCAACACGATCGCGCGGATCGATTGACCTGGAGAGTTCCTTCGGCCAATCGCTGCCAGGCGAATCAAAGACACTATCGTGATGAACCATGGAAGTCTTCAAAAGTGGCCATACCTTTTCAGCCAAGAACCACTGATCCGCGTGCTTATTAGATAGGGCATGCGCACTTTCAATATAGGAATCCATCATTCCTCGGATACCAACCAATGATCTATCTCTGACGCCCCACATTCCGGCCAAGATCAAATCGGTATGCGTATACCACTCCCTAACGATATGAAATCTCTCTCGCTTGCTGCTGGACAACCATACATTTACCAACGTGCGATCCCGGTCGTTAATGATCGAATCAGCATCGCGCATCAGAACGACATCGAAACGCATGTCTTCAAGGGCAAGAAATCTCCAAAAGCTTCCGGGATATTTGGAGGCATCAATGGTATTTATATGGACAAGGCTGACATAGGAGAAGGAGTGAAGTCGCTTCAATACAGCCACAGGAACGCTGTCGTCGTGATAAACCAATAATTTATAGTCGGGATAAATATTGGGAGCCACCTCGATATTTAACATCAGCGTTTCGCAATATTTTGGATTGTTGCCAAATAAGGAAAAGCTAATGCACCCATTTATCTTGGTGGATATTTTGCCGTAGTATCCGTCGTAAGATTTGAGCGCCTTTTGTCCGTATGCCTTACCGTCAAATATATTTCCTCGCTTCCAAAGGGACCTGGCCATCCAGCCTAGAAGAAGGCCTTTGTGCTCGTTATCGAGGAACAGTGGCTCGTATTTCTCCATATATCGCAGCGCAACATCCTCAGATCCCGTATTTAGGACTCCCTGAATGAAAACAAGGCGATGATAATCGTGCTCTCTGCTCACCTCGCCGCCAAAATGTCCAAGATATTTCTCTTCGGCAATTTCCCATTCGCCGAGCTTCAGAAGCTCAATCCAATTCATATCGGTCAAGACCTTGCCAATAGAGTGTTTCATTGCATCTATCTGAGGGGTGCGCGAGAGCTCGGCAGGTAAGTGTGAACCGACATCAGCGCCAACTGTGAACTAATTGTCGCATGCAAAGCCTGATGCGACTGGCGTCAACTCCTGGACTGAACTGTTGCCACTACTCCCATATTTTCCAGCCCTCTTCTACCTATTCGCAAGTGTGGTTGACCTGCTCAATACCCCATGAATGATGGCGCCCCTTGGGATTGGATCCGATACCTCGCGGTAGCGCTGACTATCCACGCCAGAGCGAACTGCTGGGGCAGTTGAGCCCGGACATCGACCAGGCGGCGCAGGCGCGGGCGCGCAAGTTCAACTGGCGCATTCAGCCTGCCGGTGACACGGCGCTCAACCTGCTCGGGCTCTCGACACAGGTGCCGGCGCTCAAGGCGCTGGGTAAGGAGCATATCGACGCTGCCGTGGTTGAAAAGCTCCGCCAGTGGCTGGACCCGAAGTTGCGCGCGCGCCTGCTGCGCGACACCCGCATGGTGACGAGCTGGATTGCCAGTTAGCGTTGCCGCACGGCGTTCCTGCGCTACATGTGGGGACGGCAACGAGCGCCCTGCGATAGGTGGCCGCGGTTGAAGCTTTGGCGCGCAGTCGTTCATAGTGTTGCTTACCGAGCAGTGCTTAGGTAGAATAGCAACACCCTGGCCTAGAATGCTAGGGTGGAACAGGAGGCATCATGCTGGTCGCGGATATGCCCAAGGTCGGCGAAATCGATCGCAAGGCGATTGCCGGCATGCTCATGAAACTGTTCGACCACTGGCAGCTCACCACCGAGGAGCAGTTGGACGTGCTGGGCTACTCGACGAGCAATCGGGCCGTGCTGACCAAGTATCGCCGTGGCGAGGCAATTTCCGGCAGCCGGGACACCATGGAACGTGCCGGCTACTTGCTGGCCATCCACAAGAACCTGCGGCTGCTGTTTCCGCACCAGCGTGAATTGGCTTACGGCTGGATCAAGACGCCGAACCGGGCCTTCGACAACCGGACGCCAACCGAAGTCATCCGTCAGTTCGGCTTCGCCGGGCTGCTGATGGTGCGGGCCTATCTCGATCGGGCGCGCGGGCAGTGATCGACAACGTCTTCGGTCAGGTTAGCTTGGCTGACGTGCACGAGGATTTGTTCCGCAATATCGTCTCCCTGCGGGTATCGCAGGACTTGTTCGACGATCTGAGCGACGATCCAGTGCATTGGGATTCGGCGATCCAGCTGGAGTTGCACTCGAAGCCCAAGCTGTTCATCTCGGATACGCCGATCATCGATCGGCCGTTCGAAGAAGCGCAGTGGGACGATGCCATCGGCTACCCGTTTCGAAACTGGATGCGCAGTCGTTACTCGGACGGCAGCTTTGGCGTCTGGTACGGGGCCGATAGCATCGAGACGACGGTCTTCGAGACCGCATACCACTGGCGGACGCGGTTGCTGGCCGACGCGGGTTACTTCCAGCCAGGCATACAGATCGAACGCAAGATCTATCGGGTGCGCTGCGACGCCGCGCTGGTCGATCTCCGGCCGGCGCTGCCGAATTATCCCGCGTTGATCGACGCGACCGATTACACCCTGCCCCATCAGGTCGGTGCCAAACTGCATAGGGAAGGGCACCCAGGCCTGGTGTCGAAGTCGGCACGCTGCCAAGGCGACATCTACGGCGTCCTCAATCCGCGCGTCCTGTCGCAGCCGAGGCAAGTGTGCTTTCTGACCTATACGACCACCGAGACTGGTGTCGCGGTCGAAGGCCTGCCCGGTGGACTTTGGTTCGAGATCGAGCGCTAGTGAGGGGCGACCGGCGCTTGCTATTGCCGGGGAGCGCCGCGCCGCAGCGATGCGAAACCGACGGGCTCCCATTCCCGTAACGCCAGGAACAGGCCGGTACCACAGCGCTCGGACAAGGGCGCAGCCAATCCCTCGTCGTGCAGTTCGGCGAATCTGGCGCGCAGCTTGCGCAATTCGGCCTGCATTTGCGCCAATGCCGATGCGGTCAGCATGCCATGCGCAAAGGCCATCGCCTCGCCGGAATCCGTGAAGCTGGCGCCCAGGAAGTCGTTCTGCCATTGGCCGCGAAAGAATCGCCGGATCGGGCCGTCGGCAAGCCAGTCGAAATCACGTGCGACGGTGACGCGGATGCGATTGCCCGGCAGCAGATCGATCAAACCCAGGCGGTCGAGCCGCAGCAGTCGCTTGAGACACTCGGCCTCTGACAGGCGATAGCTGGCCACCATGTCGGCGAGCGTCCAATGATTCAAGGCGCATGCCGCCACCAGCAAGAGCTTCATGTCCGATACGAGTTCCGTTTCCTGCCCTTCGGTAAGTGTGCGCAGCCGCGGCGCCTTGGCCTGGGCTTCCTGCGCCAGTTCAGCAAGCGTGAATCCCAATAGCTCGCCGACCTGCGCCAGGCGGGCGATGGTGAAGCGTTCGGATGAGAACAGACGTTTCACGCTCGGTTCCGACAGTCGCAGCGCGGTAGCGACGTCGCGGTAGGTCAGTCCTTGCTGCTTCAGCTGCCACTTGATTGTGGCAATCAGTTGCGCGACTTCGGTCATGTCTCGAATGGTAGCGCCAAACGATCCCGTCGCGCTCAGACAGCAGTACGTTTGCTGCCAAGGTGTCACATTTCGCCATTTCTTGGCATGCTGGGCGCGTCGTTACTCGCGGAACAGCCAACATGAAAAACTTGCTTAGTCGTCTTCCTTTGGCCATCGTCATTGGCCTTGGCAGCGCATTCCTGGTCCATGGGCCGATCGTACAGCCGCTCGCTTACCATGACTTTGCCGACCGATCGAGCTTGGTCGGCCTGCCTCACGCCACCGACGTATTGTCGAACATCGGCTTCGCGCTGGTTGGGCTCTGGGGCTTTGTCCGGCTGCGGCCGCAACGCGATCACGCCGCCGTTCCTGTCGGCTGGTATGGCTACCGCCTGTTCCTTCTCGGCTTAACACTGACGGGCGCCGGTTCGTGGTTCTATCACCTCGCTCCGGATGACGTCCGCCTGGTCTGGGATCGGCTGCCGATCGCCCTCGCTTGCGTCGGCTTGTTGGCGGCCGTACGTGCGGAGACGCAGCCGGTCGAAGATCCCCAATCCGAGGCGGCGGTGTTCGCCCTCGCCGCGGTGGTCAGCGTCGCCTGGTGGCATTTCACTGGTCTGCATGGGACCGGCGACCTCCGGCCCTACCTGCTGCTACAGATTCTGCCGCTACTGCTCATTCCGATCTGGCAATCGATCGAGCCGGCGCCGATGCGCGATCGGGTGGCGTTCGGCATCGCCTTGCTGGTCTATGTTGCCGCCAAAGTTGCGGAAACGCAGGACCACCAGATCCTGGAACTCACCGGCTGGATCAGCGGCCACACGTTGAAACATCTCTTGGCCACTTTGGCCGCCGCGATCATCGTCGATCGCTTGATCGTGCGGCTTGGCGAAAATCGCAGCTCAATCGTTCCAGCGCCTCACGTTGGGCGTGGCGCGCAACGCTCAGCGGAGCGGGCATGCTAAAATTGCCGTTGTCATTATTCGGAGCGACTTCTCGCGACTCGGCCATCGCCGCGTTTCCCTGAGACTACAAGCCATCATGCGCATATTCCTCTACATCGCATTCTTCTTCGTCGGCATGGTCGCCGGTGGGGTCATGGGCGGCTCCAGTGCCCTTCTCCTCGGCGGCATTATCGGGCTGGGCATATTCTGGGTGATCGACAGATCGGGCCGGTCAAAGACAGAAGTGCGCTCCGTCGCTGGCGGTGGCGCATCGCTCGACGACCTGCGCCGCGAGGTTCGACAACTCAAGCAGGAGGTGGCACGGCTGGCCGGCAAGGTCGCCGTTCTGTCAGGCGAGACCGATGCTGCGCCTGTGACTGATCAGGTGGTCGACGTTCCCATCGGGCCAGGGACTGCTGCCGCAAGCTCCGCGCCGGTCGGTGCCGAGGTCACGGAGCTCATGATCCAGGGGGACGCAGTTGGCGCTGGAATTGGCGACGGCGTTGGCGACGGCGTTCCGCCGACGCCAGTCGAACAGCGCTACGATCCGCCAGCGACGAGCGGGAACTTGCCCGACGAAGCGTTGGCAGTTGAGACAGCGACTGGATTTCGGCCTTTCGCCGCCTTCAAGAGCTGGCTCTTCGGCGGCAATGCGCTGGTCCGCATCGGCGTGGTGGTGCTGTTCTTCGGTCTTGCCTTCCTGGTCAAGTTCGCTGCCGAGCACGCGGTGCTGCCCATCGAGGCACGCTACGTCGGCATTGGTATCGGCGCCCTGATCACGCTCGTCCTGGGCTGGCGACTGCGCGTGCGTCGGCCGGAGTATGCGATGGCCCTCCAGGGACTTGGCGTTGCCTCCCTGTATCTCGTCACATTCGCGGCATTTCGGCTTCATGCCTTGCTGCCGGGCGGTCTTACCTTTGCCATCCTGGTCAGCACCTGCGCGCTCTCGGCCGCCCTGGCCGTGCTGCAGAACGCGAAGTCGATGGCGGTGATCGGCATCTGCGGGGGCTTTCTGGCGCCGGTGCTGGCCTCGACCGGCGGCGGCAGCCATGTGAGCCTCTTCTCCTACTACGCGCTGCTCAACGTCGGCATCGTCGGCATTGCCTGGTTCAAGGCGTGGCGGCCACTGAACGTCCTCGGCTTTCTGCTGACATTCGGCATCGGCAGCGTGTGGGCAAGTCACAATTATCGCGACGAACTGTTCAGCACGACCGAGCCCTTCCTGATCCTGTTCTTCGGCCTGTATCTGCTGGTCTCGCTACTCTATGCCTCGCGCCGCAAGCTGGAGTTGTCGCAGCTTGCGGTGGAGATCGCCGGTGAGCGGATCGACTATGTCGACGGCACGCTGGTGTTCGGTAATCCGCTGGTGGCCTTTGGCCTGCAGTATCTGATGGTCGAAGACATGCAGTACGGCGCGGCCTTCAGCGCCCTCGGGCTGGGCATGATCTACCTGCCGATCGCGACCATGCTCCACCACCGCGGACGGGACGAGTTCCGGCTGCTGGTCGAGTCCTTCCTGGCTCTGGGAGTCATCTTCGCCTCGCTGGCGATTCCGCTTGGCCTGGATGCGCGGTGGACTTCGGCGGCGTGGGCGGCCGAAGGCGCCGGCATCTTCTGGGTTGGCCTGCGCCAACAGCGTCCGGCCGCTCGCGCCTTCGCGCTGCTGCTTCAGGTCGGGTCCGCCGTCAGCCTGCTGCTGTCTCTCGAACAGCCGGGGGTGGAGAATCTTCTCGGCCTGGTGCCGGTGCTAGACGGATCGGTCCTTGGCCCGATCTTCGTCGGCCTGGCGGCAATGCTGACCGCCGGATTGATTCGGCGCTGCCGGCAGCTGGTCAGCGAATCGGAGTCGGCCCTCGAACCGTTGATCACGGTGGTGGGCCTGGGCTTTCTGAACCTCGCTTTTCCACTGTTCCTCGACGCATCGTGGACCGGTCTGGCCCTGGCCTTGTCGGGAGCTGTAACGGTGTGGATTGCGGCGCGTTTCGGTCATGGGGCGGCCATGGGCTTCGGTCTGGCGGTGCAAGTCCCCGGTGGCTTGCTCTTTGGCTCAGCGACGCCCGTAGCCACCAGCGCTGCGCTGCTCAATCGATTCTGGCTTGGCAGCGTTCTGGTCAGTGGCGCCGGTCTGGTCAGCGGCTGGCGGCTCGGCAAGACGCATGGGCCGCTCGCGCAACTGTCCGTGCTTGGCTTGATCTGGGGCCTCCTCTGGTGGTGGGGTGCCGGCGAGCAGGAGATATGGACGCATGTCGCCAGCGAGTTCACCTTGGCCGGCCTGGTCGCATTTGCCACGGCGACCAGCGTGCTGCTTGCCTTCGGCGGCCGGCGCGCGGCATGGCCAGCGGCCGAAGCGGCCTCGATGTTGTTGCTGCCCGGGTTGCTGCTTCTGGCTTTCAGCGCGCTCGAACAGAAGAGCCAACCGGGCGCCGACGGCGGCTGGCTGACATGGCCGATCGCCATCGTTACCACATGGTGGCTGCTGCGCCGTCAAGAGAGCGGAATGCTGCGGCGACTGACCAGCGCCGGGCATGCCTTCACGCTCTTGCTGGCGACCGCGCTGGCCACCTGGCAAACATGGTGGTGGTTCCATGAACTCGGCGACGCGGGAAGCGCCTGGCCCATGCTCGGCTGGGCGCTGTCGCCAATGGCGGTCATTGCTCTGCTCAACAGCGCATTGCTCCGTTCGCGTTGGCCGCTGGCAGCATTCCCGCGCACCTACGGCATTGCTTCAATCCCGATTGCGGCCGGCTTGTGGCTGTGGGTCTTGTTGGCTAATGCCGTTAGCGACGGCCGTGCGAGCCCCTTGCCGTATGTCCCGATCGCCAATCCGATCGATCTGGCGACGGCCGGCACCCTCATCGCCATTCTCGCCTGGCTACGCCATTGGCACGGTGCCTCGGGCCAGGGCCGGACGGTGAGGACGTTATTGGCGATAACG
>Ga0182021_10007385_pt1 | contig 13025 bp, 10 predicted proteins | sample 612E3MmetaG_FD_120493 | JGI IMG/M metagenome (GOLD analysis project Ga0182021, IMG submission 120493) | Permafrost microbial communities from Stordalen Mire, Sweden - 612E3M metaG (Illumina Assembly) | ecosystem: Environmental > Terrestrial > Soil > Wetlands > Permafrost | place: Sweden... | reverse complement strand
CTTCTTCCCGTTGCGGATGCCGCCGCCTACCTCCTCGATCATCTGCCGCACCGGGAAGCCCAGCCGCAGTTCGTAAACGCCCGGCTTGTTGACGTGCCCGGTGAGGCAGGTCATCCTGGTGCCGCCCGCCCGGGGCACGCCCAGCGCCGCGAAAGCCGCGCCGCCATCGCGCAGGATGGCCGGAACGGCACAGTACGTCTCGACGTTGTTCAACACCGTAGGGCACTGGAACGCGCCCACCACGGCCGGAAACGGCGGGCGGATGCGCGGAATGCCGCGCTTTCCCTCGAGCGATTCCAGCAGCGCGGATTCCTCGCCGCACTCGTAGGCGCCCGCGCCGGAGTGCGTGTAGAGATCGAAATCGAACCCCGTACCCCGAATATTCCTGCCCAGCCAGCCGCCCTCGTAGGCTTCGGCGATGGCCTTGTCCATGACCTCGATAAGGTAGCGATACTCGCCGCGGATGTAAATGTAGCCCGCGTGCGCGTCCACGGCGAGCCCCGCGATCAGTACGCCCTCGATCAACTGGTGCGGATCGTTCTCCATCAGCACGCGGTCCTTGCAGGTGCCCGGTTCGCTCTCGTCGCCGTTCACCACGATGTACTTGGGCTTGGGCGAAGTGCGCGGGACGAAGCTCCACTTCAACCCGGTGGGGAAGCCCGCGCCCCCTCTGCCGCGCAGGTTGGACGCCTTGACTTCCTCGACGATCGCGCCGGGCGTCATGCCCGCGGCCTTCAGGAAGCCCTGGTATCCCTCGGTCCGCAAGTACCCGGCCAGGGTCGCGGAATCGGGGTTTCCGAAGCGGCGCGAGAGCACCCTGGTTTCGAGCGGGCTGGGTTCGTTGTACGGCATGCGCTAAGGCTTCTTCCTCAGACCGTCCAGCAACTCGTCCAGTTTCTCGGGCGTCACCTGATGATGAAACTCGTAGTTGACCTGCACCGCCGGAGCCCACGCGCAGGCGCCCATGCACTCCACCTCCTCGATCGAGATCTGCCCGTCGGCGGTGGTTTCCTTGTTTCCGATCCCCAACCTGCGGACTGCGTGTTCCCACAGCTTGTCGCCGTCGCGCAACTGGCAACTGATGTTGGTGCAGACCTGCACGTGGTGCTTGCCGAGCGGCTTGCGGCGCAGCATCGAGTAGTAGGAAATCACCTCGTTAACTTGCAGGGCGGTGACGCCCACGCGCCGGGCCACTTCCCCGATCAGCTCGTCCGAAACGTGGCCCAACTCGTCCTGCGCGTACAGCAGCATGGGAATCATGGCCGCACGCTCGCGTCCCGCGGGATAGCTCTTCAGGAGCTTATCGAACCTGGCTTCCAGTTGGGGAGAGAAAGTCATCACCTGTCCACGTCGCCCAAAACGAAATCGGTGCTGCCGATGGAGGCGATGACGTCGGCGATCAACGCGCCCTCGACCATTTTCGGCACGGCCTGCAGGTTCCCGAAACTGGGCGTCCGCATGTGTACGCGGTACGGCCGCGCGCCGCCATCGCTCACTACGTAGTAACCCAGCTCGCCGCGCGGCGATTCCACCACCTGGTACACTTCGCCCTCGGGCACGCGGAAGCCCTCGGCAACGATTTTGAAATGGTAGATGAGCGCCTCCATCTGGGTCTTCATCTTCTCGCGGTCGGGCAGCACCACGTGCGGGGCGTCGGCCTTCCACGGTCCCGCGGGCATGCCCTCCATGGCCTGGCGGACGATGCGCGTGCTTTGCCGCATCTCCTCGACGCGCACCTGGTAGCGTGCGTACACGTCGCTTTCCGTGCGCGTGGGCACGTCGAAATCGAACCGCTCGTAACTGCTGTACGGCTCGTCCTTGCGCGCATCCGTCTTCAGCCCGGCGGCGCGCAGCATGGGCCCGGTGACACCCAGGTCCAGCATGTCCTCGAGCGAAATGGCGCCTACGCCGCGCGTGCGGCCAATCCAGATGCGGTTGTTCGTCAGCAGGTCTTCGTACTCGTCGATGCAGCCGGGGAACCGGCCGATGAAGTCCTTGACGCGCTGGCCCCACCCGCGGGGCGGCTCGAGCGCCAGCCCGCCGATGCGGAAATAGCTGGTCATCATGCGCTGCCCGCTGAACATTTCGAAAATCCGCAGAATGTCCTCGCGCTCGCGGAAGCAGTAGAGGAACACGCTCATGGCGCCGATATCGATGGCGTGCGTTCCCAGCCACACCAGGTGGCTGTTGAGGCGCGTCAACTCGGTGAGCATCACGCGCATCCACTGCGCCTGCGGCGGAATTTCCAGCCCCAGCAGTTTTTCCACCGCCAGGCAGTAGCCCAGGTTGTTGGAGAGCGGCGCCAGGTAATCCACGCGGTCGGTGAGGGTGACCGCCTGCTGGTAGGTCTTGACCTCGAACTCCTTCTCGATGCCGGTGTGCAGGTAGCCGATATCCGGCTGGCAGCGGACCACGGTTTCGCCGTCCAGTTCTATGCGCAGCCGCAAGACGCCGTGCGTGGACGGGTGCTGCGGTCCCATGTTGAGGACCATGCGGCGCGGCCCGGTGGCGGGTTGATCGCCGGCCATTTCGACGGAGACGGTGGGAGGTAGCGCGCCTTCGCTCATGGCCTAGACCCTCGATCCCGTGACCGGATAATCCTTGCGCAGCGGGTGGCCCTCCCAGTCGTCGGGCAGCATGATGCGGCGCAGGTCGGGGTGCCCGGTGAAGCGGATTCCGAACAGGTCGAACACTTCGCGCTCGTACCAGTCGGCCGCGCGCCACACCGAAGTGACCGACTCGATGGCCGGATCGCCGCCCGCTAACCGGCACTTCAGGCGCACGCGCAGGTTGCGTTCGATGGAATGCAGGTGGTAGACCACCTCGAAGCGCGGCTCCGCGGGATGCCGGTCCACCGCCGTAACCGAGCTCAGCCGCACGAATCTCTGATCGTACTTGAGGTAGCCGCAGATGCTCGCGATGCGCGCCGGCGCGATCTCGAGCGTCACCTCGCCACGGTCGAACTTGCCGCCTTGCACGGCGCCGGCGTCGAAGGCCTCAACGGCCAGTGCCACGCCGCGGTCTCGCAAATTGTCGGGTAGCATTTCGAATCGTCAGGGCTTCCGGCTGCGTGCCGTGCTTCCGGACCAATCCAGGGCGCCCTTTTTCCAGATGTAGAAGAAGCCGGAAAGAATCAAAAAAACGAACACCAGCATCTCGGCGAACGCCATCATTTTCAGGTCGCGGAACACCACCACCCAGGGATATAGAAAAATGGCCTCGATATCGAACAGGATGAAAAGCATTGCCACCAGGTAGAATTTGACGCTGAAACGCTGGCGGGCGTCGCCCGTGGGCGCGATGCCGGATTCGTAGGGCGTGTCCTTGACGCGGTTGCGCACCCGTTTGCCAAGCAGGTAGGAAACCGTGAGCAACCCCGCCGCCAGAGCCATCGCCAGCAGCGCCTGCACCATGACGGGAAAATACTGCTCCGCATAAGACGAAGGGTCAGGCATGTAATTCACGGACAATTCGGCGCAACTTTGACTATAATGGGTGCAAAACGAGGGTGTCAACCAACACGCGGGTCCAGGGCGGCGGCCAAGGCTGTTGTGTGGGGCAGGATGGCATCCCGCGGCGAACCACCCGCCCCACGAATCGCCGGCTACGCGAAGCTGCGAACCGCTTCGGCTTCGTCTTCATGCACGTCGAAGACGGTGTACAGCTTGGTAATCTGTAACAGATCCTTCACGCGCTTGGCGAGATTCAGCAGTTTGAGCTGTCCGCCGCTGTTGGTCACCGTGGTGAATCCCGATACTAGCTCGCCGATCCCCGAGCTATCGATGTAAGACACCTCTCCAAGGTTGAGCAGGATCTTCTTCTGTCCGCCCGATACCAATCCGCGCAAGGTGTCGCGCAATGCGCTGGAGCCTTCACCCAGTGTGATCCGGCCCGCCACATCCACTACGCTCACGTCGCCTACCTGCCGAGTCTTTAAGTTAACGCTCACCGATTATGCCTCCTGGCCGAAGCCGCCAAACTCTACTTTGACACCAAATGCTTGCCCATGGTTAATTCCGTTCCGCCCCGATCCAGGCGCCGCATCCGGAATTCGTCCATGAACGACCGGATCAGGAAAATCCCCCGCCCCGAGGTGGCCATCAGGTTCTCCGGCGCCAGCGGGTTGGGCAGATCCTCGAAATTGAAACCCTCGCCCTCGTCGGCGATGGTCACCTGCAAATGCTCCGCACTCTGCGTCACCGAGAAGTGTACTTTCTTCCGGCCACTGTAGCGGTTCCCATGCACCACGGCGTTGACCACGGCTTCCCGCACGGCCATTCCGATCTTCATCAGATCGTCCTCGTCGAAGCCGGCGCGCCGGGCCGCGCCGAGGGCCAATTCCTCGGCGCTATCCACGCTTTCCAGCGTGGAATCAAGCGCCCGCTCCAGGGTTTCCGTCACGCGATGCCGGTCCTCCCACCTGCACAAACTGGCCCGCCCAGCGCGGCCAAAGCGAACCTGAAGAATAATTTACCGCGGCTTCGAAAGTCAAGGCGCCCAGCCGGCGCGGGCGCCCTAACGTCCTCCGGCCAGCTTCACCATGGCCGCCACGCTGCGGTCCACATCCGCCTCCGTGGTGGCCCATGACGACACGCTGATGCGCATCGCCGTACGTCCCTGCCACACCGTGCCGCCGCACCAGCACGTGCCGTCCTCCTGGATGGCCGCGATGGCGCGCCCGGTCTCCTCGGGCGTGCCGAACGACACCAGCACCTGGTTCAGCACCACCTCGTTCAGAATTTCGAACCCCGCCGCGCGCAGTCCCTCCGCGAACCGGCGCGCCGAGCGGCAGTTGCCTTCGATCAGGTCCGCCAGGCCGCTTCGCCCCAGGCTCTTCAGCGCCGCCCACACCTCGATGCCCCGCGCCCGCCGCGACAACTCGGGAACGTACTGCGATGGCTCCCGGCGCGCGCTCTGCGGCAGATACGCCGCCGTCATCGACATGGCCGCCCGCAGGCACTCCGCGTCCCGGACGATTGCCACGCCGCTGTCGTACGGCACGTTGAGCCACTTGTGCGCGTCCGTCGCCCACGAATCGGCGTCCGCGATTCCCCGCGCCAGGTGCGCGTAGCGCGGGCTGGCGGCGGCCCACAGTCCGAAGGCGCCGTCCACGTGCACCCACGCGCCCGAGGCGTGCGCGCGCCGCGCGATCTCCGTCACCGGATCGAATGCGCCGGTGTTCACGTTGCCGGCCTGCGCGCACACGATGGACGGGCCGCGCAGCTCCGGCAGGCATTCGGCGCGCATCCGTCCCTGCCCGTCCACCGGCACGCGCACCACCCGCTCGCGCCCCAAGCCGAGCATGCCCAGCGACTTGGTAACCGCCGGGTGCGCCTCCTCGCCGACCGCCACCTGGATCTCCGGCGCGCCGAACAGGCCGCGCGCTTCCACGTCCCAGCCCGCGCCCTTCAGCACCGCGTACCGCGCCGCCCCGAGCGCCGCGAAGTTGGCCATGGTGGCGCCGGTGACGAACCCGCCGCCGCAGCCGGGCGGCAGAGCCAGCGCGTCGAGCAGCCAGCGCAAGGACACTTCCTCAAGGAACGCCCCCACCGGCGAGGCGGCGAACAGTCCCGGGTTCTGGTCCCATGCCGATGCCAGCCAGTTGGCGCCCAGCGCCGCAGGCAGCGACCCGCCCATCACGAATCCGAAATAGCGCGGTCCGGCCGTGCCCACCGTGGCCGGAGACCCGAGCTCGTCCAGCATCCGCACCACGTCTTCGGCCGCCGCCGGCCCGTCCGGAAACGGCTCCACGAAACCCGCCAGCGCGCCGACCGCTTCCGCCGAAGGGCTCACCCGGCGCTCCTGAATGTCCTCGCGATACCGCGCCGCGCGCCGCGCCACCGATTGCAGCAGTTCCCGCATCTTCTTCAGGGTACCGCCGCGGCGGGCGGACCATTGCCCGGCCTGCTCCGGGCGCGGGACGCCCCATCCCCCGGCCCCCGGCTTCCCCGCGTGGGTCTGGCCAACCGGCCGCCGCCCCCCCCCTAATCCCGTCGCGGGATTCCGCCGATAGGTCCAGTATGAACGCCAGCTACCGCGGGATTGCGACGGCACACCCGGACGGTGGGTTGCCCGCCCTTGCCGACGCGAGGGCGCGCCTCCTGTTCGGGTGGCTGTTCAACCTGATGCTAGGCTGCTGGCACCGCCACAAGTCGTTTCCGTTCACTCCCGTGCGGCGGAATGCGCCTCCCGGCGCCCCTCGCAACCGTACCTACACGGTTTGCCTGGACTGTGGCGCGACGTTCGACTACGATTGGAACGAGATGCGCATGGGGCCGCCCAAACCCCCTCGGCCCGTACGCGTCCGGGCCGGTGCATCGCCACGGATCGCGGCGATCGCGCTCGAATCCGCGGAGCACCGCTACCAGAGCGCTCGCGGCCGCGTGCGCAGCCTTAGCGCGTGATCGACCCCAGCACTACCGCCCGCCGCGCTCCCGTGGCCGAGGGCAGATTCGACGGCCGCCGCCGCCACGTCTCGTGCGCCAGCACGGCGAACGCCACGGCTTCCTTACCGTCCACGTCTATGCCGTAATCGGCCGACGTCGCAATGGCCATCTCCGGCAGCAGCGCGGCAAGCTGCGCCATGATCTGACGGTTGTGCACCCCGCCGCCGGAGACGATCAGGTCGGCCGGCCCCACGCCGCGAATGCCCACGGCCACGGCCGCCGCCGTCAGCACCGTCGCCGTGGCGATCAGGTCGCGCAACGGCAGTCCCGACGCCTTCAGGCGCGCCACGAACTCCGCGCCGTACTGTTCCCGCCCCGCGCTCTTCGGCCCGCGCCGCCGGTAGTACGGGTCCGCCAGCAACTCCGCCAGCAGCGCGCGGTCCACCCGGCCCGACGCGGCGATGCGGCCGCCGCGGTCGAACGGCAGCCCCATCTCGCGGGCCAGAGCGTCGATCGCCATATTGCCCGGCCCGGTGTCGAAAGCCGTCACCTGCTCCGGCGCCGCGCCCGCCGGGATGACCGTGACGTTGGCGATGCCGCCGATGTTGAGCGCCACGCGCGTCCTCCGGGCGTGGCGGAACAGCAGGTAGTCCACCAACGGCACCAGCGGCGCGCCCTGCCCGCCGGCGGCGATATCGCGCGCCCGGAAATTCGAAACCACCGGCACGCCCGTACGCTCCGCCAGCACCGCCGGTTCGCCGATCTGCAGCGTGTGCCGCCCGCCCTCGTGGGACACCGTCTGTCCGTGGCAGCCGATCAGCTCCACCGCGCCCCACCGGCCCACCGCGCGCAACACCGCCCGCGCGTACAACTCCGCCAGCCGGAAGTTCCAGCCCGAAATCGAAGCCGCCGAATTCAGTCCCAGGATGGCTTCGCGCACGCCCTTGGGATACGGCGTGGCCTGAAACCCGACGGTCTCGACGCGCCTGCCCGAGACTTCCACCACCGCCACGTCAATGCCGTCGAGCGAGGTGCCGCTCATCACCCCCGCGATTCTCACTTGCGCTTCAGCTCCTCTTGCAATTCGCTCAGCAGCCGCAGGGCTTCGATGGGCCGCAACTCGTCCAGCTTCAACCTGCGAACGCGCTCCGCAATGCCGTATCCCACGGGTTCAAAAAGCTGGATCTGCACCGGCCCCTGCTCCTCGGCGTGCGTCAGTTCCTCGGTGACCACGTGCTCGCTGCGCTCGTGCAATTTCAGCACCTCGCGGGCGCGCTCGATCACGCTCAGCGGCAGGCCCGCCAGCCGCGCCACCTCGATTCCGTAGCTGCGGTCGGCCGCCCCCGGTTCCACTTTGCGCAGAAAGATGATGTGGTCGCCGGCTTCCTTCACCGTCACCATCAGGTTGCGCACGCCGTCAAGCTGCCCGGCCAGCTCCGTGAGCTCGTGGTAGTGCGTGGCGAACAGCGTTTTGGCGCGGGTGCGCGCGTGAATGTGCTCCACCACCGCCCACGCCAGCGCCAGGCCGTCGTAGGTGGAAGTGCCGCGGCCGATCTCGTCCAGCACGATGAAGCTGCGCTCGGTGGCGGTGTTGAGGATCACGGCCGTCTCGGTCATCTCCACCATGAACGTGGAACGCCCGCGCGACAGGTTGTCGGAGGCGCCGATGCGCGTGAACACGCGGTCGATCAGCGGCAGCGAGGCCGATTCCGCCGGCACGAATCCGCCCATCTGCGCCATGATGGCGATCAGCGCCGCAGATCGCAAGTAAGTCGACTTACCGCCCATGTTAGGCCCGGTGATGATGGCGATCAGGTCCGTGCCGCCGTTGAGATACAGATCGTTGGGGATGAACCGCCCGGCCTCCTCGCCCGCCATGCGCTCGATCACCGGATGCCGCCCCGCCATGATCCGCATCTCGCCGGTTTCCGAAAGTGACGGCCGGTGGTAGCGGTTCTCCGCGGCCACCTGCGCCAGCGCCGCGGTCACATCCAGCTCGCCCACCGCCGAAGCCGTGGCCCGCACGCGCTGCGCCTGCGCCGCCACGCGCTTCCGCACGCCGGCAAACAGTTCCTTCTCCAGCGTCCGGATCTTGTCTTCCGCGTCCAGCACCTTGCGTTCGTAGTCCTTCAGCTCCGGCGTGGTAAAGCGTTCGGCGTTGGCGAGGGTCTGCTTGCGTTCGTAATCGGCCGGCGCCAGGTGCATGTTGGCGCGCGTGATTTCGATGTAGTAGCCGAAGACGTTGTTGAAGCGCACCTTGAGCGACCCGATGCCGGTGCGTTGCCGCTCGCGCGCTTCGATCTGCGCGATGTACTGCTTCCCGTTCTGGCTGAGGTCGCGCAGTTCGTCCAGCTCCGGATGGAAGCCCGCGCGGATGGCGCCGCCATCGGCTATGTCGAGCGGCGGCTCGTCGGCGATAGCCTCCAGAATCAGGTTGGCGACGTCCGGCAGTTCGTCCAGCCGCTCGTGGAGCGACCGCAGCCGCGCGGCCTGCTGCGTATCGAAGCAGCGCTTCAGTGCCGGGATCTTCCCGATCGAGAGGCCCAGCGCCAGCACGTCGCGCGGACCCGCCGAGCCCAGCGTCACCTTGGCCAGCAGCCGCTCCATGTCGAGAATGCCGCCAAGCTGCTTGCGCACTTCCGAGCGCAGGATGGTCTGCTGCAGGAGCTCGCCCACCGCGTCGAGACGCTGCTCGATCTCCGCGCGGTCCATCGAAGGCCGCAGCAGCCGCGAGCGCAGCAACCGGCCGCCCATGCCGGTGAGCGTGGTATCGAGCACCGCCAGCAGGGTGGCCCGGTCTCTAGCGCCGCCCGCCGCGGCGTCGGCGGCGAAGACCGGCTCGATCAGTTCCAGGTTGCGCACCGTGACCGCGTCCAGCACCATGCAATCGGCGCGGTCGTAATAGGACGGGCGGTCCAGGTGGTCGAGCGCGCCGCGCTGCGTATCGCGCAGGTAGTGCAGAATGGCGCCGGCCGCGCCCACCGCCGCGGGGTGCCCGCCGAGGCCGCAGCCATCCAGCGACAGCAGCTTGAAGTGCTCGCGCAGCGTGCGGCCCGCGTAATCGGGCGTGAAGACCCAGTCTTCGAGTTCCGTGCGCACGAAGTGCGCGCCCACGCCGCGCTCCGCCGCCGTCAGCAGCGGCAGGTCCGCGGCGGCCAGCACCTCGCGCACGCCAAGCTGTTCCAATGCCCCGGCCACTTCGGCCGCGTCCATGTCTGTGGCGCGGAACTCGCCGGTCGAGAGGTCCACGTAGGCCACGCCCGATTTGCCGTCGGCGCGCGCCACCGCCGCCAGGTAGTTGTTCTCGTGCGAGCTCACCAGAGCCGCGTCCATGGCGGTGCCGGGCGTCACCACGCGGGTGATCTCGCGCTTCACCAGTTTCTTGGCGAGCCGGGGGTCTTCCATCTGGTCGCAGACGGCCACGCGGTAACCCTTCTGCACCAGCCGCGCGATGTAACCCTCGGCCGCGTGATACGGCACGCCGCACATGGGAATGGCCGCGCCCTTCTCCTTGTTGCGCGAGGTGAGGGTGATTTCGAGTTCGCGCGCCGCCGTCACGGCGTCCTCGAAGAACATCTCGTAGAAATCGCCCAGGCGGAACATCAGCAGGGTATTGGGAACCTGCTCTTTCACGCTGTTGTATTGCCGCATCAGCGGCGTGGAGGCGTCAGACATGGGCCGAGGTCTACATTATCGCAGTTGGAGCGGGGAGGAACTTGTTTCGCCGGGGTGTAGTGGAAGCGGGTGCCCGCGGGGTCTTTGAAGTGAGACGTCATGGTGAAGCCTCTTGCGGTCCCAGCCCTGTTGTGCGCGGTGTTGTCGATTGCGTCCCTGGCATCGGCGCAGTCGCCGAATCCCGCGGTGACCCTCATCGTCGCCAGCGAGACTGCGCCGGCGGGCGGCTGGGTGCAGATCAAAGTCTTCGCGGCGGCGCCGTGCCGGATTACCTCCGGGAGTCTCACTCTGGATTACGATCCCGCCGTTCTCGGCGACAAAGGCGCGGCGACCGCGATCAGCGCCACCGGGGATGCCTGGGGGAGTGGAGGCGCCTATGGCAGTAGCGTGTCCGCTGGATTCACTTCCCTTTCCGGAGGAATCGGACAACTGCCGGGCCTTCCCGTGCTCGTCGTGTCCATGCCGGTGGCCGCCGGACTGGCCAAAGGGAGCACCACGAGCGTAACGGTGGACGTGTCCGCTTCGCGCTTGACCGACCTGGACGGGAATCCGTACTCCCTCGCCGCCGTTCCGGGCACGATAACGATCGGCGGAACTCTCTCCATTCAGAGCGTGACTCCCGGCGGCGGCCTCCTGCCTACGGACACTGTGATTCAGATCGCCGGCACGGGATTCGACGCGTCGACAACCGCGACGCTGGATGGCGTGAGTATCTCGCCGCCGCAATTGCTGAACTCCGGGCAGATCAATGTCACCCTCGGCGGGACGGCGGAGTTGACCGGCAAACACCTGCACCTGGCCAATGCCGCCGGCGAACAGGCCGACTACTTCTCCGCCCCGTCCACCAGCGGGTCTGTCTTTCCGCTCACCACCTATCGGAATGTCAGATCGCCATACGCGCAAGGGCACACCCGGGGCTTCGTGGTGCTAAACCAGACCCTCTCGCCGGTCACCGTGACGTCCTGGGAGCTTTTCACGGCAGGAATGGGCAGAATTCTGGGGTCCGCCACCGTCCGGCCCGGAGCCGTGTACATCCCCGAAGGTGGGGACTGGGGCGCCAACCTTTATCTGACCGCGTCCGCACCGATTTGGATGCTGGCTTGCATGGCCGCCTACGATTCGGACGAATGTGGCCCACCGGTGGTATCGAGCGACGAGATCGCGATTGAGCATTCTGGTTCAGTCGTGTGGAACTGGCAGGTGGGAACGCCCCCGCCGCCGCAGTACGGAGACGCATATGTGGACCTCCCGGACGGCGCCTCCAATTCCGTGTCGGTGTCGCCGTCCGCGCAACAGTGGCTCGTGGCCAGCCTCACGCCGGAGTTCCACGGCTCCACTCTGACGCTGACACCGAATGTTTCGGGTTTGCTCCCCGGCACCTACACGGGAACGGTTACAACTACCTTCGTCCCGCCAGCCTCAGCCGTGCTCCACGTCGATCCCGGCGTAATTCAGGTGGTACTGAACGTCAGCGCCGCACCATTCATCGTATCGGGCGGCTCGGTGAACCTCGAAACTTCTGCCGGTGGGCCAGCGCCATTTCCGAAATCGTTCAACGTCGTGGCAGCGCCAGGCGCCACTGGCACCGTTAAGTTCCAGGCGTCGGTCCGGACTGACTCGGGCGGGAACTGGCTCTCGGTCACGCCAGCTTCGGGCGTGGCGCCCGCTACGCTCACAGCTAGCGCTAACCCCCGTGGTCTGGCGGCTGGGACGTACACCGGGCAGATCACAGTCCAGGGTCCGGCCAACACGGTGGTAGTGCCGGCGCAGCTCGTCGTTTCCGCTGCGCCTGCGCCTGCCCAGCCGGTTACTCCATCCACCATCGCGTTTACCGGCGAGGTGGGAGGCGCCTCGCCGGATACCAAGTCCGTAACCATCCAACAGGGCTCGAACTACTCCGCCTCCGTCCAAACGCAGTCCGGCGGGAACTGGTTGAGCGCGGCTCTTTCCTCCAAATACGTCACACTCACGGCTAACACCGCCGGTCTGCGGGTGGGAACCTACCAGGGCACGGTATTCCTCACCTCTCCTTCAAGCCCGGCGCTTCAGGTTCCGGTGACGCTCGCCGTGCTGGCGCCGCCCGACAGTCTGAGTGTGTCGCCGGCAAGCCTGTCCGTTACCGCGTCGCCCGGGCAATCCGCGGTCTTGTCGTTCCTGGTGACCTCGCCGGGTGGACCGGGGATCTTCACCTGCGACATCACCTTCGTGGATCAGAGGGAAGTGAGGGGCCTGGGTGCGTATCAGCTTCCCGACTGCCGTACGACGCCGGCAATCGTTCAGATGCAGGTCAGCGCCCCGTGGCCTGGTACGTACCACGGCAATGCGCTGTTCACCTGGACCGGCGGCTCGCTCACCGTGCCCGTCACCCTCAGCGTCACCGCCACTTCCCTGTCGCCGCCGGTCCTGGCAAACATAGTCAACACCGCTTCCGCAAAACCCGGCGCCATTTCTCCCGGCGAGATGATCACGCTGTTCGGTACCGGTATCGGACCCGGACCCACCGTGTTTTCGCTCGACCAATCCGGCAAGGTGCCCACCAACCTGGCCAGCACGCAGGTCCTGATCGACGGGCGAACGGCCCCGGTCCTGTATGCCTCCGCGACTCAGGTGAATGCCATCGTGCCTTATGAGGTTGGCACCACCGGGACGGCGACCGTCGAGGTGGTCTCGAACGGATACCAATCGGAGATCTGGGGAGTGCCTCTCTCCCCCGCCTCTCCGGGCATCTTCGCGCTCGGGTCGATTGGTGTCGGGCAGGCAGCGGCCCTCAACCAGGACAACTCGCCGAACGGCGCCTCCAACCCCGCCGCCCGCGGCTCGGTGGTGCAATTCTTCGCCACCGGAGAAGGGTCCACCACGCCGGCCAATTACACGGGCGGCGTGACCCCGAACGGCGGCAACACCACCGCTCTGCCGGTGAAGGTGACGATTGGCGGCGTCGATGCGGCGGTCACCTACCACGGG
>Ga0182021_10007383_pt1 | contig 13025 bp, 9 predicted proteins | sample 612E3MmetaG_FD_120493 | JGI IMG/M metagenome (GOLD analysis project Ga0182021, IMG submission 120493) | Permafrost microbial communities from Stordalen Mire, Sweden - 612E3M metaG (Illumina Assembly) | ecosystem: Environmental > Terrestrial > Soil > Wetlands > Permafrost | place: Sweden... | reverse complement strand
TGATAGAGAGGATCGATAAAGGGACCGCCAAGAAACACTTTGTCCTGAATAGCAATCGCGTTTAATTCGCACGAACGGACTCCGAAGAAGGCATACTTTATCGGTGGAGATTCTTGTGGTGCCTGTTTCTTTGAATTCGGGAAATCAAGCCCTTTAGTGCTTCTATGCGTAGCAAATATTTTTTGGATAGGCGGGAAAAGAAATTTCTTCCATGATTGTGGACCAACAGTCCAAGCAAATACGGCAGCATCATCTCTTCGTTTTAAACGGTATGTGCCGTTCGTTTGTTCATCTGTCCAACCAATAGGAAGGTCGTTGGCATCGGTAAGTTCGTCATAAATAATTGCGCTATCGCGCACAGTCGGTCCGATGACTTTGAAGCCTCGGCATTTGAGAGTTTCAACTAGATTATCAAGTTCGGCACGTTCAAATATGAAATTTTTCACAGGATACCTACAAGATTGCTGTGTAATTCTATAATATGAATTATTATAACTACCACAAGTTCAATTCTGCAAGCACGTAATTGCCATGCTGTCGTTTGATGATGCTATTTCAATAAGTCCTCAATCGCTTGCGTAATAAGTTCACCATCAACCGGTTTATAAAAGATAATATCGGCGAGATCGTCAATGGACTTATTTATCTCCGGCGTAAGAAACATATAAGCGTGCAGTGCAATGATGGGAACCGTGACTGCTGTCCGGCGTATAATATCAAGTTGTTTGACGATGTCGATTGAAAATGTAAAGAGATCTATCAAAACAAGATCCGGTGAGATTTCTTTGATCGCTTGTTCAAACTGATCCAACCGGTGTTCACGAATAATCTGGAACCTATCCTCAAGGTTCATCAGGAGAAACCGTGCAAGGTCTGCATCCGGACTGAAAACAAGCACATGCTTCTTGATCATCGTGGCACACCGCGACATCTGTTGTCTCTCACTCAAAACAGGAACGATATGGTTAGACATAAGTACTCTTTTACTTGGGACTTACGCCGACAGGAATTAGATCAGAAATTCTGTGCCTTCAAATTCCGATTCATAAATATCCGCCGGAAATTCATCGTAATTCTTTTCATTGTTGTTATCGACAAGATGGGGATACTTTTCCTTGCTCTCTGCAAAGTGTTTCATAACAAGCACACCGCTTGCTATCACGGCAATAGTTCCTACAATCCACCAACGCAACTTCATGTGAGTCTCTCAGTAAAGATGAATAACCGTTTTTCCTCAAGGAATGTGCCAATACCAATATGGCGTACACCTCCAATTTATGGTTGAATCTGCGTGACTTATACTTCCCAACATACATGGTTTGCTGGTTTTGGGAAACTACCTCCGGAGGGTTTCTTACAAATTAGAAGGGTTCGTAGCTACTATGAACCCAACACTTCTGACCTTGAAACACTCAAGTATGGAATTTAAGAATCTGGTTTAACGGACGGGTATCTGTAGCTCTTCTATTTTACGATAAAGCGAAGAAAGACTGACACCCAACACTTTTGCTGCCACTTCTTTATTATGTCCATATGCCGCAAGTGTCTGCTGAATGAATTGCCGTTCAAAGCTTCTTACTGCATCTTTCAATGACCCGTGACCGGAAGAAACATTAGAAATATCTTCCGCAGGCCTCATGTATTCTGGAAGATGGTCAATTCCGATGAAATCCTCGTCGCAAAAGATAACAGATCGTTCGATGACGTTTTCCAATTCCCGTACCTCGCCCTTCCATTGATATTGGAGCAAGGCACGCATTGCTTCATTGGCAAAACCTTGAATCGGTTTGCTCATTTGTTTTTTGAATGCTTCAAGAAAATACTGCGCGAGGACAGGAATATCTTCTGGCCGCTCTTTCAGCGATGGTAAATCAATTTCAACGACATTTAAACGATAATACAAGTCGTCGCGGAACTTACCATTTTCCACTTCTTTACGTAAATCTCGATTCGTTGCGGCAATGATGCGTACATCAATGTTGATCGGATCTGTCATACCGACGGGTGTAATTTCCTTTTGCTCGAGGGCACGCAGCAACTTCACCTGAAGTTGAATGGGAATCTCGCTCACTTCATCAAGAAACACAGTCCCGCCATCGGCAACTTTCAATAAACCTTCTTTGTCCATGGTTGCGCCGGTGAAGGATCCCCTTTTGTGTCCGAAGAGTTCGCTTTCAAATAACGTATCAACGATTGCTCCACAGTTGATTGGTACGAAGCGTTTTTCACGCCTCGGACTGTTATAGTGAATAGCCCGCGCAACAAGCTCTTTTCCTGTACCGCTCTTGCCGGTAATCAATACAGTACCTTCACTGCGAGCAACACGCTTAATAACCTCAAACACTTTTTTCATCGGCATACTCTGGCCGATGATTTGTTCAAAATCATATGTGCGCTGAAGTTCTTGACGCAGCAATGAATTCTCAATAACTAGCGCATGATAGTCGCACAGTTTTTTTACTCGATATAATAGATCATCGAAGTTAATCGGTTTCAAAATATAATCCGCTGCCCCTTCACGTAGCGCTTGCACTGCCGTTTCGACAGATCCGAATGCTGTGATAATGACGACCAATGCCTGTGGTGTACGCTGACGAATCTGCTTGAGCAGATCAACACCTTTCATCTCAGGCATTTCGATATCTGTGATGATGATATCAAATGCATTCGATTCATGTTTCGCCAATGCATCCTTACCGTTACCCGCCTCTTCAACGCTATACCCTTCCTTCTTCAAAATAAAGGAGAGGGATTCACGGATTATTTGTTCGTCATCAACAACTAAAATACGCTGCGCCATTATGCACCTTTCAATGGAAAAGATACGGTGAATATACTTCCCTGTTCGGGGATGCTTTCAACAAAGACATCACCGCCAAAGCTCTTGACAATGCCGTAACTTACCCACAACCCCAGCCCTGTGCCTTGGCCTGTAGTCTTTGTGGTATAAAACGGTTCAAAGATTTTTTCTAATGCTAAAGGTTCAATCCCTTTTCCGGTGTCCCGTACCATCACTTCAACTTCGTGTTCATTCTTTCGACTATGCACGGTGATGATGCCATGGCGGCCATCCAATGAATCAACTGCATTCATCAGGATGTTGATGAAGACCTGAACGATCTGATCCGGTACGGCGGCAATTTCCGGAAGATGTTCATCAAGCTCGAGTGTAAATGTGATGTCCTTCACTTTCTTCCCGTACTGGACAATGTTCAATGCTTCTTTGACAATGCGATTAATATTGGTCGGTTTCACCACATGCGTGGATGGACGAGAGAAATCCACAAGCTCACGAATAATGCGGGCGATACGATTCACCTGACTATTGATAAGCTCCAATTTCTCATTGGCAAATCCATCAGTGCTTGTTCGTTGAATAACCTGCACAAGAGACGAGATGGCGGTCAATGGATTACCAACTTCATGGGCAATACCAGCCGCAAGCGTACCGATACTTTCCATTCGCTGTGATCGAACAAGCTGCTGCTCGAGAATGATTTGCTCTGTGATATCTCGATGAGCTCCCAGGTAACCTGCAATGGCACCATGCGAATCCACGATGGGAGAAATCACTAATTCTGTAAAGAAAGGATTACCATCCTTTCGCCGATTTTCGACTCTTCCTACCCAGACTTTTCCGGAAATGATGTGTCTCCACACTTCAGACCAGAACTCTTTACTATGTTTTCCGCTCCGAAGAATTTTCGGATTCTTTCCGATTAACTCCGTACTGGAATAGCCGCTCACTTTTTCAAATCCCGGATTAACATACACCATCATTCCGTCGGCATCAGTAATTTGAATAGGATTGATGGTATTATGAATGACGTTAGAGAAACGAAGAAGGTCCAGCTCCTTTCGCTTTTCTTCTGTGACATCACGAATGAAAAGAATCCAATATTTTTCCTGACCCAACCGCAAAAGACGCACCAGACCCATCACGTCGATGGTTAATCCGTCCCGCTTGCAAAATTTTGTTTCAAAATTCAATCGGTCGGAAAATGGAAGCACTCTTCTGAAGAGAATCCGCTCATCTTCGGGGATGATGTCGAAGATATACTTCGGACGCGAGGGTTGGGCAACGACTCCAAGTTCATCTGCTGCTGTTTTATTGGTGTCAAGAATCCTGTTTTCATCATCCAGGATGAGTACCATCTCAGGCAGTAGATCAACAACGCGCCCATATTGCGAAAATAGGAACGACAGCTCGGGCATAATGACATTATAAGGTACGTCAAGGTTCGGAGATTGGCAAGACGCTTATTGAATAATAAAAAAACCGGCGGCCATTTCTAGCACACCGGGTATTTTTTCAAAAAGACGAAGCGAAAAGGAAAATCTGCAATTTCACCTGATCGGGTGACAGCAGCGTAAACCGCTGTACCTCCTTTTAAATCTCATACTCCCAGTCTTTGAAATTCTTGGTCGACCTCTCAATCTCTTTTTGTACTTGATCTATTTCCGGTTGAAATTCATCCATCTCAAGACTCATTTTTGTATCTTCGAATGGGTCGGTTCGGAACATTCGAAGATGGGGTTTCCGAAAAAAGAAATTCTTCTGGATATTTTGATGTTCTTCCATTTCCACATTCAGTATTTTCTTTGTGCTTTTTCGCATGACTTCAAACTTCACCGTATCGCCTTCATCGTATTTCTGAAGTTCCTTCCGGATTTTTTCCACTGCATCTACTGTTTTTTCCCCTACACGGACAACAATGTCGCCTGCTTTGAATCCCGCTTTTTCGGCACTACTCTTATATTCCACTTCCTCCACCAACACTCCTTCGTTATTCGGTGCGCCGAAGTATTCACCAAGCTGTTCATTGAGTGCGAGAAGTTGCAGCCCAAGAATGCGATTATCTTCAAAGACATGCACATCGGGAATATTAGGCAATCCACCGACCATGTAACGCTGTGATTCTCTTTTCTTTCCGACTGTCAAATGAAGCGTCTTTTTTTCGCTCTCGCGAATGATCACGAGGTTTACTTTAGTTTCAGGAAGAGTTCGACGTACTGTTTTTGCCAAATCATCTGAGTCAAAGAGCTTTTTTCCATTAAACTCAATGATAACATCACACTCCTGAATTCCTGCGGAGTCTGCTGGACTGTCTTCAAGAACCTCATTTACATATGCTCCCTCTTCAGAATCGAGCTTTACCTTTCGGGCTATCTTCTTGTTTACATCTTGAACCATGACGCCGATCCAACCTGATACCCTTATCTTTTCTTTCTTTTGTGTCTCGCCTGAAAATCTACCGGTCGCACTCAGCATAGTACCCATTGTGAGAATGAACACTACCGATACGCACCCCATCATTCGTACCATTGTTTTCATGGCCCTCTATCCTTTCCATGGTAAAATATATTTTTCTGTGACATTGAATTCTTCTAACAGTTCTATTTTATAGACGGCACATAGTGCTGAATTGTTCCAAGTGAAGAGTGGATGTGGAAAAAGACAATAAAGAGATTGGTAGTAATTCAGCAAAGTATAAAACAAATTCCAAACACTATTAATTTATAATTAGGAACAAATACTAAATATCCTTTTAATGGTCAGGCATAAGACATTCCGGGATTCTGAACAAATATACATCCAACAGTAATCGCGTTCGATTGATAAATATTACTAAAATCTAAGATTTTTAAAAAATACTTGATTAATTAGTACCAATACACTACAATCATTACAATGTCAACTTGAAAGAAAAACAAACGAAAGGGTTTATTCATATAATAAATTGCAACGACTTTGGGTGTTGGTGAGTGCATCTGGAATGGAGCCGCTGATTAGGTTCTGTGCAGAAACAGAGACACCAGAAAAAGTTGAGATATTACTAAAAGCGGCACTAGGGGTATAATAAAACAGAGAATTATTTTAGATATTGACTCTGTAAAATAAACCCTCCGGCAGTTCATCGAAGGGTTTTTATAGTCAACGAGGATGGAATCCCCAATAATTTAATAATTTGATTTATTTTTTACATGAATCATCATTCAGATTGCATAATAACAAGATGTCTGAAGCGAAAATAACAACACGGTTATAAATTAAAACTTCAATTTCGAAAAGTACATGAAACGATTAAACCTTCATATCCCATTAATCATCATTGTAATGGTTACCGCCCTTGTTTATGCAAGGACACTTGAGAATGGGATATTGAATTGGGATGATCAAACACATATTACGAACAATAGTGATATTCAATCGCTTTCTATTCAAAATATTAAAGCGATTTTCACATCTTATTATGTCAAAATGTATCATCCCTTGGTTACGCTTTCTTTTGCAATTGAATATCATTTTTTTGGATTAAATTCCACGGTGTACCATGCCACCAACGTGCTCTTTCATCTTGCGAATGTTGTTCTCGTGTTCTACTTTGTTCTTTTATTATCTCGACGTCGCGAAACAGCTATCATTGTAGCTTGTCTGTTTGGTATTCACCCAATGCATGTTGAATCTGTGGCATGGATTGCAGAGCGAAAAGATGTCGTCTATGCGTTTTTTTATTTGAGTGCGCTAATCTTTTATCTTCGTTTTATCCGGCAAGGAAAAGTAATTAATTACTGGATGGTATGTTTCTGCTTCATTCTGTCATTGTTTTCTAAGACAGCTGCAATTACTCTTCCAATTGTTCTTTTTATGGTCGATATCTACCTCCATAGGGAAAGCACAGTACGCACATTCCTTGAGAAGCTTCCTCTATTATTACTTTCTCTTGTGTTTGGTCTTATCGCTCTTCATTCGCAGGGAGAGGGAGAAGGTGCACGATATTTTGTTGGAGACAATTTCAATTTCATAGATCAATTCTTTCTAGCATCTTACTCTCTCTGTTATTACATTATTCATTTGTTCTTGCCTATTAATCTTTCAGCTCTACACCTCTTGCCAATAAAGATAGAAGGTTTATTACCGGCGGAATATTATCTTGCTCTTATTCCTCTGAGCATTCTAGCATTCATAGGTACTCGGAAGGGAATATTCCAGCGAGAATATGTTTTCGGACTATTGTTTTTTGTTCTAGGCGTTTCTCTTCATATACATATCGTTCCAATTGGTATGGCAATAGTGTCTGAGCGTTACACCTATTTGGCCTATGTGGGTCTTTACTACATCATCGGCCAACTGTATAGTTTTTCTTTTGAACGGTACCAGGATTTCCTTCTTTCTTGGAAAAAACCAATCATCACTGGGATGACACTTCTAACGCTTTTCTTTGGTTATATCACGTATGAACGTATTGGTGTATGGAATAATACATCACTTCTTTTCCAAGATGCAGCCATGAAAGCCAGCAGTACAGCAGAAAAAAATTTCATTCAGACATTTAATTATATGTTTGAGGCAGATGATAAAAACAGAATGAAACTTTACGCTGATGCTATTGAATGCTTCAATAAAGCAATTGTCCTTAGCCCACAAATGCCTGATTTATATGTTAATCGTGCTGTAGCAAAGATCAATTTGCACGATTACAATAGCGCAATGAAAGATTGCGAAAAAGCAATCGAACTTAATCCTTCATTCGCACCAGCATATCCTAATCGCGCTTTACTGTATATTTTATCGAATAGACAGGAGGAGGCTTGCGCAGATTTATGGACCGCATATAGACTTGGGCTGCACAATGTGTTTGACTTCTATCCTATAAATTGCTTTTAAAAAACGGCGCTAATTCTACAAAAGTGTTGCCCCGGAGATTTATATTAATTTTCTATGAATTAATAATTTCGAAATGAAGGTATTTGCTAAGTCATTGTTGGTACATTATATATAAACATGTGCCAGCAGAAGTACTATCACCATAAGAATCATGCTGTAAACATGTGCAAAATAAACTGGGGATAGAATAACTATTAAGAAATGTTTAAAATATTTGATTAATTTGGATTAATACACTACAATCGTTACGATGGGTGCTTGATAAAATAAGAAAAGTGATTTTATATAAATAAAGAACCGGAGCAAATCGCAATATTTTCATTCCAACAAATTGAAGACCGAGCGTGAATACAAAACACAACTCACATAATATCTTAATAAACTATAAAAATATTGCATTTATATTCTTAGCGATACTTATACTCTTAGTCCGAAAATCGGATTCCTTATCCAACTCACAACTATGGGCAGAAGACGGAACGGTATTCTTTGCTCAGCAATACGAATATGGCGCCGCATCCATATTTATTGCGTATGCCGGCTACCTTCATATTGTCCCAAGACTTATAGCAACATTATCCGACTCATTCTTTTCATATGCTAATATACCGGCAGTCTATAATTACACGTGCCTATTTATTACCATTATAGTAATTGCTCATTGTTTTTCGCCAAGACTTCAATTGCCGTTTAAACCACTCTTAGCTCTTTCAATTGTACTTGTTCCTCATTCATTGAATGAGGTCTTCCTTAATATAACAAATCTCCAATGGATCCTGTGTATATTGCTTGTATTAACATTACTAAAAGCTGCGCCAAATAAGAAACATGGAAACTATACTCTGCAAGTACTATCTGATTTCATCATCGTCATATTTGCAGGATTAACAGGACCATTCTTGATTTTCATGTTTCCTTTCTTCGCGTGGAAATTATTCAATCTAAAAAAGACATATGGATACATATTACTAATGATAGCATTTTCTATAGCATTGATCCAACTTATCCATATAATTCCCAATACAGTAAATACACAAACAGGTAGCATATTCAATTTGGAACTCTATCTTTCTGTAATAGGGAGACAATTGTTTGGGGGTCTGTTTGTTGGAAGAGCTTTGAAGTACAGCGATGGAATATTAGCAGGTATCAGTGCTTTAGCCTATTTTGCAATTCTCTTACATCTTTCCTATAAAAAATCTCCAGAGGATAAGCTACTATTAAAGATAGTTTTTATGATTTTAAGTATATCGGCAGCAATACTGGGAGCTGTCATTATTAATTTTAATTTTTCTCCAAATATCATGTCAATATCCAGTGGTTGTAGATATTTTTATGTACCCTATGTAATGGTAGCGTGGTCCTTAATACTCTGTATAAACCAAGACGGAATATGGAAAAATATATTTGTGATATCATCGCTGCTTCTTATACTATATTCATCTGTTTCAGTCGGTATGCGAACAAAAATGATAGACTATAATTGGAAATATCATAGCAGCTTGATTGGAACAAAAGCTGTTGTAAGCATTCCAATAAATCCGGATTGGTCCATAACCCTACACAGCAAAAAGAAATAATTATATGTCGTGTGCCCAACCAATGATATCCATTCGTTCACTCATTCTTCAACAGATGAAAATGTAAGCATTACAGCTTTCTTGCATTGTAATTGTTTGAGTGCGACAACCAATACACTCATCGATTTAATTCCTTTGACTCTTCTAAATATATTCTCTTCCTCCACTGACCTGCCACCAGTTTATGTGCAAATAAAAGGTAATGAGCACAACATTTATTGATATCAATCTTTTTGCAAAGACAAAGGCTGTAATGTTTTACGATCTAGTTGCCAGATTTTATAGAGAGTATTTTTCTTGTCGTAATGCAAAATGTACGGCGTTCTATCGCTAAAATAATTAGCGACAGTGCAATTTGAAATACTATCGGTATATCGACAGTACACAATATCATCGTCGAAAACAGGAGAAGGATTTCTATATCCAAAGACCTGTCCTTTGCTTGACCACGAACTTATCATAATCAGGGCATGATGAATATTGGCAGATCGAACAACTTCATACGGCGCGCGAATTTGTTCCGTTAATCGAGCAATATGAGAGATCCGCTCCGGAATATATGTAACGAAAGCAACGATACACGAGGTAACAAGAAAGTGAAGAATAAAAACCTTTCCCCGATCAAAACGATTAAAAACCATTTTATGTAAAAAGAAAATCCCTCGTGCACTTAATATGAACAATGGAATTATAGCTTCATAATAATAGATTGGACCAAGATCTTGAACCCCCGGAGAATAGTAAAAACAATATGCAAAGATAATACCCCCCAATATTCCGAACAATAATCGGTCAGCAAATTCTTTTTTTGCAAAGAAACAAATAAATACAAACAACAGACTGAGAGGGAATCCAAACAATGCACCATTCATTCGAACAATACTTATCGCAAGATTATGTAGTGCTGAATATGGTGTATGGTAGAGACTGAATCCAATGCGTTCAATTGGACCATAGTAGTGAAAAGGAAACTGCAGCCAATTTCCCGTAACGATAGAGTTATACCAAAGTGTTAGGGTAAGCATAAAGAAAAAACCAACAAACAGGAGAAACCCAGTCCAAAATGTTCTTTTGGGAAATTGCCGATGATTCATGAGCCACACGACAGCAAATGGCAACGAAAAACCAAATGCAGTCAATGATCTCACATTGAATGCATAACCAAGAACCAAACCAGCAAGAAGTGTCATAAAAGTTTTTTGCTGCCATGCTTTCATATGTCTTAGGCGCAAAAACAGATACATAAACAATGCGAGGAAAAATGCACTCGTCGTATGGCTTAATCGGGAAGACGAAACAAAATAGAAGAAGGGGGAAACACTTCCTAAACAAAATGCTAGAAAGGCGAGCTCTTTGTCATTATATAATTCCTCAGCAATGAGATAAATAAGCAAGAGAGTGAGAACACTTATTCCAATAATAACGATATAACGATTCCCTAGCGCCATTCCAAGCGCAATGATGGCGGGATGACCAAGAGTATATTTACCCGTCCATAGGCGACCATCATTAATAATCATAAGATTGTCAAAACTTGTTTTTTCTGAATATCGATCATCCATGCTCTTGCCTAAAACTGGCGGCGGCGGGTTTACAATCCTTCCGGCAAGGAGCGTCTGTGCCTGAAAATCGTATGCATTCTCGTCATCTGTTACTTCCGTTTCGTGAAATAGGAACTGCGTGGATAAAACAAGAATAATCGTAACAGTGAGAAGTATTGCGCCAACAATCAGACGGTAATTTATTTTCTCTGGTATCGGGAATTGGACTCCGGCTCTTGTTAAAGCTACAGCAAAAAGAATTGTTGCTGGAAGAAGAAGGATTATTTTCCAAAGATGTGATTTAAAAACCTGATTCGGTATTCCGAAGACAAACGTCTGAATATCTTCAATGTAATCAAAGTTAGTTATCATAACATTATAGTGACGCAATGTAACAACATAATAGAGTATAAAAAGGGATATTGCACCAACAAGTAAACCCAAAAAACGGTTGGACCTCATTTTTTCTTTTCCTCGTGATAATCAGATTCTGTATTGACCTTCCAAAGGTTATCCTTGGATGTAATGTTTCCAAGGATATTGTCAACCGCTGTCATAGCTGCCAACATGGAATGATCCATATTGTTGTACCTGTGCATTCCGTTTCTGCCAAGAAGAAATAAATTAGCATATTTATTCACATAGTCTCTCACAAGATGGAATTGTTCATATCCGCCGAAGTATGCCGGATATGCTTTTGGCATCCGCAGCACCACACCATCTAAATAGTTATCAGAATCCGCAATTCCAAGAGAAGTCAACTCGTTTATTCCGAGTTGAATGAGATTTTGATCCTTCATCGACCATATATCATCACCTTCCTGGCAAAAATATTCGAGACCCAGCCATATATTTTCTGGATGACGAACAAGATAGGGACTCCAATTATTAAACACCTGAATTCTCCCGACTTTGACATCCTCTTCTTGAATATAAACCCAATTATCTGGGAGCTTCCCATCCGGTGTATTCAAACGTGAAAAGAGAAGTCCAATAGTGAGGAAATCTCGGTATTGCAGTTGCTCTGCCGTTTGACGAACATCTGCAGGGACGTCGTTTCCCATACCTGATATAAGATCTCGAACAGGCATAGTAGAGAAAACGAAATCTGTGTGTTTGGTATGAACACTCTCAGTTGTCTCGTCTCGCACACTGACACCGGTAATCCTCGTGTCCTTTTTGTTGATACCGACAACGGTATGTCGGAAATGAATTTCACCGCCGTTTGTTTGAACAAAATCAGCAATTTCTTCCCATAGCTGTCCTGGTCCATATTTTGGGTAGAGGTAATAATCTACTAAACTTGTCTCGATTTCTTTTTGCCGGTAACCTGTACTTTTCTGCACAATGGCTTTGATGGCCTGGCTGATAACTTTTGTCACCGAGAGCCCTTTTATTCGTTGCGTACCCCAGTCTGGCTTAATTGATGTACATGGAACTCCCCAAACTTTTTCAGTATAGTTTTTAAAAAATGTTTTGTACAGCTCACGTCCAAAGCGGTTGATGAAAAAATCCTCTAATGATGCTTCGGAACGGATGGGAAACAGTTTTGCCAAAAGAAAACTTACTCCAATATGTATAACACGGATATAACCTAAATTTCGAAGTGTTGCAAGTTTTAACGTAATCGGATAATCAAATAATTTCCTGTGAAAGAGAATTCTTGATAATCGTTTCCGTACAAGCATAATACGTTCATGGGTATGAGGATTGAGATCTGATTCAAGATACGATGCTGGAGTATCACCCAGGATAGTGTTCATCCGATTTTTAGTCAAGTCGTCTATGTGTTGAAGAGGAAATTTGGAGAGCCACCATTCCATCACACGCGAAGATTTCGAAAAAAAACGGTGTCCGCCTAGATCGATTCTATTACCGTTGTAGTTGACCGTGCGCGCAATGCCCCCCACCATATCCGTCGTTTCAAAAACAATAGGTTTGATATCGGATCTTGTAAGAAGTTCATACGCTGCCGTAAGTCCTGCTGGACCAGCTCCAATAATGATTGCCGTTCTTTTATGCATACTATCCAGTTTGACCTATACCGAACGTCATTATTTAATCTGATAATGTGATGTCTCAGCATCAGAAAAAATCAACAGAAATAAATCACGTCTGTATAACAGAGAATGCCGAACGGATGATCATGGAGACTCGGCACTGCACTGTTAGGCACGTTGCTTGTCAGGTGGATCTCCAGCGGAATACGCTTATACATTACATACTGCTTGAGCG
>Ga0182021_10007381_pt1 | contig 13026 bp, 13 predicted proteins | sample 612E3MmetaG_FD_120493 | JGI IMG/M metagenome (GOLD analysis project Ga0182021, IMG submission 120493) | Permafrost microbial communities from Stordalen Mire, Sweden - 612E3M metaG (Illumina Assembly) | ecosystem: Environmental > Terrestrial > Soil > Wetlands > Permafrost | place: Sweden... | reverse complement strand
TTAATTAATTTGACTTCTATTGACTAATTGGGCTATTTCTTTTGTCGGCATAATTCTTGCTTTAGACATAATTAAAACTTGGTTTCTATTGAACTGGCGTTATTTGGAATAATTTGTATTCACAGAATAATTTGCTGCAGAGTTCCACATGTTTTCGAAATAGCTTTTGCCTAAAGCGATGAGGCTGGGGTTGGTAGACCATAATGCAGATGTTTCCAAAGTGCCAGTTGCAGAGGTAATAATCATTACTTCTTTTTCATCAATTAAAAGAATTAAGGCTGGAGGCGGTGCAGATAGAAACCTTGTAACTGCTCCTGCTTGTTTCTCGATCGACATTATTTCTTCCAAAGCCATATTAATCGAGGTAAGTTTTTCGCTGACTACTCGAATTTTTACGCCTCTTTTCAGTGATTGCATCCGTGAATCAAAAAATTCAACGACAGCTCTAGGGAATCTTTTTCTTGAAGTTACAATATCAAGGCTCAACTGAACATTACCAGTAACATTATTTATTTTTTGAATAACAGCCTGATTTCCTGGAATGAGTATAAATTCAGGATTTTCTTCTGCCGGTTGTTGGTTTTTGGTTTCACTCTTAGAGGATAGTTTGTTTGCTTTGTTAATCAATTCATTATATTGCTGCATTTTATTTTCCATTAAAATTGATACACCAAGCTTCAAGGGAGTAGGTTTGAACATTGTTGGCGCAGTTATGCTTTTTTCTACTAGACCAATGTTTTGAAGCGTAGGCATTATTCGATAAACATCTTGTCGCGTTATGCTTGTTATTTTTGAGATTTCCTTAGCCGTTAAAAGACGCTCTGAACCAAGAAGGGCAACGTAAATTCTTGCTTGATTAAGTGTTAGTCCAAGTTCGGTTAAAGTTTCAGTTGTCGATTCCATAGTATCGTGTTATCGAGGGCTTATCCGTCCTATGTTAATATTTTCCCAAATATGACCCCTGTTAGTGTTGGCAAACACTTGTTCTAAATTAAATCTCTTTCCTGACTTTGTAATTCTGGAGAGCAAAATATCGTATGTCTCAGTTTTAGAAGGGGGATTGTTGTCAACACAAAAGCAAAGCGTCACGAAAGTGCCATATTCAAAAAGCAATTCTGCGAAAGTTAGACGTGCCATAGCCGTAATTCGATCTCAGGGAGTTACTTACTACTCGCAAAATTACCTTAAAAGAAGATTATATAATAGTTTTTTGAAGAAAAAACAGTACACAAAATTAAACGATTGCGGTTGGAAGGAAATTAACTTTAAAGCTTTAAACTTGCATGGTTCAGCAAAGATTCTTCTAAACCCGTTAGATATGGGTTTTTCAAGGGAATTCAATGTTTATGGTTTTCGTGAACCCTTAAACACTTACGCGTTCTTTTGTAATGTGGCAAAAAAGAAGCCTGTGGTTTTGGATATAGGTGGAAACTTAGGGTATTTTTCATTAATTGAGCTCCAAGCAGGCGCTAAAAAAGTTATTTCAGTGGAGCCTGTTCCATCTACGTTTGGGTTTCTTACCAAGACATTGGAAAAATACAAAGACGCCAAACCTTTGAACATTGCAATTTCAGACCACAAAGAAAGCCTGAAGTTGTATGTCGGTACCGACCTTAATGTGACTTCTTCATTTAGACAACTATTTGTTAATACAGATCATTTGTTGGCATATGAGATTATGGCGAATGCGGAAACACTTCAGAGCATGGAGGAGAAGTATCCGATAACTATGATCAGGATGGATGTGGAAGGACATGAATACCGCATACTGTCGGAGCGTATCCCCGACCAAATTGACAGCATAAATATTGAACTACATGTTCTACCTCCCTTTAACAAAAAACACGCAGTTAATCTTCTTCAATGTTTAAGCAGCCAAAATTTCAAGGTTCATACTGCAATAAACGAGATGAGCTATGAATATTATGATTTTGTGCATAGGTTTGGACTAAAACGGGGTTACAAGTTGGCAAGAGCTTTGGGTTCGAAATTAACTGTTCGGCCGTGTATTCAAGTTAACCCTTCTTTTCAAGATATAGTTGACAAAATTCCTGAGAGAGGCCAAATTCATCTAACATTGGAAAGATAAAAAGTAGAATTGCCCTTCGCAACGTCTAGCTATCCTTAGGAGCGGATGTTGTTGTGTTGTTACAACCACTTAGTCTTAAGAGCATCAAGAGCCAAGCAAGTATGCGCAGACTTACTCAAGAATGATAACTATGGAAACCATAATTTCTCCAAAATACAAACACACAACTGGAAAAGAGGTTTGGCGAGAAAACCTTCGTCTAGCCATTTTTGCAGCCGACAAAATCAGGAGTACATTGGGGCCACAGGGAGCATACAAATTGGTTTCATACAACCGTGGTCCCGAACAAGTAGTTAAGATAACAAAGGATGCCATTGCCATTTTAGATGAACTTGCAATCCAATATCCCCCTGCCGTCATCATTGCCGAAGCTGCCAAGATGCAGCGTGAAGAAGCCGGCGATGGAGTAGCCTCCTTTGTTATACTCTTATCTGCTCTTCTGAAAAAGGCGGATGTGCTTTTATACAACAAAATTCACGCCAACACCATTATCCATGGTTACCGATTAGCGGCAGATAAGGCATTGGAAATAATAGATAACGAGGGTACCGCTTACAACGGCACAAAAGATAACGTTTTAGACGTTGTTGACTGCAAAAGAAACCTCTTAACATCAAATCTGCGCTCAATGATAATTCAAGCTTACTTATTGGCTTTTTCTGAAAGGAGATTTGAAAAGGAAAATATTAGATTTTTAAAGAAAACAGGCGGCAGCATCCAAGATTCAAACTTGATTAAAGGAGTTGCCATAAAAAAAGAAAAGGCACATCCAAACATGCATGACAAAATGGAAAACGTGCGAATAGCTATTACCAGTGAAAGACCAGGGATAAACCGCTTGGATGTTAAGATGAAGGGAGAAGGACCAGCTCAAATTAAGTTGAATATTCAAAGCGCGGATCAAATGCGAAAATACAAAGACGCCGAAAACAAGTTAAGAGCCAAGGCTTTAGACAAAATGATTGCGCTAAAAGCAAACGTTTTGCTCTGCGAACAGCCAATCGATGAGAGTTTAAAGGACAAACTGCTTTTCAATGGGATTTTTGCTCTTGAAAGAGTTGACCAGAAAGATACGCAGGCGCTCGCTAAAGCTACCGGCGCCAAAATTGTGGGAAAACTCGAAGATGTAACAGTTGAAGATTTAGGGACTGCAGATGAGCTTTATACAGACAGGATAGAGCTTGAAAAAACAGTTACATTCCAGGGATGTAAAGGAACAACCTTTATGCTTAGAGGAAACACTACTCAAACAATTGATGAACTTGAAACTGCAATCCGTAACAGCCTGACACTTCTAAAAGTTTTGGACGAAGACGACAGGGTTTTGCCCGGCAATGGAGCAACTGAAGTTCATATCGCAGAGGAACTCAAACATTATGCTACGTGCTTTGCAAGCAGGGAACAAATTGCGATTGAATCATTCAGTGACGCATTGATGGATATTCCAACTTGCTTAGCTGAAAATTATGGTTTAACCCCCACCGACATCCTCCCTGAATTAAGGAAGCGCCATGCTGAAGGGCTTAGCAACTACGGCGTAGCTGAACAAAAGTGCAGTGAAACGGTTTGCTTGGAACCAATTAAAGTCAAGCGCTCGGTAATTAGGAGGGCTTATGAGGTTTCATCGATGATGCTGAGGATAGATGAATTGTTAATCTCAAAAGAAATTCCTAAATTCCATAAGAAATAACAAAAAAAAGTAAGTTGTTAAGAAGAAGGTAACCTCAAATTTGTGACATTCAATAGTAAAGGCTTTTTTAGTTTGGCATGGTAAAGTAAACGACTGCGCCCAACGCAATGCTAGTTAACCATAAAACAGTTGTAATGACCATCCATTTCTTAGTGTTTTTGGGCAGATCATTGAATGCGAAAATTAGAGTTAGGGCCATTGCAGGAAACCCGATTATACTATGAACAATTTGTATAATTGAAAAGGTTGAGGTTACGTTCATGTTTGGGTTAATGTAGAAGAAAACTAGTGAGGGGAGCATAACTACCAATATACCGATCAATGTTAATCCAACGGCGCCTGTCATGATCCAACGGTGAAGTTGAAAAGAATCTTTGTTCTTTATTTTTCCGAAAGCGAATCCGATAATTCCTAATCCAAGAGCAACAAATATCAGCATTAGAGATTCTTGCGCCAGAAGAGGAGGAATAACCAGATTCGTGTTCGTACTCATGCTCAAAATTTAGTTCACCTTAAAAAAGGAAGTAGATTAGTCGTAATATACTTTTTTGTGACTCCCCCAAAGCAACCACAACAGTTAAAACCGACTTTTCCTAGTTTGAATTTAGTATTTTAGGAACTTGTTTTTTAGGAGCAAACTAAATGACGAATCAAACCCCAAAAAGAAGCAATACCGCGTGGTACATCGCCGCAGTACTCATCATAATAGTAATAATTGCTTCAAGTGGTCTCACGTATCAGTATACTAAACCAAACAGTCCTTCACCCTCTCCAACATCATCAGTATCTCCTACAGGATCACCTTCGGCCGGAAGCGTCACTATATCGATTTACGCAGGTGAAGTGAGTTTAAGTTCATCGATATACGGCTTTGGAAGTACCGAAAGCAACATAACTTCGCCAGGTCCAACATTCACAGTTAAACTAGGAACAACAGTTACAGTCGACTTCACAAATGCAGGAACCATGAACCACAATTGGGCTTTAGTTACTGAAAAAACCTCTGGAAACACCAATTTAGCCTTTAGCAAAGCTCAAATCGCATCGGCAAGCTACGCCGTTTCGCCGGGAGGAAAAGGGTCAACAACATTCGTTGCCAATAAGGTAGGAACATATTACTATATCTGCCAAGTAGATGCACACGTAGCGCTAGGAATGTGGGGAACCTTCATAGTGACCCCATAAAACCCATCATAATTTTATAAAAGTAAAAAATGTTAGGAAGAATCTGACGTTTCGTCAGAATTTGCTTTCTTAACTCTTGCCTCATTTCTCTTTTTGCGCCTTGACAGCTTTTGCAAAGACGGAAAGAGTATTGACGTTCTTGCTCGAATGATCTTTCTTGTTTCAAGGCTAGCATGAGATTTTGTCATCAGCTTTTCTATCTCCATTTTGGATCTTTCTAATCTTTCAGTGAATTCTATATCAGAAATCTTCCCTTCTGACCTTAACATTTGAACCTCTTCTATAGACGAAGATATTTTTTCGAATTCCTCATCGAGCGCAGTTTCCTTAAAAGCATCTGAATCAGGTATTTTGCGCCTCACGTAACGGAATAGAATAGGTACTTGGATCATAATTGAGATGAAAGCGACCCCAAAAACCATTGTATTTATTGTGTGTAGATCATTTTGAGAAATGACTGCTGAAGTAGTTATAGTTGCTGCAAGCGCGATCGAAAGGGCACCCCTAACACCACCAAGCATAGCGATATTAGCCCAAATGAATGACATTTTTCCGCTAATCTTTCTAAAAAAAGCAAATATTGGATAAACCGTGGCAGCCCTAGCAGCTGTAACAGCAGCAAAAGCGGCAACTATTATCACAAGTGACTGGGGAAAAGTAGTGATTATGTTCGCTTGAAATCCAATCAAAAGAAAAGCCACCGAGTTACCTAGGAAGGCAGCTAACTCCCAAAAAATTGTTACAGCCTCTCTGGTAGTCGGCTCCATTGCAGTTCGAATGGTATTATTACCAAAATACAATCCCGCAACAGCCACAGCAATTAATCCCGATGCGCCGATGCCCGAAGCAAGCGCGTAAGAACCATAAACAACCACAATCGTCAAAATGGTTTCAGCGACTCTATCCTCAATTAAACTTGACAGGATTTCTCCCACGAATGCGACGCCTAACCCGATTAAAACACCCGCACCAAGGGTGAACCCAAAATTAAGAAATGAGCCAACTACAGTTATTTGCTGCAAGCCTATCGACGAGAGTATTATAGTAAAAATAATGATTGCAGTTGCATCATTGAACGCTGCTTCAGTGTCTAGGATCGTTGATAGTTTGGATGGAACTTTGACCCGCCGAAATACTTCTAGCACTGTTACTACATCGGTTGGAGCCATTAATGCAGCGAATAGAAAAGAAACATATGAAGAAAGGCCAACTACTTTCCACAAGATCAATCCTCCAACTGAAGTCGCTATCAAAACACCAACTGTCGCAAGCGCCAATGAAGGCTTAATTACTGCTTTCAGGTCACTTCCATGAATATGGATCATCGCCTCAAAAATCAAGGGAGGAACAATTAAACCAACGAAAAGCCCACCGCCGCCTCCTTGGATTAACTGATTGTAAATTAATTGAATTTGCAAAGATACGGTTTGCATGGGAGCTTGAAGTGGCCCGCCTTGAACAGACAGCAAAGCTACAATTATGCTAATCAAAACCCCAGTGAAAACTAAAACCAAAGTGTACGGAACTTTAAACCGTATTGAAATGAGGGCAGCTACAAAAGTCAAAAGCAAGAATGCTGATATGACTAATTCTACACTTGCCATTAGCTGTTCAACCTCTAGTCTTGATTCTGATTATGCTTTTCACATCAAGGTGCTTAATCAATCTCTCGCTACCGATTACTAGCCAAGTTCTTACTAACGGATCAAACGATGCCTGAGCGACTGTGGTCGGTAATAAAAATGTTAAAACAAATTTTATGAATTGATTTCTTGTGAAAATTACTCAAAAATAAAGTCAATTCCATGGCTATTCTTCATCGCTAACTTGTGACTGTACTAAGCAACCAACACAGCTTTAAAACTGAAAAATTCTGACTATTATTTAACCACTTTTCGAATTTCCGTTAGAGAAGTAAATTAAAGAAATCATAGTGGTCTAAAGAAACAGGCTAAATCATGTCACAACCCTTGCCTCCTTCAGCGGTAGATTGGAATAATCTCTTCAATTTGGCTGCCTTCATAGCAGTAGCAGCAGTAGCCATTGTCATGGGTGCAATGATTTTCTTTGCGATAAAATATCGCGAGAAAAAAGGACAAACAAAATTCATTCCACAAATTGACTTGTCAAAAGGTCGTGCCAGAGAAGCTGTGATTTTCGCGATGATTTCGATAATAATTTTGACAAGCTTAACAATAGCTTCGTACAGACTTACACCTAACGAGCGGTTTCCACCGCCAGTTTCACAAAGCTTAGTAATAGACGTCACTGCTCACCAATGGTATTTTAATTTCACTTATCCCAATGGAGTATACTACGTTGGAACATGTTATGTACCCGCCAACAAAAGCATAATTTTTAACGTCACAAGCGCTGATGTTATGCATAATTTTGGCCTGATGGACTTCAGGGTTAAAATTGATGCGATACCGGGCAGATACAACATAATTGGGGTTACTACTCCACCCTTAGTTGGAAATAGTCAACTGAACTACACAATTCGATGTTATGAACTCTGTGGCGGTTCGCACACCACTATGCAAGCACCGCTTATAGTTCTGGATCCGACTATTTTTAATCAGTGGCTCACTAACCAGACGGCCACAAACTCAACAGCATCAGGAGGAAGCTAAAAGCATGTATCATGGCTTTTCCCTAAAAGAATGGTTATCCACCACCAATCACAAGCGAATAGGCATACTTTACATCATAACAGCAGTTTTTTTCCTAATTATTGCAGGATCACTCGGCATGCTTATGAGAGTTCAACTTGCTGCGCCAATGGAGAATTTCCTTGACGCATACCAGTATGATCAAGTTGTCACTTTACACGGACTCTTGATGATTCTGTGGGTTCTCACTCCTCTGGGAGCGGGATTAGCAAATTATGTTGTTCCACTTCAGATAGGTGCAAAGGACTTGGCGTTTCCACGTTTAAACGCTACAAGTTACTGGACGTACCTTTTTAGCGGTGTACTCCTTGTCGGCACAGTGTTTCTTCCTAACGGCGGACCAAACACTGGCTGGACTCTCTACGCACCACTAAATACTATCCAGTTTTCACCTCAACCAGGAGCAACGCTTGCCATTTTGGCATTGGCATTATTGGCGATTTCAGTCACAATGGCATCAATTAATTTTATCACAACCATCGTAAAAAACAGAGCAAAAGGCGTAACCTGGACACGCCTACCAATCTTTACCTGGTCCATACTGATGACTATGGCGTTAGCACTTTTCGCGTTTCCTCCGCTTGCAGCAGGATTGGCATTATTAACAAGCGACAGAATTCTTGGCACCATCTTCTTTAGCTCTACACAAGGAGGAAGCATTTTATGGGACGAGCTTTTTTGGTTTTTCGGTCATCCAGAAGTTTACATTGTTGTGTTTCCTGCTTTAGGCATAATTGCCGAAGTTTTTATGACGTTTGCTAAGAAGCCCCTGTTCCAGAGAAAAATATTTCTAATAGAGTTTGCAGCGGTGACCTTTCTGAGCTTGGGAGTCTGGATGCACCACATGTTCACGACAGGCGTAAACTATGATGTACTACAAGCCTTCTCGGTTACAACATTAGCTATTTCCATCCCCTTCGAAGGGCTAGTTCTTGGCTTGGTTCTGACACTTTATAAAGGGAGGATAAAGTTCACTGCGCCTATGCTTTTCTGCATAGCTGCCATATTTACCGTTACTCTCGGCGGCGTCACAGGCGTATTGCAAGCATTTCCAACTTTAGATTATGCTTTCCGAGGCACATACTGGATAGTAGGGCACTTTCACTACGTTATGGCTGGTACAACCTTATTCGGGCTTATCGCCGGGCTCTATTACTGGTGGCCAAAAATAACTAAGCGAAAATACAACGAAACCTTCGCCAAAATCACATTTGCAATTTCATTCATCGGATTTAACATTCTCTATTTCCCATATTTCTTCCTGTTAGACATGCCCAGAAGAATATCGACTTACACTGTGCTTTCTGGGTGGGCATCTTTGAATTTTGATGCAACCGTCGGCGCTTTCGTTTTCGGACCCGCCGTGATACTAACCTTGATAAATCTCATCATAAGTTACAAAAAAAATGTGCCTTGCGGACCGAATCCTTGGGAGGCAAAAGAGATGGAGTGGACAGGCGACTACAGCGGATCAGCATTTGCTACCCAAACAGCGACGACTCCCAACAATCTTGAGAACTCAAAACCAAATGAGGATGATACAAAATGAAAGATGAAGAATCACAAACTGAAGAAAACAAATCTAGCTTTATGCCGCTCATAATTGCCGGAGGCGTCGCATTGTTCCTACTGGGACTTGCAATTTACATTCCACTCCTCGTAGCTGGACTAATCATCGTCGCGGTTGGACTGCTCAAAGTATACAAAGACGGAAATGAGGAAAAGTTCGCCCAAACGAAAGAGCCTGAGGAAGAAAAATTTCCTCTTGAATCAGTAAGTAAAGAGAAACTTGGATTATGGATTTTTCTTGCATCAGAAATCTTGATTTTCGGATCCCTCATAGTCGCTTACATATATGTTCGAGTGAACACCATTTCGTGGCCTATAGCAACGCAAACACACGACGTACTGCTCGGAATGACAAACACAATTATTCTTCTAACGAGTAGCTTGACTATGATTTTGGCTCTTTATTCAATCAGGGCAGGCAATGTGAAAGGTTTAAAAATCTGCTTAGGCAGCACCGTTGCGTTGGGTGTAACCTTCTTAAGTATTAAACTCGGAGTTGAATGGCCAGCTCTTATCCGCAATGGATTCACAATAAACAGCGGCTTGCCAGCTTCCACATATTTCGTGTTGACAGGTCTTCATGCTTTACATGTTGCTGTCGGCTTAGTAGCGATTGGCTACCTCATGATTAGAACATTTAACGGAGGATTTACCAGTACAAAGCATGTTGCAGTTGAAAACATCGGCTTATACTGGCACTTTGTTGACATCGTCTGGATGTTCCTCTTTCCACTTTTCTACTTAATTTAGGTGAAAAATATGGCTGGAATAAAACTATACATCGGAATCTGGCTTGGACTTGTGATAGCAACGGTTATGGAAGTTGTTATCAGGTCTCTGCCAGGAGGAGCTTCGTTAATTGTGTTTGTTATCGGTTTAATTGCCGGCGCAAAAGCCATCGTTATAGCGTTATATTATCAGCATCTGCGCTATGAAGGAATCAGACTTGCTACCCTGCCTTTAGCTGCTGTTATAGGTGTCGTTTTCCTGGGAGTTTCTGCGGCATTTACTCTTGCCATGGGGATGTAAAGACACGCGCAAATCAGAATTATCGCTTATTGCGATTATTGGTTTGGCAGCAATTTTCTACTTTGCAACAATGTCAGCTCTGGTCTTTCATATTCAGCTTCCTTTAACGGCAAGTTCAAGTGTTTCAGGCAAAACGCCTACAGACAACATTGTGCTTTATGAAGGAGAAAATTCTGGCGGTCAATATGGCTTTGGCTATTCACCAAACACTTTAACGTCACCCGGACCCACACTTAGGTTCACAACCTCCGACATTGTTAACATAACTGTCATAAACGTTGGAAAAGTACCTCATGCTTTCGCCATAACCAGCGCTCCCCGAACCGGAGCGGGTGCGCTCTTCAACGCTAAAATCGGTTCAGTTATCAATCCCCTTCAGCCAGGACAAGAAGGCTCAGTTGTTTTTAAGCCCAACTTAACCGGCTCGACATTTAGCTATATCTGCCCAATTTCAGGCCACGCTGAGGCTGGAATGTATGGGTCGATCATAATCAGCACGGTTTCAGGAACTGGAATGGGAATGTAAACTTTCAGTTGTAGGATAGGACAGATTAATGAATATGAAACTACAAATAAGCAAATATCTGGAGCTTACAAAGCCAAAGGTGACTCTACTAAACTTGCTTGTAGGTGTCACTTGCTTTGTGCTTGCGGCGTTCCCTACAGTTGACTGGTTGAAGCTGGGGATGTTTGCTGTTGTGGGTTATTTGGCGGCAGGCGGATGCGGTGTATTAAACAGTGTTTATGACCAAGATATTGATCGCCTAATGCCACGGACTTCAAAAAGAGCAATCCCATCTGGATACGTTACCCGAATTAAAGGGTTAGCGCTGGGCGTAGTGATGATCGTTGGAAGTTTTTTCGTCTCTTACTTATTTTTCAACCCATTGACCGCTTTAATGCTCGGGGTTGGAGCAGCTTTTTACCTCATAATATATACTGTTTGGCTAAAGCGAATTAGCCCTTGGAACGTGGTTATTGGTGGCTTCGCTGGTTGTTTTGCTGGACTTTCAGGTTGGACAGCCGCCGTCAACACTCTAAGTTTAATGCCTTTGCTTGTTGCAATGTTGGATTTTCTGTGGACTCCTGGACATCTTTGGGGGCTCGCGATCAAAAAAATTAGAGAATACAGAAATGCTAAGATTCCGATGTTACCTGTCAAAGTGGGGATAAGCAGGGCTTCAAAAATTGTTTTCCTTCTGAATGCGTTAACAGTTGCTTTCTCTCTACTATTTCCCCTGCTACAGCTTACAGGAACGATTTATTTGGCTATCGCATTAATTGCTGGAAGTGGATTTCTTTTCCAAAATCGAGGCTTAATATTTTCAACTTCTGAAGCAGCTGGATTCAGAGTATTTGTTGCTTCAATGCCATATTTAACCTGTTTAATGATAGGACTAATTGTTGACAAACTCATCTTAATCTAGATTGGGCTTAATTCTTGGAACATGAGATTTTTTGGTAACTTCCTTTATTTTTTCTACTCTGTCAGTCCAGCCTAGACTTCTGTATAGTTCAGATGCAATCGAAAGAGGCGTCACAGCTATTTTCTTCCCAACAACATAAACATAGTCAGGAGTAAAATCGAGCACGTCACCCCAATCCCATTCTCCAACCCTGAACTGCAGGTCCCCTTCAATTTTAACCTTAACATTGTTAACTTTAAAATCGAAACAAAAACATCTAACATAAACTGGAAACTCTTTACCGTCAACCACCGCGTTTCTCGAGAGCTTCGTGGTTTGAAAAGTAATTTGTCTAGGTGCAAAATCTTGAACCGCTTGGAAAATTTTTTGCGCATCTTCCGAAGAAGAAACGATTTCAATGCAGCCGGGTTCAACCTTAACTATCCTCAGGCATTCTGCCAAATCCCCGCTTAAAACCCATTTAATGTCTTTGTCTCCAAGTTTCTCATGCAAAGTCAATAGTGCATCGACATATTGTTTTGGAATAGCGCTAACAAAGTGGCTAAGTTGATTCCAAATATCCTTGTTAATGTTGCTCATACGTAAAGCTCAAATAAAAAAAATTGAAGATTGTTAGACGAGAGGAGCTTGGCTATGCAAATATTTCTTTATGCCATCGGCTGCAAGATAAGCCATAGCGCCTGCAACATGGGTCCCAGCGGTTAAATTATCTCCGAAAGTATCACATATTTCGCCCGCCGCAAACAAGTTTTCGCTGGTCCAGCACTGCATCCATTTGTTGAATACTGAAGTTGCGGGGTTTGTTCCTGTTCTTGCGCCGCCTCTCTGATGGTGTCCCCACCAGTCTACATGTTGCGAAAGTTCTTTTACAGGATTTACCTTTAATGTTGAAGGATCGCCCATCTTCTTGAGAATATCTGTGATAAGGGTTGTTTTGGATACCAAGTAATTTGAGACCCGGTAGGTGTTTGCATCCCAGTCCAAAGTAATTCTGGCGCCGGGATCACCATAAATATCTCTATAGTGTGGATCTAAATCAACATAGTTTTCTAGAAGAGGTAGATTTGGGCCTGTGCCTGAAAGAGTTGCTACAACATTTGAAATTAGTTTTTCGTCCTTGAGGGTTGCTTTCCATGCGCTTCCAAAGCTTGTTCTGCTTGGCAAGTGATTTGAGAATGTGCCTGGACCGCTTCCTAAATAGGTTCCAAAGCCTAAGTTAACGCCGCCCATAAATGTCAGATCATCCGCGTGGCTAAACTTGGGATTAACCTCGTTAAGATCCATTATGTTGTAACCCCCGCCAGCTCCATTTCCACTGACATAAGCGTTTGCTCCGACACTTAGCTTGACACTTGCGCTAGAAGT
>Ga0182021_10007380_pt1 | contig 13027 bp, 4 predicted proteins | sample 612E3MmetaG_FD_120493 | JGI IMG/M metagenome (GOLD analysis project Ga0182021, IMG submission 120493) | Permafrost microbial communities from Stordalen Mire, Sweden - 612E3M metaG (Illumina Assembly) | ecosystem: Environmental > Terrestrial > Soil > Wetlands > Permafrost | place: Sweden... | reverse complement strand
CCGAGGACCAGAGCATGACCACCAGAAAGCATGCAACCAAGCCCCCCCCCCCGAAAAAGCCCCGGCTAGCTCCCGCATGCCTGTAGAGAAGGCCCCCGACACTGCCTTGCGCATCGTCGGCATCGGTGCCTCCGCTGGTGGGCTGGAAGCCTTCGAGCAGTTGTTCCGCACTATGCCGCCGGCCAGCGGCCTGGCCTTCGTGCTGGTGCCGCATCTCGATCCCAGTCACGTCAGCATCCTCACCGAAATCATCCAGCGCTGTACCACCATGCCTGTCGTGGAGACGGTTGACCAGGTGGTCGTGCTGGCCAACACCGTGTATATCATCCCACCCAACCGCGACATGGCAATCTTCCACGGCATGCTGCAACTCTCGGAGCCGGAGTTGCCGCGCGGCCACCGGATGCCCATCGACGCCTTTCTGCGCTCCCTGGCCGAGGATCAGGGCGAAAACGCCGTTGGCGTCATCCTCTCCGGTACCGGCACCGACGGCACACTGGGGTTGCGCGCCATTCTCGGCGCCGGTGGCGTCACCCTGGTCCAGGAGCCCAGTACGGCCAAATACGACGGCATGCCGACCAGCGCCATCCGGGCCGGCTACGCCACCCATGTCCTGCCCGTGGACAAGATACCGGACGCACTGCTGGCCATCATGCGTCGCCTTCCCGTCCGCTCGGAGGATGGCCACCCGGTCGCTCCAGCCGTTTCGGACGCCAAGGGGCCGGGCGATTTGAACCGCATCCTGTCGCTGCTGCGTACCGCCACCGGTCACGATTTCTCGCTCTACAAGAAGAGCACCCTGAGGCGCCGTATCGAACGGCGCATGGCGCAGCATAACGTCGATGACATGGATATCTACGGCCGCTACCTGAAGGAGAATCCGGCCGAGGCGCAGATGCTGTTCAAGGAAATGCTGATCAATGTCTCCAGTTTCTTCCGCGATCCGGAGGCCTTCGTCGTCCTCAAGCAGGAGATCCTGCCGCAATTGCTGGCGGCAAAACCGCAGGACTATGTGTTCCGCGCTTGGATCGCCGGTTGCGCCAGCGGCGAGGAGGCCTATTCGATCGCCATCCTGCTGCGCGAGTTTCTCGACGAGACGCAGCAGAATTTCAAGATCCAGATCTACGCCACCGACCTCGACGAGGATGCCGTGGCACTGGCGCGGGCCGGCTGCTACCCGCCCAACATCGCTGCCGACCTCACGCCGGAGAGACTGCACCGCTGGTTCGTCAAGGACGAGTCCGGCTACCGGGTCAAGAAAGAGATTCGCGAGATGGTGGTCTTCGCCGTCCAGAACATCATCAAGGACCCGCCCTTCACCAAGCTCGACCTGCTCAGTTGCCGCAATCTGATGATCTACCTGGAGCCGGAACTGCAAGATCGCCTGATTCCGGCCTTCCATTACGCGCTGAAGCCGGATGGCATACTGTTCCTGTCGCCGTCGGAAAGTATCGGCGGCCACCCCGAGCTGTTTGCCGCTGTGAGCCGCAAATGGAAGTTCTATCGTGCTATCCATTCCGTTGCACCCTCACTCGCCGAGCTTGGCAGCGGCTTGTCCTGGACGCCTACACGCGGCAAGACACCCGAGGCGACGATGAAGGTTGCAAAGGAGATCAACTTTGCCGAACTCGCCCGCCGGGCGCTGCTCCAGTCCTACGCGCCCGCCTCGGTGGTGGCCGACGCCAAGGGCAACATCCTTTACGTGCAAGGCGATACCGGCAAGTATCTGCGCCCGGCCCCCGGCCAGGCGACGCTCAATGTCGTGGACATGGCACGCGAAGGTCTGCAACTGGACTTGCGAAGTGCCGTCAATGCTGCCGCCAACAACGGCGCGGCCACCCTGGGGCGGGAAGTGTCGGTGAAGACCGGCGGCGACTTTCAGACCATCAGTCTGAGCGTACGGCCGTTGGTCGGCCCGGATGCCAGCCAGGGCCTGCTGCTGGTGAGTTTTCAGGATGTGGTGCGGCCGCAGCCTGCCAGGCTGGTCCGAGGCAAGCGGGGTGCCGTGGCGGCCGCGGAGCGACGCGCCGAGGAACTGGAGCGCGACCTGGCCTATACCAGGGAAAATCTGCAAGCCACCATCGAGGAGCAGCAGTCTTCCAACGAGGAGTTGCAATCGACCAACGAGGAGTTGCAATCGACCAACGAGGAGTTGCAATCGACCAACGAAGAAATGGAAACCTCCAAGGAGGAACTGCAGTCCGTCAACGAAGAATTGGTGACCGTAAATGCCGAACTGCAGACCAAGATCGAGCAACTGGCGGGCATGCAGAACGACATGAAGAACCTGCTCGACAACTTCAGCGTCGGCACCATATTCATCGACGAGCATCTGGTCATCCGCCGCTTCACTCGCGAGGCGGTGCAAGTCTATCCCCTGGTGGAGTCGGATATCGGCAGGCCCTTAGCCAACATCAAGTCCAACCTGGAGGGAGAAGATCTGCTGGCTCAGGCACAGACCGTCCTCGATACCCTGGTGCCTTGCGAACAGGAAGTGCGGACGGTTGGTGGCGCCAGGTATCTGGCGCGTTTACAGCCCTATCGCACGCTCGACAACGTCATCAACGGCGTGGTGCTGGCCTTCACCAATATCAGCGCCCGTGCCCAAGCGGACGCCAAGGCACGGGCGGCGCGGCTGTTGGCCGACAACATCATCGATACCGTGCGGGAGCCCTTGCTGGTACTGGACGCCGAAATGAAAGTGATTTCCGCCAGTCGCGCCTTCTACCAGCGCTTTCGCTTCCTGCCCAAGGATGTCGTCGGCCGTTGCCTCTATGAACTGGGCAATGGCCAATGGGACATACCGGCGTTGCACAAACTGCTGGAAGAGATCTTGCCGCAAGATCAGGCCATGGAAGACTATGCGATGGAAGAGGATTTTCCGGTGATCGGCCATTGCCGGATGCTGCTCAACGCCCGTCAGATCATCACTGCTGCGGATCAGCCGCCGTTGATCTTGCTGGCGATGGAACAGGCAGCAACGCTGTGAACAAATTGCGGGCAGCTGCCGAAGCGAAACTCGCCCAGGGCGCGCAAGCTGAAGCGCCGGCTGGCCCGGCAGACGACTTGCTGCACGAACTGCAAGTGCATCAGATCGAGCTGGAGATGCAGAACGAGGCGCTACGCCAAACGCAGATCGCGTTGGAAGCATCCCGCGACCGCTACGTCGACCTCTACGAGTTTGCCCCGGTCGGCTATCTCACCATCACCGAATCTGGCCTGATCGCCGAGATCAATCTCGCCGGGGCCAGGCTGCTGGGGGTAAATCGTCGGCGTTTGATTGGGCGCCGTTTCGGCCGCTTCGTCGCGCCCGTGGACAGCAACTTCTGGTATGGACTACTCCCGGGTGCGTTGCAGCAATCCGACCGACAGACGTGCGAACTCGCCATGAAGCGCGGCGACGGTAGCTCTTTCCATGCCCGGCTGGACTACACACGATCGGCTGGGGAACAGCAGGCACCCTCGATACGCATTGCCCTGACCGATGTCAGCGTGCAAAAGCACACGGAAGAGGAACTGCGCATTGCCGCCATCGCCTTCGAAGCCCAGGAAGGCATGATTGTCACCGATACCGCTGGCGTCATCCTGCGGGTCAATCGAGCCTTTACGAATTTGACCGGGTATAGCGCCGAAGAGGCGATCGGCAAGACGCCGGCCCTACTCAAGTCCGGTCGACAAGACGCAACGTTTTATCACCAGATGTGGCAGGTGCTGCGAAGCAGAGGCTATTGGCAGGGCGAGATGTGGAATCGGCGCAAGGATGGCAAGATCTACGTCGAATGGCTAACCATTTCCGCCGTTGCCGCCGCCGATGGCGCGACTACTCACTACGTCGGAACCTTCTCCGAAATCACCGCCAACAAAGAGGCCGAAGCCGAGATTCATCGCCTGGCCTACTACGACCCGCTGACGCTCCTGCCGAACCGCCGGCTGCTCCACGATCGGTTGCGGCAGGCGCTGGCAGTCAGCCGTCGCAGCAGACATTACGCGGCGGTGCTATTCCTGGATCTGGACAACTTCAAGACACTCAACGACACGCGCGGCCACGACGTCGGCGATCAGTTGCTCCAGGAGGCGGCGCGACGTCTGCAAGGCGAGGTGCGGGCGGGCGACACGCTTTCCAGACTGGGCGGCGACGAGTTTGTGCTGGTGCTGGAAAACCTCAGCACGGTGATTGCCGAGGCGGCTGTCGAGGCTCGGCAGGTGGGCGAGAAGGTGCGCATCGCTTTGGCGCTTCCCTATGACCTGGATGGGTATGAATTCCACTGCACGGCGAGTCTCGGCATCACGCTGTTTCAGAATCATAACGAGCCGATCGAAACGCTGCTCAAGCACGCTGACCTGGCCCTGTACAAGGCGAAGAATGCCGGGCGCAACACACTGCGCTTCTTCGACCCAGCCATGCAGACGGCTTTGGACAAACGCACTGCGTTGGAGGCCGAACTGCGTTTGGCCGTGACGCGCCAGGAGTTCATCCTTTATTACCAGCCGCAGGTGGAAGTGGATCGAGGCCGGATCGTCAGTGCCGAGGCGCTGATCCGCTGGTGCCATCCGTCGGCGGGGATGATCTCTCCCGACGACTTCATTCCTTTGGCCGAGGAAACGGGGCTGATCATTCCAATCGGCGCCTGGGTAATCGAGACCGCGTGCAGGCAACTCAAGTCATGGCAAGACGAGGGGTTCACCGATCTTGGCATCGCGGTCAACCTGTCCGCACGGCAATTCCAGCATGAGGCCATCGCCGACCTGGTAAGCCGGCTCCTGCGGGAAAACAATCTTCAGGCGCAATACCTCGAACTGGAAATCACCGAAAGCGCCGCAATGCAGGACCCCCAGGAGACCATCGACATGCTGCACCGGTTAGCGGCGATCGGCGTGCGTATTTCCCTGGACGATTTTGGCGTCGGGTACTCAAGCCTCAATTACTTGAAGCGCTTTCCTATCAATACCATGAAGATCGACCAGTCTTTCGTCCAGGACATCACCTCCGATGCGAACGATGCGGCGATCGCCTTTTCGGTGATCAACCTGGCCCATAGCCTCAAGCATACTGTCGTTGCCGAAGGAGTGGAGACCGAAGCCCAACTCTCCTTGCTGCGGCGTCATCGATGTGACCGCTTCCAGGGCTATTTCTTCAGCCGCCCCGTACCGGCCGACAAGTTTGCCGATCTTCTGCGTGCTGGCGAAACCCTGAAAATAGTCGAAGACAATGAGGAGGAGCAAGGGCGTACGTTGCTGATCGTCGACGATGAAGAGTACATCCTCACGGCACTTAAACGGCTGCTGAGACGGGATGGCTATCGGATCCTGACTGCCAACGGCGCGGCTGACGCATTCAGACTGCTTGCGCTCAACAAGGTGCAAGTGATCGTTTCCGACCAGCGCATGCCGGAGTTGACTGGCACCGAATTCTTCGGCCGGGTGAAAGACATGTACCCGGACACCATCCGCATCGTGTTGTCCGGCTACACGGAATTGAAGTCCGTCATCGATGCTGTCAACCGTGGCGCTATCTACAAGTTTCTCACCAAACCATGGGACGACGCGGCGCTGCGCGAACATATCCGGGACGCATTCCTGTTCTATGCGTCAAAGCGCGACAAATTCCAGGAAATTGTTGCCAAAGGGGATGGGTAGCTCAACAAGCAGGCTGTTCCTCAATATGATGAACCGGTAGTCGAACCGTGAAGGTCGAGCCTTTGCCCAACTCGCTCTCCACGTCGATGCGCCCGCCGTGTTTCGTGATAATGCCATAGGCCAACGACAATCCGAGGCCAGTACCTTTGCCCACTGGCTTGGTGGTGAAGAATGGATCGAACACCCGCTTTCGGATCGCCGGCGCGATACCGCTGCCGGTGTCGCTGATGGCGATGCTGACCCAATCGTCTTCGTGGCGCGTGCGCAGCGTGATCTGTCCGCGTTCCCCTATCGCCTGGGCGGCATTGACCAGCAGGTTGAGGAATACCTGATTGAGTTGGGACGGCAGGCACTCGACCGACGGCAGTTCGCCGTAATCGCGGATCACCTCGGCCTTGTACTTGATCTCGTTCCACGCCACGCCGAGGGTGCTCTCAAGTCCGGCATGCACGTCGGCTTCCTGCCATTCGGACTCGCCGGGGTGGGAGAAGTCCCGCAGGGCCTTGACGATCCGCTGCACCCGTCCCGCGCCTTCGACGGATTCGGCGATCAGGCCGACGATATCCTCGCGCAGGAATTCAAGATCAACTTTCCGCTTTGCCTCCTCGATCTGCTGCCGCAGCTCCGCCGGAGCGACCGCTTCAAGGGTGCCATAGGCTTCCAGGAGCTGCAACAGGTTATTGATGTACTTCTTGAGCGTTCCCAGATTGGAGTTGATGAAGCCAATGGGGTTGTTGATTTCGTGGGCAACGCCTGCTGCCAACTGGCCGATGGAGGCCATCTTCTCCGATTGCAGCAGCTGGCTGCTCATCTCCTTGAGCTTGGCGTGGGCGGTTCCGAGTTCGGCCAGGCTCTGCCGCAGATTGCCTTCGCGATCCCGCAGCTCCCGCCGCACGCGGTACAAGTCCACGTGGGTGGACACCCGTGCCTTGACTTCCTCCAGATGGAACGGCTTGGTGACATAGTCGTTGCCGCCGGCCTGGAAGGCCCTGACCTTGTCGGCCACGTCTTCCAGCGCACTGATGAAAATCACCGGGATATCGCGCAGCCGCAAGTCGGCGCGCAAGCGCCGGCAGGTCTCGAACCCATCCATGCCGGGCATCATCACGTCGAGCAGGATCAGGTCGGGCGGACAGCGGCAGGCAAGCTCCAGGCCTTCGGCACCGCTGGTGGCAAAGCTGATTTCGTAGTTGTCGGCCAGGGCGGCGCCGAGCACTTTGATGTTGTTCGGATGGTCGTCGACGATCAGGACACTCGGCTTGGCGGAAACTTCGCCGTTCATGATTGGGGCAGATCTTCGAGAAGAACTTGCAGCTTCGCCAAGGCGACGTCGTAGCGAAGTTCCTGGACACAATTGTCGATGTCAAGAAAATCGCCGGCCAGGGCGGTTCCTTCGAGCAGGGCGACGGCTTCACAGACCACTTCGCCAGCCCGAAGGCTCTTTACCTCCAGGAGCGAGGCCAGTTGCTGAAGCAGCGGGAGAACGCGCTCCAGCCGAATCTCCCGCTCCGGTTGGGCGCCAGAGGCCTCCACTGCCGGTGGCGACGCGACAAGCCGGCCCAGCAGTGCGACGCTGGCCGCGCAGCTGGCGGCCAGCGCCCCGGCCAGGACAGCGTAATGGTCCCTGGCCTTGTTCCTGACGGCGACGGCCAGTGCGTCGGCGGCATGGCGGATGGCGTCCACCCCGATGTTGCCGGCTTCCCCCTTCAGGCCATGGGCGACCTGGTAGAGCTGCTCTTCGTCACCCTGGGCTTCTAGCATCAGAATCCGCTCGGCCGTGGTCGCGTGACTGCGGGCAAAGATCTGCAGCAGCTGGCGGTACAAGGCCACATCGTCGCATATCCGCGCCAGGGCCGGTCGCACCGAAAATCCCGGCAGAGCCCGCTCCAGGGCCATAACATCAGCTTCGGCAGCCCCGCTCGCGGCGGGAAACTCCTGCGTCACCTCATCTTGCGTGGGCTTGACCCAGCGCAACAGCGTGTCGGCGAGTTCCTGGGGATCGACCGGCTTGGCCACGTGGGCGATCATGCCGGCCTCAGTGCTGGCGATCCGATCCTGGGACATGGCGGCGGCGGTCATGGCAATGATGGGCAGGTTCTCCAGCCCCGGCAGGGCATGGATGCGGCGGGTTGCCTCGAAACCGTCCATGACCGGCATGTGCAGATCCATGAGGATAGCATCGAAGGGTTGGCGCTGAACGGCATCCACCGCCTCCTGGCCGTTGCCGGCGATGGTGACCGTCAGGCCACCCTTGCCGAGGAACTCCCGGGCCACTTGCTGGTTGAGTTCGTTGTCCTCCACCAGCAGAATGCGGGCACCGCGGATGTGGCTCAGGCTGGCACGGGTGCCGCGGAAGGTCTCTTCGGTGACGGGTGCCGAACCGCCTTCCGGGTTCTGGAGTCTGATCAACGTGTCGAGAAGGTCCGAGGGCGTCACCGGCTTGGTAAGGATCGCATTGACGGTGGCAGCGTCCGCTTCCTTAAGGAGCTGTTCGCGGCCGAAAGACGTGACCATGATGATCGTCGGCGGATGGTCGATGGCAAGATCGACGTGAGACGCTTCTCGCACCCGGTTCGCCAGTTCCAGTCCGCTCATGCCAGGCATCTTCCAGTCCAGCAGCAACAGGTCGAAGGGGTCTTCTCGCCCACCGGCTTCGACTACCAGCCGCAGCCCCTCGTCGCCCGATGTGGCGGTGGTCACCGCGAAGTGCCAGGATTCGAGCAGGGCGCGCAGGATCGTCAGCGAGGTTTCCTGGTCGTCCACCACCAGGCATTTCATGGTGCGCAAGTTTTGCAGGCCCTGCCCGCGCGCGCGCGCTTCCACTGACGCGGCGCCGATGCCGAAACTGGCAGTAAAGGCAAAAGCGCTGCCCTGTCCCGGTATGCTGGAAACGGCAATCTCGCCCCCCATCAGTTCCACCAGTCGCTTGGAGATCGTGAGCCCCAGCCCGGTGCCGCCGAACTTGCGCGTGATGCTTGCGTCGGCCTGGACGAAGGGCTGGAACAATCGCTCCGCCTGTTCCTTGCTCAGGCCGATGCCGGTGTCGCGCACGGCCACGCGCAGGCGCACAGCGTCCTCCGTCCGGTCCAGCAATTCCGCCCGCACATGGACTTCGCCACCACGGGTAAACTTGATGGCGTTGCCGACCAGGTTGTTAATGACTTGGCTGAGCCGCAATGGATCGCCTACCAGCGACAACGGAACCCCGTGCGCTATCTCGATGAACAGTTCGAGGCCCTTCTCTTCGGCCCGGGCGGAAAACAGGTCGGCCGCCGTGCGCAAAACATCCTCCAACGAGAAATCGACAGCCTCGATATCCAGTCGCCCGGCCTCGATCTTCGAGTAGTCGAGAATGTCGTTGAGAATTCCCAGCAGGGCCTTCGACGAGGTCAGTACCTTCTTCAGGTAGTCTCGCTGACGCTCATCCAGGTCGGTGTCGAGGGCCAACTGGGTCAGGCCGATGACGGCGTTCATCGGCGTGCGAATTTCGTGGCTCATGTTGGCCAGGAAGTCTGACTTGGCCTGGTTGGCGGCGTCGGCGGCCGCACGGGCTTCCTGCAACTCGCCCGTGCGCTCTTCGATCATCTGTTCCAGGTGGTGGCGATAGCTTTCGAGTTCGGCGGCATCTTCCTTCTGCGCGGTGATGTCCACACAGAACCCGATGTAGCCGATGAAGTCGCCGTGACTGTCATAGCGAGGGTTTCCGTCGTCTCTGATCCAATGGTATGTCCCATCAGCATTGCGCAAACGGTATTCCATGTTGAATGGTTTGCGCTGTTCGAACGACGTAACGTAAATGTGCAAGCATTGTTCAAAATCATCAGGGTGCACCCCTTCAGCCCAGCCGTCGCCAAGCTCCTGCTCCAATGAGCGACCGGTAAATCGCAGCCATGGTTCATTGAAGTAGCTACATAGTTTGTCGAGTCCGGAAGTCCAGATCAGAGTTCTTCCGCCATTCGCCAACGTGCGGAAGTGTTGCTCGCCTTCACGCAAAAGCATCTCGGCTCGCTTGCGCTCCTCAATCTCTGTCAACAAGACATCGTGATCGTTCCTGATCTGCCGACTCATGAGATCGAACGAACGCGCAAGCAGCGAAATTTCGTCATGCTCTGCGGGTGACACTCCACTTTCGGTTCCGTATTCGCCTTTGCCAATGCGTTCAGCAGCCAGGCGCAGTCGAATCAGGTTGCGCGTCAGCCACCAGCTGAACAGCGATAACAAGATGCTTGCAGAAACAACACCAACGACGGCAATCAGGCCGTTCTGCTTCGCGAGCGAGTTGCGAGCCTCCTGCAAAAAATCAACAGCTATGCCGAAATGCAGTTTGCCCACGCCCTGACCATTGATGGAAATGGTCATTTCCTTGTCAATATGGCCGTCCTTGTTGCTGTCCTCGAATCCTTCATCCACCTCACGCAGATTCTCGCTTTTCGATACGCCGGCCTCAGCAACAACTCGTCCATCGATATCCATGACGCTGATGTGCTCGATGGTTTGCGCCTTGCGAATCTCAAGCAGGATCTCGCCGAGGGTCGAGTAATCATGTTGCGCCAACGGTCCGGAAACGGCCGAGTTCAACAGCGGAATGATGGTTTCCACCCGCGCACGCACCTGTTCGATGAGGAAGTTCTGTGCGATGCGGTTGGCGTTGAATATGATCGCGGCCATTACGGCGCTCTGGATGAGTACCGTGCCCAGAATCAGCTTGGCGCGAAGAGAAAGCTTCATGGCCACGCTTGGTAGACAGGAGCCGATTATTTCAGCTTGGCTTCGGTCATGTCGAGGTAGGGATCCAGGCGCTGCATGGCAACTTCCGTCGCCGCAACCACAGCGTCATACCCCAGCTTTTCCAGGAATGGCTTGGCTTCCGGGGTGCCGCCGAAGGCCAGCAACTGTGTACGCAGTTGCTGCAACTGGTCTTTCGGCGTAGACGGGGCCGCAATGAAAACATAGCCCGGCAAGGCACCTGCTTCGAACATAACCTTCATCCGGTCGCGTGAATTTGGGTCGATGAACCCCTGGCTGCGGGCAACCATGGCCTGAGCCACCCCCTGCTTGACGGCGATCTGGCTGCTTTCGTAGCTGCGTGTTTCAATGACCTTGAAGTCGCGGTCCATTACCAGACCCTTCTTCTTCAGGGCCTCCATCATGATCATCACGACCAGCGCGCTGTTGTCGAGCACGGCTATAGTGCTGCCACGCAAAGCTTCCAGATTGGCGGGGCCATTGTCCTCCATAGCCAGCAAAATGGAATGGTGTTCGGGCAGGCACATGACCAGCGGATGCCACCCCAGCTTCTTTTGCGCCAGCCGGGCGATATGAGGGGGGCTGACCAGAAGGTCGAAGCCGTTTTCCTGGATGCGCTGATACATGCCCTTGAAATTCGGCGGTGTTTCCAAGTGGACTGAACGCCCGGAAACCTTTTCCAGATGACTTAGCAAAGGCTGGTAGATCTCGTAGGCGGTACGAGTTGAAACGACAGGCAAGGTACCAAAACGGATAGCCTGATCCGCTGCGAATGCCAAAGCCTGGCTCCTGAGCATGGCCGTTGCCAAGGAAGCCACCAAGAAGTGACGTCGACTACTACGCATGGTTATCCCCAAACTCCAAGAATTGCACGGCCACATTCATCATTCACGCGAATCGAGAAATGTACCTTATCAACCATAGCAAGATGCGGGTTGATTGTCGATCCAATCCTGAACCGTAGGCGCCTATCCGCATATTTTCTCCGTTGCTACCAAAACTCGAGCGCAACGCTCCCTGCGGCTCGGGCCGGAAATTCAAGCTACTCGACCCCGAAGAGGTGGCACATGTGGCAAGCGAATGGGAAAAGCATTGATTGAAAGCCTTCCTGCGCCGCGTGCTCTCCGAAAACAGAGCGGAAGGGCTCAAGGAGGTTGCCGGCCGACGAACCTAAGCTCAAGCGAACCGACGTGGACGCACATCGACGCCACTTCCGAAACTCACTTCAGGCAGGCCAACGGCCTCAAGCCCCACTGGTCGAGACGGCCGGCTATTCGGCTGGCTATTCCGCCGGCAGTGCTCCGCGCTCGGCGGCATTGACCACCAGCACGGCGCAGCTCAGGTGGCCGATGACGTGATCGACGACGGGGCTGACTTTGCGCCGGCGGTTGCCGATGATGATCAGATCGGCCCCCAGTTCGAGCGCCGCCTTGGTGATTGCCGGTCCCGGGCTGCCGTCGACCACCAGCGTCTCCGCGCTGACGCCTTCGAGCTTCATCAATCCCGCTTTGTGGCCGACGTCGGACTCGGCGTCCTGCCGCGAGGTACCGCCGCCGGTAACGGCGAGAATAGTCACGGGCGTTGCCGTGGTCTTGGCGATCTGAGTGGCCAGTTCGAGCACGGTGTCGCTGAAGTCGGAGCCGTCGGTGGCGAAGACGATGCGTGACGTCCACATGCGCGCTTGCCAGCCGGCGATCAATACGTGACTCGGCGCCTGGACGAGGAATTGGCGTGCGACGTCGCCGATGACTCGCTCTTTGATGTCGCCGCGCAGCGGCCGGCGACCGATGATCAGGATGTTGGTGGTGGCGGCGATGGTCGCGGCGACGATCTCTTTCACCGGCTGCTTGCCGTAACGGATGATCTCCTCGCAGTCGACACCGGCCACCAGGCCTTCGCGCACCGCTGTGGCTAGCCGCGCCTGCGCCCTTTCGTGATCGGCCTCGGCTTCCACTGCGGTGACGACATCGAGCGTGACGCCGAACTTGCGCGCCAGCGCCACGGCGATCTCGGTCGGCGCGTGCGAGAACTCGCTGCCATCAGTGGCCAGCATCAGCCGCTGCCGCCGGAAGCCGTCCGGCAGCAGCTTGCCGTGGCATTCCCTGAACACCTTGACGCGACAGGCGCGGCAGACGTCGGGGTCGAGTGTCCAGTAAAGGGCGCCAATGACGTTGGTCATCACCGGGAAAAACGCCCCTTCGCCGATCTCGTGGTCATAGCCGCCCTGGCGGAGAAAATCGTGCACACTGCGGCTGGTGCGATAGAAGTAGAGGCCGCCGCCGAGACGCCGGCGCCGACGCGCTTCCTGGGCCAGAACCTCGGCCCCGGCGACGTCCACGTAGCTCATGCTGGCGGCGGCGATCAGCACCGACTTCTGCAAGGGATTGTTTTCGTCGATCTCCTGCAATGCCTGCTGCACGTAGTTGGCGGCGCCGAAATAGATCGGCCCGTTCACCCGCACGATGCGCAGCTGCGGGCACTCGGCACGGCCGCGGGCACGGACGAAGTGGTAGGCGCCTTCTTCCGCCGCCGGCACCACCGGGATGATCTCGGGCTTCGAACTGCGGTAGAGGAACATCACCAGGGACAAGAAGACGCCCATGAAGATGCCCATCTCGAGGTTGAACAGCGTGCCGACCAGGGT
>Ga0182021_10007378_pt1 | contig 13028 bp, 12 predicted proteins | sample 612E3MmetaG_FD_120493 | JGI IMG/M metagenome (GOLD analysis project Ga0182021, IMG submission 120493) | Permafrost microbial communities from Stordalen Mire, Sweden - 612E3M metaG (Illumina Assembly) | ecosystem: Environmental > Terrestrial > Soil > Wetlands > Permafrost | place: Sweden... | reverse complement strand
TTTTTGCTTATAAGGACGGGGCAGTGGCGGTTGATGCCAGGGTAATATTGGAATCGGACAACGAATAGCTTTTAGTCTTTTAACTTTCGATTACAGCTAGGGATATTCCGTCATAAATCGGTTCACCGAGTATGCATTGTAAGTCCAGGAGACGTTAATCTCAGGCTATCGATTTGTTCCTCACGCAATCCACTTTTTTTAATATTGACAAACTGTAATCGGTAATATACGATTTACCTAGAAAATTAAAAAGATGAATGAGGCAACAAAATGCGACGGCACGAGTTGGTAAAAGGGAGCATCAATTCTCTCCTGCTTTGTTTGCTAAGCCAAAAACCCATGTACGGGTATGAGATTATTAAAGAACTTGACGATAAAAGCCAGGGTTATTTTAAATTTAAGGAAGGAACGCTCTATCCCGCCTTACACCGGTTGGAAAAAAACGGCTTGCTGACCGGCAAGTGGGAAGGAACGTCCGGCGGAAGGCAGCGACGTTATTATCACATTACCGTGAAAGGTAATGGTATTCTGGCCGAGAGAAGAGTAGAATTGCTGGACTATTTATCTGCGATGAGCTTGATCATCCGACCTATTAGCGCCTGAAATGAAGTGCGGTTATGAAACATGAACTAAGGCGGTATCTTCAAAGCATTAAAGACGACTTGAAGCTGGATCCTGCTTCTGAGAAGGAAGTGATCCGGGAACTGGAAGCGCATGTCGAGGATAGCTGCCAGGAGATGCAAGACGCCGGACTACCCGAAGGCGAAGCGTTAGAAAAGTGTATCAAATTACTCGGTCCGGCTAACACAGTCGCCCGTCAGATTTACGAAGTTCACAATCAAGGCACATGGCGTCAGGCCTTACTGGCTGCCATGCCTCACTTCTTTTTTGCCGCGATGTTTGCTTTAAAATGGTGGATGGGTGTCGCCTGGCTGCCCGTAATGTTCGCGGTCATTCTTGGTATCGGATTATATGGATGGTGCCACGGCAAACCGACTTGGCTTTTCCCCTGGCTCAGTTATTCCCTGATTCCGGTAGTGGCGGCGGGTATGTCCCTGCTCTATTTGCCGCCAGCCTGGTCGTGGGTAACACTGGCGATCTACATTCCGCTGGTTTTATGGCTGCTTAGTTTCATTACTATCAAGTTTCTGAGGCGTGATTGGATATACAGCGCGTTAATGTTATTGCCGACGTCAGCGTTTGTGGGTTGGTTTCTGGCGGCAGGACAAAAAGCCCAGTACCCTAGTTTTAGAATTGATTTTATGTATGATTACGCTCCATGGAACGGTTTAACTTTCATGGTACTGGCGGTAGCTGTGGCATTATTCATCAGATTAAGACAGCGATCCTTGAGAATAGCCGCATTGATCGTATCGGGTTTGATCGTCTCTCTTGTGACGATACTGGTTAGTAACGTTTTGGGGCTGACAGCCTTCATCAGTCTGGCAGTATTAATTCTGAGCTTTTTGCTGGTGCCCGCCTTCGTAGGAAACAAGTTGAAGCTGGTAAACCAGTATAACCGGATAGATAAGGCATTCCGGATATGATCCCAACCCCATAAATCCCAAACCATCAACAATACTGAATCTAAAAATCGAATCGAAACACGGGTAATTGCTCCCCATTCCGCAAAATGCACCCGGTCCCACGCCTGTCAGGGGAGATATGCAGAAGGACGTTTATAATTCCGCAGCATTTCTTCCATCGAGTACATGCGATTTACTTCCGTTTTCCATCCGACTGTTACTAATTCGTTCGGTCCGAATGAAGAGTATGACTATTTGAGAGCTGCAGAAACTTTCCTTCAAAATCGTTGACTAACAGGCATCGAATACTACCAAAATGAACGTAGTTTAACACAAAATATATCTAAAAACGCAAGGAAAAGATGTTATAATAACATATATTATGGAAACTACCCGGCGGGAGGACAGAATTGGAGACCAAAGTAAGGATCGGGGATATCAGTAAAACCAGGGCTGATACTATCCTTCTGGGAATATTCGAGGGCGTAAAAAAACTATCGGGTGATCTGGACAAAATCGATAACGCGCTGGACGGCGAGGTAGCCAAACTGATCAAGCAAGGCGAGATAACCGGAAAGCTCAGCGAAACGGCTATTATCCACAGCCTGGGAAAGATGCCGGCTGGTAGGGTAGCAATTGTCGGTCTGGGAAAGAGTAAAGAACTGACGCCGGATACCATCCGAATCGCTATTTCCGATGCTTGCCGTATTTTAAAGAAAAAAGGCGCCAAACATGTTGACATAACTTTAGTCGGGGCCGGAGTTAATAAAATCATCCCGCAGGTTGCGGCTGAGGCTATTGTTGAAGGGGCGCTGCTCGGTCTGTATAAATTTAACCGGCATATCACCAAAAAGTCAGAACCGGGTGAAATAAAAGGAATTGTTCTCATCGACCGGGAATCAAAAAACAAACCTGCGATGCAACGCGGGGTAAATACCGGTAAGATTCTAGCGGAAGCCGCGAATCTGGCAAGAGATATGGTCAATGAGCCTTCGAACTTTATGACACCCACCATCATGGCCGAAGAAGCCAGAGAAATCGCGGAAAAACAAGGTTTGGCGATCGAAGTCTTAGAACGGAAACAGATGAAAGAAATGGGGATGGGAGCTTTATTGGGAGTAGCTCAGGGCAGCGAGGAACCCCCCAAATTCATCGTACTTAAATATCTTGGCAAAACTACCAAAACAATTGATATCGCGCTGGTGGGCAAGGGAATTACATTCGATTCCGGAGGTATTTCCTTGAAGCCATCGGATAATATGGGAGATATGAAGAGCGATATGGCCGGGGCTGCTTCAGTCATTGCGGCAATTGGCGCAATTGCCCAGTTCAAACCCAAGGTAAATGTAATAGCAGTGGTCGCGGCAACTGAGAATATGCCCAGCGGCACGGCCTTGAAACCGGCGGATGTATTGACTGCGATGAACGGTAAAACAATCGAAATTATTTCTACCGATGCCGAAGGACGGGTTATATTGGCTGATGCGCTGGGATATGCCAACAAGCAGGGGGCCAAGAGGATCGTAGATATTGCAACATTAACCGGCGCTTGTATCGTAGCTCTGGGAGATGTGGCTACAGGAGCCTTTACCAATAACCAGGCTCTGCTGGATAAAGTCATGGCTGCCAGCAACGACGTCGGCGACAGAATATGGCAGATGCCGACCTTCGATGAATATAAAGAACAGAATAAAAGCGATGTCGCCGATCTGAAAAATACCGGAGGCCGAAAGGGGGGAGCGATAACCGCGGCTCTCTTCGTCGGGGAATTTGCGGAAAAGACGCCCTGGGTGCATTTGGACATCGCAGGCACTGGTTTTCTCGATAAACCGAAAGGATATTATTGCAAGGGGGCGACCGGGGTGCCCACCCGGGCTTTGATCAAACTTGTTCTATCATTAGCAGCAAAATGAGGTGAAAAATGAAAGTGAAGTGGTTGGGTCACGCATCTTTCATGATTACTTCCGACGAGGGGGTCAAAATAATTACCGATCCCTATCATACCGGACGAGGTCTGAAATACGGTGAAATCAATGAATCCGCCGACGCCGTGACGGTCAGCCACGAGCATGGCGACCATAATAATACTATAGTTATCGGGGGCAACCCCCAAATAATCAGCGGTGCAAAATCAGCCGAGGTAAAAGGCGTCAAAATCAATGGGGTGGCTACTTTTCACGACGGGGACATGGGGAATGATCGCGGCAACAACACAGCTTTCTGTTTTGAAGTCGATGGCGTGCATATCTGTCACCTTGGCGATCTGGGACATAAGCTCACGGCTAAGCAGGCCAGCCAGATAGGCACAGTGGAAGTTCTGCTTATTCCAACGGGTGGTTATTATACTATCGATGCTACAATAGCCACAGGGGTCTGCAATCAATTAAAGCCTAAGGTTGTTATACCGATGCATTTCAAGAACGAACGTTGTGATTTTCCCATATCCACCGTTGACGAATTCTTGGAGGGAAAGAAAAATGTTACGCGGATGAATTCCAGCGAAATTGAGCTCAACTCCGGAAAATTTGAGACTGAAACCAGGATTATAGTGCTCAAACCTGCCCTCTAAATAGGGTATAATTGAATTGGGGGATTGTAAATCTTGATATTTGACGCTGACAAGTTCGTTTTCGAGCCGCCGACAGCTGTTTCGGTAGCGCGGCGCGTATTAATCAAGCCGGATGCAGGTTATCCTTTTCCTTATCCGGTGACGACCAGTCGTGAAATCATCGTAAAAATAATCGAGGGTATCAGACGGGTCAGTGATGCCGATATTGTGATCCTCGACGGGACGCATAGCGGCGACGCAGTGACGCCAATTTATCAAACGCTCGAATATGATTTCCCCAGGGTGTTGATGCTGGATGTAAAGGATTGCATATGGGTCGAAGTTGATAATCCCCTGCCGAAGCCTCTGGCCATACCGGCTTTTTGGATTCCTAATGTAATTCTGTCCAGCGATTATTTGATCAGTGTCACGCCTCTAAAAATAGTGAAAGGCAAGGGACAATTAAGTATCCCCAATCTGATGTCGTTACTACCCAGCAAGAAATATGCGGAAGCAGAAGGTGGATGGGAAGCGCTTTACGCGCTGGGAATCGAGAAAGTCATTGCCGATCTCTATTTTACGCTACCTTTCGATGTAGGAATTATCGAAGCCCGTCAGGAATTAACCTACGATGACGACCCGATAAAAGGCAGTGTTCGTGATATCGGCAAGGTTTTTATGGGGGACCCATTCCATGTAGATACCGAAATTTCCGAGAAACTGGGCATCAGGGCGGACTATCTTCATCTCATCAAATTAGCGGAGTCAGGGCTAGATATAATTTGATAAAAGGGAAGAGTGCAACGTGAAAGAACAAGAAACAGCACCAACTGAGAAGCATTGGGCAATCGACCTGAACTGGCTGAGTAACAAAGGACGAAGTTTTTCCACTTTAGCCGGAGATGCCCTGTGTTCTAAGTGCCGGAAAAAGCTAAAAACGGACGCCAGTGAAGCAAAACCAGCCGATTTACTAAAAGCGACGCAGAGTTGCTGCTCCAAATCGCCGGAATTTATCACGTCCAGTTTACCTATCCAAGCAAGTATATTCCGCGTTTTTCTAGCGAATGGAAACAAGGCATTAACGCTCGAAGAAATCGGCGAGCAATTAAGTCAGAGACGTGGGGTTGAGACCTACCGGGCTTCACCTGGGGTTCTGTCGCGATTAATTAACAGCGACCAGTATTATGGGGTGAAGAGTAAGTAAGGCCGCTGCTGTCAACGATCAGCTTTTGAAAATAGGAAAGGGGGAGGGTAAAGCCCTCCTTTTTTTGTAGAATCGAGTTATTTATGATGCTCTCCGTTCGCAACGTCAATGGAAATTGCAAAGAAATTGGTATTTGACAATGCAATCAACGTATCTTATGCTAACTTCAATGTATTTCTAACCACGAATAAAGATGCAGATATCGATTTTCGTTGCCTTCGGTTACGGTTTATTGTCCTTCTTTTCACCTTGTATTTTGCCTTTAATACCGGTTTTTATCGCCAACCTGACGAGCTCCGAAGTATTTGAACCCGGGAATAAGCAAAGGCGTTTCTCAATATTTTTTAATTCCTTGAGTTTTGTGGTTGGTTTTGCCGTGGTGTTTACCCTTTGGGGCGCAGGAGCCGGGATACTGGGGTCGGTGATATTCCGTCACTTAGCGGTGGTTCGTCAGATCGCTGGTTCGCTCATTATTCTCTTCGGGTTAATGATGCTCCTGTCGCTGAAAATACCGTGGCTGAATTTTGAAAAACGGCTCAAGATCTCAGGGCTGACAGCCGGCAGCTATTTACGTTCATTCGTCATCGGGGCAATTTTCCCTATAACCTGGATACCATGCACAAGTTGGGTGCTGGGCGGCATCTTACTTATGGCGGGGACATCGCAGACGGGGGGGCAGGGGGCATATTTATTGGCGATGTATTCCATGGGTCTGGGACTTCCATTTTTAATAACGGGTATTGCATTCGATTTTTTGATGCCGTTTCTTAAAAATATCGGCAAATACGTTAATTGGGTTTACACAATCAGCGGTTTATTGTTAATGGCGATAGGTATATTGATTCTTGCAGATAAGATGTTTTGGTTCCAGAATTTGATTTAAAGCAGAATTACCATATATGAAAAATACTCTAAAGATATTTTACTGTTTATCATTAGTTGGCGCTCTCCTGATGGCGGGTTGCAGTTCAAATCGAAATACATCGGATAGAACCTCATCGATTGCCGGGATTGTCACCTCGGGAAATCAGATAGGTAACCGTGCATTGGATTTTCAGCTCCCTAACCTCGATGGTCAAATTGTGTCATTGAGCTCATTTCGGGGAAAACCGGTGTTACTTAATTTTTGGGCAACATGGTGCGGGCCTTGCCGCAGTGAAATGCCCCTTTTACAACAAATCAATCAGACATGGTCGGGGAAGGGACTCATCGTTTTGGAAGTAGAAATTCAAGGTAAGGCCTCTGAAGTCCGGCAATTTATGACAGATAACAATCTGAGCCTACCGACTATCTTGGACGGAGGAGCAGTCACCGAAACATATGGAATCACGGTTATTCCCGCGAGTTATCTTGTAGATAAAGACGGAGTCATCCGGCAAATTGTGCGTGGAGCTTTCCCCAGCACCGCGGCGATAGAAAAGCAGCTGGGCAAGATTGTACCGTAAAAAATAAGACAAATAATCAATACATTCGCTCCTGATGAATGATAAAGGTAGTCTATAAAACAAACCCTGCCAAAATTTAAGACTAACTCTTCCCACTCCGTGCCTATCTGTGATACAATAAAAATTCTGGAGAAGACATAATCCGCGGTTGATCCGGTATTATTTAGAATGCAAATATTTGTTTTAACACTCTTTCCTGAAATGTTTACGGGACCGTTCAGTAGCGGGCTCTTTCAGAAAGCCATCGATAAGGGCGTAGTGAAAGTAGATATCCGTGATATACGTCATTATACGCATGACAAGCACCATACCACCGACGATTCTCCCTACGGCGGCGGCGCCGGTATGGTGATGAAGCCGGAGCCCATTTTCGAAGCGGTAGAAGTCATTAGAACCGAACTCAAGCAAAAAGAAAACGCGGAAGACATTCCGGTGATCTTACTCACACCGCAAGGCAGGGTATTTACTCAAGAAGTCGCTCAAAAACTGACAAAAAATAACAAGATGATTTTTATTTGCGGACAATACGAAGGCGTCGATGAGCGGGTGCGGGAGCATCTCGTCACTGACGAAATCAGCATCGGAGATTATGTGCTCAGCGGAGGAGAATTAGCCGCAATGGTCGTAATCAATACCGTCGTCAGATTGATTCCTGGTTTCCTCGGTTCACCAGAATCGCTACTGTCCGAATCGCATAATGATAATTTACTGGAATATCCACAATATACGCGTCCTCCAGAATTCCGCGGCTGGGTAGTGCCCGATGTGTTACTATCGGGGAATCACGCTCAAATTGCTCGGTGGCGTGAGGAGCAATCAATAATTCGCACAAAACAGCGCAGACCTGATATGATAAGGAAAGTATGTTAGTGAGCTGAAGAGACAATACTAAAAAAGGTTATATCAACCACGATAATAGGAGTCTGATAGAAATGAAAATCACTGAGCTAACCGGCGTTAAAGCCAATCCTAAAGTTCCTGCCATTGCCCCCGGCGATACTGTAAAAGTCGGTATCAAGATCAAAGAAGGCGATAAGGAACGCGTACAACCCTTCCAGGGTGTTATCATCCGTATCAGGAATGGCGAAGCCGGCGGTAGTTTTACGGTAAGACGCGTCGCTTATGGCGTAGGCATCGAGCGTACTTTCCCGATGGCTTCTCCTCTCATCGACAAAGTGGAAGTTATCCGGCATGGAAAAGTGCGCCGCGCCAAACTCTATTATTTGCGTGGATTGAGCGCCAAGAAAGCCCGCATTAAAGAAAAGCGGTTCCCCAAAGAAATGAAGGACGAATTAGTGGCTGTTGTAGAGCCGGAATCGATGCCGGAGCCACCGCCAGCAGAAGAACCTAAGGGATAATTGAGCCAAATCGCTGGGGAGCGCTGAATTGAAATATGCTGAGGTCAGTGTTAATACACCCGCGGCACAACGCCAGACCTTCAGTTATTCTATTCCATCTGAATTAACCGTTGATGTTGGACAGGCTGTTTATGTGCCTTTCGGCCAAAAAACAGTCCAAGGTATCGTTCTGGAACTGTCCGATACTCCCGCTTTTGAACCGGTGCGTGACATCATTGGCGTTATTGATTCAGAGCCGTTACTATCCAAAGAATATATTGCCCTGGCGAGATGGCTGAGCGATTACTATTTATCCCCGCTTTTCGATGCTCTGGCGGTTATGTTACCGCCCGGATTCGAACGGCGGGTTCTAACCTTGCTAACTTTGATCAAACAGGAATATGATGTTAACTCACTTAATGAGCGCCAACAAAGCCTCTTGGGGTTATTAAAACGAAAGGGAAAAGTCAAGCTCAATGAAATCGAGGCATTGACGGGCAAGAAACACGCCGCGATAATTATCTCACAATTAATCGATCTCGGTTTGATTGAGCGCACTTATGAACTGGAGAGAGTAAAAGTAAAAACCCGCCAAGAGCTATATATCCGGTTGACAGTGACACCGGAAATAGCGCGGGAAACAGCGGGAGCTCTGCCGGAAAAAACACGAAAACAGAAATCTCTTCTCGATCTGTTAATTACCCAATCAGGTCAGATTTCCGTTACCGAAGCAAAGAAAAAAGCCAATTGCGATACCGCGACCGTTAATACCCTGCTACAGAAAGGGCTCGTCGGCATAGCAAAGGTAGAAGTGCGTCGTACCCCCCTATCTCGCTACAATATCCAATTATCGCAACCTTTGAATCTTACCGGTGCGCAAGAGGCGGTATTCGATCCAATTCAATCCAGCATCCATAATGGGACTCCGGGAACAAAGCCTTCTGTTTTCCTGCTGCACGGGGTTACCGCGAGTGGTAAAACTGAAATTTATCTACAGGCATTGGCAGAAGCGGTGAAGCTCGGTAAAAGAGGCATCGCGCTCGTGCCCGAGATCGCGCTGACGCCACAGACCATCGAACGTTTTTCCGCCCGTTTTCCCGGTAGAGTCGCAGTTTTGCACAGCCAATTATCGTTGGGCGAACAGTTTGACGAATGGAAAAGAATCAGAAAAGGCGAGGTCGACGTGGTGGTCGGACCGAGGAGCGCGGTTTTCGCGCCTCAATCGAATCTGGGACTGATCATCATCGATGAGGAGCACGAATGGACTTACAAGCAGCATGAGCATTCGCCGCGATACCATACGCGTGATGTCGCCATAAAAATAGCCGAACTGACCGGAGCAACAGTGGTGATGGGCAGCGCCACGCCATCGGTAGAAGCCTATTATCGTGCTCTCAAAGGTGATTTCCAATTGCTGCAATTACCGGAAAGAGTTGTGCCGGTAGAAAATGCACCGCTACCTGAAGTAGAAATAGTGGATATGCGCGAGGAATTGAAAGCCGGTAATCGTAGCATATTCAGTCGGGCACTGACAGGGGCATTAGAGAAAACATTGCTCGAAAAAACACAGGCGATTCTGTTTCTGAACCGGCGCGGTTCTGCAACAACGATTCAATGCCGGAATTGCGGCTTTGTTATTAAGTGCAAGCGTTGTGATATTCCCTTAACCTATCATTATGATTCCGATTCACTGGTGTGCCACCGATGCAATTATAAAACCAAACCGCCCCAGATCTGTCCCAATTGCTTCAGCCGGCGCATCAGGTATTTAGGGATCGGCACCGAGAAGCTGGAAGAAGAATTACGATCCATGTTTTCCGGGGCGAGATTATTGCGTTGGGATAGTGATGTTACCCAAAAGAAACATTCCCATCAGGATATCTTAAATACATTCCGGAATCATGACGCCGATATACTTATCGGGACACAGATGGTGACCAAAGGATTGGACTTGCCGCTGGTCACATTGGTCGGGGTTGTGATCGCCGATACTTCGCTGAATATTCCCGATTTCCGTAGTGGTGAGAGGACTTTCCAGTTGCTTAGTCAGGTAGCCGGTCGAGCGGGGCGTGGACAATCAGGAGGGCAGGTAGTGATTCAGACCTATGTTCCTAACCACTATGCTATTCAAGCCGCTGCTAAACACGACTACAGGGCTTTTTACGAACAGGAAATCAAATACCGCCGACAACTGAAGGAACCGCCTTTCAGCCAACTGGCGACCTTGACCTTTATGCATACCAATGAGAACCGTTGCCGGGAAGAAGCGGAAAAAATTGCGAAGCGTGTCACCGGGGAGCGAGACGCGAAAGGCATTCCCAATCTCGATCTGGTGGGGCCTGCGCCGGCTTTTGTCCATCGATTAAGAGGGAGATACCACTGGCAAATAATTTTACGCGGGTCGGAGCTATCGTCATTTCTGAGACACATCTCATTTCCGCAGGGCTGGATGATAGATATTGACCCTGTCGGGCTTTAAGAATTACACTATATATTGAAAGGTGAATTATGGCGGTTTTACCAATAAGGACAGTGCCCGACCCAGTTCTAAGGCAGAAAGCCAAACGGTTGAAAGGAATCGATAAATCGACGCGCAAACTGATTAGCGATATGCAGGAAACATTGCGCACGGCCGGCGGCGTCGGTTTAGCGGCGAATCAAGTTGGTATAACGCTACGCTTGATCGTGTTGAACATCGCGGAAAATGAATGTAAGGTAGTGATCAACCCGGAAATTATCCGCCGCACCGGCTCACGGATTGTGAACGAAGGTTGTCTCAGCATACCCGGCTATGTCGGCGAAATCAAACGCAGCGAACTGGTCAGAATTAAAGGGCAGGACGCCAAAGGCAAAGATATCCGCATTAAAGCGGAAGGGCTATTTGCTGAAGTGTTGGAGCACGAAATCGACCATTTGAACGGTGTGCTTTACGTCGATCATCTGGAAAGCCAGGATAAATTACATAAACTTGAACCTGCTCAGAAACCATCCGAAGAGGATGAGTAGATTGGTTCATTATTAAACTCAAAACACGAAATCCGAAACTCTAATCAATAGCGAAATACAAATTCTAAAAATATCCGTTTGTAATCTATACCAATGAAAGTCGGTATCCAGAGGAAATTTACCTTGATTCACGTACGTTTTCATTACAAAGTATACATTACTTCGTAAGTACTATAGCCTACGATCTTCGCTGGAATGACATGGTGCTAAGATAAAATTGTGGAAAATGTGAATATTAAACTTGACAAGGGTATATTTTGCCTGATATATTAAAGCCAATCGAATAAGACTAAAGGCCGAGAACGAAACTAGTAGGTTTCCAGCGAAGCTCAGAGAGTCGGGTAAGGTGTGAGCCGGCGCTAGCGCAGAAGTTGAATGGATTCGGGAGCCGCATATGAAAACTCCTCATGGAGTGAGTAAGGATTGCCGGAGAGGGCACCGTTAACAGAGCCCAGGGTATCGTCCTCTAAAAAATGACCGTACCTGAGAGAGATAGTTACTATATCTATTTAGTAATTAATTAGGGTGGCACCGTGAAGCAAAGCCCTTCGCCCCTAAAGCGAAGGGCTTTTTGTTTGAACAAAAATGTGCAAAAGCGAGGGAAAAATGTACCACCCTGATTTAGCTGAAATTAAAAGTAAAAAATGGGATGGAAATCTGATACCAGTTTACAGGGAGATTGTTGCGGATATGGAAACCCCGGTATCGGCTTTCCTGAAGATCAATCGCGGAGGTAACTCATTTTTACTGGAGAGTGTCGAAGGAGGGCAAAGACTGGCGCGGTATAGTTTTATCGGCACTGAACCGTACCGGGAATTAACCGTATGGGGAAAAGATAAAAACGATCCTCTGGATCTTATCGCCTCGGAACTACAGAATTACAAAGTTGTATCCATCGAAGGACTACCGCGTTTTTGCGGTGGGGCGGTCGGGTATCTTAGCTATGAGACGGTGGGCCGTTTCGAGAAATTGCCTTCGCCGGAAAAGGATTCCTTAAATTTACCGGAAGCGAAGTTCATGTACGTGGATACGATGCTGGTATTCGACCATGTTACCCACAAGATCAAGGTATTGAGTTACGTCAAATTAAATGGGGATATCGACAAATCATATCGGCAGGCAATAGCAAAGATCGACGAATTGGTGGAGCGTCTGCAGCAGCCGTATGAAACCAAACAGCCGGTCAGAAACGGAAATAAATCAACCGGGGATCAAAAACTTTTATCCAAATTCACACGAAAAGATTTTGAAAAGAATGTAGAAAAAATAAAGGAATACATCACCGCCGGCGAGGCTATTCAGGTAGTGCTTTCGCAACGACTGGCACAACCGACGGACCTCGCGCCGTTTGAGATCTATCGCGCTTTACGCACGATCAACCCTTCCCCTTATATGTTCTACCTGGATTTCAATGATTTTCAAATTGTCGGCGCATCACCGGAAGTGCTGGTCAGGGTTGAAGATGGAAATGTGATGACCCGTCCCCTTGCCGGAACCAGACCGCGTGGTAAAACTCCCGAAGAAGACGCCCGGCTGGAGAAAGAACTGCGAAACGATGAAAAGGAACGTGCCGAACATATCATGCTGGTGGATCTGGGCCGGAACGACATCGGAAGAGTTAGTGAACCTGGCACTGTGGCTGTCAGCGAATTGATGGAGGTGGAACGCTATTCCCACGTGATGCACCTGGTAACTCATGTTCAGGGTAAACTTTGCCCTGAAATGAATGCTTTCGATGCTCTACGTGCCTGTTTTCCGGCGGGCACAGTTTCCGGAGCGCCCAAAGTCAGGGCGATGGAAATTATTGCCGAATTGGAGCCGGGAAAAAGGGGACCTTATGCCGGGGCGGTAGGATATTTTTCTTTCTCCGGCAATATGGATATGGCCATCGCCATCCGGACAATGGTGGTGAGTAAAGGGATGGCTTATGTTCAGGCGGGATGCGGCATTGTTTATGATAGC
>Ga0182021_10007377_pt1 | contig 13028 bp, 11 predicted proteins | sample 612E3MmetaG_FD_120493 | JGI IMG/M metagenome (GOLD analysis project Ga0182021, IMG submission 120493) | Permafrost microbial communities from Stordalen Mire, Sweden - 612E3M metaG (Illumina Assembly) | ecosystem: Environmental > Terrestrial > Soil > Wetlands > Permafrost | place: Sweden... | reverse complement strand
ATGCTTACCATCGCCGACATTGCAGTGATCACCAAGATCGACCTGGTTTCGCAGGCGGAACGTGAGGTATTCCGGTATGGCGTAACCCAGGCAGCACACGATGTTGGCGTAATGGAGAGCAATGCTCTTTACGGTATTGGCATCGATCCCATCGTAAAACGGATCGAGAAGATCCGCGATGTTGAAATGCCAATGTTCCTGCGTGGAAATCCACCCGTTGGAACCTGTACGATTTGCGTCGGGAAAAAAGAGATCGGAGCCAAAAACCATTTCGGTGTTCTTCGTACGATGGACAAGGAACTTTTTTATGTAGGAGAATAACGATGAACCGGATTTACCTGGATAATGCAGCTTCAACACCTGTTGACCCGCTGGTGCTCGAAACCATAAACCGGGCTTATTCAGCGTGCTACGGCAATGCATCCAGCATGCATTCCGACGGCACACGGGCGAAGGAGCTGATGGAGAATGCCCGTTCAAGGCTTGCATCTGTTCTGAGTTGTCATCCTGAAGAATTGTATTTTACCTCCGGAGGAACGGAAGCCAATAACTGGGCACTTAAAGGATTTGCCATCGCCAACCGGTCAAGAGGAAACCATATTATTATTTCCGCGATCGAACATGAGTGTGTCCTGAATTCATTCAAATGGCTGCAGCAGCAGGGGTTTTTTGTCACACTGCTGCCGGTTGACAAATTTGGCATTATAGTTCCTGAAATGGTAAAGGAAGCAATTACAGCCGGAACAATCCTGGTTTCAGTGATGCATGTCAACAATGAACTGGGGACTATTCAACCCATCAGGGAGATCGCCCGGATCGCCCATGATTATGATATTACGTTCCACACGGATGCTTGCCAGTCGTTTGGAAAAATCCCGCTGGAAGCTGAAAATACAGGAGCCGACATGATCTCAATAAATGCACACAAAATCTATGGACCAAAAGGTATTGGGGCTTTGTATATCAGGAATGGCATCGGGTTGGAACCCTTGTTACATGGAGGCGGCCAGGAACGGGGATTAAGGTCCACAACGGAAAACATTCCGGGGATCCTGGGTTTTGCCAGGGCGGCGGAATTGTGCCATGCATCGCGCATTGAGGAACAAAACCGAATTGAACATTTATGCGGAAAACTTATCGTAAGCTTAAACACCCAATTTGAGAATGTTTATTTCAACGGGAGCCCGGAACAGCGGACTCCGGGGATACTAAATTTCGCTTTCAGCGGGCAGGAAGGTGAAGCCATCCGGATGCTGCTGATGCTTGATGATGAAGGGATATCGGTGTCAGCAGGTTCAGCCTGTTCTTCCAATCATGCAGCATCAGGAGGATCGCATGTCCTGAAAGCAATCGGCAGGAACCCGGTGGAAGCACGTGGGGCAATCAGGGTCAGCATTGGCCGCTTTAATACCGAAAGTGACATTGAACAATTCTGCAATGCCTTAACCCGGATCATTCAAAAACTCAATCCTATTCATTCATTTTAAAAGTCACACCATGTCAGAAACAATCAAGATTTCAACCGATATTATGGAAAAGCTGCCAATGCTCGATTGCGGAGCATGCGGATCAAAGACCTGTGAGGAATTCGCAATGCTCTTACCGGAAAACCCTGAAGAGTTAAAGCGTTGCATTCACCTGAACGGGAAAAAAAACGGGGTTGACAAACCCGGTTTCCTGCAAGCAGGGCAGCACCAGGGAATGGCAGAAAAAATGGGATGGATCGACAACCTGCAGCGACCTTTTGATTTTATTCTGGATTGTTTTGAAAATGATCCGGGTCCGCGGGAGACCATCCTTCCTTATAACCCGGCACTTGTAAAAGAATTAGGCGTTAAAAAAGGAGACATCATGATCGGGCGGCCAATGGGCATGTCATGCGGGTGTCCTATCACTCACTGTGGGATCGTCACAGATACTGACCCCCGGAACGGCGTCATCAACTGGTGTGTTACTGGTCCATTGAGGCCTCGTAGCGAGGGATTCATTGATATTGGATATTATGTTGCACAAGCCTATGATGGCGTAATCAGGGAAGCAAAAGAAGAAATCAGGCTTGGAACAAGGTATTGGTTCCTTCCCAGGAGATGCATGCTTCAGTGGCGGCACAGCGGACTCGTAAATGCGGTTACCCGGATGAAGGATGGCGGTTATAAAGTAAGGATAGAAGGACTATTTATCGGGTAAATCTTTACTAAAGATCTGTTCTGAATTATTCGAACAACCCCGTCGAAAACAAGAAAGAGATAAGAAAAAGAAGTGGAACAGCAGTATTGTTTGCTGTTCCACGAAAAAGGTTAAAATTCAAAGTAGTTTAACTACAACGGGCGGTTTAAAATGCCCAGATCGGCCATGCATTATACTGATCAGTTTTCAGTCCTGTATTAATCCAGGCCGGAGTTGGAATTGTTGTATCAAAGTACCAGGCATGGGTTGCATTCACTTCCGACGATGACCAGAACGGATAAGTCGCACCTGCAGGCGAAACATATGGATCAAGACCAGATGCAACACGGTTGGTCCATAGCCAGTTCATTTCATCTTTTGATGGCAGGTATACGTTAGCACCGGCAACCTGGCAAAGCGGAGCTGCAAATTGAGCATAAGGATCCGCACTTACACAGGAATTAAGTGTAATATTGGAAATAATTGCTGCTGTGTTTGTGAATCCTGTAAAGACAGCTGTCCCGGATGCTCCTGTAGTTGAATTGGTACATCCCCAGTCTGCAGGACTATTGCTGAAAGTAAGTCCTGTTAATCCATGCAACCCAGTCCCATCGATGTAAAATACATTACCGTAAGGGAGCCAACCTCCAGTAATAACCTGACCAATTGTAGCAGCGGTTTCCGTGAAGTTTACATTAGCCCCGTAACCAGTACCTGCACTGTTTGTAGCATATGCCCGCACATGATAAAGCGTTCCAACCGATAATCCTGTTAGTGTTGAGAAATATGGGTAAGGGAACCAACTGGTCATATCAACTGTATGGGCGTCTGCGATAGTTGGGTTGGTTGTTGTACTCCAGCATATGCCTGAAGCTGAAATTCCGAGCACATCACCACCATCAGATTGAACAATGCCTCCGCCCTCGGCCATAGCTCCGATTTTGTTGATGATAGGATTGGTAGTTACAGTCGGTGGGACCACTGAACCTGCAACAATACTTATCTGATTACCATATGAAGTCCCCGCAATATTTGAAGCGTAAGCACGAATATAGTAAGTCCCTGGTGATAACCCGGTAATAGAACTGGGGTAGCTTCCACCTACTAATAATAAGATATCATTGGTTTTGGTGGTTAAAGCAATAGTAGGATTCGGCGCTGTATTCCAACAAACACCACATACTGTTATCGGGGCTCCTCCATCGGTGATGATAGTCCCTCCGGTGTTTACAGCAGTAGATGATACGGTGCTTACCGGTGTTGTAGTGAGCGTTGGCCGAGCAATAGTAGTAAAGACAACATCATTTCCGTACACTGTACTTGAAGAGGTCGCATATGCCCTTACATGATAGGTTGTTCCCCGGGTGAGACCAGTCATGTTACTGGTGAAAGCACCTGTTCCGCTACCATTGGTGGTATGGGAGTCCGTTATTGTTGGAGCGGAGCTTGTGCTCCAGCAAACCCCACGTGCAGTTACAGGTGGTCCTCCATTGCTGATAACAAAACCTCCGGAGGTTGCAGTAGTACCTGCTATATTGGTTATTGGGTTTGTAGTAACTTCTACATTGGTGAAGCTGCGGATTGCCCGGATTGCCGTAGTATATACATCACCCGCTCTTGGTGAGCCACTTGCATAGGCTTGTGCACCGGTAGCAAAATAACTGCCTGCCAATGAATAATTCGTACCATATTCACTGGAAGTGAAATAGCTGGTATTGACGGTAAGACCAAAATAATAATATACCCAGGATATGGCATTCCATTCATCATATGAAGGCAGGTACCAGTCAACGTATCCGCCGCCTGCAAATGCTTTTGCCGTACCAGCAGCATTATTTGAACCGCAGTTTGCAATGATAAGGTTTGTATTGGCAAGACCAGTACCCATGGCAGTACCAACAGGAACATGTGTACCATCGCAGCCCCAGGTAAATGAAGTGGCAGGAGATGTCGGATAGATGTCAGGACTAATGATAAAACCGCTCCCGGTTGAATCCACATACGCACAAGTCCCATATCCCCCTACTGCCTGACCGACAATATAAGGTGCCTGGACCCAGGTAGTGAAAATAACATCTGCCGGACCATAAGAAGTGCCCACGCTGTTTGTAGCATATGCCCGTACGTGATAAGTTGTGCTCCCGGTCAACCCGGTGATATTGCTGACAAACGAGGCCATGCCCGTTCCGTCGGAGGTGAAATTGCCGGCTCCTTTAACAGGGTTCGCACTAGTGCCCCAACACACCCCTTTAAGCGTTATCGGAGATCCTCCATCGTTGGTAATTGTGCCTCCCGATATAGCAGTATTTGCTGTTTTTCCCGTTATTGCCGCAGTTGATGCAACGATAGGCGCAGTAGCTGCCAATGTTGTAAAACTCAACTCAGGTCCAAAGGTTGTATAACCGGAACCACCGGCCCATGCCCTGATGTAATAAAGGGTATTACCCGTTAATCCGGTTAGAATTGTTACAAAAGTCAAAGGTGAAGTAGGCGGGAAAGTACCCGTTTGAACAAAAATAGGTGACACTGCATTAGGGGTTGTGCTGTATGCTATTCCATAATACCATACATTTCCTGTCCCGCCCGCAGCAGTCAAAACTCCTCCGGTGGTAGCACTGCCACCGGTAATCGCCGTAGCCGGAGTGGTCGTCAGGCTCGGGTAGGTAAAGAACGATGTTTGTATTCCATAAGCGGTGCCGACACTGTTGATTGCATAAGACCTCACATAATACAGGGTAGTCGATAATAAACCTGTCATATTGCTTACAAACACACCAACACCAGGTGAAGGATCGATAACTTTTGTGTTAGCTGTTGTGGGAAGTGAAGATGTACCATAACAGATTCCACGTTCTGTTATCGCTGCACCACCATCGTTGGTTACATTTCCTCCGGAAGTGGCTGTTGTTCCTGTAATATTTGTCACTATTGTGGTTGCAGCCAGGGTGGGTAAAACTGCGCTTGTGGTAAAGCTCACCTGGTTACCATAGGATACCACCGCACTGCTGAAGGCATAGGCCCTCACATAATAAACAGTGGCGGGTATAAGGCCGGTAAGACTGCTGGTAAACACGCCGGTTCCGGATCCATCTGTGGTCTTGGCGTCAGCTATAGTCGGGAAAGGGATGGTACTCCAACAGACCCCCCGCGAAAGCACGGCCAACCCCCCATCGCTGGTGATGTTGCCTCCGCTCGTCGCTGAAATTCCAGTGATGGCGCTTGCTGCAGTAGTGGTAAGCGTTGCCATGGGAAAGGGGGATGATCCACCGGTAACCCAGGAAGGCATACCCGTCCCATTGGATTGCAACAATTGACCAATCACTCCTGCAGGTATGAGAATCCAGGCACTGCCATTCCAAAACAGCATATCACCAGCTGAATTGCCGGCCGGTATACTCGGAATCCATTTAGTACCGTTGTCATAATAAAAACCCGGGGTTACATCTCCCGTTGTGGCAGTGTTGTAAACCATCATACCTGATATGTGCGCAGCTAAAGGTGAAGCATTGTTTGTCGCCGTGAGCGCAACACGGGGTATAAGCAGACCTTTATCAGGGAAATCCACATCCAGTCCCGCTGAAGCATTTGGGGGATTCCCGGTGGTGTTGATCACTACACCCTGGGAAAATCCGGATAAAGAAATTGCAACCAAAAGATAAAGACTGTATAAGCCTTTGAAAAGAATGTAAGCGAATCGATTTGTTGATATTTTCATGGGGTTAAAATTTTAAGGTCAGGGATGGATCATTTGTTAAGGATTCATATAAAATCAGAGAGTTGTAAAACTTATCTGGTTGCCGTAAGCTGTACCTGCAAGATTGGTTGCATAAGCCCGCACATAATAAACAGTACCTGTAGTTAAGCCGGTAAGATTGCTGGTAAAAATTCCGAGACCACCTGCAACATAGATGGTTTTTGTACTGAGTGCGGTTGTAGGATTCGGAGCAGTGCTCCAGCATATTCCAAAAACAGTAATTGAAGATCCTCCGATATTGGTAATATTACCTCCGCTGATAGCAGTGGTTGCTGTGATTGAAGTCGCAGCAGTGGTGGTAAGGGTAGCCATTGCCACACCAATCCAGGCCGGAACACCGGAACCGTTTATTTGTAAATATTGTCCGGGTTGACCGGCAGGAATATTAACCCAGGTACTGCCATACCAATATTGCATATCGCCTGCTGCATTGGCAGAGAAAGTTGGAACTTTCCATTTAGCGCCATCGTCCTGGTAAAACCCCGGCGTAACATCTCCTGCAACAGCCGTGTTAAATAGTAACATACCTGCCACATGCGAAGCCAATGGAGCAAAACTTGTGGTTCCCGTAAGGGCAATTCGTGGAATCAGCAAACCTTTGTTCGAAAAATCCACATCAAGTCCTGCTGAAGCATTTGGAGCTGCCCCGGTTGTATTTATACCCACGGATTGCGAAAAACCGGCAAACGGAACAACCATGATTATTATAACAAGGGAGAGATCTTTGAATAGGTTTTTCATTGCACTTTTAATAATTATGTACATGATTCAGTGGTTTTAATAGAATACAATACATTTTTTCTAAGGGTAAGATTCAATTTTATAAATCATAAAAAAAGCAAGACGTTTTTCAAAAATCTCTCACAAATTGAAAGAAAGCGGTATACTTAGTCCCTTTTCTTAATAGAAAAATCTGCGGCATGTAAAGGTAGATTTGTTCTAAGGTTCACACAAGCGACAGAATACTGATATATTATACGTATTCATACTCTTAAATATATTGTTAAAAACACTCGAATTTTTGCGTAGAATTACCTATGTTTGTAGATTCTTTTCCATTCTTCAATAAAGAAATGAAGCTTCCAAAGCAGTGGAATGGAATAATTACTTAGAGGTTCCCGATAGTTTGATTCCCGGGATCACTTTTCACTGCAGATAAAAATTTATCTTCTATTGATAAAAGGATAAAAAATGGCTGAAAAGACAAAAATAATGATCGTAGAGGACCATGACCTTTTCAGGGCTGGATTAAAAAGAGTAATTGATGAAATAAAATATCTTGAACTGGTTGGGGAAGCAGAAAACGGTGCTGTTTTCCTCGAAGCTTTGCAGGAACTAGACCCGGATATCGTCCTGATGGATATTAAAATGCCAGTCATGGACGGGATGGAAGCCACAGAAAAAGCCCTTAAAATAAAGCCTTTCTTAAAAATCATCGTACTTACCCTATTCGGAGAGGAAGAATACCTGTATACCATGATCCAGAAAGGTATTGCCGGGTTCATCCTTAAAAGCACTTCGATCAATGAATTGGAAAGAGCCATTCAACTGGTTTCTGACGGACATCAGTACTTTTCACCGGAAATTAACGGAATGCTGGTGAAAAAAATCAAAGATGATCATTCGGCAAAATTCCAGTTAAGCAGCAAGGAAAAGGATGTCCTGCAGTTGCTATGCCTGGGATATTCCTCAACAGAAATGGCAAATGCACTATTTCTGAGTAAAAGAACGGTGGAGGGTTACAGGGCCAGGCTTCTCCAGAAAACCGGGCAATCCAACACCCTCAACCTGGTGCTCTATGCCATGAAACACAATCTAGTGAACGAGAACGGGAAGTAAAGTAATAGGATTCCCAAAGAAAACAGCTTCCATTCATGATCTCCGCCATGAATGCCCCTCTGATCACGTATGCCAGCGATTTTGTTTATTCATGGGTTCATCAAGTGGCCTGTTACCGGCTCATGACTCTTCCTTCACCTGTGATGATGATTACTTTTTGCATCCGGACGGGAACCCTGCTAAGGAAAGTCGTTCCTATAGGTCTATAGTGTTTTGACCGGGGGGCCCGGACTTTAATCACGGCTATGATTATTTTTCCTTGATCATATTTGACATCTGCGATTTTTTCTTGTAAATTTCCCCTTCTTTTTAAAACAGGTAAGCCCGGAAGACCTTCTCTTCGGTTAATTAAAATTATTCTCCGATGAAAAAGCAAATCCTTTCCTTTCTTTGTTCATTGTTCACTGTTTATTGTTCACTGTTCATTCCTCATTGTTCATTGGCGCAGAGAAGCTCCTGGGTAGATATGGGAATCCATTCCCCCGACACCATCAATTCAGCATGTCTTTACAGTATGTTTTGTCTTGGAGACACTTGTTGGATAGCTTCCTGCATGCCGGGTGCTGACATCATGTATTATTCCACTGATGGCTGCCAGACCATCTCCTCCAGGTCTTTGCCGGATCAGGCAAATGCAGTCTGGTTTTTAAATAATAATCTGGGATATATTGCAACCCAGGGTGGCCGCGTGTATAAGTCAACGGATGGAGGGGATACATGGACGATTCACAGAGTTGCCGGCTCGGCTTTATATGATATGACATTCCCGCCAAATTCCACGACCGGCTGGACATGTGGTTATTGGGGACACGTTCACCAGGTCACGCCGTCAGGGCTTTCACCCAATATCCCGATACCCGGCATATCAACCACGAACTTATCGTCCGTTTCATTTCCTGATTCCACACATGGCTGGATTTGCGGTGAGAATGTGATCGCTCATTATTATGATGACTCTTGGCATACGGATCAAACATATTCTTACGGTGGCTGGAATGTTGTTTTTTTTCTGAATGAAGCCCTGGGTTGGGCTGCCGGAAGTTTTATGGGAGGAGGATTCCTGTCTTCAGGATTGATGAGGACTACCGATGGAATGAATTGGGTTGATCAGGATAATCCTTCCGGACAGGGCATGTTCGCCATCTTGTTTATCAATGAAAATGAAGGATGGGCCGGATCGGGCAGCGGGATGGTGTTGCATACGACAGACGGGGGAAACAATTGGCTAATCGATGCCGAAGCAACTGCCATTTCCACCGGGAAGTTCATTACAAAAATATTTTATGTTCCTTCCAGGCAAGCGTTGTATATTCTTGGCAACAATGGACTGCTTTTAAAAAACTCTTCAGTGAATGGGATTGCTCCGCAGGAAACGAATGACAAAAACAGTTTCAGCATTTCTCCAAACCCCTGCCGGGATGTATTGACCATTCTGTTCAAAAATAACCGGCTATTTCAAGGAAATATTACGATCACCAATTTATTGGGTATTAAGGTTAAGAAATTGGCAGGTACAGGATCGAAACAACAAATTGATATTAGTAATTTGCCCAATGGAACTTATTTTATCCTTATCAATAACGGGGAAAACCGGTATTCCGGAAAATTTATGGTTATGAAATAGTTTATTTATTTCAGACAACTTATGAAAGAGTACACTAAAAATAGAAGAACCACAATAGGCACAATAGAACACATAAGATTGCTTGTATGTTCTAATGTGACCTAATGTGTCTATTGTGGTTGTTTTTTTATAAAAAAATAACGTATGAAAAACGTTTATTCCCTTTTTTCTTTTCACTGTTCACCGTTGGCCTTTATCATGGCATGGCTTGAAGGATCAACAGGTTTTATATGACTACTCAGTGCGCCCTTTGATAAATCATAAAATAAAATTCATTAACCTAAATTTTTGATTATGAAAACACAACTTTGGTATTTCAGAATATTCCTGATTGTATTAGGAATGGGGCTGTTCACAGCCATTTATACAGGTTGTAAGAAATCTTCTGATTCCACGTCAAATGGTTCCACTACCTTACCTGTATTGACGACAGCTGCGGCAACGAATATTAACAGTACTACCGCTACCTGTGGGGGAGATATTACGTCAAATGGAGGAGGAACCATAACAGCACGAGGTGTATGCTGGAGCACTGCACAGAATCCAACGGTTGCGGATAGCAAAACTTCGGATGGCAACGGCACCGGAAGTTTTACAAGCAGCCTTCAAGGGTTAACTCCTGCAACTCCTTACTATGTGAGGGCATATGCCACAAACAGCGCCGGTACAAGTTATGGGAATGCACAAACCTTCACCACGTCAGCGATACAGCCAGGAATAGTGGTTGATGTTGATGGGAATATTTATCATACTGATACCATCGGTTCACAGGTCTGGCTGGTTGAAGGCCTGAAAACAACCCATTACCGCAATGGTGATCCCATCACTGCCGGAAAAAGCGGCAGCCGGTCTGCTAACCTGCTCGCAGAGGGCGAATACTGGAATTACGGCAACAGTGACAGCCTTGGCAAGATATATGGCAGGCTGTATAACTTTTATGCGGTGATCGACCCCCGCAATATTGCACCCCAGGGATGGAGAGTAGCTACGAATGACGACATGACGGCTCTTGCCGCTTACCTTGGCGCTGACAGCATAGCAGGCGGAAAACTCAAGGAAGCCGGGACGGCGCACTGGGCCAGCCCCAATATTGGCGCCACGAATGAAACCGGTTTTACGGCCCTGCCCGGAGGAAATTACAATGCAGCAACCGGGTTCTTTTCCTTTCTCAGGTATGGCACCACCATCTGGACCAGTACGGAGCACGGAGCCGATGAAGGATACGTCATCACGCTTTTCAGTAACTCGGGCACCTTGAATCATGGCTATAGTGTACCAAAATTTGGCGGTGCAACCGTTCGCTGCCTGCAAATTCAGAAATAAAAGAAATGATAGATGAAAACAGGAAAATTTCTTTTTTTCAATCTACTTGGTATAAAAGTTAAGGAAATGACCAGGATAGGTCCAAAGCCGCAATTGGATATCAGCAATCTGCCTGCAGGAACTTACTTTATCCTTATTTCTAATGGGGAAAACCGGTATTCCGGGAAATTTATAATTATGAAATAGTTTATTCATTTCAGAAAACTTAGGAAGGAGTACACTAAGAATAGAAGAACCACAACAGGCACAATAGAACACAATAGATTGCTTCTATGTTCTAATGTGCCCTAATGTGTCCCTGCCTGCCGGCAGGCAGGTATTTTGGTAATTTGAAATTTCTCACCGGTCTTCCGGGTCGTTCCGTGGTCATACAGACCCATTCTGTTCTGTGGAGTTTATCCGGGTTTTCGGGTGATTGGGTCAGGTCTGATGCAACATTTTTAATCCCGGCAAATCGGTATCGAAAAGTGTTGGGTTATTATGGAACATGGTTTCCCCTTTTAAAAACTCCTTTATCCATCGAGAAACCTCCTCCCCCGTAGTAAAGAATAAAGAACAGCAACATGGTCATGCAGAAATCCGTACGGTACTCGTGCGCAAAATTCCAGAAACCATGATTTTCCAGGATCGGGATTTTCGTTGTGATAAAAGCAGTGATCATAATAATGAGCAGCGGAATAGCAGCAAACCTGCTAAGGAACCCTAGAAGAATAAGAACTCCGCAAGTGATCTCAAACGTACCGGTGAAGGAAGCCCAGAAAGCGGGATTACCGAACCCGATCTTTTCAAAACGACCTTCCCCCAGGAGAGCCGGAAAAAGGAATTTTTGAATCCCCTCCGTTAAAAATACAAGTCCTACCATGATTCTGGCAACCAGGACCGGTGAAGCTGTTGTTGTCAGAATAGTGTTTACAACCCTTTTCATACCTGTGTTTTTTCAATCGTTTAAATTAAAAAATCATGTTGAAACGCAGGAATTGGAAAGATATTATTGTTATTCCTATTTAATCTTATTTAACAATCAACAGGTATGAACCCAAGAGTAAGGTTGGACTCAAATTCCGCAGCAACCTGCGTGGAATTAAACAAAACACCTCAACCTCCGTCCCCTTCTCTTTAAGGAGAAGGGGTGCAGGGGATGAGGTGAATATATTGAAATCCCCGGGTGATTAAAACATCATCCTGGAATCCGGAAAAATTACTGAAAGGGAAATTAAAAGAACCTTTACTTTCTCACCCTGGCATCCTCCATCAGGACCTCATAAAAATAGCCTGCACCGATGTCTTTGTTCAGGGATATCTTCCCTTCAAAAATCAGGACATCTCCTACTTTCACTGAATCCAGGGTTGTTACTGCCAGGTCGTATTTGCCGTTATCCTTTGTTCCATCCTGGATATGTACCCAGTTCTTGTTCATGATCCCGACGGAAAATTTCACCACCTTACCGCAAATCTTTACTGTTTTTCCTTCCATGGCATCCTTACCTGCATAAAGCCCGGCAATGGTGATCCCGCCAGCCGCCTTTGGAACCACGATTCCCTGGTATTCGGGTGCCTGTTGTTTCCCCGCCATCGATTCGGAGGGCATCTGCTGGGGAACAACCGGCCCGGTGATGGGTTTATCCGTGAAATCCTGGACAAAAAAGATGCTCCGGAATGTTCTTTTCAATTCTTTACTGGTAAATTCATTCATCTCTGATCCCACCGACCAGTAGTAAGTCTCCTTTTCCTTTATCTCTGCCTTGTTGATGGCTATCCAGTAATCACTTCCATCCGAAGAAACCCGGACATAGGTATACCTGCTTCCCTGGATTACTTCTTCCGCAATTACCTTATGGGCATTGGGGGCAAGATTGCTATCCTTCGTACCTTTGTTTTGGTTGCAGGATAATACAAAGACAAGAATACCCGTTAACAGAATAGAAAACCTCATCCGAATTTTCATAAATTTGTTTTTTGCAGTTAATCAGAAATACAAAACTACAAATTTACATCTACTTCTAATATTCATCTCATGTCAATTGCCCAAAGAATCTACATTGGTGCTTTAGCACTTGTTATTATTCTTACAATTGCGGTTCTTTCCTGGTATGGATATTCGTTTTACAAATTACCTCTTGAAGAACGTTTTTTCAACCCTGCTTATGAGCTTCTTAAGCCCGGTGGAATTTGGGGCCATGGGTTGGGTATAATAGGGACCATATTCATCATCATGGGCATAATCCTTTACATGGCCAGGAAGAGAATGCGGTCACTCGCCCGTTTTGGAATATTAAAATATGGAATTCAAGACAGTATTTTAATATTTCAGAACGGGCCAGT
>Ga0182021_10007376_pt1 | contig 13028 bp, 7 predicted proteins | sample 612E3MmetaG_FD_120493 | JGI IMG/M metagenome (GOLD analysis project Ga0182021, IMG submission 120493) | Permafrost microbial communities from Stordalen Mire, Sweden - 612E3M metaG (Illumina Assembly) | ecosystem: Environmental > Terrestrial > Soil > Wetlands > Permafrost | place: Sweden... | reverse complement strand
TGCCCTTGGAACTTTCCGGCGACGGCGGCGCAACGAAGCGAAGCGGCAGCGGGCGGGACCGAGGGAGCATACTCGCCGTTCTACCGATGCGGGTACTCGCCGGACGTGGCGGGCGGACGCGGGAACCTCAACGGCACGACGGCTTACACGGCCTGCGACCGCACGCGGGCGACATGCCAGGCGCACGGAATGCTCGCGACGGACGGAACGGGGCGCGCAACCCGGAGGTTCGGCGCGATCGAGTTCGTTCCGCCGACGACGGTGGTCCGGAGCTACGGGGAAAAAGGCACCCACCAATCGGCGCCGCTAATGAACGAGGCCCGCTACAACGATTTCGTTCCGCTGGTGTACGGCACGGCGTGGTATGCGCCCCTGGTGGTCTTCTCGAAGAACGACGGCAACCTCACGCACATGGACGTTCTGCTCGGGATGGGCGAGTTCGAGGGCGCGATCACGGTATTGGTCAACGACATCATCATCCCGGCGGGGAGGGCCGGCACCAACATGACGGCGACGGGGTGGTACAACGCCGTCACGATGGGCGGCCGCACGGGCGCTTTCAACCTCGAGTACACGGACGCGAGCGGGAATCCGCTGGGCGACCCGTACGGCAGCATGGCCGTTCTGAACGTCGTGGTGCCGAACCAGATCAACAACGGCAGCAGCCTTCCGAAGATCCAGGTTCTGGCCGAGGGGATGAAACTGGAGCAGTTCGCGAGCGATGGGAGCTGGCTCGGCGCAAGCTTCACGAACAACCCCGCATGGGTGCTGCTGGACCTTCTGCGAAGGTGCGGGTGGGATCTCGAAGAGGTAGACCTGGGGAGCTTCGCGCAGGCGGCGGCGTATTGCGGCGAAGCGATCACGGCGCAGGATCTGAACGGCAACCCGATCGAGATCCCGCGCTTCCAGTGCAACCTGGTTCTGAAGAACCGGCGCGCAGCGGCGGACACCATCCGGGGAGTGCGGAACGGGTCGCGCCTGTTCCTGACTTACGGGCAGACCGGGCTGCTCCGGCTGACGGTGGAAAACACGCTGGCGCTGCAGCAGCCGGCGGCACCGGATGGAAGCAACGCCAGCGAGGCAACGGACGGCGGCTGGCCGGCGTACGAATTCGGCGACGGGACATCGGGGCTGACGGGGATTCTGAGGAAGCCGAACGGGGAGCCGTGGATCCGGGTGTGGTGCCGAAGCACGGCGGAGACGCCGAACCGGCTGAACCTGGAGTTCCAGGACGCGTTCAACCAATACCAGCAGGACAGCCTGTCGGTCACCGATGTAGATGACATGCTGGCGGTGGGACAGGAGGTGAGTCTGAACCTGCCTGTGCTGGGCATTCCGAATTTCAACCAGGCGGCGAGGATTGCGAAGTTCCAACTGGACAAAACGGTGGCCGGCAATACCTACGTCGAGTTCGCGACGACGATGCGGGGGTTGAAGCTCAAACCCGGCGATCTGATCACCGTGACTTACCTGAAGGAGGGGTTCGACCAGCAGTTGTTCCGGGTGGTGACGGTGGCCCCGGGGATGAACTACTCGACGGCGCTGATCACGGCGCAGATTCATCAGGACGCCTGGTACGCCGACAACAACGCGGACGTGTTCGGAAGCGGGCTTCCGGGGCGGCAGCCGGGGTACGGGATCGGGACGCCGCGGCCGGTGGTGGGCAACTCGCTGGACCAATACGGCAACCCGCAACTGGGGATCACGGAGCAGGACAGCAAGAACGCCGACGGGACGCTGACGATCACGCTGGCGGCGGAGTTCGACCGGCCGCGACAACCGGCGGTGAACGGGCTGGGAATCCCGACCATCAGCTTCGCCGCCGCGATGAACGCCACGGGCGGAACGCTGGCGGGGAACCGGACGCTGTACTACGCGGTAACGGGCAGCGACCAAAGCGGCGAGGAGAGCGGGATCTCATTCGTGGTTCCGGCGACGATCCCGAACGGGACCAACACGAACACGGTGACGCTCTCAGGGTTGAGTTTCACCAGCGACGCGACCGGCTTCTCGGTGTACCGAGGGCGGACGCCGTGGCAGTTGGTGAGGATCGCGGCCAATCAAGCGGGCGCGGCGAGCTTCACCGACAGCGGCCTCACGGCGAGCCTGACGCCGCCGCCGGACGAGAACTACGATCACACCAACGCATACTGGAGGCTCGAGGAGCAGCCGGAATACCCCGCGGTGACGCATGCGGCTGCGACGATCGGCAACCCGTCGCTCGAAATGGTTCCAAACGCCTATGCAGGAATGATCGTGCGGATCACGCGGGGGACGGGAGCGGGCCAAGAGGGGACGGTCACCGCAAACGACGCGACGACGCTGACGATCGGCCACCCGTGGGAGACGCAACCGGACGGGACCAGCTACTTCACGGTGGCCGAATCGGGGTGGCACTTCGGCGCGGCAGGCAGCAGCGGGCCACTGGCGTTCCAGGTTCCGAGCCGGATTGGGGCGACGGTGCAGGTGACGGCCCGTGCGGCGAACGTCTACGACTGGGAGTGCCCAACCGGGCTGTGTCCGGTGACTCGCTGGAGGATCGCGGGAGCGGGCGGCGGGACGGATTCGGGCGTGCCGGGAGCGCCGGTGTTTGGAATCCTGACGCACCAGAGCGGCGACATCAGAGTGGCGGGGCTGGGTTTCGAAAGCCTGACGAATACAAGCACGATCCTGTCGGGGACCTTGACGCTCTATTACTGGAACGAGCTGACGTACCCATCGCCCAACGCGCTCGGCGCCGGGGCCTCGGCCAGCGATACGGCGGTGAGCCTGGCGCAGGCGGGGGCGATCCAGGCGGGAGACCTGATTCAGATCGACGCGGAGCTGATGACGGTTCAACAGGTGGAGAGCGGCGGTCTGCGCCTGGATGTGGTTCGAGGCGCGGAGGGAAGCACGGCGGCGGTCCACAGCGCGGCGGCGCCGGTGTGGCGGTTGAGCAAACTGCGGCTGGTGATTCCGTTCGCGGCGGACTTCTTCGGCAGCCCGGCGGGCGGCGACTTCAGCTACTACGCGCTGCTGCCGGATGCGAGGGTGGCGGCCGCGGAGCTGTTCGCGACCAACGCGTTCGGAAATAGCCCCACTACAACACTGTGCTTCAGCGGAAGTAACGACCTGGGGTTGAGGACGCTTTCCGGCGGACAGTATGCGATGCAGGTGAAGGGTGCCCTGGCTGTGGAGACGAATGCGGCTCCGCCCCTGGTGGTGCAGAGCACGCACGCCGTGTGGAACGTCTCGGCAAGGGTGAGCGCTGCGCCGACCAACGCGCCCGGCTCGACCGAGACGGTGGAGATGGACGTGCTGCTGAACGGAGCCGTCTACTGCCACTTGACGATTCCGGCGGGCACGGCGTTCGCAACTCCGGTGGACGGGCGGGGCTTGCCGCCTCTGCCTGCGGGCGGGTTGGTCACGTTGAATATCACGGCGGTGCCGCAGGCGGCAGGCTCGACACCGGGGCGCGATCTGACGGTGACGATCGAGCTTTGAGTTCGGAGGGGACGGTTGATAGGCCGGAGGCCTGTCCCACGGGGACGACATGGAGACCTGCAATGCTCCCTGCGGGCGGGTTGGTCACGTTGGATTTCACGGCGGTGCCGCAGGCGGCAGGCTCGACCCCGGGGTGCGATCTGACGGTGACGATCGAGCTTTGAGTTCGGGGAGGGCGGTTGACAGGCCGGAGGCCTGTCCCACGGGGACGACATGGAGACCTGCAATGCTACCTGCGGGCGGGTTGGTCACGTTGAATATCACGGCGGTGCCGCAGGCGGCAGGCTCGACACCGGGGCGCGATCTGACGGTGACGATCGAGCTTTGAGTTCGGGGAGGGCGGTTGACAGGCCGAAGGCCTGTCCCACGGGGACGACATGGGCGAGACAATCGACAAACTGAGTCCGAACCGAGACCTGCAATGCTACTTCCTGCAACCGTCGGCGGTGGCGGCAATGAGTCAAACGAGCCCGACGGGGTTTACGGTCTCGGGGAGCTGGCGCCAGCAGTTCGATTGGGCGGTGATCGAGTGGAACCGCGACAACGGGTTCGAGCACCCCGCGTTCCGGTACCTTCCGGATGGAGACCTCAGCGGCCTCCAACTCACCTACGAGGAAGCCCGCCTGAATTGCATGCCGATCGACTCCGATCTTGGGCCGACGGTGGGGTGGCCGTACCTCCGGGTGTGGCGGGACGGAGAGACGGAGCCGGACCTGGCGCCGCTCATGCCGAACGCGACCGCGATCAGAGGGACCACCACGGCGGCCTCTGCGACTCTGACGCTCGGGGGAACGCCGACGGCCACCGACTACGTCGGGTTGGCATGGCTGACCGAGCAGTACAACTACCAGATGCAGGGGGGGGACACGCTCGATGACGCGGCCGCGCAACTGGCGACGTACATCGAGGCCAACTCCGCGACAGCGCACGCCACGGCGACGGGAGCGCAGATCACGCTGACGGCGAGGAACGCGGGGGCGAACGCGAACCGGATGGGCGTTTACGGATTCGTCTCCGGTGAACAGACCGAGTCGTGGACGCCGTGGTGGGTGCAGTTCAGCGGCGGCACGTCGGCGACGGTCTGGCGGATCGCGCTGGACTTCGGCCATTTGCTGGATGTGAACGGCCACATCATCCCGATGACGTCGGTGCGGAAGATGCGGTGGACCTACGTGGCGGCGTGGCAGGAGGGGGAGTTCTCGCGGACGGAGTTCACCGTACAGACGATCAACTGGACTGTGACGGGAACCAACCGCGGGTACTCGGTGGCGGGGCCGGGGAGCAGGCGGATCGAAGACGACGCTCCGGAAGTGACATACTCGGACGACTGGACGGGGTACAAGGGGGCGTACAACTACTCGAACGGCTCGTATCACTCGACGGAGACGACGGGTGCGGCGGTGACGTGCACGTATTCGGCGTCGGCGCCGCACTCGCTGTACCTGGGCACGGAGTTCCTGGGTCACGGGGCGCAACTCTCGGTGACGGTGGATGGCGGCACGGCGATGACGCCGAACCTGCTGACACCGGGAGAGGACGAGCTGGTTCGGATCCCGCTGGGGCAGTTCGGCGCGGGCACGCACACGGTGGTGGCGCAGCACGCCGGCCCGGCCAACGCCAATCCCCCATGCTCGTTCAATTTCGATTTCCTCGAGATCGCGATCCCATCCGCGGAGCTGCCCGTGCTGGCGCCGAATGCGCATCTGAGCCTGGCGACGGACTGGGACACATACCACTCGATTTGCCTGGCGCCGGAGCGCACGGCATGGATGATCAACGCGCTGGGATTCCGGGGACGCGTGAATCACTACGTAGGCGCGCTGTGGTTCTACGAGCTGGTCGGGGCGGGGTTCGCGTACGCCTCGGCCGAGATCGACTTCACCGGGACGGCGCTGTTCAGCTCCACCATCAGCCACCAGACCTCGATCGTGTTCGGGCGGGACGACGATCCGCTCCACAGCACCACCATCACGCACCTGCATTACATCGGGGACACGGCCGAGACGATCGCGAAATCATTCGAGATGGAGATCAACCGCGGCTCGATGTCGGTCCGGGCCGAGGCGCAGGGGACGGTACTGACGATCACCTCGCGGTCGCTCGGCAGCGACTCGAACCACATCACGGTGACGGCGAGTTCGACGTCGCTGGTGCCGGTGCCGGCCAGCCAGAACCTGGCGGGCGGAGTGGACGGGACGTGGCTGACGGACCTTGAGGCCGTGCCACGGCTGAATCGGGCGGCGCGTGACTGGACGTTGAGCTACTTCACGGCGCTGAAGGGGTACGGCCTGGATGGCACGGCGTCGCTGAGCATGGAGCTGGGGAACGGGGACGCGTCGGTGGCGGCGGGGATCGCGCAGCGGTGCCCGGCGGGGGACGCGGTGATGGTAGCCACACCGGCGCTGCAGACGAACTTCTCGCCGGCGAGCCTGGCGTTCTGGCAACAGGCCTATCAGGACGTAGCCCGGGCGATGTGGGATGCGGGCATGCAGCCGTACCTGCAATTCGGCGAAGTGCAGTGGTGGTATTCGCGCGACGGCCGGTCGGGGATGCCGTTCTACGACGCGTATACGACGAGCGCGTTCCTCTCGCAGTTCGGCCACGCCATGCAGACGATTCTCGACAACACGGTTTCGCCGGCGGATTATCCGGAGGAAACGCAGTTCCTACCAACGCTCATCGGGCAGTTCACCAACCAGATTATGACGTTCGTGCGGGCGACGTTTTCCGCGTGCCGCTTCGAGGTGCTGTATCCGCTGGATGCCAACGATACGGAGTTCAACCGGGCTATCAACTACCCGGCCGGAGCCTGGACGCCAGCGGCTCTCGATTGCCTGAAGACGGAAAACTTCGGGTTTACGAGCGCGCGCAATCTGGACCAGTGCCGCACTTCGATCCAGTTTCCGCAAACGCTGGGGTTTCCGCCCCAGAAGAGCGCGCACCTGATCGGGATCGGCGACCCGACCGCGCCGTGGCTGAAAGAAGCGGGGATGGCGCGGGCGGCGGGGGTGGAATCGGCGGTGCTGTGGGCGCTCGATCAGTTGTGCCTGATCGGGTATCCGCTGCCGCTGGCTCGAGACCTGCGCCGGGCGGTGTTTCAGGGGTGAGCGGCCGGCGGGCGGTGAACGGTCCCGGAGAGCAGCCGGCTTAACGGTTGAAGGTCTTCTTCCAGCCGTCGTTGATGCTGAGCATTGAATCGACGATCGCCTTGTTGGTCTCCTGTGCGATTTGCGCCATCTTCCTGTTGGTTGCCACCCCGTCCGCGACGATCTCCTGAATCTTCTTGCAAGCCCCTTCAACGTCGGTTTTTTGCGCCTGAATCGACTGCATCAATCGAGGCCGGCCTCGATCGGACAGGTCCTGTGCGGCCGGTGCGAGTTGAGCTATGCGATTCAGGAAAACCTGGTAGTGATTGTAGATTGAGGAGAAGAGTGGAGAACGATCCACAAAACCTCCTTGGTAAGAGGCGTCGATCGCGGCTTGAATTGGCTTCACCGCCGCAAGCATTTCGTTGTAGATGGCATTGAATTCAGCGAGTCTCCGATTCTCCAGCGCGTCGAGATCCGTGGCGGGCTGAATGGCAGGAGGTGTGGCCGGCAGCGGCGGGGCAGGCGCCTGGCGGCTGTTCAGAGCCTGCTCGATCAACGTCTTCACCGATTCGGTTTCCCTTCTCCATGCCTCCAGACTCTGACGGAGGCGCGGGTCGCCCTCGCGCTCCAAATCCCGCGCGACGAACTCCATAGAGCCGATTCCATCGATGAACAGGCGGTTGCAATGCCAGAGCAAGTTGAGGGTGGTTGCGTCCATCCCGGGACCGATCCTGGCCTTGAGCGGCCCTACGATCGCGTTGCGCTCTTTACAGATAGCCGACCATTCCTCGTTTCTCGCGCTCGCCATGGCTTTCCACACATCGCCCAGCCCCATTGATTGGGGCCAATCCAGCGGAGGCTTGTTCTGTTCGTCCATTCGATCCCCTCTCCCGTTGTCGCAGCTACCCCGCAGGGCAGGCTCTCCATTTGCCATTCCGAGCAATTCCAGCCCAGCGCCCGCCAATCGCCCGATCAGTTCACGAGGCGAAACATCCGTTCGCCCCGTGCCTGACAATCGCAGATCGGCAAGTCGCCGGAAAGCGCATCTACTAGAACTCGTGTCCCCTGCCGCATTTGTGAGGCCGCGCGAGATCGTCTAAAACACACTGGCTGCCGCAGTACTCGGATTGGCCCGGAGACGTTTCGTAGTGCATATGCGTGGCTTCGCATCGAGGTAGATCAGCGCGAATCTCAGGCGCGTTCTCCAATGTGGCCACCCCGGTTTCGGAACGCTTCTGGGTCGACTGTTCCGTTGGGATACCTACACAATCAGCTACTGGCATGGAGCTCTCCTTCACTACAGTGTTTTCGAAAACCTCCAGGCCGAATTCGTAGCCGGAGGCTGGACTTCTCAGCTCGCCAGAGCTTCTATTCTGGCTTCTGAGCTACGATTAACAATTATACACGAAATCTGAAATCGTCGATTCGGCGGCGCGGTGCAAGTCCCGCACAGGATGCGTAGAGGACCGCTTGCGAGAGACCGGGGCCACACCGAGCCTGTCGGCCGCTCGACGCGGGACGCTCCGCGTGCGCGCAAACGGAAGCTAGAATACCACCCCGTGCGCGTAGTAGCGAACGCCATCCGGCCACGCGCGGGGATGGGCCTCGAAGCCGACTTTGGCGGAGGTGCGGACGTAATTCTTCTGCCCCGCCTGGATAATGGAAGGCCCATTCTCATCCAGCAACCTCTGCGGTCTCACGGCGGGGCGTACGATGGCGACGTGGCCGGGCGTGTGGGGATCGGGGCTCTCGTAAACGATCACCACGAGGTTCCCCTCATTGGCGAGGGTCTGAGCCTGCTGCGGGCCGCCGACGGCGCGCCAACCCGCCTGGCGGCCTGGCTGGGTATGGAACCACTCGGCCTGAGCGTTGGCTAACAGGATCTGCCCATGGTCGGGCGGCCGCAGCATGTAGATTCCCAGTTTCTTTGCAACGGCAGCGGCAAACGCACTGCAGTGGCTCGATCTCCCAGGACCGGCGTAGTCATCTCCCTTGTCCGGCTGGCCGGTTTCCCAGTTGACGTGTCGATGGGCCAGCCAGAGCGACTCGACGTCCATCCCATCGAGGACGGCCTCCAGCCGGTGGCCGGCCGTCGAGATGGGACCACAACAGGAAGGCTCAGCCGCCGGTCCTTCCGTCTCTGGCCTCACGGCGAGAGAGACAGCCGCGAGACTCCGGGCGTGCGGCAACCCGGCAAACGTCCCTCCTGCGCCCGCGGCCTCCTCGGGGCCGGTGAGCGCGTGACAGGCGATGGCAGTTGAAATGAGCGCGATGACGGCGAGAACGGTTTTCGCGCGGAAGTCCGGTTTCATGCGCCGTAGGGTAGCACACGCCCGAGCCCAGCCATCCAGCCCGCGGCACAATGCGCGCCGCTTAATTGCCTGAAGACCGAGAGTTCCGGGTACACGGCCGCGCACAATCCGGACCGGTGCGGCACATCGATCCAATTCCCGCGGATGCTCGGGTTCCCGCGCACCTGGTGCGGGCCGGCGACACGGGTGCGCCGTGTCAGGCTGGCAGGGGCTTACGCTTACTGAAACACGACTCGCCGGGCTCCGCGCCGCCTAATACTCCACCCCCACCAGGAACAGCCCCCGCGCCGCGGCCGTAGGGCCGGCCTTCCCCGTGACGCCGGGAGCGAGCAGCGTCCGCACGCCCTCCGCGTCCAGGTTTCCCTTCCCCACCTCGAGCAGCGTGCCCACCATGTTCCGCACCATGTGCTTCAGAAACCCGCTGCCGCGCACCCGGTAGGTCAGCCGCTCGCCCGCCGCCTCCGCCTGGGAGCAAAAGACGGTGCGCACCTTCGATCCGCCCTCCTCGTCGCGAGCGTCCGAGGCCGCGAAGGCCGAAAAGTCGTGCTCGCCGGCGAAAACCTCCGCCGCCTCCGCCACTCGCCCCACCTCGAGCGGGTAGGGATGGTGCAACACATAGCGCCGCTCGAAGGGCGAGCAGACCTCGCCGCGCCAGATGCGGTACTCGTACGTCTTCGCGCGGGCGCAGAAGCGCGGATGAAAATCCGGCGCCACTTCCTCGGCATTGAGGACGCGCACGGAGAATGGCAGAAGCCGGTTCATCGCCCGCTTCAGGTTCCCAGGCGGGATCGGATTCCCGATCAAAAAGGCCGCCACCTGCGCTGAGGCGTGAACTCCGGCATCGGTCCGCCCGGAGCCTTCCACCCGTACGAACCCGCCCTCGATCTGGGCGACCACCGCCTCCAGGGTCCCTTGCACGGTAGGCAGTTCGGGCTGCACCTGCCAGCCGTGGAAATCCGTGCCGTCGTAGGCCAGCGCGATCCTGATCCGCCGCATTAGGGAGCAGTGGGCCGCGAGCCGGGCTTGGTCAGGGGGATGCCCTCCTGGCACAGGGGGCAGTTCTCGGCGGTGTAGGTGACCACGTTGAGGTTGGCCAGCGAGACGCGCGGGGCGGAGACATCGGCCTGGCCGCCGCTGCGGTCGATGATCGAGCCCGCCGCCAGCACGTTGGCGCCGGCCGCCCGCAGCACCTCGACCACGTCGCGCGTGCTGCCGCCCGTGGTCACCACGTCCTCAATCACCACGGCCGGCTCGCCCGCATCCACCTTGAAGCCACGGCGGAGGACCATCTTTCCGGTGGCCGGGTCCCGTTCGGTGAAGATGTGCCGGGCGCCCAGCGCGCGGGCCACCTCGTGGCCGATGATCAATCCGCCCAGCGCGGGCGAAGCCACCAGCTTGACCTCGCCTATGCCCAGCGCGCGCAAGGCCGCGGCCAGGTCCGCACCCAGTTCCTGGGCGTGGTCGGGATGCTGCAGGACGATCGCGCACTGGAGGTACTCGTGGCTGTGCAGGCCGCTGGTAAGCCGGAAGTGCCCGCGCAAGTACGCGCCCGTCTCTTGGAAAAGGTTGAAGACCGGATCGGATTTCAGGTTCACAACGCCTACTATAAGGCTTCGCGCCCCGCGCCGCTACTGGGGCCGTGGGACAGGCCTCCGGCCTGTCGGCGGCACGGGCAGGCCAGTGGGTGTGCCTGCGCGGACAGGCCGGAGGCCCGTCCCACGGCGGCGGACCCGGCAGCGCTCAACCGGAGTAGCGCGCTACCATTGGAGATTCTGGGAACAGACGGCGCTCAAATGCCGTATTCATCATTTCGAGGGTCTATCGACGATGGTACGCTTACAATCCGGAATTGCGGTTCTATGCGTTTTTCTGATGCTCGTGCCGCTGGCGGAAGCACAGCAGATTCAATGGGTTCAGAACCCGGCGGGCGGCAGCTTCTCCAGCCTCACCCGGCCCTTTGAGCCGAAGGATGTTCTGCCGGCGGATCTCGCCAACTCAGATCGGCTGGAATCGCTGCTCCGGGCCGGCAATATCTACCTCTCGCTCCAGGACGCCATCGCGCTAGCGCTCGAGAACAACCTGGACATCCAGATCCAGCGCTACGGCCTGCCCCAGGCCCAGGCCAACCTGCTGCGCGCCCAGGCCGGCGGCCTGCTGCGCGGCATGCCCACCTCCGTCCAGACTGCCACCACCGCGGCGCTATCCCAAGTCACGGGCGGAGGCTCCTTCGGCACCGCCGGGAGCAGCGGCGGCACATCCAGCGCCAGCGCGGGCGGCACCATCATCACCGCCACCGGAACCACGATTCCCAACCTCGATCCCTCGGTCTACCTGGTGGGTTATTGGGCGCACAGCTCGACGCCGCAGTCCAACGCCTTCACCACCGGCACTTCGGACCTGATCTACCGCAACGAAGTGTATGCCTCCGGGTACCAACAGGGCTTCCTGACGGGCACCAACGTCCAGCTCAACTGGAGCGAGAGCACCACCAAGGCCAACGCCACGACCCTCGACTTCAACCCTTCCACCACCGGCAGCCTCAACCTGCAAGTCACCCAGTCTCTGTTGCAGGGCTTCGGGCTGGCGGTGAACAACCGCAACATCCGGATCGCCAAGAACAACCTGCGCGTAAACGACCTGCTCTTCAAGCAGCAGGTGATCACAACCGTATCGCAGGTCGTCCAAGCCTACTGGGACCTGGTCAGCTTCAACGAGAACGTCAAGGTGAAGCAGCAGGCCCTGAGCCTCTCCCAGAAACTCTACGAAGACAACAAGAAGCAGGTCGAGATCGGTACGCTGGCGCCCATCGAGATCGTACGCGCCGAGGCCGAGGTAGCCTCGGGCGAGCAGAACCTGGTCAACGCGCAGACCCAGGTGCTCCAGGAAGAGACGGCGCTCAAGAATGCTCTCAGCCGGACCGGCGTGATGAGCCCATCGGTGGCCGAGGCGCACATCATCCCGACCGACAACATCACCGTGCCGGACAACGAAGCTGTCGTCCCCGTCCAGGACCTGGTGGCCAAGGCTCTCGCCAACCGCCCCGAGGTGCCGCAGTCCAGCATCAACATCGAGAACACCAAGATCGGCCTTAAGGGCGACCGAAGCCAGTTGCTGCCGGCCTTGAACCTGATCGGCAACCTGACCAACAACGGGCTGGCCGGACAGGTGAATCCGCTGAATCCGGCCTACGGGCCCAACTGCCAATCGCATGGCATTTGCGAAACCCCGACCGCGTATTTTCTGGGAGGCACGGGCAACGTCCTCCGGCAGTTGTTCGCGCGCAATTTCCCCAGCTATTCGCTTCAGGCGCAGCTCAGCATCCCCCTCCGCAATCGCTCCGCCCAGGCCGACTACATTCTGGATTCTCTGTCGCTCAGAACGCAGGAGCTCCAGCACCAGCGCCTGGTCAACAGCATCGGCGTGGACGTGCGAAACGCGCTGATCGCGGTGCAACAGGCCGGCGCCGCCTACCGCGCTGCGGTCAAAGCGCGTGTCCTCCAGGAGCAGACGCTGGATGCCGAGACGAAGAAGTACGCCCTGGGGGCCTCGACCATCTTCCTGGTCATCCAATCCCAGCGCGACCTGGCCCAGGCGCGGTTCAACGAGGTCTCCGCCGTCAGCGCTTACGCCAAGGCGAGGGTGCAGCTCGATAGCTCCGTCGGCACGGTGCTCGATACCTACAACGTGGCCATCTCCGACGCCGTCAAAGGCCGGGTGTCCCACCCGCCCAGCGCCCTGCCCGCCCCGGGGAAGTAGAGGGCGCGACGGCCCAAGCCGGCGACCTCCGTCTGAACGAAGCCGGCAGCCCCCGGTGGTGATCGCCCGGTTTGTTTCGCCGGGCTGTCGGCCGGGCTGTCGGCCGGGCCAATAGGAGCCGCATCCCCCCGCGTCCCCACCCGATCCTAAGGATGTATAATCGGTGACGGCCTGCAGAGCAAAACAGACAGCGGCCTCGGGGCCGTGGCGCCAGTTCAGCTCGGGCCGGAGCACACAGAATGCGCAGACTCACTTACTATTTACTCGCCGGACTCGTCGTCGCCGGGCTCGCCGGCGCCGCGGCGGCAGCGGAGAAGAAGGAATTCACCAACTGGCCAGCGGGTACGTCGCCCGAGGAAATCGGCAAGAAGATCGTTCAGAACATGCT
>Ga0182021_10007373_pt1 | contig 13030 bp, 11 predicted proteins | sample 612E3MmetaG_FD_120493 | JGI IMG/M metagenome (GOLD analysis project Ga0182021, IMG submission 120493) | Permafrost microbial communities from Stordalen Mire, Sweden - 612E3M metaG (Illumina Assembly) | ecosystem: Environmental > Terrestrial > Soil > Wetlands > Permafrost | place: Sweden... | reverse complement strand
TAATTTCATCTCCCGTTCCGAAAAAAACTGATCGTCAAAACCCTTAAGGGGAACTATTTTTGCGCGCTCATCGTCGAGATATTGGATAACCCTGATTGTTTCTACTAAATCCTTCGGCATTTCATTCTTATTTTTTTTTATATCAAAATATAACTCCTGTGGTACTGGGCCAAAGTCCCAAGCAAAATAATTCATTCCGGTAACTGATTTTCCTGTTTCCCGAAAATGAATAAAATCCAAAAAAAATAAAAGTTTTAACAGCTTTGTTGTGCCACAATGATTTGTGTTTTTTAAAAAGTATACAATAGCGTTTAATAATTTTTCTCTATGGTGAGAAATTAACATTTGCTTCACTTTAGCTAAAATTTATCTTTAAAGACTAATATAACAAAAGAAAATCCGAATACATCATAATCCAAAACCCAATAAATGCAAATTTAAATTAAAACTAACTAAACAAACAAGTTAAACAAAATCTTTGCCAATTAACTATTGACTTTGTCAGCCGTTTGTCAGTATATTTGGGGATATTGTTTTTAATAGGTTTTTTGATGGGAAACGGGGGTTCAACTCCCCCCGCCTCCACCATTATCTTTTTGTAAAATTGGAAGAACGGGGCAGAGAACCAGTCCCCTTTTATAGTTACGGCAACGGTCTGCTCAGTTTCCTTCTGGCGTTTTACCGTATGGCTCCACGGAAGCAGCGCTTTGCTGAGTTTATTTTCCACCGGTGGAAAGAGTAAAAAAAAGAGAACTTATGGCCACCTCGGATTCGATCAATAAGCAATGGGGTGGCAATACCGTGCACTTGTGTGCTGCCGGAGGCATTAAAAAAGGCTGGCGAATTGCTTCTTAAACTATATATCCCCAAGGGTTATCGCGATGAAAAGTCTATGGTTGAATGAGAGGCGTTTAATAACGGCTTTTTTAGTAGCGCTCCTTTCCCTTATCGGCGGCGGATGCGAACAAAAAATACTGGTGTCTCCTGACCTGCCACCTGAGCAGCGAGCACATATACGAGGTACCTTTGGTGGATCTATTTTCGCGGGCGCCGATATAATTGCCGTTGATGGAGAACCGCTTTCTGCTGCAAACTCAGCGGATATTCTTCCCGGCCCGCACACGGTTAAGGTTCAATATAATCGTCCGGGAGGCGGTTCCGTTGGACCCGTAGAGCTTCAGTTTACGGCTGAGGCTGGACACGAATACGTAGCGAAATGGCATTATTCCTGGTCAAAATCCCTCTATTCCTTTTCGGTCGAGGATGCACAGACCGGTAACGTTGCTGTTAGTGGTGGGGAGACCCCACCCTGATTGTTTGAAGTAATTCATCAGATTTTGACTTTCTGCTTTTTCACTCCCAAAACTGCCTCTTTATCCCTTAAATTAAATTTTTTCAAGGGGGGGGGAATTTTTTTAGTTAGTGCTTGTCACTAGGGTATGCTACGGGAGAGTTTTTTTTGCTTTCTTCCTTGTGATTAAGGTGCTTATGAAAAAAATTTTTAAAAAGGTAAAAGACATAATCCGGGCGTGCCGTAAAAGGCGCACCTGGGATCATGTTATCATTCACCGCCGCAAGCTTACCGAAAATCCCCCTGGTCTTGTCCTTCCTCTCATTTGTGGACACGTCAAAGGAAAATTGAGCTGTCCGCCGGAGTTGACCATACTCCTCGTCCACAATTACGAATCTGAACCGATAATGGAACAAAGCCTCCGTTATGTAGGGATCGAAAATTTTACCGTGGTGAGGCCCCCCATCAACGGCCCCTGGATTCACACGGTTAAAGTTAGCGCTATTTTAAACTACCTTAAAAGTGGTGCCTGCAAAACCGAATATCTTCTTTATTGCGACAGTAACGATGCGGTTCTCAGAGATGACCCGAGGAAGGCAATTCGATGCCTGGAGGAGGAAAACTGCGAGCTCCTGTTCTCAAAAACCAGATCAAAGAGAGTCTATAAGTACCTGTCTCACGCTAAGGCGTGGACTGACCAGGTTGCAAAAGAGTATGGTGCCCCTGGTTGGTATATTAATGCGGGTGTCTATGTGGCTCGGACTTTTTTTTTACGCGAAGTGTTAGAGACAGCGATGGCTTATGTTACGGAAACCGATCTGCCGGGCTCGGAGTACAAACGTTTAAAAGATAACGGAACGGTAGGTGAGCATTTGCCCGAGTTCCCCAAGGGCTGCGGCTGCGACCAAACAATCCTGCGTTACCTTCATCCGCAACTTTATCCCCGAATGAAAATTGATTACCAGGGCCGGCTGGCATTGCGTTAACTGACCGATGCACGCATTTTAAAAAAAGCAGGGAGCGCAATCGCTCGGCCTCCAAAAATCAACCGGTCTCTCTTTTTCTCAAAAACGTAAAAAAAGAACATACCACACAAGGGTCGTGGTCCGATTTTCTTAAAAAGAAAAAGAAAATACATCACAGCTCCCCCCTCCGGTCAGCATCAAAGTTTACCAGAACCTTGCAGTTTTCTTCAAGAAGCTTTCCCGGAGACTTTAAAAGATTGCAAATTCCCTCCGGGCCATTGACGATGAGGGTTACCGCATCATCAATGGATATGCGCCCACTGCGGGACAAACTCAAAATCTTCCCGAACGCGCCCCCCAGATGCCCCCGCGACCCTTTTAAAGAGACCGCATTGGTGATCATGTGGTCTACTGCATCCAGCAACAAAGGTTCACCGCTCCTCCCGAGGAGAGCGACGCGTCCGTTGGCATTTAATCTGCGGAACACCCTGGTGATGTTACCCGTGTTTCCTGATGCCTCCAGCACAACATCAATAGAGGACGGGCCATGGTTAAAGAATTCGTCTATGTCGTAGACCTCATCGCCCCATTTTTCGGCTATCTTTCGCCGGAAGGGAACAGGCTCGACGATGTGCACCCGGAAAGCTCCGAAAACAACCTTGCTCAGCATGGCGGCAAACAAACCAATCGGGCCGGCGCCAAAAATAACAACAACATCCCCGGCTCCCAGATGCGTGTTCTGGCAGGCCACATAAGCGACACCCACCGGCTCCACGCAGGCCGCTGCCCGCAGGCCCTTTTCGCTTTTTGCCATTTCGGTCACGTCGTGGGTAAGCATGGACGGGACGTCAACGATATCCCCGAAGAGGCCATCTTTTTCCAATCCAGCAGAAGCGCATGGCGGCATTGATTAAAGTCTCCTTTCCTGCACTCATTGCAGTAATGGCAGACTATGATCGACTCAAATGTGACGCATGTGCCGGCTTGAACGTGATGGACTTGGGAGCCGACCTCAAGGACTTTGCCGATTCCCTCGTGGCCAATGACCCGGCCTGCGGCGGGAATGTGAGCCGGAGCAGAACACCGGATATAGCCCGTATCCGGATTCGTGGTCACGAGATGCACGTCCGTACCGCACACGCCCGCGTAAATCATTTTTACCCGGACTTCGTCCGGACGGAGTGCCGGCAACTTTCGGTTCTCCACCGATATCCGGGGGTTTTTGTATCTTTGGTGAGGCCCCGGATTGGCAATGCCCTTTAGGGGGTCACTATCGGCTTGAACAACCACCACCCTGGATTCCATAGCGCATTCACTCCCTACTTAAAAAATTGCACCTTTCGCCACCGAGCTCTCCCCTTCTCGCTCCCGTCAGGTTGCGGGGAAGCTTGCTTTTTAAACGTGACCATCCGGGGATTTTTTGTATTCCGGCTTTTTTTCTTCGCACGTATTTCCCTTGCGCCTTATAACCGCTTGTTCTCATTTAGCCGTTAGTTAAAGTCTGAACTGAAGGAGCGTTTGAGGTGTTGGCAAAAGTTGCATCGAGTCTACCAAAGTCAATCCAGCAGCCCCGGCCATCGTCTCATATTCAGCACAGGTATAGGCATCTCCCATCGGAGTTATTGCTAACATTAAAAAAGCGAAGGCAGCCTGCTCCGGTGGCGATACACGATCCGGGTTCGGCATAATATCAATCACGCACACAGCACCATCGATAGAGAGAGATTTTTTTGCCTTGGTCAGCATGCGAACACATCCAGCGTGATCAAAATGATGCAGTATGTTTGGCAGCAAGACCAGATCATAGTTATCGCCCCAATCAACCTCGAAAGCATTACCGCTCGTTGTTTTATATCGATCAGCCAATCCTGCCAAATCAGCATTTCTTTTTGCAACTTCCAAAACATTGGCCCAGTCAATTGCCGTCACTGAAGCATCGCTTATGACCTTCGCAACCTCTATGCCAAAGAGCCCATGCCCTGACCCTATATCCAGCACTTCGCGCGGATGCATCGATCTGCTTGCAATGTATGCCGCGGTTCGTTTGGCTGTTACCGAAACGAAAGGAACCATTGCCTGCGCGAACCTCACCCAGACGGGGTTGTCCGGTGAAATACTCGTCAATCCAGAAGACCCCCCCGTTATCACATAAGATGGCGGGTCATTCATTATCATTGAGACTATCTCGGGCGCGACGAGAAAGTCAATTATATCGGCCAGGCAATGGGGCGATGCCCGATCAAGGAACCTTTTTGCATCCATTGAAAGGTTATAGAGATTTGTGTTTTTTTCCAACAGGCCAATGACGCAAAGGAAGTCACAAAGTATGCGCACCCCGCGCGACGAAGCACCGGTAACATCTGAGATTTGTTCAGCACTTAAGCGGCGGTTGCCAATAGTGGTGAAAATATCCAATTTAATCGCAGCAGTCAAGGCCGCGGTCTTGTGGTATGACAGACTGATATCGTACACGGGATTGTTTGATATTTTATTCATATAGGTCAGCGGTTGATAAATTCCCGTACTTTATCGACGAGATACTGTGAATAACTTTCGTTCAAGGAGGTGTGATTCCCACGGCAGATGTTAATATAAACAGTGTCCTTGGTAATCCGCCGCCACGCATACCCGCTAAATCGCTGTGAAATATATAACACGGGCACATTCAGCGAAAGGGGTCTATAGTCAAGGAAGGCATTAAAGAAGTGCCGCTTTATATCTTTGTGTTCTTTCCATTCAGGGCTGAACTTTTGAAGGTGGCGAAGATTGCCAACCAAGTGCTTCAATTTTTTTTTCGGTGATCGCTTCTGAGCCCCTTTCTTCTGAAAGAAAAACAGGGGGCGATGCCAGAAATCTTTAGTCCCGCGATCCATGGCCGCCAGCTTTTTCCCGATCCAGAGCAAGGGCTTGCGTCGCGTGTTTTTTTGAACACCCATGAGACGCATGACGAGGTCTGCGGCTGTAAAAATGAACTGCGCGGACTTCCTGACTGACATTATTAACGGGTCTACCATCACCACAGCTTTTACTTCTTTGCCCATGGCAACAAGAAGCCTTGCCGCTTCAAACCCCACCAGGGCTCCGTTGCAATGCCCAAGCAGAACATAGGGGCCATCGGGCTGCTTTTCGAGAATTTTCTCCAATTTTTTTTTCGCCATGTCTTCTATCGAGTCGGGCAACTTCCCTTCGTGAGGTAAGGGGGGGGGGATCGCATTGATACGGTAACCAGTGCCGAGCATTTTGGAGAAAGTTTTAACGCCAACCCCTCCGTGAGTGTAGTCGCCATGGAAAAGATGAATTATTTTCCCCTGTTCAGAACCCACAAGGACGGATCCTTGAGGTTGAACTTTATCCGTTGCTATAACTCTCTTCAACAACTGCCGCACCGTACCCGTTTCGAATATTATTGACGAGGGAAGTGTTTTTCCTATCAGCTGCTCGACCTCAAGCAACATTTTTATTGCGAGCAACGAATCACCCCCCCGCTCAAAAAAGTCGTCGTCAATGGTCAACTTATCGTCCTTGAGCGCATCTCGCCACATTCCAAGAAGTTGCCTTTCCAAGGCACCATCGCTCACCTTCATTTGTTCTTTACCGCTCATGAATAAAACTCCCTGAGTTTTTTGCGCAGTGCCTTCCCCCCCAGTCCTTTTGGAATACTTTCCCTAATATGGACTCGTCGGGGCACTTTGTTCCATGAAACTTGTGCGCTCATAAATCGACGAAATTCGTCAGCCGCCACAGTTGCCCCCGGGCGCAGCACCACCGCCGCTCCAACATCCTCGCCGAGACGCGGGTGTGGCACGGCAAAGGCCACAGCCTCCAAGACATCCGGATGGCTTAACAGGACAGCTTCAATCTCGAATGGTGAAATCTTTTCACCGCCGCGGTTGATGATCTCCTTGATTCTGCCGTGAATCGTTAAAAAGCCTTCTTCGTCAAAACTGCCAATGTCTCCTGTCCGAAACCAGCCCCGCGAGAAAGCCGCCTGATTCAGCTCCGGGCCGTTGAGATAGCCTGTCATTACATTTTGACCACGAACCCAAATTTCGCCTTTTTCGCCTTGCGGTACATTTTTCCCATCGCGCCCGACTACGATCACGGTTTCCGGTGGCGGCATCCCGACGGTGCCTGATTTATATGGTCCTGGGGGAGGCACGTTAGCTGAAATCTGACTGGTCTCTGTCATACCATACTCAGCAAGAATAGGAATCCCTAACCCGAGCTGCAAACTTGATCGTATACTTTCCGGCAGTTGGGCTCCACCGGCAATAGCCATTCGAAGGTGATGCTTCAGAGCTGATGAGGGTGAGCCTAACTGTTCAGAAATTGCCCGATGCATTGTTGGCGATGCCGAAAACCATGTTGGGTTTAGCTCCCCAAACCATTCTGTTAAATTCACCTCGGTCAGACTCGCGGGAAACGCCACGCTTCCGCCCGAAAGAAGCGGCGCCAGGATTGTGAATGTCAGGCCATGGCTGAAATAGGGTGGCGCAATGCTCAGGCACCGGTCGTTTTTATCGAGGTTAAACCACATCCGGGCGCGCTTTGCCGAGGCCAGCAAACCGGAGTGAAGGCAGGGGACTAATTTTGGCTCTGCCGTAGTTCCGGAGGTTTGAAAAATGACCGCCACACCATTCGCGGTAGCATCATCACGCTGATTTTTAGTTGAAACCTTCGGGGCAGACAGGGAAAATGCCAGTTCGCCCTTACTCTGCGGTATAAGCTCGATTAGGGCAAGCCCCTGCCTTTCAGCGACAGCTCTGGCTGCGGTATTTTCACCGGCAAGCACACAGACCGCGTCCACGTCGAGGAGCTTGAGCCGCGTTTCAATTTCTGCCGCCGCCAGATTCTGGTCTAAAGGGACGGCCGCGGCGGAACACGCAACCGCTACGATTGCCAGTGCGGCCGGCGCGGCATCCTTCACGGCAATCGCAACCCGGGCCGATTTTCTCAAACCCGCTTGGCTCAGCGTACCGGCAACGTGGTCGATCTGCCAAACCAGCTGAGAATATGAGAGGGGGTTGTGTTTTGAAGAGACGATCGCAACCGCCGCCGGATCGGTAAGAGCAGAGTGCTTGATTACTTCTTCAAGCCTGTGGTTTTGAGCTGGGCAATTCATAAAAAATTTTCACCTTATATCATCCAATGATTTCAGGGCGTAAATCGCTTCGAACCTGATACGCAGAAACGCCGTAGCGCTCAGGTGATGGTCAGGAACAGGTGCCCCTGATCATCGCACCTCGTATTTTTCAAAGGAGAAAATTGGAACTGGCGAAGAGTTGATCGGCTCTTCACCAGCACCTAAAACCGAAAGGACGTTGTCCCCTGTTAACAGTTCTGGTTGACCCTTTTAATCGGAATTAACAGATTTATTGTTTCTTTGATGAGCGGATCCCCAAAATAAAATCAGACCCATCACCTTTACACGGGGGAATCCGGCCTTCTTTTATAGGCACTTAATTCTTTAGCCCGTTTCCTCGCCATCCTTCAAAACAATAATCGTGTATTTTAGATTAATATCCTCTTTTTTGTTAAATGTTACCGGAAAAAAAGTCAACCAGTATTTATCATTTTTTTTTTAACCAGTCCAGCCAATAAAAAAAACCCGCATTTCTGCAAGGTTTCGAAAATGAGATAAAAAGGGGAGATTTAAATATTATTCTATTAATTAATTTGGGCACTCCGGGGTTAAAATATAGCCTGCTTGGGAAGCCTCACGTAACGGCTCCGGTTGCTCCCCGATCGGTCATAAGAAGTGAAACGATACCAAAATCAATCAATATTCCAAGAAGTGCAGTTTTATCAAATCCTTATAAAGCACTGAGCTCCTTGCTTGAAGTAATTTGCCAAACCGACCCTGCGGGAGAAAGCCGGGTGGCGGCCAAGATCAGAACCCTATCACCAAAAAGAAGAAGCTTGCGATGAGGGGGGGGTAAATGAGGGAATCATGATTTTAAAATCCCGACAATTCTTTCCGCGGCCCGGCCATCGCCAAACGGGCTCTGGACGCTCGCCATGCGCTGGTAATGCTCGCTATTTTTAAGGAGCCTCTCGGTTTCCTCCACAATCCGCTCGCGCCCGGTTCCCACCAGCCGCGCGGTGCCCGCTTCGATTGCCTCCGGCCTTTCGGTCGTGTTCCGCATCACCAGCACCGGCTTTCCCAGGACCGGGGCCTCTTCCTGGATCCCTCCGGAATCAGTGAGAATGAGGTAGGCGCGGTTCATCAGGTGCGAAAAGATCTCATACCGGAGCGGCTCGAGAAGATGGATGCGGGGGTGCCCCGTGAGGATTTGCCCCACCGGTTCGCGCACATTGGGGTTCGGGTGAACCGGGTAGAGGACCCGGACATCAGGATTTCTTTCCGCGATATCTCTGAGGGCGCGGCAAAGGGAAATAAAGGGTTCACCGAAATTTTCCCGGCGGTGGGCAGTCACCAGTATTATCCGCTTTTCGTCGAGAGAAAACCCCAGGTCGAGCGTGACCGGGGATTTGATCGTCCAGAGGAGCGCGTCAACCACGGTATTGCCGGTGATATAAATGTTTCCCTGCGGCACCTGCTCAGCCACCAACGCCTCAGCCGCCCGTTTGGTGGGGGCAAAATGAAGGGTGGCCAGCACCCCGGCAACCCTCCGGTTTATTTCTTCAGGAAAAGGATTGTACCGGTCGTTGGTTCGCAGCCCGGCCTCCACATGCCCCACCGGGATTTTTTTATAGAAAGACGCCAGCGCGGCCACCATGACCGTGGTCGTATCCCCCTGAACCAGCACCACATCAGGAGCTACTTTCCCCAGAACCTCATGGATGCCGCTCAAAGCCCGGCTGGCAAACTGAGCGAGCTGCTGGTTTTCTTCCATGAGATCAAGGTCAAAATCGGGCGTTATCCCAAACCAGGCAAGAACCTGGTCGAGGAGCTTGCGGTGCTGGGCGGTGACGCACACCGTGCTCTGAAAGCTTTCAGGATATTTTTTAAGCTCCAAAATGACGGGCGCAAGCTTGATCGCTTCCGGCCGGGTGCCGATGATGGTTAAGATTTTGCGCATAGGTTGCCGTTGCCGGTTGTGAGTGTTAGTTGATCGGGATAGCGTTAGTGTTGGTTGAGAGTTTTTTACCAAGCCCGTGCACTGTTTTCAAACCCCTAATACCACCAGCCAACATCTGGTTTAATGTATCCCCCATGCTCCCAGATTGATTTCGATTGCCTCGCCCGTGGAAAGCGATTCCTCGATGGCAAAGGTGGCAAGGGTGGTGGCAACAAGTGATTTAAAATCGATCGGCGAAGGCTCGTTGAGGGAAAGGGCGGCGATGGTGCTTTGGAGTTCTTCCCGATGGCCGCGGTCAACCCTCAGTGCCCGGTGAACGGTTTTCTTGCCCCCGGAAACAAACCGGATCGTTCTAAAATTCTCGATCACGCAGACCGAGCCGCCGGCAAAGACTTCGACTTCTTCCCGCGGGAAGGATTTGTCTCCGCTGGAGGCGTAGGTAATGCTGGCGACCGCCCCGTTGCTCATTTTCACGGAGACGGCGAGATTATCCCGCAGGCTCTGCGGAGATTCAGTAGCCGAAGCAAAGACCCGCTGGGGCAACCCGCCGGTTATCGCCTGGGCCAGGTCGACAAAATGACAGACCTCCCCGATAATTCTCCCCCCGCCTTCATCCCGCTGATGCACCCACGACTCGGGCGGGATAAATCCCGCGTTACACCGGATTTGCACCACGCTCGAGGCTCGGCTGAGTCCCAAAAAATTGGTGCACTGCCTGGTCGCCGGAGCAAACCGGCGGTTAAACCCAACCATGAGAAACGATGCGCTGAAACTGGTGTAAACGGCGATAATGTCAGTGAGCTGTTCTTTGGTGAGGCAGAGCGGTTTTTCCACGAACACCGCTTTCCTGGCCTTGAGGGCTTCGCAGATCAGGCGCGCGTGGCTGTCATGGCGGGTGAGAATAAAAACAAGTTTCACGTTGGGGTTAGCCAGCACCGTGTTATAGTCAGTGGTGGCATAATCAAAGTTATACTTTTTCGCAATGTGTTGGCCGCTTAACCCGGTGGCGGTGGCAACGCCGTTATATTCAACCCCTTTTATCTTTTTCAGTTCCGGCAAAACCGTTCCCCGGGCAAACAACCCCGCGCCGATGAGGCCAATGCCGATAGGAACACTATCAGAGGCAGGGTTAGCAACGGCGTCAGTGGTAGTTGTTAGGTCTTTGTTTTTAGAAAAACGATGTTTTTGAGAAGCTAACCATTTTTTAACTCTAACGCCAGCACTTTTAATAATGTTTTTTCCAACACGGGTACTTTTACTATCACTCCCCCGCGCCATCAATTTCTGTGTCTGGACTTCAGCATTGGGATCGTAGTGCAAAACCACCCCCACCGCGTCAGCGTCACTGCCAAGGATCATCTGATAGGCTTCGAGCGCTTTTTCAAACGGGAACCGGTGCGTGGTGACCGCATCGAGCCTGACTGACCCGAGGGAAACCATGTTCAAAAATTCCTCCATGTTCCGCTGGGCAGTCCAGCGGGCATAGGCGAGGGGATACTTGAGCCCTCTTTCCTCATAGTCCGGGTCGTACATCCCCGGCCCCCACGCGCGTGACACGGCAAACGCAAGCTCTTTTTTGTAAAAGAGTTCGCGGGGGATGTGTAAGCGCACCTGCCCGCCGGCAACAATTTTTCCCCGTTCCCGGCACATGCTGGCTGCCTGGATTAAGGGCTCGTCACTGTCAACCGAGGCAAAAATGATGACCGCGTCAAGTCCTTCAAAATTAGAAAACTCCTGGGCAAAAGCGATGGGATCAGCACTGCCGATCAGGCCGACCGCCTCCGCCCCGTTTCGGTAGGCCCGGTCGCACCGCTCCGGCACCACATCAACCCCGAACACATGGCATCCGGCAACGCGGAGGATCTGGACGGCCAGCTGGCCAAGAAGGCCAAGCCCGATAACGCCGACCCGGCAGCCCAGGTCAACTTTTGCCAGCCTCACCGCCTCGAGAGCGATGCCGCCGAGCGCGACATACGAGGCATCTTCAAAGGAGACATTATCCGGTATTTTGACACAGAGGTTGGGTACGACAACATTGTATTCCGCGTGGGAGGCGTACCCGCTGCCGCCGCAGGCAACGCGGTCGCCCAGGGAAAAGCCGCTTTCGCTGATATCGGTTCCGCTGTTTGCCACGATTCCGGCGCAGGAATACCCGAGCGGCACCGGCGTGTCGAGCCGGGTCTGGGACTGTTGCCAGGCTTCCATCAGGCCCTCGGCCTTGATTTTGTCAATGACCTGCCTGACCCAGTCCGGCCGGGCGAGCGCTTTTCCGAGAAGGCTTTTTTGGGCCACTTCGATCATGGCTTTTTCCGTGCCCACGGAAACGAGCGAAGCCACGGTTTTTACCAAAAGTCCCTTGATTGAGGTCATCATCGGGACTTCGAGCATTTCCAACTCGCCGCTTTTATAATTTTGCGCCAGAATTTTCATAGGACGTCATTAAGACAACAGTTAATAAAGTGTTGACAGTTGTTGAGGAGTGTTGATCGAAGGACTTTTGACATGCTTGAAAATTAGCATGTTACATGGTTATTTGCAAGCAAAAGATAACGCATATTTTACCTTTATCTCCTGCCCCATGCCAAAAAGGGAAAGATTTGATCTTCCCCTGCTTTGCGCTATGCGGCAGATATCGTGAATCGTAAAGAGCAAATAACCGTAAGGCTTTAAATGAACGCCTTAAAATAATCGATGGTCATTTTCAGGCCGTTTCCCATTTGCACGCTTGGTTCCCAGTTGAGTGCTTTCCGTGCCAGGGTGATGTCGGGTTGTCTCTGCCTGGGATCATCGGAGGGTAATTCCTTGAAGATGATCTTCGATTTTGAGTTAGTCATTTCAATAATTTTCTCGGCGAGAAGAAGGATGGAGAATTCTATCGGGTTGCCGAGATTGACCGGACCGGTGAAATCATCCGGGCTTTGCATGAGATTGACAAGGCCGTCTATCATATCATCAACATAGCAAAAGCTTCTGGTCTGGCTCCCATCCCCATAGACGGTAATATCCTCCCCTTTTATTGCCTGCACGATAAAGTTGCTCACCACCCGGCCATCATCCGGGAGCATGCGGGGGCCATAGGTATTAAAGATGCGGGCAACTTTTATCTTCAGGTTATGCTGGCGGTGATAGTCAAAGAAAAGGGTTTCCGCGCATCGCTTCGATTCATCGTAACAGGACCGCAATCCGATACAATTGGTATTGCCCCAGTAAGTTTCGGGCTGGGGATGAATGGTGGGGTCGCCATAGACTTCCGAGGTTGAGGCCTGGAGGATTTTGACCTTTAAGCGCTTGGCGAGCCCGAGCATATTGATCGCGCCATGGACTGAGGTCTTGGTTGTCTGCACCGGGTCGAACTGGTAATGGATCGGGGAAGCCGGGCAGGCAAGGTTATAGATTTCATCCACCTCGACATACAGGGGAAAGGTAATGTCGTGCCGTGAAATTTCAAAAAGGGGATTGGGTACCAGGTGGGCGACATTCGCTCTCCGGCCGGTAAAGAAGTTATCAACGCAGAGGACCTCGTGCTTTTCCCGTAAAAGAGCTTCGCACAAATGGGAGCCGAGAAAGCCGGCCCCGCCGGTGACCAAAATTCGTTTGCTCATAATTTACCTCCGTGAAGAGTGAACCGTAAACCGTAAACCAGTCTTATCTTCATAGCCCTGATTCAGCGCCACGAAGGGGTGACTTTAAAGCTCGGCTGCTCACCACATCAATGATGGTGAGTTCCGGCG
>Ga0182021_10007372_pt1 | contig 13031 bp, 4 predicted proteins | sample 612E3MmetaG_FD_120493 | JGI IMG/M metagenome (GOLD analysis project Ga0182021, IMG submission 120493) | Permafrost microbial communities from Stordalen Mire, Sweden - 612E3M metaG (Illumina Assembly) | ecosystem: Environmental > Terrestrial > Soil > Wetlands > Permafrost | place: Sweden... | reverse complement strand
GACGCTGATTGATAAAAGCGGACCAAAATAGCCCGATGATTTTGTCATTAGGTTAGTTTCAAAATCAAGGCTTATATTATCCGACATAACCAGTTTTATGAAGACATCCAGTAAACAGGCAAGGCTGTCGGACTCATTTTGTTTGAATGAAACATTCACAGACTTGAAAACACCAAGATTATTCAACCGGTTAAGCGTACTCTGATATGCGTTATAAGAGTAGTTATCTCCTTTCCGGAAAAATACTGAATTAAGAAGTACTTCATCTTTCAGAATATTCCCGGATGATATTATAGCTATCCCGTTGTACCAGGCCGTATCGGCTTTAGAGATGGCAGTATCAGACCCCTGGGAATTATTTATTATTATTTTATTTATTTTATAAACCGAAAGAATTGATTGGGGAAGCTTCTTTTTTTTGCCGATCAAGAGGTTCAGCTTACCTGCATCATTAAGTGTATCTGCTTGTAATACAATAAATTCAGGCAAAAAATAAAAATAACCTCGATTCTGAATTCTCCTTGAGAGAGTATCCCTCGAAGTCTTCAGCACGGCCAGATTAAACTTGTCTCCGGATTTAATCTGATGGCTGAAGCTGTTCTTGCTTAATAGTGTGTCTAATGGATCTGCAATTGTATCATATTCGATCTTATTGTAATGAAATGGCGGAGCCAGGTCAACAAAATATGAGACACGTGCCTTGCGGCGATTGTTTTTATTTGTATCTATATGCGACCATGCCTTTGTATGAAAGTATCCAAGATCGAACAATTCGTTTTCTATCTTCCTGGATCTTAGTTCAGGATTTACATCGTAAATCAAGACAGGGGAGGAGGAAAGTGTTTTATAGACCCAGCTCCAGATTTTTTTTGATTCACTTGCTTTCCAGTAGTTGTGAACCCAGAGCCCTACCGGGGGAAGAACCCGCCTGCCAAAAAGTGCATTGTTGACTTTATGGGATGTGACTGATGAAACCTGATTTTTTACTGAGGAGGTTTTTTTAATCTTTTGGGTATTGATGATCTCGATTTTTGTTCTGCCCGTATACAATACCTGATCATTTGTCAGGAACCGGGTGTTTGAACAGGCTGACAGAATCAGTGTCAGGGTTACCAGGATTACAGATGATTTTGCTCTCATTTTTCCTGGGATTTTAGTTTCTTTTTTTTATCTTCCCTTCGCCATATGTCTCCCAGAGTCTTGTATCTTTTTCTGTAAGTAAGTCCGACACCTGTTTTTATAACTTCTCCCTCAAACACGTCTTCATAGGTATGTTCATTATAGACTTTAAGAAATTTTGTTCCTGCTGAATCCAGACGGTACTCGAATGAAAAATTATTTAGTGATAAGTCGGAAGCTCCCGGTTGTTTGTTAACATCATTAAGACGTCCGGATATTTCGATCTGTGCCCTGTTATTGAAAAGAGCTTTTTTAACATCGTATGAAAGGCTTGTTTTTGTCTCCTGTCCTCCGGCCTGACTGGATTGATAGGAATCAAGTCCGAACGAAATATCAATACCCTTGATTGTCGTTTTAGTTAATTGATTCAGCTGAGTAGCTACCAGCTGGTTGACCTGTTCAGTCATGTAGGCTGATGATGTTGAAATACCGGGAAGGTCTATCTTTGCAAAAAGCAATGTTGTTATGGCCTGGCGCATCTGCTCCTCAGGACTAAGCGTATTTATTATGCTCATCAGGTACTGATCGGGTGTATTGATGGTGAATAACAGATCGAGAGTGGACAGACGGTTTGATAGTTTTAGTGTTACATTAAAATCGACGTCCCTTTGCTTGTTATCAACAGGGTTTGTATATGAGCTTCTTACCTTATTGACAGCTTCAAACTGCAATTCCGGATCTTCAATCTTTCCATCCCATCGAATAAAACCACCCTTCACTATACGAAAGGTCTTATTTGGCCAGCCTGTCATTTTTACGCCGGCTGTTCCATCTCCAATTACATATTTCCCGGCAAGAGTGGTCTGGTTATTTCCCAGCATACTAAAATTTAATTCTCCTCCACCCTGTATCATGATACTGATATTATACAGCTTCTTTGACAGACTGATATTCAGCTTAGTTGCAGGATCAATTTGAACCACGGCTTCGACTGCAGTTTTAGTCAGCAAGTTTGGCTTTCCGGTTTGTACTGATCTTTTCTGTTCTCCGGACGGATTTTTCTTAACAAATGTCACAACTTGTTCACTTTCGGTAAGACTCAGGTTCTCCTGCTGGCTGAAGAAGATCTCTGTTCCTCCGGTAAGGATTATTTTTCCCTTAAGTTCAGGATTTAAAAGCGGGCCTTTGATAAATAAATGAGTATCTGTAAAAATATTTCCGTAAAATGATGAGTTTTCCTTTTCGGTCCTGTTCAATACCTGCAGTTTTGAGGCAGTTATTTCCAGATCAGTTGATACAGATTTGCTATTGCTGAAGTCAAGTGATCCGTTAACGAGCAGTTCATTATTTAGAGAATCCAGTATCCTGAATTTGTCAAACACCATTTTTTCCCCAGTAAATAAAACTCTGTCATCCGGAATTGTGTAATTTGAATTCAGGGTATTTATCCTGACGTTGGCTTTACTGATATTTACTTCACCCTTGAACTCTTCAATTTCGTTTGTAGACATAACATTAACTTTCCCTGAAAGATATCCCTTTAAATCAGATAGAAAATCTTTTACGAATGGTTGAAAAGTCCTGATTGGAAACTTGTTAAACTCGGCATTTATAGTCCGTTTTCCATCCAGAGGTTTTATTGCCCTGAGTGTAATCTTTGATGAATCGATGACGGCTGTTGCATCTAGAAAATACTCTTCAGGATTGCCGGATTTATATTTTCCTGTTAAAGAAATATTGCTGACTCTGAGATCAGACCATTTTATCTCCGTTATTTTAATGTCAGAATTGATTTCCGTGCTTTTCTTTTCGTTCACGGTATAATCTGCTGTACCGGATACAGATACGGCAGGATTGCCTGAAATGATGCCATCAGGCAGGAGCGAGGCCAATGTAATATTGTTCAGGCTGACCTTATAAATATTTATTCCTCCCTCATTGTCTGCATGAATATTGAGAAATGAATTATCTGTGCTGATCTTTATTGAAGAAGAAACAGATTTAGTAATCCTGTTATACGAAAACAGATCAGAAGTATCCAGTTTCCATTTTATCCCATTAAATATCAATTGTTTCGAAGGGACAATTAAAGCGATACTATTGCTGTCAATGAGGGAGCTTAATTCAAATTTGTACAGTAATTTATCGTTTTGGCCTAATGCAGAGAAACTAGTAAACCCTTGTCCTCCGGCAGAGCGGCTGGTCAGAAGCAGTTTTTCTACCGGGAGTGTAAAAAGAGTACAGTTATCTGCTTCGGTATTCAGTTTCATTAGTCCGGCAGAGTCCGATACATTGATATTAAGTACACCGGTATTAATGTATTTATATCTGAAATCTCTCCCCAGGAGTTTGCAATTAAGTTTTCCAGAGGCAGGATTGACGTTTAATTCCATGTTCAGATTTGTGAAATTAATTGTTGTATCCTGAAGAAGAATACGGAATTCGTCATTTGGATTTATTTTTATGGTGGCTTTCATCTCCGGCAGATATGAAACTCTTTTTTCTTCATTGAGATGTTTTGTATTGACGAATGATTCGGCATAGTCTTTATAAGCCGCCAAAATTGTACCAAGATCACTAAGCGGCTTTTCAATCCGAACATTGAAATTAAAAAAATCGGATTGTGCAATCAGGCTCGTACTTATACTGTCAGCATTAAATGAGGCCTTTATCTGGCTAACGGTGGAGCTGTTATGAGATGTTGACAGCTTCAGTCCTGTAATATTTATTTCGGATTTCATATTGCTGCGATGCTTCTGAAAATCCGCATTAATTGTTCCTGCAATGCTGAGAGTATCTTTAACTATATGAAGGTTATGAAGCTGTGAAGAAAAATTACCAGCTGCTCTGACAGAAAGAACTGAATCTGCCGTATTCACCATAGATTTAAGGTTACAGTGCAGATAAGGATCATCGACGACCAGTCCTAAATCATAATTATCATGCTTAAGTTTATATTCAATTCTTGTTTTACTGTAGGTATAATCCTTAAAGCGCAGTGAATCAATTAAAAGAACACCGTCTGCAATAACTGCCTTTTGTTTTATGCCGTTGCCGTTGATTTCCCCGGAACCACAAAATATACCTAACTCCTTATTGTCAAGCAATTTGTTAAGGGCTAAATTGTCAAATAAAGCTTTGGCTGAAAAACTGTCATGCTTTAGATCCAATGCTCCGGCCAGATTTATATCTCCCAGATCGCTTTTAAGTTTAATTTTAAAATGCTGGTAATTAAGTGAATCTGAAAGAGATCCAGTTATCGATAGATTGGTCAGATCAGGAAGTTTCTTTTTATATCCCGATTCTTCAAGTATTCTTTTCAGCCAGACAGTATTAATATCAGGTACTGCAAATTGCATATGCACTGCAGGGTTATCAAACCGGAGAAGGTTAGTGACTTTACCGCTTAAAGTGATACCGAAATTATGATCCTGATTAACCTTAATTTCAGACAGAGTGATGACTGAATCCAACATCCTGACATCACCTTCTATTATAAATGGCTTACCGGAAAGGGATACAACGAAAGGCTTTTCTTTCAGTTCAGGCTTAAAATAAAGAATATCATTGATTGACAGGCTTGTTTTATCTATTGCAGCACCTGCTTTCCTTATTTCAAAAGGTTTTTTTAAAAAATCAAAAATATTTCCGTCTGCGCTTCCTTCAAGATTTAATACACTGTTTCCTGTCTCGGCTGATAATTTAAGCTTAATTTCTCCTGAATGGGAATCAAGCTTTCCTTTTAATTTTTTTAATAAAAACCCGTTTCCCAGGTTGAAGCTTGTCTTGTTTATAATCAAAGCCGCCTCATCTTTGTCTATTTTAAAATCGGACAGACTCATATTCAGATCAGCAATACTGAACCCTGGTGCAACTGAATTAGCAGTGGAATCGGAATAGCTGCCTGTTCTTAAAGATATATTCTCAAATTCAATCCCATTGCCGCTTATTGCCCATGGAAAAGCGCCTGCAATACCTGCCTTCGTTTTATCCGGACTGGGTTGCTGATTATCACTCAGCATTATCAGGCTCGTCTCACCAGCGGAGATTTTATCAAAGTGGATAACTTTATTTTTAAGATCAGAATTATTTATTCTGACAGAAGCTTCACCCAAAATGACATTCATCAGAATTCTATCAGCTTTGTCATTAAAATTCTGGTCTATTTTATTGAGGCTTAATTTGCCAAGACCGAGATTCCACTCGGAGTTGCTGTTGCTGTTGTCATTCTTTTCCTGATGCGGGTCTAATCTGATTTTACCTTTAGCTGCATCAATTTCCAGGGAATTAATAAATATGGCCTTTCCCGGCAGAGACATTTTACTTATTTCAACTTTAATTTCTCCGATTTTCTGATCAATATTTAATCCGGATATCGAATCCTGCATATGAAATTTAATCTCTGACAGATCAGCAGAGCCGATGGATACATCCCATGATTTCTTTTTTTTATCTGCCTCTTTGACCTGAGTTTGCTTAATGCCTGAGAAAGCTTCGGCGATGTTTATTTGCTGGCTTTTAGTATTTCTTACTATGTTTATATTACAGTTTCCAAGATAAATTGAAGACAGGATTATTTTTTTGCTTAATGCTGCTACAGGTATTATTGAAGCCCTTACTTCTTCAGCGTACATTATAGTATCGCCATCGATACCTGTCAGACTGACTCCATGGATCGTCACTGATTTTGGCAGAATTATCTGTACAGAGCTGATATGTACCGGCAGATGGTTATCTATCAGAATTTTGTTTATTTTCCGGGCTATAAGACGGTGTGCTACCGGGAGATTAAGTGAAATTACAAGCAGAAGCACAAATACTATTATCGTGAGAATGATAACGATGAACGTTTTTTTCAATCTGCCGGGTTTCATTAATCAAAGATAGCTGAATGAAGTTAATAAATTAATCCGGAATAAGGACTTTGCTGCTTAAAAAAATCAATAAAAAAGGCTGTCTCGTTATAGAGACAGCCTTTAAAAGTTTTATTTTATTATCTTCTTTTTCCGCCGCCACCAGAACTTCTTGCCGGAGCTGCTGATCGTGAAGGTGCGCTTGAATAACTCCTGGAGTTAGCTGTCCGGGTAGTACCGCGATCTCTGCTCTGACTTGCCCTGTCCAAAGAGCTTCTGTCAAATGAAGACGGTGATACCGTTCCGGTCGATGGTCTGGCTGTACTGCCAGTTGAAGGTTTGTTTGATATTCCGGTTGACGGTTTTGCAGCATTTCCTGTTGAAGGACGTGCTGATGTTCCGGTGGACATTTTATTATCCACTGATTTCCAGTCATTTCCCTGCCTGGTTTGCCAGCCATTGTTTGTTTTCTGGAATACCTGACCGCTTTTGTCGGTAAAAACGTTGTTTTTCCCTCCGGACACTGGCATATTATTTCTGGTCCCTGTATTTCCGGTTGACGGTCTTACATTGCTCGACTTAACACCGTTCCTGTTGTTTGCGTAAATATTATTGTTATGAACATTCACGTTAACATTATTATAATGAACAGGTCTTGCTGCATGTCCATAATACCCGCCTCCATGCGGGGGATAGTGATGATAAGGTGGCCTGTAAGCAGCCGGGCCCCAATAACCGCCATGGTAGCCAAATCCATATCCTACATGAATAAAACCACCATATGAAACGCCTACACTCATGCCCCAGCCTGTATAGGGATTATAATGCATGCTGAATCCGTATGTAACCGGCCTTGGATAATAATAGGCGCCATACCAGGGATGGTAATAAAACCCTGTGCCATAGATGACAGTCGGACCATATACATAGCAGCCATAATAGCCAGGTGTATATCCGGTATAGATTACATCAGGGGTTACATCGTATATATAGACGTACTTGACATTATAGACAGGGCTGCTTGGTTCAATGTTTTCAACATCCTCCGGTCTTTTTTCAGATACTGTCCATGGTCCTTTCGGGTTTGTGGCCTGAAACCATATGCCATTGTCGACACAGAAATATTTGTTTGACATTTTAAGGACAGTCTGAGGTGAATTTACGGCGTAAAGCATTGAAGTTCCCTCAACTTTTTCAAACTTTGGTTCCCCGTCATATTCCACAGTTACAGTTGCTGTTTTCCGGTCAACTTCGGCAGTCTGGGGAATCTGGTTATCAAGTATTGCCTCGTGTGAAGCCTGTGTTCCCGGAACGCTGGAAAGAACATTATCCTTATCAGATCCTTCAGGGATCTTTGCAAAGTCTTCCGGTAGCTTATCCGCATCAACATAAGCCCACGGTCCGTCCATAACTTTTGAAGAGTACCACCTGCCTGATATTAAAATAAAATATGACTGGCTTTTAATGTCCATGAAAATATCATTCTCACTGTTTTTAACATATAACAGATTCGTGCTCTGGATGGGTGCAAATTCCGGTTCTCCGGCTGTGACGATCAATTCGGCAGGAGCGGTTCTTATAAGGACCAAAGGAACAACAGTGGCAGTGGTGGAAGCCTTGGTTTCTGCAGCAGGTTGATCCCCGTTTTGATCCTTCTGTGCTTTTTCAATTTCACCCTGAAGTTTTACCAGGTTTGATGAAGGATTTTTCACCTGAGCCCAGCTGCTCTTTAAATCAGCTGCAGAATACCATATTTTATCTCCATACAAATAATACTGCTTCGCCTTGGGATCATTTATGATAAAGAAAGCTGAATTCTGGACGCGCTTATAATCATAACCTTCAAGATCCTTCATTATAGGATCGCCATCGATCAGAACCAGGATGGTAGGTTTTTTTGCAATAATTATTTCAGGAGGATCATTTTTAAACTGATCTTTTGAAGCATTTTCTGTTGATTCAAGAGTGGCAATAATATCATCGACTGAGACTTCATAATTCCATTTTGGAATCTCCTCTTCAATAAGTTTCCTGAGTTTGTTAACTCCGGCAGAGTCAACATCATCAGAGAATCGTATCGTCGGGACTTTGATATTTGAAAGTGTTGCCATCCGGGTATCACGGTCAATTACAAGAGTAGTTGTGATCCAGACAGCACCAAACACTGGTCTCTTTGAATCCTTAAGCTTAACAGAAACGGCAGCTCTGGCTGAAAGAAATGTACCGTTTATCGATTCAGGCTGTGGTTGATAAATTGTCAGTTCTCCCTTGGGATTCTTAACAATTTTTGGCCAGGTCACATCGTCAGCACCACGGAGAAATGAGGTAACTGAAAATAAAAGAATAATAACCAGGAGAGTCCCCCTGAATTTTATCGTTAACATAATTTTTTTTTTCATGGTTTTTATTTTCTTGTTCAACAAATGGGATCTTACATTAAAAATAATTTTTTATTGCTGTAAGTACACAATTTTCAGAATGATAAAATTTTAGTACTTTAAACAAGTCGGTGACTTACTTATTCTAAGTGTGATACTCAGAGATAAGTTCATCAGTTGCATTACATTTGACATTGTCGTTCAATCAATAAGATCTGATTCCAAAACTAATACACAATATTAGCAGATTTTCCGAAATTTGACAACTATCAGTGCAACCATTCATCAAACTTATTAGTTCTGTATTTAAAGGCAGTTATTTTTGTTGTCTTAAATAAGATTGCTTTTTTCCTATATTTGCATTTCTTACCAGTTATGAACAAAACCTGTTTGCCATGAAAAGACCACTTGTTAAAAGATTATGCACTATTTCAACAACTCTTTTTATTATTTCACAAATATCCTTTTCACAATTTAAGGATGTAGATTTCCTTAGAACAGCTCCGGTCGACGGAGTTAAATACCTTGAGGCATATATAACACCTTGGGCTAATGCCTTTGGAGCTGGTCTGAATGGAGGATGGTACAACACTGCAAAACCACATAAATTTGGTGGATTTGACATTACATTAAATGTCAGTGCGGGTATAGTTCCCACATCTGCTCAAACGTTTGATGCATCCAAGATCGGTCTTTCATCTTCTGTAATCGGTGCAGGAATTTCACCCACCGTTGCCGGTCTGGATAAATCAGGTCCTCCAATGAGTTATAAATCAAACGGAGTAACTCTTGCATCATTTAATGCTCCAAAGGGAGTGAACTGGAGATATATACCTGTTCCTACTGCGCAAGTAGGTATTGGTTTACCATTTGGAACAGAGCTGAAAGTAAGATTCATACCTAAAATAAAGATTCAGAACGGAGATGTATCTCTATGGGGTGTGGGACTTCTTCACAGTCTTACACAATATCTGCCAGGAGACAAAGTTTTACCCTTTGATGTGTCATTATTTGGAGGATATACAAAGCTTATGGCTGATGTCCCACTGGGTTTGGATCCTGATCCCTCTGTAGAACAGGCATATACAACGGTAAATCCTACAACTGCATTTAATAGTCAGATTATGAAGGTCGATGTAGAGGCTTTAAATATAAGTGCAATTGCTTCACTTAACCTTCCTGTTATTACCTTCTATGGTGGAATTGGTTATACCAAAACAAGAACAGGGATGGAGTTATCCGGTAGTTTTCCCTTACCGGTATTTGTTTCAACTCCTGTTCCTCATGCAGAATATAATGACAGTGGTATAAAAAAAGGTTCAGATTTTCCGAAAGTGGATATTAAGAATTTCTCGGGATTGAGAGCCAATGTTGGTTTCAGGATAAAACTTGCCATCGTTACAATTCATGCTGATTATACAAGGGCCCAGTACAATGTTCTCACAACGGGGCTGGGATTCTCATTCAGGTAACAAAATATTTTTTTTTGAGATCCCCGGTTCCCTGAAAGTCCCGGGGATTTATTTTTTTTATATAATCAGAACTATTTGTATTGTTTTTTAGTTAATTGCTTAAATCTATATTCGTAAGGATTAATGATCGTCGACACACAGAAAATAAATAGTGCTTACAAAGCATTGCTTCAGGCAGCAAAGAATACCGTATCACCTGCTGATAATCAGGTGATAAGAAGGGCATTGAATCTGGCGGTGGAAGCTTGTGGTGATAAAGTGATACTTACCGGTGAACCGGAAATACTGCATGCTCTTTCAGTTGCCAGAATTATTGCAGGGGAAATGGGACTTGGACTCACAGCCATAATCACTGCTTTATTGCATGATTCTTTTAACAATCTTAGCATAACTCCAAAAGAACTGGAAAAGGAGTTTGGGATAAAAGTAATTGAAATCCTGAACGGCTTTGCCCGTATCACAAGCATCGATTCAATGCAAGCCTCTTATCAGGCAGAAAATTTCCGTAAGCTGCTTTTAAGTCTCGCTGATGATGTAAGGGTAATACTTATCAAACTCATTGAGCGTCTGGAGTATATGCGTAACCTTGATCATGCTCCCGAAAAAGACCGGATTCCTATGGCTTCAGAAACGTATTTTCTGTATGCGCCGCTTGCGCACAGGCTCGGTTTTTATAATATTAAATCTGAAATGGAGGACCTTGCTGTCAAATACCTGGAACCGGAACAATACAATTATGTTGATTGCCGTCTTAAGCAAACAACTGCTTCAAGAAATAAGCTGATACGCGATTTCTCAATACCCCTTAAAGAAAAACTTGAAAAGCAAGGCTTTAGATTCACTATTAAAAGTCGCACAAAATCAATACATTCCATAATGCTAAAAATGAAAAAGCAAGGAGTGGAATTTGAGGAAGTGTATGACCTCTTTGCTGTAAGGATAATAATTGACAGTGAGGGTGAGAATGAAAAATCCGATTGCTGGAGAGCTTATTCAGTGGTGACTGACCTGTACCAACCAAATCCAAGCAGGCTGCGCGACTGGATTTCAATTCCAAAATCCAACGGATACGAATCACTTCATACTACAGTTGTAGGGCCAAGAGGAAAATGGGTAGAGGTGCAGATACGTTCCGAGAGGATGGATGAGATTGCTGAAAAGGGACTCGCAGCTCATTTCAAATACAAAGGAATAAAAGGGGAAGGCGGGCTTGATTCCTGGTTATCTAAAATGCGGGAAATATTGGAATCATCTGAAAAAGAGGATAATGCCTTTCTAGACCAGATTCGTTCAGGCCTGTATACTGACGAGGTTTTTGTTTTTACTCCAAAAGGGGACCTGCGGCAATTACCCGCTGGAGCAACTGTCCTCGATTTTGCTTTTGATATTCATACAGACGTTGGATCTTCGTGTGTGGGAGCAAAAGTCAACGGGAAGAATGTGACCATAAAATATGTCCTGCAAAATGGTGATCATGTTTCAATAATCAGATCCAAGAGTCAGAAGCCCAAGCAGGATTGGTTGTCATTTGTAGTTACCACAAAGGCTAAAACGAAGATAAAACAGGTTCTGAATGAAGAGAAGACCAAGGCGGCAGCTGAAGGAAAGGAAATTCTGATGCGCAGGATGAAGAACTGGAAGATTATATACGGAGATACACTTATACAAAAGCTTCTCAACTATTATGAGATCAAAACTGCTCAGGATCTTTATTACCTTATTGCATCCGAAAAGATAGAACTCCTCCAGATAAAGGAGGTTTTGTTGAAGGATGAATCAGTCACGGAAAGCGTTCAGGCAACAATACTGCCCGAGAAAGAGTCAAGGGAACAGGCCGATTCACTGATCTCCGATTATCTGATCATTGAAGACAGGGTAGAGGGACTTGATTATAAACTCTCCAAATGCTGTAATCCGGTATTCGGCGACAGCATATTTGGTTTTGTTACTATTTCCGAAGGAATAAAAATTCACAGAACAAGCTGCCCTAATGCCCACAATATGATGGCCAGGTATCCATACAGGGTGATTGCCGCACGCTGGGCGAAATCGAAAAGCAGTCCTTCATTTGTCGCTACCATAAAAATGACAGGAATAGAGGACCTGGGTATGGTAAATAAAATAGCCGATGTGATTGCTGACCAGAAGGCGGTTATCAGGAGTTTTAACTATAATATGGCAGATGGACTCTTTGAAGGTATACTTAATATAATGGTTCCTAACAGTGATATTCTTCAAGGTATTATGAGAAAAATACAGAGTATAAAAGGGATACTGAAAGTAACACGGTATGATAATGCTTAGAGCACAGAGCACAGAGCACAGAGCACAAAGAATTAAGTTCCATACACTGCGCCCTGAGCCCTGAGCCCTCAGTATCTCTGGTCCGGCTTCACAGGCAGTTTTGCCATCTTCTCCACCTCAAGTGACGGGAACCCGAATTCTTCAACTACTCTGCCAAGAATCAGATAAGTGCCGCTTCCTTTGAATGGCCAGTTTTTAAGCGAAGCGGAGAAATGGGTTGTATCGAAGAAATTGCCTTCGGCATCAATAAAACATCCGAAATTCATCCAGTCATTTTTTATTGTTTTGATATATTTTACAGTAACCAGGTGTCCGACCATCCTTATTCTCTTACCTGTATATTCACTCATCCTGCGTGCAGATATCTCTCCGCGGAAAGACGTTTCAAGCATATCGAACCAGCTCATTGTTACAGGAAAACCAAAGAGTTCAATTTCATCATAAACATCTTCCATTTTCCCCTGTACAAGATCGGGGAGTGAGAAATCGCGTACAGGCTGGGAGAAGAGCGGACGAATATTGTCCTGTTTGTTTTTGTTAATTATCATATGAGCTTCCCATAACAGTACTGCCTTCTTCTTTCCAGTAAATCTTAACGCCCCTGCACGTATCAGAAGAATGACCTGCTCAAGGCCGGGATTTACCCTCGAAACAAAATCATTCAGATCGGTAAAAGGTCCTTCAGAATTGCGAATATCCTCGATCGACTGGGCAAGTTTGTACTCAAGGCTCAGAATATGAATGAAGCCCAGGTATATTTCGGAACCGTAAATATTTGTCTTGTAGTTGCTTTTGTTCACACACGGCAGCTGGATAGTCGCGCCGCATCTTCTTGCCTCATGCACATAAACCCATGTCCTGTAAAAACCTCCGAAATTATTAATTACGGCAACCATAAACTCAAG
>Ga0182021_10007371_pt1 | contig 13031 bp, 10 predicted proteins | sample 612E3MmetaG_FD_120493 | JGI IMG/M metagenome (GOLD analysis project Ga0182021, IMG submission 120493) | Permafrost microbial communities from Stordalen Mire, Sweden - 612E3M metaG (Illumina Assembly) | ecosystem: Environmental > Terrestrial > Soil > Wetlands > Permafrost | place: Sweden... | reverse complement strand
TCCACAGGTCGCTTCTCAATCGAACCCTTAAACACCAAAGTCGAAGACCCCTTTGCAAGCGCCGCTACTGGAACCATGAAACGCAATGTAGCTCCCGATTCGCCACAGTCGATTAGGTCTTTTGCACCTTTGAGCAGCTTAGTGCCTTCGATGATCCAGCAGTTGTCTACTACAGTCACTTTTGCACCCAAAGCGGTAACAGCGCGGAGCGTTGCTTCGGTGTCCTCGGACAAAAGAGGAGCAGAAACCTTAGATGTGCCATTCGATAATGCAGCGGCAATGACCATCCTTTGGGTGTAAGACTTAGACGATGCCGCACAAACTTGACCGCACAGCTCTTCAGTTTTCCTAACGAGTACATCTACCATTTGTTAGAGCACCTTGGCTTTCTCACAGTTCAATTGAGTCTGCAATATTTCACCTTCATATTTCTGCAGAGCAGTCTTCACTAAACCAACTTTATCCTTTGAAACCACAGCTGTAACTGCGGGTCCTTTGCCGCAAAGCCCAGCCGCCACTGCCCCAGCAGCCAATGCATCGATGGCAACTGCTGTATTGAGGTTGGAGGCTGAAGAGTAAATTAATCCGTTAAGTGTGAGGGCTTCCCAGATTTTGCCGTCTAAAACCTTCTCGAAAGCGACTTCCACGAGAGGTCTTAGGGTTTTGAGCCTACTTACATTGCAGTCGACGGTGTAGGCTTTTTGGGGTGGCACATGGAAGAGCACAACTAAATCCTCAGACAACGGAAATTGTTTGATTATTTCTCGTTTTAGATTATCAGTGATTATTATGCCGCCAAAATAAGAAGCACAGGCATCATCAAATGCACCCGTAATTGTGACTTTGGCGTCAAAAGCTGCTTCAACACCTAAATTTATAATTTCTAAGTCATCAAGGGTTTTTCCCAATGCCGCTGTGGTCGCTAGAGCTGTTGCGTTTGCGGCTACACTACTGCTCTTAAGCCCTCTTGCGATTGGAATGGTAGAAATAGTTTTTATTTTTACGCCAAAACTCGTCTCTAAACCAAATCTTCGCAGGACTCTTGAAGCGGTTTTTTCTATAAGGAGTGTGCTTTCTTTGGGGTCAGAAACAATCTCAGCCCTAATAACGCCTGGTTCATCGGTTAAGTTAACTTCAGCTCTAGTCCATAAATCAATCCCAAACGCAGCACCTTTCCCCAACGCAATTGCGTTAACGATTGTTGCTGCCCCATGAGCAATAGCCACCGCTTTACCTGTCAAGTTTACACCTTTGTTAAGTGATTGAGCGCAGCCTGCCTCATAACATCAACAGGGGCAGACTTACCCGTCCAAATCTCAAACGACGCCGCACCCTGATAAATCAACATCTCAACACCACTAACCACTTTCGCACCTGCCGCCTTCGCGTCTTTAGCCAATTTGGTTTCGATTGGGTTATAGACTATGTCCATTACAGATAAATTTGGCCGCAACAGTTTAGACGCTACAGGGCTTTCCTCAGCTTTCGGTTTCATTCCCACTGATGTAGCATTGATTAAAACGTCTGAGTCTTGCAGGTTTTGCTGGATTTCTTTCGGCGAAAGTGAGCCTGAAATAATTTTTTTATTTGCGGTCTTCTCAAGGAGTTTGGCTAATTCTTGGGCTGGTTTTAGGGAGCGATTCAACACTGCCAACTCGTCAGCTTCTTTAGCCATCGTGTACGCTATGGCTCTAGCTGCGCCTCCTGCACCCAACAACAGAACCTTTCTCCCCTTCAATTCCACCCCGTTTTCTCTAAGAGCTTTCAATGCACCGACTCCGTCTGTGTTAAAGCCGAAGAGTTTGTTATCCCTATTTAATATGGTGTTCACTGAGTTTATGATTTGAGCTGATAAGTCGGTCCTATCTAGAAATTTTAAGATTGGAGTTTTATGAGGCATTGTTACGTTTAAGCCCCGGATGTTTAGAGCTCGCATACCATTGACCGCGTTTTCAACTTCCGTAGGCTTCACCTTGAAAGCTAAAAACACGTAATCAAGGTTTAGGGCGTTGAATGCTGCATTGTGCATGATTGGGCTTAATGTGTGTTCTATGGGGTCCCCAATGACACCGCAAACCTTCGTTTTTCCAGATATACCCATATCATTTATTCCCCAACAACAGAGTATAAGCAGTCTTCATTTCATTTATGCTCATTTGCCCCACAGCCGTTGCACTACCCTCTTCGAGTGAGGCAAAAGTGAAAAAAGCCCCAAACAGCGGCGAGAGAACCCTCGAAATCCTGCCGTGTTCACCCATGCAGAAACAAACCAACTTAGCTTTACTGGAAGCAAAAGAAACAAAGCTCAAAACAGGCAGGGTGTCCTCTATCTGTTTAGCAGTTACCACAATCTTGCAAACGAGTGCGCCGCTGGCAAGTTCTTCATCTAGAACCGCTGTCATCGCTGAAATGTTGAGTGCACCGTCGAACTTGTGGTAGGAAACTATTGGTTTCGCTCCCAACAGTCTAAGCTGGCTGATAGTTTCTTTATGTTTTGGACTTGACAAATCAATATCAACGTACTCAAAGCCACTTTTAGCTGCATTCAGCAGGGTTTGTTGACGCTCAGATTCTGTTCCAGCAAAAAATCCCTTTTCGCTTTGGAGTTTGTTGGTTGCAATTAAGGGAACTTTCGTACTTGCTGATAATTCGGATAGATTGCGGGAGGTTTCAAGGCAGTCAAGCCTAACTTCTATTATGTCAGCTTTGGCTTTCTCTGCCTTTTCAATGAGGTTTAATGCTTCTAGGTTGTTTTTTGGGAGAATCGAGACACAGATTCTCGGGGTCATTTTTCAATCACCGTTTCTTCAGGCACATATATGCCGAAGTGTCTTCCTCCCTTCGCGGCTATATGTACTAGGACTTCGTCGTTTGGTTTTAGTTCTGTGACTGGTTTTGATGCTTTCGGAGTGACCAGGCGGATGGTTTCGGCGTTTTGAAGGATGGTTTTTATTTTTGTGTCCTCTGCCTGGGCTTCAATGAGGATTAATGGTCGGAACTCAATTTTGGATCTGCCCACGTTTGTAAGCCTAACTTTGCCTTCTCGGTTAACAATTAAAACTTCGTCTCCTGCCTTGAGTTCCGAGAGGTACCTTGTGCTCTGGGTTGAGGTTAAAGTGTAGTGTGAGGCTGGTCCAGCGTTAACCCTGAAAGGTCTAGACTGCACATAGGGATTCTCGTTAACTTCAGCTTCAATAAGGAAAAACCCCGCTGATTGACATCCTACAAGCATGCCTTCGCCCGGAACCATCAAGTCAACGGTGTCCACACAAACCCTAGCGCCTGAACCAATGGGCTTAATTGACAGAATCTTCGCGGGTGTTATCACCATTTTTGGGGCTTGTGACTTAATGAGTTTGATCGTTTTTTCAAGTTCGTTTGGGTTTCCAGTTTTAAGAAGCACTCCATCAGTTCCAAGTTCGAGCGCTTCCAAAACCACCTTCGCGTCTTCAGAGGTTGTGACTTCAGCAATTAAGGTGCTTTTTCCTCTACCTTTCGCAATCAAGTTTTCAAGCGGAATCACTCGCCAGTCGAGGCAGTTTATTATTACATAGTCAACGCCAAGGTCTGCGGCTTTGGCGGCTTTGTTTTCGTCTTCTTTGCCCTGAATGGTAACTCGAAGGGCAGTTTTTTTGCCTTCTTTCTTTAGTTGGACAAGCTTTTTCTCGTTTAAATCACTTAGGAAAACTATTTCGAGTTTGCCGTTATGGTTGCTCGTTTGGTCCCCTTCAAGGATTACATCAGCGTTTTCATGGGAAACGCTAAGTAAACTCTCTTTTTCTTGATCCGAAGTTTTTGGGTCAATTTCTATCCAGAGTTCCTTCAACGTTTTTCACCGAGAACTTTAAGCGCCTGCTCCACCGACGCGTTTTCGTGGACAACAGCTGAAAGCGCTTTGACAATTTGAGTTGGGTTTTCGCATTGGAACACGTTTCGTCCAATCGAAAGTCCAGCGGCTCCAGCTTTAAGCGAATCAAATGTTGTTTGGAGGACTTCTTGGTTGGATTTACATTTTGGTCCACCAGCGATGACCACTGGAACGGGGCAGCTTTCAACTACAGTTTTGAAGGTTTCTACGTCGCCTGTATAGCTGGTTTTGATAATGTCTGCGCCAAGCTCTGCTCCGATTCTTGCTGCGTGTGCTACCACTTCAGGTGAATGCTCGTTTTGGATTTTTGGTCCACGCGGATACATCATAGCAAGGAGTGGGAGACCGTAGAGGTCACATTCTTCTGAGACTTTGCCCAGATTCTGGAGCATTTTGTCTTCGTCTTGGGCTCCAACGTTAACGTGTACAGAGACTGCGTCCGCGCCGATGCGTATAGCTTCTTGTACGGAGCAGACTTGTACTTTGGCATTTAAGTTGGGGCTAAGATTCGACATGCCTGACAACATAACTATGAGTCCTGCTTGTCCTGTATCGATTCGTTTGGCTATGCCTTTGTGGACAAGGATAGCGTCTGCGTTTCCCTTTACCAGTTTAGTTGTTATTTCCTGCATGTTAGTTATGCCTTGGATGGGCCCAATTGTGACGCCATGGTCCATAGGAACGATTACAGTGCGGTTATCTTGTTGCATGATTCTTCTTAGTCTGCGGTTTTTTCCTGTATTCATCTTTTTTCCACCTTAACGTGTTTTAAGTGAGTTTTTAATTAACTTTAATGCTTTCTCTTTATCATACCAATCTACAAACAGCAGGATACTCGAGGTAATGGTCAGTATACCTGAGATGTTTATTCCGTTGACTCGTAGATCTTCGCTTATTCTTCCAATAATGCCATGGGTTTCTTCTAAGCCTACACCGCTAGTTTGTATGAACACCAAATCTTTTTTGACCGCCATCGCAATGGTTTCTTTGTTGTTCGTGGTTATTTTGTGAATTTGGTTGAAGAGTGTTTCAATGTTTTTTTCTTGTGGGACATAAAGAATAATAGAGTTTGTGTTCATTGACATACCTAAGAGGATCGAGTTTTCCTTTACTTTCTCAACCATTTCGGTGATGACTTGAGGGTTTGCGGAGATGCCTTTTCCAATCACGGTTATTTCCGAGACGGGTGTTGGATGAGCTATTTCGGCGTCCAGTTCCGTAACTAATGCGCCCTTGATTAGAGTGCCTTCACTGCTTAAGTCGCCGTTTGCATTGCTGATGACTTTAACGTCGATGTTTTTGGGTTTGTACTTTAAGGCTTTGCTATGAATGAATTTGGCCCCTGAATCCGCCAAGCCCACAAGGGTGTTAACGTCGATTTCTTTAAGCCTCTGCGGATTCGTAATGATTTTTGGGTCACCCGACATTATTCCATCAGCATCCGTGACTAAAACAACTTGGTCCGCACCTAATGCATCAGCTAAAATGAATGATGTTGTATCGCTCCCACCTCTGCCCAAAGTGGTGACTTTGCCTTCTTTGGTTTTACCAAGAAACCCTGCGATCACGGGTATCGTACCTTTCTCAACTATTGGCAGGATGCAGTCTTTGATGTTTTTCTCGCATTCTTTGAGGATTGGGTTGGCGTTTTGAAATGCTGCATCGGTTATTATTGGCCAGTTGCAGCCTATTGGGTCAAAATAGCACGAGCTTACTCCGTTACTTTTTAGGGCAGCTGAAAATATTCGAACGCTGGTACGTTCACCCATTGAGAGAATATCATCTAAATCTTGTTTCTCTAAGTTCCCATTCGAAGTATTTTTAGCTGTGGACATTAGAACATCGGTTGTTTTGCCCATGGCGGAAACTACAACAGCGATTTTCGTACCTTTCTTGGATTCGTTCACTACTGCAACAACCGCTTTTAAGAGACGTTCGTGATCGGCAAGGCTAGAGCCTCCGAATTTTACAACAATTTTTTTGTTATCTGCCATCTAGGTCACCCGTGTTTCGCCCAGAACCGTTCTCAAAAAATTTTTTCAGTTCTGGGCCTAAGGAAAATGGTAATGATAAAAATAGTAGTCGAAGCTAAGGAACGGTGATAAATTGCCGCCGTTTTTGGTTTTGGAATTGGACATTGCTTCGAACCTGTTCAATCAGTCATATCCCAAAAAATATAAGCGTTTCGGATTCAAGCGTCAACTAAATGCCTTCCCATTGCCTAACCAAATGTGTTTTTGTTAATTTACAAGCGTACTTGAGTCAATAGCAAGTAAAAAAGTGGCACAAATGGAAAATTTCAGGCGTTTCTTCAAGGTGCAATCTTTATTATTTGTGGGATTTTTCCCGCAGTCCCAACCTGCCCTTTGTAGAGTATAAGCACGCCATCAACGCCTTCAATCGACAAACCCCTTTTTATTCCAACTTGAATCCCTGCTTGTGCATCTTCACCTTTTACCACGTTCCCGACGGCTGTGGCCGCTGCATCTGCCAAGGTAGCGTCTTTGCAGAAAACTATGGCGGCTTCTGAGTCCCCAAAACTGAGTGCATGGCTGAATCGACCTGAACTCATGGCGACGCCTATTGGGAATTCCGCTATCCTGAACCCGAAGCGTTTTGAGAGAGGTTCCTCGCCTGCGGCAACTGCTACATCAATTGGTCGGTTTGAGACAGCTGCGATTTCGCCGCCGTCCTCTACAACCGCCACTTGGCAGCCTTCTCGTTTCATGTCTTCTATGGCTAAGTCAGCTAAAGCTCCTGCAACAGCGGCCATTGGTCCTACAGCTGCTTTTTGGGCGGCTATAGCCATTAAATTTACTACAAGAGGCTTTTCTGGAACAGCGATTGGTGTTAGGGTGTACAGAAACTCTGGGTTAGCTCTAACGTAAAGTTCTAATTCTTGACGGTTGCGCTTGATGGATTCTGTGGCGGCTTGGATAGCCTGCTGTCTATCAGAAAGGATTGTGCATTGTGCCTCTTTTAGGGAAAAGTTTTCTTTGAAAAGATGCCCAATCAACGTTTTTTTTCCCTATTGGCTGACGTACCATTGTTGTTTGGTTTAACCGATTTAATGGCTCGAGCGGGGCATGAATCAACACAAACGCTGCATGTGCTGCCAACGCATTTCTCTTTATCAAACTGGACAGTTGAGTCGTTAGCTAAGCTTATCGCTTCTACTGGGCAAAGTGCGATACAACTACCGCAACTGAAGCATTTGTCCGAATCAACCTCAATTAGTTTGGGAACGGTTACGGAGATGCCTCTACTGCGGAAAGCGTTAACAACTTTTTCCAGTATAGCATCAGGGACTTCCGCTAGGATTTCGCCGCCTTTCGAGTTTATGTGTGCTGACAAAATTGCCATTGGCACTTTGTATTCAATAATTATTTGGGATGCTATGGGCTCTGATACTTGGTCTTCATTGAATCTTATTAGAATTCTTCCCATTTAATTACCGTCCTAACAATCTGGAAACGTCTTCTGAAGTGATTATGCCCAGCACTTTTCGTTCAATATCAATGACAGGCAAAGCAGAGATGTTGTTTTGAGCCATGCGTTTAGAAGCAATTTCAAGTGGTTCATCAGGTTTAGCCGTAACTACATTGTGGGATTCTATGTCGGCTAACGCTTTTTTGCCTTCAGCCATAGCGCGCGTGATGTCCCACGACGTTACGATTCCCTTTAGTTTCCCAGTTTCATCTACCACCACGATATGGTTGACTGATTTCGTGACGATGCGTTTTGCAATGGCTTGTATCTCTTCGTCTTCGGTGCATGTAACCGCAGGGTGCATTACATTGTAAACGAATGGGATTTCCTCGGTTTGCCTCATAGGCTTAAAAACCGTTGTAGTAGGCAACCGCTCAACAGGAGACGTTAAGAAGAATGAACCCTCGTCAATCCACGATTTGAGTGTTTGAGAAACTTTCTTTGCCATTTTCAGACTTGAAAGCGAACTGACCCTGACTTTCTTTCCGCTAACGATTATTGAGCCAGATTTTAGTTCTTTGTAACTCACTTGCCCAAACGTAGGGCGGTCACGACGTGGCACGCTGTAATCGATTATGTCTGTTAAGATATCTTTGTCTTGAATCCCAGTTTTCTTGGCCAAACCCTCGTTCAAAATCGGAATTGGAACGCCCAAACCAATGTACAATGAAGTGCCATAACCCGTGAAAGCTCCTCCTTGCAAAAATTCAGGCGACATCTTCTTCGCATCGCCTTTAACCATTAAAGTTCCGTTGAGGTTTTTGGGGCTATGCTGCGTTCCCTCACCAATGATGTATCCTTGTCCGCCGCCAAGAAAGATGCGGGTTCCCAAGCCCATGGTTTCGTAGTCCGGGTCATTCATAAGAGGGTTAAGTTCGCCTGCACCTGAGAAGGTAGCATTTCGCATTCTGGGCAAAAGTTTACTCATGTAAGTGTAAATGACTTCGTTACTGCTATTCACCGCGCAATTATATCGTTGGTAGCAGTTGCGGAAGTTAAGCAGATAAAACTGGTTTAAATCGTCCTTTGTCAAGGTTGTTTTTAATGAAGTTCTCGGGTAACAATCGGTTCCATAGGAAGTGGCTCTTAGTTCAACTTCTTTTCCAGCCACTAAGTCTTGGATAACGTGTCCCCCACCATACTCGTAAGGCTGCTTCTCGGACATGTTGGTTGCACCAATGAACAGGTCAACCGCAGCTCCAGGGTGGCAAACTTCCACGTCGTTGATCCATGCGTGCTCAATCTTTATTGGCGGATCAGAATGCCCAAGGTTAACAACTGCGCCTGATGAACACATAGCTCCAAAAGTGCCCGTGGTAACTACATCAACTTCTTTGAAGGCAACCTCAACACCGCTACTCTCAACCAGCTTCTTCATTTCTTCCGCCGTTAAAACTTGAGCGTCTCCCTTGCGGATTTTCTGGTTAATCTCTTCTACAGTCCGAGTCTTAGCTTGGTTAGACAAAGCAGATTACCTTAATGCTCAATCGAAAAGGCTGGGCAAGAATATAATATTTGCGCAAAAACTATTTTTATATCGAAATATTTGGTGAGCCTCAGACAGACACCAACAACATATTTGGGATCCTAATGGCCATTGGCCAAACATTGTAGAAATGATAGATGGTGTAGGTCAGTATTTGAGTTTTAGTGCTTTGGATAGAAGGAGATCGAAGATAGCGTCAGATCTACCACTGCTTCCAAGGTAAGGCGTCCATGTACTCGTTTAATGAACGAATGGAATTGCCGTTCTGTCCTTTCTGCTTTAGCACTTCCACCAATGCCGCTGCGAGTTGCAGGTTGGTGATGACTGGAATGTTGAATTCTACTGCTTGGCGCCGTATGATGTAGCCGTCGGTTAGGATATCGGATATGCTTGAGCGTCGGTTAGCCATTGGCACATTTATTACTAGGTCGATTTTGCGTTCCTGCAAATAGTCCATTATGTTAGGGCTAACTTGAGCATCCTTGACCTTGTATAGTACAGTGGCGGTTACTCCGTGGGCGTTAAGTACATCGGCTGTGTGTTGAGTCGCGTAGATTTTAAAGCCCATTTCAGAAAGTGCTTTGGCAATCGGCACAACCCGCGCCTTTCGCGCTTCATCACCGCCCACGCTGATGAACACTTTGCCATCTTTGGGAGGAATCGTGAATTCGGCAGCCTGCAACGCTTTCGAGAAGGCATCCGAAAAGTTTTCGCCAAGACACGCTACCTCTCCAGTGCTGAGCATTTCCACGCCCAAAACTGGGTCCGCACCACTTAAACGCATAAAGCTAAACTGCGGAACCTTCACACCGACATGAGGAGCAACGGTCATCGGAGAGAGCTTGACTCCGCCGATTTTTTTGCCCAGCATCGCCAAAGTAGCCAACTCAATCATGTTTATGCCCCGAGTCTTGCTAACAAAGGGCATTGAACGTGAGGCGCGTAGGTTACATTCGATGACGTTGACTACATCGTCTTTGACGAGGTATTGTATATTGTATGGTCCGTGAATTTGCAGAGCCTTAACTATGCTTTGGGTACATTCTTCGATCTTCTTTTGAACCTCAATCTTTAATGATTGAGGGGGAATAGTCATGGTTGCGTCGCCGCTATGGACGCCCGCATTTTCTACATGCTCCATTATGGCGCCTATGAACACATTTTCGCCGTCGGAGACACCATCTACTTCGACTTCTTTGGCTTGAGTTATGAATTTACTGATAACAACCGGGTGATCACGTGAAACTTTGGCAGCTAAGTTCAAAAAGTTTTCAAGTGATACCTCATTGTAGGCAACACGCATGGCTGAACCCGATAGCACATAGCTTGGTCGAACAAGAACAGGGTAACCGATTTTTTGGGCGAAGCATTTTGCATCATCAATCGACAAGAGTTTGCTCCAACTGGGTTGACAAATACCAAGTTGATCTAGTAGAGCACTAAATTTTGATCGGTCTTCAGCTAAATCCACGTTCTCCGCTGAAGTGCCCAAAAGTTTTACGCCAGCTTTTGAGAGCGGCATAGCTAAATTGTTTGGGATTTGTCCTCCGACGCTGGTTATTACACCTAACGGATTTTCTTTCTCGTAAATGTCCAAAATCCGTTCTATGGACAATTCTTCAAAGTAGAGCTTATCTGAGACATCGTAGTCTGTAGAGACGGTTTCAGGGTTGTAGTTGACCATGATAGCTTCTTTTATGCCGTTCTTTTTAAGCGCCCAAATCGTGTTGACGCCGCACCAATCGAATTCAACACTTGACCCGATTCGGAAAACACCTGCACCAAGCACGATAACTTTGCTTGGGCTACTGGATAATTCTATGTCATCCTCGTCTCCGCCATAGGTTAGGTAGAGATAGTTGGTTTTTGCAGGCCATTCCGCTGCCAACGTGTCAATCTGTTTGATAACTGGAAGAATATTTGCATCTTTTCTAAATGCCCTAATCGTGAATTCATCGGTTTTTTGGCATTGAGCGATTTGTTCATCTGAGAAACCGAGGCGTTTTGCTTCACGGATTATTTCTGGTGCGATGGGTTCTGCTAGGTTTAAGTTGCGAAGTTGTGTTTCCATGTCTATTATATTCTGGATTTTATGCAAGAAGAAAGGGTCTACGCCGCTTAAACGATATATCTCAGTGATGGGTATGCACAGTTTTAAGGCTTTAACAAGTTTATAGAGGCGTTCGTCGGTTGGGTTAGCGATTTCGTCTCTTATACGTTCTTCTGATTCGATTTCTGCGTCTTCTTCTGGATTGCAAACTAAACCAATCTTTCCTGTATCCAACATTCGTACGGCTTTTTGGAGAGCTTCTTCAAAGCAGCGACCAATTGCCATAACTTCCCCTACGGAACGCATTTGTGGACCGACATGGCGGTCGGCATTCTTGAATTTCTGCAAGTCCCAACGGGGAATTTTGACTGTGATATAGTCTAAGGCTGGTTCGAAGCAAGCTGTTGTGACTTCTGTTACTTTATTAATTAATTCTGGAAGAGTGTAGCCCAATGTGAGTTTGGTGGCTATGTAAGCTAGGGGATAGCCTGTAACTTTGCTTGCTAACGCGGAACTGCGTGACATACGTGAGTTGACTTCTATTACGCGGCATTCCTCGGATTGGGTGTTGAGTGCCCATTGAATGTTGCATTCGCCAACGATGCCCAAATGGCGGATTGCGTTTATGGAGATTGAGCGAATAAGGTGGTACTCGCGGTTTGTCATGGTTTGAGACGGCGCAACTACAATTGAATCTCCAGTGTGGACGCCCATGGGATCAAAGTTTTCCATGTTGCAGACCGTTAAGCAGTTGTCTGCATAGTCACGCATGACTTCGTATTCGACTTCTTTCCAGTGTCCAACGTATTCTTCAATTAGGATTTGGCCGATTCGGCTCTGAGCTATTCCGCGGGTCGCGATTTCTTTTAATTCAGGAACGTTGTGGGCGACACCTGAACCTTTTCCACCTAAAGTGTAAGCTACTCGAACGATGACTGGATAACCGATTTCATCAGCAACTTCCAAAGCGTACTTGACGCTTGTCGCCGATTTGCTTTTTAGAGGTGGAACCCCAGCTTCAATCATTGATTGGCGAAAACGTTCACGGTCACCAGTGTCTTCGATAGCTTTTACTGGTGTGCCTAAAACTTTAACATTGTATTTTTGGAGGATACCTGTTTTTTCCAGTTCTAAACCGCAGTTTAAAGCTGTTTGTCCGCCGAAACCAAGCAGAATCCCGTCTGGACGCTCTTTCTCGATAACTTTCTCGACGAATTCTGGGGTAACTGGGAGAAGGTAAACTTTACCTGAGAGCCTAGGGTCAGTCTGGATAGTTGCAATGTTAGGGTTAATTAGAACAGTTTCAATGCCTTCTTCTCGCAGAGCCTTGAGACATTGACTGCCAGAATAATCGAATTCAGCTGCTTCCCCAATTTTAATAGCTCCACTGCCTAGAACCATAACTTTCTTTATCCAATCAAATTTTGGCATCCTTACTTGACCTCCAATGTTTTAGCAAATTTATCAAATAGCAGTTCAGTGTCGTATGGTCCAGGCGAAGCTTCAGGATGCCATTGGACAGCGAAAACTGGCTTATTTTTGTGTTTAACACCTTCAGTAGTCTTATCGTTAGGATTAATGAACCAAGGTTCCAACGGTGTTTTCTTCAGCGATTCCAAGTCAATTGCATAACCGTGGTTTTGAGTTGTGATGTAGCAACGACTGCTATTTAGATCAAGTGCAGGTTGGTTTTGGGCGCGGTGACCAAACTTGAGTTTGTAAGTGTCTCCTCCCATTGACAATGCTAGTATTTGCGCACCAAGACAAATACCCATAAGTGGGACCTGCTCAGACAATTCCCGAATAGATGCAATTGTTTTTGTGCATTTTTTAGGGTCGCCGGGGCCATTACTTAAGAAAACCCCGTCTGGTTTGTAATTCATGATTTCGCTAGCTGAAGTATCATAGGGTACACGCACGACATCGATGCCCCGTTTAAGCAGATTTCGGATGATACTGTATTTGACTCCACAATCAATTAAAACAACAGTTTTCTTTCCATCCACACTGTACTTGATGGGTTTTTTCACGGATACTTCTCTAACTAAATCAGTCAGGTTTGGATCTGTGATGTTTTTGCCGTTCTTCAAAATTGCGTCCAAATTGGGTTCTTCGCCTGCTTCAAAAACCTGCAAGAT
>Ga0182021_10007370_pt1 | contig 13032 bp, 6 predicted proteins | sample 612E3MmetaG_FD_120493 | JGI IMG/M metagenome (GOLD analysis project Ga0182021, IMG submission 120493) | Permafrost microbial communities from Stordalen Mire, Sweden - 612E3M metaG (Illumina Assembly) | ecosystem: Environmental > Terrestrial > Soil > Wetlands > Permafrost | place: Sweden... | reverse complement strand
GGTGGACGGCGCAAAGCCGAACAGTTCCGTGATCTGGCAGACGCACAATTCCCGGCGCCGGAGCGCCAGGAGAATCCGCACGCGGCCGGGGTCGGACAACGCCTTGGTGATGGCCATGAATTCACGCATATTGTTATTTCGTCAAATAACGAAATGAATATCGCTCCAACAGCGTCCTGGGTCAAGCGAATTTTTCGGAATACGTCTTGCCGGGGTGCATCCGGACACCGCCTCCGTTTCGAGTTCCATGTTTACGATGCGTTCGAAGCTTTTGGACGACCATCAAATGCAGGCAGCGGCCAATCGTCCTGTCACGTTTTGGTGACGCGTGCGGCTTTCACGCGCGACCGTGTGGTAATGGATTGATTGAAGGCATTGTTTCCAATGAAAAGTGATGTGCGGAGGCGCCGGACCGGGCCGTCACCAAACTGAAGACGTGTGTCTTGAATCTGGAGGTTGCGCCAGCGGGATTAATCTAAGCTGGCCGAGATGAAAAAATCAAAAACCATCCGTTTCTTCAAATCAATCCTGTGCGTGGCGGCTTTGCTGCTGGCGGCATTAACCCAAGTACAGGCCAACACCTTTGGATACACGAACGGCAACGTCCTGATTTGTTTCCGCAAATCTCCTTCGGGCACGACCGACCTGATTGTCAATGCGGGCCCCATTTCCTATTTCACCAACCTCGCCCCCAACACGAAGGTGAATATCAACGCCTACACGGGCACGCAGTTCGGGCAGGTCGGCACGAACAACCTGGCCTGGTCGGCCCTGGCTTACTTTGACAATACGGCGTCGCCAGCCGCTCTGCGCAACACGATTTTCATGACCAACCCACGCTACGATTTGAATACTCAGACAACGCCCTATTATTGTGACACATACAACGCCCAGGGTTCGACGATAAGCAAACTCATCACGATCTCGGCCGGTGCGGTCAACAACGCCAATTATTCCGGCCTCAACAGTTCCACGGCGGTTCTGGAGTCTGAAAGCTACAACCTGAACAACGCCGCCGTCAGCTATTACATCGGGTTGGGGAACACGCTGGACTTTCGCCAGACATTTCAGGCGGCGCCCGATCAATACACTCCGGCCAATTTCACGACCGGAGGCGTGCCGGTGCGCTCCGATCTTTACTGGCTGGCGCCGGCCACCGGGGAACCGGACGCGAAATTCCTCGGTTACTTTGAACTCTCGACCAATGGCATGATGAGTTACATGGCGTATCCTTCTGCCACGGTGGCCGCGCCGGTAATCCTTTCATTCACGCGGACCGGCACCACCAACAAGGTCACCTTCACGACCGGGAGCATTGGCACCTACACCCTGCGCGGCACCAACAGCACGGGGTTGTTGGCGGCGAGAATAAACTGGCCGGCCATCTCCTCAGTTTCAGGAAACGGCTCCTCGCAGTCGTTGTCGGATGTGACGGCGGCCGGCAACAAGTTTTACGTCATCACCGCGCAGTGAATCTTTTGGTCGGATAACAACAAACCGCAGATAACAAAACTCAACCATCAAGGAACAAATGAAAACAATCAGAATCATCAAAACCGCTGTGGCGGCCGCCGTGCTTTATGGGGCGGCAGCATCGGCGCAGACCTTTACTTACAACTCCGGCGATTTACTGGCTGTCTTCCGCAAACCCGGCAGCAGCTACGACCTGATAGTGGATCTGGGTTCGGCGTCGGTTTACCAGAATGCCGCCTACGGCAATTCGTTCAACATCGCAGGCGTTGACTCGACGCTGCTCACGTCGGTGTTCGGCAGCACGGATGGCATCTATTGGTCCGTGTTTGGCTTTGTGAACACCTCCGGCAGTTCGCTGGGACCGCAACGCACGATTTGGGTTACGGATCCGCGTTCAGACTGGGTTGTACAAAATGATCCCAACTCGTCGCTGACATTCAACGGCCAGGGTTCGACCATCAGCAAGATGTGGGCGATTGGTGATGGCGCCATCTCCGGCACCGCCATTGCGAACCAGATCGTTGAAGTGTCCAGTTCGCTGAACATCGGTGGCGACCCGGTTTCCTACACCATTGGCGTCGGTTCGCTGGGTGATTTCCGCGGCACCTGGGCGCCGGGCATTGAAAACCTGACCCCCTCCGGTTTTGCTTCAGGTTCCATACCGGAAGTGTCCGACCTGTTTCAGCAAAACCCCGGTGCGAACAACGTCGGCGACTATCTCGGCGACTTCCAATTGAAAAACGACGGAACGCTGGCTTTTGTTCCAGTTCCTGAACCTTCCACGTGGACGATGCTGGGGGTCGGCATGGTGATGCTGGTGGCCATCCTCCGCCGCAGGGAGGCAAGAAACAGCTGAATAACAACCAAATCTTTCATTTCACAAACTATCAACCAATAAACTCAAAACTCAAATAACTCACATGAAAAAATCAATTCTGTTCGGTTTGTTTGGTGGCATTCTCGGCGCCACCTCGGTCATGGCCGCCAACTATGACCTTTACCTCACTGGTTCGACCGCCTTCCGGGCAAACGCCTTCACGGCCTGCCAGAAACTTTATGACGGCGGCGCTCCGGCTTCCGCCAACAACGGCACCGGCGCACCGGCCTCCAGCGACAGCCGGTGGACCATGACCGGCACCTGTGCCAACCTCGGCCTCACCTCTGGCAGCGACACGCTGACCATCCACGCTTTGTGGACCGGTTCGGTACAGGGCCTTAGCGGTCTGGCCAACAAGGACCAACTGGTATTCCTGGCCAGCGCCACTCCGGGAAACACCACGTTGAAGACGAACACCGCGAGCGCCGCGTTCTCGGACGTTTTCTCCGCCCCGACGCTGGATCCGTTGAGCAGCGGTTCGTTCACGGAAAAGAAAGTGTGTCTTCAGCCTTTTGTCTTCATCAAGAGCGTGGCTTCTGGCGGCGTGCAAAACATCACCAACGTTAATTGGCAGCAATTGCAATACATCCTCGGCAACGGATCCGCGCCGCTTTCCTATTTCACGGGCAAGGCGTCCGATGCCACGACGAACATCTATCTCATCCATCGCACGCTTGATTCCGGCACCCGCGTGACCACGGTGCAGGAAGCGCAGTTCATCGGCAACATCCCCATCAACTACTACGATCCGGCCTCCGACAGTTATATTCCGGCCACCACCAACCGCGGTCCGGCTCAATTCGGTCCGGGTTACGTCGGTGGCGGTGACGTGAAAACCGTTTTGCAACAAAACTTTCCGGGCAATCAATCCATCGCCTATCTTTCAATTGGCGATGCGAAGGCCATCACCGGTGTGAACTGGGAAAAGATGATTGCCTTCAACGGCCAATATCCGATTGCCAGCTACGTTCCAGGCACGGCTCCCAGCACCAACGACTACTCACCCATCTGCTTTGGCAAATACAGCTTCTGGGCGTATGAAATGCTGGATTGGCCCAAGAGCGGCCAGTGGGGCACTTACAGCGATCAGAACCTCTCGTTTACCCAGGTGAACAACATCATGAACAAACTGTCCGGCACCGGCACCGGCAGCATTGACAACGAAGTCCAGCTTTCCGAAGCCGCCGGCACGGCCACTGCCGTCCGCTTGAGCGAAAGTACGGTGAGCCGTCCCGCCGTTGGCGGCCTCATCTCACCGTAATCCGCGGAAGTCACGTTGATTAAAGCCGGTGCGAAACGGTTCGCACCGGCTTTTTGCCAAAGAACTGAACGGTCGTTTGCCATGAATCTGCGTTCACCAATTTTCATTGGCTTGCTGGCGGCGGGACTGGTTGTCCAGACTGCCGGCACCATCGCCCAGGAAGCGCAAAGCGTTCCATCGGAGATCGTGCTGAATGGCATCATGGCGAATGCGGACGCCAAGCGCGCCTTTTTCCGTGCCGCCTTCACCTTTGGCGCGGCGAAGGCGGATTTCGCGCTGGCTGAGGGGGAGACCAGATACGGCATTCAACTCCTCGCGGTGGACGCCAGATTGAATGCCGTCAAAATTCGCAACCACGGTTTGGTGCAAACCATTCCCATCTGCCAGACACCGGAAATTGTGTGGTCGGGAACCCCGGTCAACGCCACCGGCAAGCCCAGACTGATGGCGACTGCTCCCCAAAACAACCGGCCGGTTCAAACTGGAGATTCGCCGGACGAGGCGAACACGATTGCGCCCAGCGCGGACTTCGCTGCCGTTGCCGGCGTGCCTGGATTTGCTGCCGCCGCCGGCATGCACGGAAGTGTCAACAGCGGAAACACCCCGCCAACGGCAGGTGACGGCACGCCTTCAACTACAGATGCAGCCTCCGAAAATTCCAACGATTCCACATCCACGTCCCAAGGCCACCGTTATCAATGGTGGATCCAGGAGGCCCAAAAGATCGAACAGGCACGGATTGAAACCGCCGAACGGGTGATGGCCGGTGAGTGGCAACCCTATCCCTTGACTCCGCTGACCCCGCCCGGCACTTCGCCGGAACTCATCGGGCCGTCCAGCGCTTTTATGGAACATGGCCCGGGAGTGATTGTTGCCGGCAGTTGAAGCCGGGACGGCCGGGCACACACTTTTCGGCCAAGCTGGTTTTTGTGTGTAACACAATTGTCTCCTGCCCGACACGTCATGGTCACAGTCAGCCTTCAACCTTGGTCCCAATGGCGATTGAGCGACACCTTGTCCTCCAAGAATTGACGCTGCGTCCGTCCAGTGAATGGACGCCATCAGAGCGTGGATGGGTGGTCGCGCGCGTGGCCGAAGGTATTGGTTACTGGCTCCCTGGCGGCAGTGCCCGTGAGCTCAATGCGGGCGACGGGTTCGTCGCCGGCTTCAATGCCAACACCGTTGTCCGCGCCAGCCAACTGGGGCCGTTGAAGCTCCAATTTTTCACCGTCCAGCCGCAATACCTGAGTGGTTTGCTGACCATGGCCGAATGGCATCAACTGGAATCCGCATCCGAAAACCCTTTGACCCGCGTCTTGTTTTTTACCGCCAGCGAGCCGTTCGGACAGAAATTCGCACGCATCGCCGCCCAAACGCCCTCCGATGGATTGACGATGCGTTGCGCCCTGCTGCAACTTTGGACGGGCGCCGTCGCCAGCCTGATCGGTTCACTGTCGGCGTCCGCCGGTGGCAACAAGCTGCGTGAACGCTTCCGGCAACTGGTTGGCCAGATGCCGGAAGCCAGGCTTTCGGAATGTTCCCTGTCCGGGCTGGCCGCGCAGCTTCACTGTAGCGAACGCCATTTCAGCCGCTTGTTCCGCGAGGAATTCGGCGTGCCGTTCCGCGCGCGTCAGGCCGAATTGCGCCTGCAACACGCCCGGCAACTGCTGGCGAGTTCAGACGCCAAAATCATAAACGTCGCCTACGACAGCGGCTATCGCCACCTCGGTCTTTTCAACAGCATGTTTAAAAAACGTTTCGGCACCACCCCCAGCGAATGGCGCCAGCAAAATTTGAAAAAGAAAAATGGCGGTCGGAACGGCAACTGTTCCCGCCGGCCGGCCCGCACCAAGGGGATTTTGGCCGCCGTGCTCGGGATTTTTTTCGCGCTGGGAACAGGAACGCAGGCCGGGGCCGCTGTTCCGGCCGATTCCCCGAACGTGGCGTCGGCGCGCGCGGCGTTGATGGAAAAAATGCGCGAACTGGATGAACAGGAAACAAAGGCCGGCATCCACGTCGTGCCCGTCTCCACCAATGGTCCGCATTTTTCCGTGGACAAGTACCTGGTCATGGGCAACTCGATCCTTTCGCCGGAGACCATCGGCGGTGTGATCACCAACGTGCCCGCCGCCTTCGGCACGAACGTGACGTTCGATGCCATCCGCGCCGCGCTGGCCGACCTGCAAATGTCCTATCGCGAGCGCGGTTATGTGACCGTGTCCGTCGGCCTGCCGCCGCAGAAACTCACCAACGCCACGGTGAAGGTGAAGGTCACCGAGGGCCGGCTCGCCGCCATCAATGTGACCGGCAACCGCTACTTCAGTTCCAACAACGTGATGCGCGCCCTGCCGAGCCTGCACACGAACATGCTGCTTAACTCGCACATCTTCCAGCGCGAACTCGACCTGGCCAATGCCAGCCGCGACCGGCAGGTTTATCCCGTCATCGGCCCCGGCCCGGAGCCGGACACCAGCGAACTCACGCTCAAGGTCAAGGACCAGTTGCCCCTGCACGCGAGGCTGGAGGTCAACAATCAGCACACGCCCAACACACCCGACCTGCGCGCCAGTTTCAGCGCACAATATGACAACCTTTGGGGCCTCGAACATCAGGTCGGTTTGCAATACAATTTTTCCTTCAACGACTACAAGGCCGGCAACGAATACGTTTTCAGCCCGCTCGACGACCCGCTCATTGCCAATTACAGCGGCTATTATCGCCTGCCGCTGGGCCGTGCGACACCGGTGCAAGAAGAAGTTGATGCGAATCCGGGCCACTTCGGCTATGACGAAGTGACGCACCGGTTCAACCTGCCTGCGGCCACCGGCCGTCCGGAACTGACATTTTACGCGAGCCGTTCGACCTCGGATACGGGTGTCCAGAGCGGACCGAGCGGCTATCTGTTCAAATCTCCACCGGCCACGAATCTGGATGTGATTTATTATCCGACTTCGTTTACGACCAACTCTGCCGGTCAGAACATCACTTTGAACGAAGACCTCGGTTTCAAGCTGTCTGCGCCCCTGCCGCAACTGGGAAGAATTGTTTCGACTCTGTCGCTGGGCGCGGATTTCAAGCGTTACGAGCAAACCAGCTACAACACCAACGAACAGTTCGTGATTATTATCAATCCCACCACGGGAGGCGGAGGTTTCACTACCAACAGCCAATCCGCACCCATAGGCCAGGATCCTCGTTACAGTTCTCTGGATTATTTCCCTTTGAATGTGGGGTTGAGCGGCTCGGCGTCGGATCAGTGGGGCACGACTTTTTTCAACGGGCAGGCCAATTTTAATGTGCTGCCAATCTTTTCTGAAGAAAGCCAGCAATTCACAACAACAAACATGGTGGGAACAAATGCAATCAAGAAGACGATCTCACAAATTGTTCACGGCCATTCCTTGTCCGGCCTTGCTTATACGGCAAATGCCCGGTCCGATTATGTGACGTTGCAACTCGGCGCCGACCGCGTGCAGACGATTTACAAGGATTGGTCGGTCAAACTCCACGCCGACGGCCAGTGGGCGAATGGGGCGCTGTTCAGCAACGAACAATATGCCTTGGGCGGCTCAGCGAGCGTGCGCGGTTACACCGACGGCGAATTTTACGGTGACACCGGCTGGCGTTTTACCATCGAGCCGCAGACGCCGCCGTTTAACATCGGCATGGTCGGCAACGAAGGCCACGAAGAACCATGCTGGCTGCGCAGTTCGGTGTTCATGGATTATGGTGAAGCTTATCTCCTCGAAAAACCCGCTGCCGGGGCCAGCGACCGCGCCCGGCTTTGGGGCGTGGGCTGGAACCTCACGGCCAATATCGGCACCCATCTCGACGCGCGGCTGACCATCGCCTGTCCGTTGCTGGCAACGGCGCTGACGCCGGTTGGTGATGTTCACTTTTATTTTGGCGTCGGAGCCCAGTTCTGAATTTTATGCGCCCAAACTTTTTACGCACTTGTAACCTGCGGTTGGGTGGGACGGCGGTAAAGTCGGGAATGAAAATTATTTCAGGCGATTCGCTGTTCCGCCGGGCGCTGGTGGCAACATTGCTGGGCGCATTTGCCGCAAACACCCTGGCCAATCCCACCGGCATGACCGTCGCCGGCGGCAGCGCCACCGCCACAACGAGCGGTTCGCATCTCACCATTACCACCTCACAAAGCGCGCTCTTGAACTGGCAGAGCTTCAACATCGCCGCCGGTGAAACAACCATTTTCAATCAGCCGTCCGCCCAGTCCGTCGTGGTCAACCGCATCAACGACCAGAATCCCTCGCAGATTTACGGCAGCCTGCAGGCCAATGGCATGGTCGTGCTGTTCAATTCCTCCGGCTTCTATTTCGGACCGAATTCCTTTGTCCAGGCCGCCGGCCTCGTCGTATCCACGGCGAATTGCATTCCCCCGCGAAATGCCGGCGGCGCCTGGGAATTCAATGGCCCGCCGCCGCTCGCCAGCATCGTCAACTACGGCCAGATCAAGGTCGGCAACGGCGGCCCGGCATTTCTCATCGCCGATAAAATTGAAAACCACGGCGACATCGAAGCGCCCGGCGGCGCCGTCGGTCTCGCGGCGGGACAAACGGTGCTGTTGAGCGAACGTCCCGACGGCCGGGGCATGAGCATGGCCGTCACGCTGCCCAGTGGTTCGGTGGACAACGACGGCAAACTTATCGCCGACGGAGGAACGATTGCGATGCGCGCGCAGGTGGTGAACCAAAACGGTTTTATCCAGGCCAACTCGGTCCGAAATCAAAATGGCATAATCGAACTCGTCGCCTCCGATCAGATCAATCTCGGCGCGGACTCCCAAATCCTCGCCCACGGCGATGGTTCGTCGCCGCACAGTTCCGGCGGCGCTGTAACGTTGAAATCTGAAAATACTTTTAGCGACGATGTTGGCAGCCTGATAGATGTGAGTGGTGGTGCGCGCGGCGGCAATGGCGGCAGCGTCGAAATCAGCGCGCCGAACGTTCTGTCGCTGAATTCGAGCATCAACGCACGGGCGCATTCCGGCTGGACAGCGGGGAAATTATTGCTGGATCCCGATTACATCATTTTGGACACGACTGGCTCCGGCAGCGCTGGCAGTGGCACGGTGCTGGCGGGGGACAATTCGGGCAGCACGCTGGATTTGAACGTAAACAGCGCGTTCGCCAATCTCGCGGTTTCCGATATCATCCTTCAGGCTGCGTATGACATTACGCTTGCCGGCGGCACATTGTGGGACCTGAGCGGGACCATTGGCGCGAACCTGGGTGGCGTGACTGGCGGTCAACTAACGCTGGAGGCCGGACGGAATATCATTTTTGGAAATGGCTCCCAAATCAGGGACGCGAACAACTGGTCGGTGACACTCCAAGCCGGGTATGATTTCGTCAACCAAATCGTCCAATCGGGGGTCGGGAACATTTATTTGAATGGCAGCAGCGGGTCCATTCAATTGTCGCAAGCGGCAATCAACTTGACGGCGGGAAACAGTATTTTTGTCGGTTCCGGCTGCCAGCTCATTGATGACGGCGGCGTCATTGGGTTGTACGCGCAAACGGTGAATCAAAACGGCCTCATTCAAGCCAACTCCATGGGCAGCCAACACGGCACCATCGAACTCGTTGCCTCCGATTCGATTGCCCTCGGCGCGAATTCCCAAATCACCGCCAACGGTGACAATTCATCATCCGGCAGCGACGGTGGTCAGATCATGCTTCAGACCGCGCAAACTTTTTCCGACGTTTCAGGTTCGCAAATTGAAACTCACGGCGGCGCGAACGGCGGCGATGGCGGCAGGATATTGATTTACGCCGCATCCTCGTCCGTAAATTCACAACTCGACGTGTCTGCTCTGGCTGCTGGTTCCGCCAACGGCAGCATATATTATTATCCGCCGGTTAATGGTAATCTTACGCTGACAGCCGATTCACTTGCCCCCTTCTCCGGTTTTTCCAGCATCCTTTTTCAAGCCAGCGGCAGCATCAACATCGCGTCGTTTGAGACGTTGAATTTGAGCGTCGGCACCGGCAGCCGGACCAGCGGCCAACTGACGCTGGAAACCGGCGGCGACATCGTCCTCAAGAACGGCTCCCAAATCACGGACGCAAACGACTGGGCGGTGACACTGGAAGCGGGATATGATTTTGCCAACAGCTCGGTCACTTATGGCAATAACAGCATCACCCTGAACGGCAACAGTTCAATTCAAACGGCCCTCGGGAACATCAGCCTGATTGCCGGACAGGACATCACGGTCAATTCCGGTTTCGTGCGCACCACCGGCGGCGGCAACATCAGCGCCTGGGCGCTGGCTGGCAACGTCAACACCGGGACCGACGCCAAAGGTTACATGTTTTCATCCGACAGTTCCACTTACTGCCAGGTTGACCCAAACCTGGGCGGCATCAGCACGGCAGCGGGCGGTGGCGTGACCATCACGGCGGGCGGAGATGTGGCGAGTTACCTGCCTTACGGAAACGCTGGAAGGACCGTTGGCGGTGACGCGGGTAGTGGTGCGTTTGGGCCACAGGCGGGAGATGTAACCATTGTCGCCGGTGGCAATGTGACCGGACATTACGTCGTGGCCAACGGCACGGGCGCCATCTACGCGGGCGTGGAAATGGATGCCAGCGGAAACCCCGTCAAGGATGCTTCCGGCCATTATGTTTTGAATTTGAGTTCCACGGGCAGCGCCGGGATGGCGGATGACAAACTGGCGTTGAGCCTGATCGCGGGCGGCTGGACGGTGGACGCGGCGCAGGACATCTACCTCCAGGAAGTCCGCAATCCCAACGGTATATTCAACACCATGGGCTTCACATCTCCCACCTACCATTATTTCGACTACGCGCCGGACGCCTATGTGAATTTATCCGCGGGCAACTCCCTGCAACTGGGCGACAGCTCAAGCTCGCTGCCCCGAAACTCCGGTGGCGTTCATGTGCCGTTCATCTACGCCCCGATTTTGAACATTGTCGCTGGAGCGGGCGGGGTGGTGCTGACTGGCGATTCAGACCCTTACGACAAATTGATTTTGTTTCCTTCACCGCAAGGCAGCCTGACCATCACCACCGGAGGTTCTCTGATCGGAGCTTTGCCTGCCAACTCCGATGGCTCCCCGACCATTTTCGACCTCATCGTTTCCGATAGCGCGCAAACTCAATATTACTACAACGGCCTTGATATCTTTGGCTTGACCGATCATGCCGCCACGCCCGTCCACATCAACAGCCCCACCCCCATCGTCCTGAACATCACCGGCGACATGAACAGCGTCCTGCTGGGGGCGCCCGAGGCGGCGCAAATCACCGTGGGTGGCGACATGATCAACAGCCGGTTCCAAGGGATGAATCTGTCCTCGGATCCCAATGAGAGTGTTCAAGTTCAGGTCCGGGAAATTGATGGAAGCCTGGGCGTGGCCACGGTTCATCCGGGCGTGACCAGCATCAACGTGACCGGTGACATCCTAAACCGCAGCGATTTCACAATCTTTACCCTCCCTGATGGCGCCCCGGTACCGGACATCTCCAAGCTTGCCCAGGCAATTGACCCGTTGGCGGTGGGCCTTGCCAATAAATTGTTCTACGAAGAGGTCACCGACCCGGTCGCTGGAACAGTCACCAGACAATTGATTCTCCAGGGAGCATTAACGCCGGCCATGTTGAGCCTGCTGCAAAACCTGACCTATCAGGTATATGTGAACGGCCAGCCGCAATTCAAAGACGACGGGCAAGGCGGACTAACACCGGACACCACAACGATAAATCTTCTTGACCCGGCTACGACGCCAGGGGAGGCGGGGGCGACCGCACAAGCCCTGATTGCTGCGTATTACAATCCCAACACTGGCCCCACCTACAATCCCAACGCAGGCCCCATCCCTACTTCGCAAGATTCCGGTTACTTGTTGGGTGGCGGCGGACAATTCAACATTACCGCTCGTAACATTGATCTCGGCACTACCCTCGGCATTGTGTCTCAAGGTGTTTCGTTTGACACCGTTCCAGTCTTTGACGCCAACGGCCAGCAACTTTATGATGCCAACGGCCTGCCAGTCTTCGCCTATCCGCTGGCAAAATATTTCACGCAGGGCGCGGACATCAATGTCACAGTCTCCGGCAATTTGGACATGTTCTCCACCTCCATTTCCTCCGTGAACGGCGGCAACATCTCCGTCAACGCCGGTGGCTATGTCAACGCCGGTTCGGATGTATTCACCGTCAACAGCGAGTCAGCCCGCGGCATCTTCACCGCCGCACAGGGCGATGTGTCCGTCATCGCCAACGGCGACATCAATGTGAATGGTTCGCGCATCGCCACCTTTGACGGCGGCAACGTCACCGTCGAGTCGCTGGCAGGCAACGTCAACGCCGGCAATGGCGCATCTTCCAGGGTAACGGTGAGTGCTTGCTATGTGGATCCGCTGACACGTCAGGTCTATAACACCGCGCCCCAACTCCCCTTTAGCGGCATACTGGCGTTGACCTTCCCTGAACGTGACAGTGACTATCCGGCGCCGGTGGCCCGCCTCGGTAATATTCTGGTGGAAGCCCCTCAGGGTGACGTTATCGCCAATTTTGCCGGCATCATGCAGGTTCCGTTGAACCAGGCAAAATATCCGGATGCCATCACAATGGTCCTGGCGGGATACGAATTGCTGGACGGCGCCGGCAATCCCGTGACCGCTGGCGACCTGGCGGAGGGGACGCCAATTTTGATTTCTGGCAACCGTGACATCAATGCCAGCGGCTCCGGCATCCTCGCCAGCAATGCTAAATTGGAAGCGAGCGGCAGCATCATCGGCCTCATTTTTGCCCTCAACAACATTGACATCAGCGCGCAGCAAAACATCAACGTCACCGCACTTGGCGTGGGCAACGTCAGTGTCAGTTCCTCTGGCGGCACGATTTCCGGCACCATCATCGGTGTTGGCGGCGTCAACGCCAGCGGCAGCAGCATTGACGCTTCACTGGTTTCCGCCAACGTCACCGGCAACACCAGCGGCCAGAATGGTTTGGGACAGGGCAACGCTGCCAATGCCACAGCCCAGGCTGCGTCCAGCGATGACTCCGCCAAAATGGCCGTTACTTCCAACCAGACCGAAGACAACGACGAAAAGAAAAAGAAAGGCGGGGGGACCGCGCTGATGCAGAAGACGGGCCGCGTGACCGTTTTGTTGCCGCCAAAGAATTTATCCCAAAACCAAACCTCCAATAACCATTTATGACCACCATGCTAATAAATCCCATGCTCGCCTCCGGCGCGTTGCAGTTCGCCTTCGAGAAGGCCACAATCGAAGGCAAAATCACCATCGGCTCGCTGTTCATTCTGTCCATGTTCAGTTGGACGATCATCATCACCAAGTTCCGCCAGCTTTCCATCGCGCGGCGGGCGGCCAAAAAATTCTTCGCCGCCTACGGCGCCACGCGCGATCCGC
>Ga0182021_10007369_pt1 | contig 13032 bp, 9 predicted proteins | sample 612E3MmetaG_FD_120493 | JGI IMG/M metagenome (GOLD analysis project Ga0182021, IMG submission 120493) | Permafrost microbial communities from Stordalen Mire, Sweden - 612E3M metaG (Illumina Assembly) | ecosystem: Environmental > Terrestrial > Soil > Wetlands > Permafrost | place: Sweden... | reverse complement strand
TCTGTTCTCAGGGGCGGGTTCACCTTGGCAAGCGCGCCCCGTTTTTCGACCATTTCCTGCGTCATCAGCAAATGGTGCGGAGTTGCTTCAGCAGTCACTCTCACACCCTTCTTTTTTGCCTCTCGGATGAGCTTAACCGAGCCGGCGGTACTGACATGAGCGATGTGCACCCATCCTTGAGTTTTTTCTGCCAGTTCCAAATCGCGGGCAACGATTTTCTCTTCGCCTTCAGGCGGACCACCGTTAGGTTCTTCACAATGGTCGATCACCGGTAAATTGAACAACTTGCTGATTTCCAATGCTTCTTCCATTAATTTCGCTGTTTTTACGGGGTCGCCGTCATCGCTGAACCCTGCTACTCCCGCTTTTGCCAGAGGTTCCATATATATCAACGCTTTCCCTTTTCTACCCTGGGTTACACACCCTATCGCCAGAACGCCGATAAGGCCCTCCGTATCCGCCTTGTATTTAACGAATTCGATCATCTCCGCGCTATCCAGCGGCGGACGGGTATTCGGCATGCAGCAAATAGTTGTAAACCCGCCCCTGGCCGCGGCCCGTGTGCCGGTAGCGATCGTCTCTTTATTTTCAAATCCCGGCTCTCTAAGATGGCAATGAAAATCGATAAACCCCGGGCAAACGACCAGTCCTTTAGCTTCCAACACGTCATAAGCCTTGCCGGGTGGTTTCTCTCTTCCCTCGCTCAGCCAGCTGATCTTATCTTCCTTAATCAGCAGGTTTCCTACCCGGCTTATCTTCCGGGCCGGGTCCACGATTCTCCCTCCATGTATTAATAACGCTTTATTCATTCTTCAGTTTTTCCTCAACGGTAGACGTTTGCGCATAATAACCGGGTTTGAAACCATGATCTTCCGCCTCTCTGGCCGAATCGAAGGCAATCAGATTTTCCGGCCTGATTTTTTTCGCCAAGTGGCTGGTTGCCCGGCTATACCTCTTGCTTTCTATCAGACCCTGATGCCATTCGGTGCTGGCCACAAATTTCGGTTCCGTGCCGTGCTCGCAATAGATACACCGGAAAGTCAACGGCTGAAAACTCACTATCTTGAATTCCGGCTTGAGATAATTTTTTTCCGTTTCCTGCCAGGTTACACACCGGGGATTAGAGCATTTAACTCCATATTCTCGGCGGTAAACCGGGTATTCGACTTTCGGTATCACGGTCTCTTCAGGCATCGCAACTTCTTTCATTCCCAATATGAGGGCGATCAACGCCATGCGCACCGGTACGCCTCTCGCGGCCTGTTTGAAATACATGCTGCGCGGGTCGGCATCCATATCATAAGCAAGCTCATCGACACGCGGCAAGGGATGCATCACTAGCGCTCTCCTCAATTCTTTGCCGCTCATCAATTTCTGGTCGACGATGGGGAATTTAAGGTCGGCTTCTTTTTCTTCATTGGTAAAACGTTCTCTTTGCGGACGGGTGACGTAAAGCGCATCCACGCCCGCTTTCATGGTCACTTCCAGGTCAATCCCCGGCATCATGGCAAGCTGGTGCGGCTGACCGGGTGTAATATATGCCGCATCCACCGGAAAAGCTCCTTTTTGAGCCTGTTTTTGGCTGCTGCTGAATTTTTCCAGATCGCCGCCATATTCGGTCACCAGTTTGCGCAGGATATTCTCAGGCACTTCCAGTCCGGGACTGGGACAGAATAATATAGTTGCTCCGAACTTAGCTAGAGCGAAGATAAGCGAATGAGTGGTACGCCCGTATTTGAGGTCGCCCCAGAGAGCGATCGTCATTCCACGCAGGTCTCCTCTTTCTTTCTTGAGCGTATAGAGGTCACATAATGTTTGGGTAGGATGCTGGTGACCGCCATCGCCTGCATTGATCACTGGGACGGTGGCGTAGTCCGCCATCAGTTTGGCAGCGCCTTCCCACGGGTGGCGGAGAACGATGATATCGGCATAACTGCTGATAATTCTGGCCATATCGGCAATGCTTTCACCTTTTGAGAAAGACGTCGATTTCGGGTCGGCGACGCTAATAACGCTACCGCCGAGGCGGTGCATCGCGGTTTCAAAAGAGAGCCTGGTACGCGTGCTCGGCTCGAAGAAAATAGTAGCCATCACTTTACCATTGCATAATCCGTATTGCTGAGGCATTGCATCAGACATTTCATCAGCCATTGAGAAAATGGAATCGATCTCGCCATTGGTCAGATCGTCAATGGTTACCAAATCTCTATTCTTTAGGTTCATCGTTACCTCCCTGAAGCCTTGTAACGCTGGCTTTCACGGCTAACCGGCTGAATATAGTCACTTCATCAGTATCATCTATTTCTTTCAACCTGACGGCGATTTCTTCGTCACGGGCGCTAGGCACATTTTTACCGACGTAATCGGCGCGAATGGGTAACTCACGATGTCCGCGGTCGATAAGCACAACTAATTGGATAGATTGCGGCCGCCCTAAATCCATCACCGCATCCATGGCAGCGCGGATACTGCGGCCGGTATAAAGAACATCGTCAACGACAATGACCGATTTTCCAACTACGCTGAAAGGAATTTCAGTTCGGGTAACTTTAGGCAGGTTTTCATGTGGAGGAATGTCATCACGATAGGGTTTGATATCAAGTGCCCCAACTTGTACGCCAGTATCGGTGAAATTTTGAATATTCTGCGCCAGTCTTTTCGCCAGAGGTACACCGCGGGTGTACATTCCGATGAGCACCACATTTTCCAGCGATTTACTGCGCTCGATAATTTCATGTGCGATACGGGCAAGAGTCCGTTTGATGTCTTCCTGTGTCATGATGATTTTTTCAGACATAAAAATACCCCTTGCCGTGGTTGGCAAGAGGTTCTGGGTTTCAGACTCTTTTTCCCCTTACCAGTCTCACGGGACTAGCTTAAAGGCTCCTGTATCATATTACCATTATCAAAACGGGATTACAAGCAATATTTTGAGCGTTTTTCTACCTATTAATCGACTCCTGCTGTTTATATTTTGCTATTGCTCCGATTGGAAAGCAACAGACTGATTCCTTCCATGGCGAAAACTACCAGATAGCACAGTATTATCGTGACGACCAAACTCTTATTCGTTCCGGTAGTCCTTAGTCCGGAGATGATGAACGCGATAGTGTAGATGAAGGTAAGAAGATAGTCGAATATCATCGTCCGCACGGAAAGCTTTTCAAGCGACTGCTGGTCGGATGGGTTTTTTCCGGCGTTGGTGATATTAATTATCAAAATGGATAGAAGCGCGATGGAGAAAATAACGGTAGTCCAAAGCACTCCTAATAGAACAATTGACACTTTGCAATTACTAAATATCAGAGCGCTTTTACAACAAAAAGGCGGGATAGCAAATCTCCCGCCTTTTTGTCAGAAACTTCTTATATCCTGAAGTTAGTTGCCATTACTTGAACCCCGTGGTGTTCTGGGAGTATGAGGCCAAACTGGGGTTTGGGTGGGCGACTGCGGGATTTGAGGAGTGGTATCTGAAGTAGTATTCGCCGGCCATGCGGCAAGTGTTACCTGGACGGTTGTGGTCTGACCGTTGCGTAATACGGTCAAGCTGACAGTATCTCCGACATTTTTGGTGCTGATGTAAGCCGATAGATCTTCGATGCTTCCGACTGCTTTGCCGTCGATGGCGGTGATTACGTCTCCACCCCTATCTAATGTGCCATCAGCACTGGCGCCACCGGCCTTGAGCCCGGCTTTGTCTGCAGGGCCACCGGAAACCACCGTTACTACGTAGACGCCCTTATTGATTGACAATCCTAATTGGCTGGCGTTTGCTTGAGTCAAGGGTGAGCCGCTGATACCCAGCCATGGGCGACTTACCGTCTTACCGGCAATCAGATCCGGTAACAGTTTGGTTATGGTATTTGACGGGATAGCAAAACCAATTCCATCGGCGCCTGTGGCCCCTATTTCGGCTGCTGAATTCATACCTATCACATTGCCTTGATTATCCAGCAAAGGTCCACCGGAGTTGCCCGGATTGATAGCGGCATCGGTCTGCAACATTCCTCTGAAATTGCTGCCGGCGATACTACGGTTAAGTCCGCTGATAACACCTACGGTAATAGAATCCGTATAGCCTAGAGGATTACCTATCGCTATCGCCATCTGACCGGGTTTAACCAGACTGGAATCACCTAGCTTCAGCGGGGTGATCCCTGCCACCGCAGAAGGATCAACACTGATAACCGCCACATCATCAACCGGGTCGGTGCCGAGCACTTTACCCGTCACGCTGGTGCCATTTTTCAGATCGACCTCAACAGTGGTAGCACCTTCGACAACATGGTTATTGGTAACAATATCACCCTTATTATCTATGAGAAATCCCGATCCCAGACCGGATTGTGTGGACTTCCCGAACGCACTATTAACCGTTTGGGTTACATTGATCTCTACTACCGCCGGACTGGTAGAATCATATAGAGATATCATCGTGTCCTGACTATATAAGGTCGGCGCGGCAGAGGCTGAGTTGGTAACCAGGTGGACGCCGGTGCCGAACGCGAAACCCACTCCCCCAATGAGAATCACTGCAAGCGCAATTGCTATCTTGCCTTTTATCTTTTTCATTTCGTCTCCTTTGTTGAAATATTCCATTTATTCTTTCTATTTTCTGATTTCAGTTTAGCATTCTGAGATGAACCACCTATTAATCCAACATGAATATTTGATGAATAGTACCTGCCCGGATTTAAAACAGGCAATTATTTTTTTGATGTCAATAATGCCATTGATTCGCATAATACTAATTTGCGCAGTTCTAGCTCAAATCCTTTTTCAGCGCTTCATACTGCTCTTTAGTGATTTCGCCCTTGGCATAGCGCTCTTTGATGATATCCAGAGCGTTTGAATTCGATCCGGCGTTATGTCTTGAGAGTCTTCTGATTCCCCAGACGGCGAGGGCAATTAATCCACCCCAAAAAATCACCATACACATTACCATCACCAAACCCACACCCCAACCAAAAGGATGCCCCCAATACATCATCGGGAATCACCTCCTGTTAATCTATCTTCCATTTTGCTTCCTCCCTTGCTTTTTCACATCTTCCACTCTAATTAGTCTAGCATCTTCATATGAACAGGCCATTAACTTAATATGAAATCCAGATGAATCTCGCTTCCCAGTCCAAACATTTCTTTCATGTTCTATTCATCTTATTTATGTATAATGTAGGTACAGTAAATAACTTGTGAGGAGCCGATTATGCGTGTGTTGGTTGTTGAGGATGAGAGGAGGCTGTCGGGCATTATCAAACGCGGCCTCATCGAAGAAGGTTATGCCGTTGATGCCGTTTACGATGGTGAGGAAGCGCAATACATGGCGGAGACTACTTCATACGATATTATTATTCTCGATATCATGCTTCCTAAAAAAGACGGAATTGCTGTTTGCAAGGAGTTACGCGCCAAGAAAATCAATACGCCAATCCTGATGCTGACTGCCAGGGACAGCGTCGAGGATAGAGTACGGGGACTCGATTCGGGCGCTGACGATTATGTGGTCAAGCCCTTTGCTTTCAGTGAACTTCTTGCACGGATCCGCGCTTTATTACGCAGAGAGTCATTGTTAAAAACTCCGAAAATACAGGTTGGCGATCTGATAATGGATACGCTCACTAGAGAAGTTTGGCACGGCGAAAGAAAAATAGAGTTGACCAACAAGGAATACTCCATTCTAGAATATTTCATGACCCGTCCCAATATGGTTATCACAAGGACAATGCTGGAAGAAAACGCTTGGGATTATGAATACGATAGTATGTCTAATATTATCGATGTTTATATCAGAAGACTCCGCCGTAAAATCGATGGGGATGGAGAAGACAGCCTGATTCAAACTGTGCGAGGGGCAGGTTACCGTCTTAAGATAGTATGAAATTCTTTATGAGTATCAGGACCCGGTTAACCGTCTGGTATCTATTAGTGATGGTTATTTTACTGCTCTTGTTCAGCACTTTAGCCTATTTTATGCCCGCGCGCAAGCTTTATCAGAACCTTGATATCTCTCTTCAAGCCAGGGCTTTTCAACTCCAGGCTACAGGAGTCTCAGCGGGGCAGCCGAATGAGTTGTTGCTATCTTTCGATTCAAATGGTAATTTGATACAGGAATTCGGGCCTTTGATTGACACAGCCACTATCGCGCCGCTGGTGAAACAGGCTCAATCCGGCCAAGATGTTTTTCTCACCACTCTTACGGCGGATAAACAAGGTGTCCGATTGTATGCGACTTCTTTTATGATGCATTTTAACAACCAAATCGTGATAGTGGTCGGCCAATTAACTAACGGAATCACCGGTCCGTTGGCAGCTTTCAGATTCGTTCTTATCTTTGCAGGGTTGATCGTAGTGGTTATGGCGGGAATCGGCGGTTTGTTCTTGGCAAGTAGAGTCCTCAAGCCGGTCGAGCAGATTACAAAAACTGCTCAGGAAATCGGTGAAGGCGACCTAAGCAGGAGAATCGATGTCCGTACAAATGATGAATTGGGACATTTAGCTTCTACTTTAAATGATATGATCGGTAGACTGGAAGCAGCATTTAACCGGCAACGGCAATTTACCGCTGACGCCTCCCATGAATTGCGCACTCCTCTTGCGATAATGCAAGCGGAGGCGACTTTAGCACTGAGCAAAGAAAGAACGGAAGACGATTACAGGAAATCCCTGGAAACAATATCTCAAGAATCGGCTTACATGTCTTCGGTTATCGGGAAATTGCTCTTTCTGGCGCGGAGTGATGCTGGCAAAGAGCAATTAACTTTTGAAAATGTCGACCTCAAAGACTTGATTGTCGAATTGTCGACTAATATCGAAGCTCTGGCCCAGGATAAAGGGATAAAATTCACCGTCGATGCCACAGAGAGTCTGGTGGTTAATGGGGATAAAACAAAGCTCAGGCAACTTTTCATCAATATTCTGGAAAACGCTATCCGGTATACTCCCAACGATGGCAATATCTCCGTTTCAGCCTTCAAGAAAGAGGACAATGCCTTAGTTGCCATCAGCGATACCGGCATCGGTATTCCACCCGAGCATCTACCGCATATCTTCGAGCGTTTCTACCGCGTGGATAAAGCACGCTCCCGGGCTGAAGGAGGGGTGGGATTGGGTCTGGCGATCGCCAAATATATTGTCGAGTCGCACGACGGTAAGATCGAATTGGAAAGCCAGGTTGGGAAAGGTACCACCTTTACCATATCGATTCCCCTGAAGAAACTGGAACCCACCGCGCCCTGATGTCATCCATTCTGGCGAAGGCCGGAATCCACGTAATTCCCTCGGATACAGACTTCCGCAGGTATGGGCCGTGTTCTTATAGTCATTGCGAGCTTGCGAAGCAATCTCAGGCCGAAGCGTAGGCTATGGTATTTACGAGGTAACGTATACTTTGCGTAGCAAATGTAGGGGGAGTTTTTCCGTCCCCGTTCAAATAATTTATCCGCTTTTCATCTTTCTTAGTTTTTCTAATGCCGTCCGGGCGGCTCCGGGCGTTTCGATTCTTGAAACCGGGCCCTCCAGAGCATTAACTACCGGTTTTAATATATCATATAATTCTTTTGCTTTCGGGTTATCGCGGAAGATGTACTTGATAACATGATGCGCTTCTTCACGCAGGAAGAGTTCGTCGGAACTATTGCTCAGCGCTTCCAATAACGGCGCAATACTGTCCGTACCGATAGTGATCAGAGCTTGAGCCGCCAGCCAACGGATGTCAAAAACGTTGTCTTCCAGAGCCTTGATCAGCGCAGGAATTGAGGAAGGGTCGGCGAGAGCCCCCAGCGCTTTAGCGGCTTCCCAACGGGATTGCTGGTCTTTGGAAGTCAGGGTTTCAACCAGGGAAGGGGTCGCCTCTTTCCCTATGCCTACCAGCGCTAAACGTGCTTTCTCCCGCATATCACCATTTTTGTCACTTAATTGTGCGATTAAGGCTTTTATTTCATCATTACTCATTTTTCACCTGCTTCTTATCTATCAGCAATATAGCAGGAAAACAGGGGGAAAGCCAGGAGGAAGTTTTTGCTCACGGTGGGATTCATCATATCACTATGCGTATAACGAAGACTACAAGTATGGAAAGCAGTTGGGTCATAGTCTAGACATGGTTGTGAATTTTTCGTCCTACAACGCAGGAACTCGGAACGATGCGATCCCATAAACAGAAGAAAGCGCTATTTATTTCTTGCGCATTTCTCCCAGGATCTCTTCCAAGACCTTCTGCCAGCCTTTCCCCGGCTGTCGGAGGTTTATCCTGAGTTGGCTGTTGCCGATTTTGATCCCCTCCCGCAGGAAATGCGCCAGCCTTGGTTTATTGAATTGCATCCCCGCAAATAATTGCAGGATGATCTCTCCGTCCAGTGTGGAGATAGATTCAATGCCGATATCTTTGGCTGTTGCCTTAAGTTTAATGATAAAAAAGAGGTTTTCTACTTCCTTGGGCGGTATTCCGAAGCGATCGTTGAACTCCTGAAGCAGATTGGGGATTTGTTTTAAATCCGTGATATCCGCCATACGCTGGTAAACTTCCAGCCGTGTTACCAGGTCGGGCACATAATCCTCGGTAATTAAGGCGGATAATGGCAGATCAATGGTCGTTGGCGGTAATTTTGTTGTCGATGGCGCTTGCTTTATGCCGCTCTTCTGCAGTTTCAGTTTTTCTACCGCCAACGCCAACATCTGGCTGTAAAGATTGAAACCCACAGCGCTGATCTGTCCGCTCTGTCTCATACCGAGCAATGTGCCCGCCCCTCGGATTTCCAGGTCTTTCATGGCAATACTGAAACCGGCGCCGAGTTCAGTGGCCTCGTAAATGGTGCGCAAACGTTTCTCCGCCACAGCGGTGAGCCTTTTACCTTTATCGAACAGGAAGTAAGCATAAGCCATTGTCGCGCCGCGCCCAACTCTACCCCGCAACTGATAAAGCTGAGTCAAACCGAATCTATCGGCTTGATTGATGATCAGTGTATTGACGTTGGGCATATCCAGCCCCGACTCGATGATCGTACTGCATACCAGGACATCCGCCTTGCCCTGCATGAACTCCGTAGTGACTTTTTCCAATTCGCCTTCCGGCATCTGACCGTGAGCAACGGAAACTCTCGCTTCCGGAATCAGGTGACGTAGTTTTTCGGCAATGATTTCTATAGATTGCACGCGGTTATGTACAAAGAAGACCTGACCATTGCGTTCCAGTTCCCGCAGCACTGCCTCACGAATCAACCGATCATCGTATTCAGCGACGAAAGTTCTGACAGGCAGACGGTCTTCCGGCGGCGTCTCCATCGTGCTCATATCGCGCACGCCCACAAGAGACATGTGCAGCGTACGGGGAATGGGCGTAGCGCTTAGAGTCAACACATCCACTTCTTGCCGCATTTTCTTCAGATATTCCTTGTGAACCACCCCGAAACGCTGTTCCTCATCGATGATCAGCAAGCCCAGGTTCTTAAATTGCACATCTTTTTGGATAAGCCGGTGCGTGCCGATACAGATGTCCACTTTTCCATCTTTCAAAGCTTCAATGAGTTTATCCTGTTCCTTCTGTGTGCGGAAACGGCTCAGGACTTCTATTTTAATAGGGAAAGCTTTCATTCTCTCGTTAAAAGTGGCGTAATGTTGTTGCGCCAGTACGGTGGTCGGCACGAGGACCGCCACCTGTTTGCCATCCATCACAGCTTTAAAAGCGGCGCGGATCGCCACTTCCGTTTTGCCGTAACCAACATCTCCGCATATCAACCGGTCCATAGGTTTGCTTTTTTCCATGTCCTCTTTGATTTCTTTCTGCGCGGTGATCTGATCGGGGGTTTCGATATAAGGGAAGCTTGCCTCCAGCTCCCTCTGCCATATAGTATCCCGGGAGTAGGCGAATCCCGGCACAACCTCGCGGCTGGCATAGAGATCCAGCAAATCCTCAGCCACTTCTTCCACCGCTTCTTTAACCTTTTCCTTAGTATGCGTCCATTCCTGCGTGCCTAAACGACTCAGCGTGGGCGGTTGTTCGCCGCCGCCGACATAGCGACTAACTCTGTCCACCTGATCGGTGGGGACATAGAGTTTATCGCCGCCGGCATAATGCAGAACCAGGAACTCTCTATCCAAACCGCCATTGTTTATTACTGTAAACCCGAAGAATTTCCCAATGCCGTGCTCGATGTGCACCACGTAATCATCCGGCTGAATATCCGCGAAGATTTTGTGGCGGGCCACCAGTCTTTTCTTCTGCAGTCGTTGTTGTTTTGTGAAGCCGAAGATTTCCGCATCGGTAAAAAGATGGGTATTCCCCAGGCTCCAACCGGCATTGAGTAAACCCTGCAACAAAGTTAGTGAGCCGGCGATGGGAGTCTGCCGGATTTCATTCATGACCGGCGCGATGATATCTTCTTCCTCAAGCAACTCTGAGAGGCGGTTCGCCTGATGTGTGACCAAAATTATGCGTTGTTTCTCCGCCAGCATTTGCTTTATCTTCGTGATGAAGTTAGGTAACTGTCCGCCGTAGCTTGTCAGCGGCTTGAAATCGAGTTGGTGCCGAAATTCTTTGCCGGCCATACCCAATGAACTGAGGAATAATCGCCGCGTTTTCTCCAAAGCGGGTACCATTTCATCCCAAATGAAATAGGGTTTGGGAAATTTTTTTGGGAGCTGCCCTTGTTCCTGCTGTACATGATGGATTTCATCGGCTTTATTCTCATAATCCTCGATGGCTCTCTGCACGCTAAGCGGCTCATCGAGGATCACCAATGCTCCATCCGGTAAATAAGACAGGAGATTATCATGGTTAAATAATGAGGCGTAAAACTCCTGGCTAACGGTTTTTTGTTCCCGATAAAGTTCATTCAGCTCTTTAATAAAATCCTGACGGATTTCTTCGCTGCAGTTGCTAAAATCGAGTTTACCTGACAATTCTTCAGGTTTCAGACTGTTTTTTGCGAAAGGTGCCAGCAATTCGGTGGCCGGGCCGATGGTGATAGCGGGTATTTTTTGCACCGAGCGCTGGTTTACCGGATCATAAAGCCGGATACTTTCAATCGTATTCCCAAAAAATTCCAGCCTGGCGGGCATTTCACTGGTCGGTGGGAAAATGTCGATGATACCACCGCGTCTGCCCATCGTCCCCGGTATCTCCACCGTGCTTTGGGTTTCATAACCGAGTGATTGCCAGCGTTTCATCAACATCAGAGGATCGTAATTTTCTCCTTCTTTGACGGTGTGGAAAGAAGCCGCAAAGTCAGGAAATGGGGTCGTTTTTTGAATCAATGCTGTTGCCGGAATAATTACCAGCGGTAACTTTTTATCTATTGAGGCATTGGCCAGCGCTGATAGCGCACGAAGACGTTCCAGTTCGTTCGGGCTATCGGAGATAATACGTTCATAAGGTAGAGCATCTGCTTCCTGCATCAGTTTGATTTCTGTGGAACCAAGCCAGACGCTGATTTGTTCGTACAATTTGCGGGATTCCTCAGCATGTGCGGTAATCACGATCATCGGCCGATTTAATGTTTGATATAACGCGGCGATCAGATAAGGTCGCGCGGCATCGACAACATCGGCATTAACCGCAGCCTTGGCTTGATGCAGTTCCGCTACCAGACTGCCGTAGGCTGGTCTCTCATCGATTAATTTGAGTAATCTTGAGATGTTTAGTGTTTCCATCGTTTTACCATTGCGAGGCCTTCTACTGAAGGCCATGGCAATCTCACACTTTATTATTGGCTTGGGGGTTGACTCAAGTGCCAAATAGTCTTTAAAAATGCAAATCCCCAAACGCCGAGCAGGACTAGCCGAGTCGGACTAGCCCTTCAATTCCATTTTAACATAAAGTAATATGATATAATGACTCTGAAAATGGAAAACAAGATGAGCAAGAAGAAAATTGATAATAATATAACCTGCCGCCGTATTGTCGCCAAGTTCGGAACGAGCCTGTTAACCGGCGGCTCAACCCGATTGAACATGGAGCGCATGACCGATCTTGTCAACCAATTAGCGCAACTCCACAGTCAGGGCGTAGAAGTGGTTATCGTCACCTCGGGCGCTATCGCTGCCGGCCGTGAGAAATTGGGTTTAACTAAAAAATCAAAAGGCGTGGCTCTCAAGCAAGTCTTGGCTTCAGTCGGACAGGGCCGGCTGATGAATATTTACGAACGTCTTTTCGAACAACATGATATTACAGTGGGGCAGGCGTTATTGACTAAATCGGTACTGGTCGATCGCGCCGGCTATTTGAATACCCGCAATACGCTGCTGGCTTCGCTGGAAATGGGTGTGATTCCAATCATCAATGAGAATGACGTGGTGGCTGTGGATGAAATTAGAGAAGCCCGCTTCGGCGATAACGATAACCTTTCTGCAATGGTAGCCAATCTGATCGATGCCGACCTTTTATTCATCCTGACGGATATTGACGGACTTTTTACTGCTGATCCCAACCGCGATTCCTCGGCTAAACTGATTCCGATAGTGGAGAAGATCGACGAAATAATCGAAAGTCTGGTCTCCGGTTCCACGAGCGGTCTGGGAACCGGCGGCATGGTGACAAAAATCGAAGCCGCCAGGCTGGCGACAGCCTCCGGTGTGACCGTAGTAATTGCCAATGGCAGTGAAAAAGATGTCTTGCTGAGAGCAATCAGCGGAGAGGCCATCGGCACTCGTTTTCTCCCCGTAAAAACCAAACTGGACAGTCGGGAACGCTGGCTTTTGTCCGGTCTATGCACTCGCGGTAAATTGACTGTAGATGACGGCGCGGCATTAGCCTTAAAGAAAAAGAATTGCAGTCTGCTGGCAGCGGGAATAACCGAGGTTGAGGGCAATTTCCAGCGTGGCGATATTGTGGATATTCGCGACCCCAAGGGTCTGAAGATTGGCAGCGGCATCACCAATTATACTTCCGCCGAGGTGACGGCCATCAAAGGCGCACACTCCGAAAATATTAATAATTTGCTCGGCTATGATTCAGGTTCGGAAGTAGTGCATCGGAACAATCTGGTGATGCTGTAAAGCAAAGTATTAATAGCATTTACCTGAATTACTTCACTT
>Ga0182021_10007368_pt1 | contig 13034 bp, 12 predicted proteins | sample 612E3MmetaG_FD_120493 | JGI IMG/M metagenome (GOLD analysis project Ga0182021, IMG submission 120493) | Permafrost microbial communities from Stordalen Mire, Sweden - 612E3M metaG (Illumina Assembly) | ecosystem: Environmental > Terrestrial > Soil > Wetlands > Permafrost | place: Sweden... | reverse complement strand
TCGACGGTCCCAGCGCGGGCGGGCTCATGACCATCGCCACCATCGCCGCCTTCATGGGTGACACCCTCAAGACCGACGTGACCATGACCGGCACCATCAACCCCGACTACACCATCGGCCCGGTCGGCGGCATCCCGCAGAAGCTGGAAGGCGCCGCGGCGGCGGGCATGAAGACCGTGCTCGTCCCTCTCGGCCAGCGGTACGACTACGACGAAAAGACCGGCGACTTGGTGGATCTGGTCCAGAAGGGGACGCAATTGGGCCTCACGGTGAAAGAGGTCGCGGACGTCTACGAAGCGTATCCATACTTCACCGGGAATCAACTCCCCAAACCGCAGGGTTCGGGAAGCGGGACTCCGGCCCTCGGTTCCGCTTCCGAACAGACGCTGAAGGATTGCATCCAGAACGATGCGGCGGCGGCGAACCAACTGCTTACCGAACGCAAAACACTGGCAGCCGCCTATCTAAAGTACGGTGCGGCTAACGCCACAAACGCCGCGGCAGACATAAGCCAGGCCGACAACCAGATGGTGCAAGGAAGCTTCGGGGCGGCATATGGATCGGTACAGGACGCAGCCAGGGAAGCCTTCAAGGCCTACTTGTACGCTAAGGCCTCGAGTTACTCGGATTGGCAGAAACTCGCATTGTGGCTGAAGGGCCAGGTTCCGACCACCTCCATCAGCCAGGTCCAGACTCAGCTCGTGGCCCGTTCTCCCAAGACCGTCGGAGAAGCCAGTTGCGTGATGGATGCTTGGGGCTGTCTCGCGCAAGCTCAGGCCGACGCTCAGGTGGCCAACAACGATCTTGACGAGATCAGTTCGAACTACGACACCCTTTCGAACACCGAACTCGACAACTATATGACCGAGGCGATCGACTACTACTCGGAAGCTTTGCTCGGAGTTCAATGCGCGCAGGATGACCTCAAACTCGCGGACGTTGCGACAGGGCCGGCCATCACCTCGACGGACATGGTCGCGCAGTTGGCCGAATCCTATCGCCGGGCCGGGGAGGCCAACGTGGCCATGCTCGACAGCGTGGTGGTCCCCGAAGACGCCAGTGCCTGGGGAGTGTCTGAGGCCGATGCGAAGAATCTGCTAGCCGCGTACGACCCCAACTACTTCCAGGCGGTTCAGGCTTCCAATCAGATCCAAACGCTGCTCGGCAGCTTGCCGGAAGGTACTGCGCGGGACTACGCGGTGCTCGGGATCTCGTTCGATTCCTTCACCAGCAGTGCTGCTTCGATAGCAGAGAACTACGACTATATCGCCAAGTACGACAAGAACGGGAACATCACCGGCTTCACCTTCGACAAGCCCCTGTCGAACGCTCTCGATCTTGCGAAGACCAACGCCGGCAACGGCCTGCTGCAGTTGGACAGCACGGGCGACGGGACGGTCATTCCTTGGACCTGGTACGACATGGCCAACTCCACTCGGGATAGTGCGCAGCCCGCGGACAAGATCGCGTCCCTCTACTACTACTGGAACGCAACCGCGCAGACCCGCGCCCTTCTGGCGATCTCTGGGGGAGCCCAATCTTTGGTGCAACAGTAGGACTGAACTTGGCCCCGATGCGCCCGGGTCGGCGGCGCATCGGGGCCAAGCCCGGCCCTCTCAGGTCTTGCGCTGGAACCAGCGGATGTTCTTCTGCGGGATCTTGCTGCACTCCGGCGCCGGGCACAACGCCCTCGTGACCATGTGGGCCAACCCGCTCACAACGTCGGTGACAGGCTTGACGCGGGCGAACTTCTGGCCCAGCGACTGCGACATGAGGTCGGCGTAGAGACTGAGGGTCTGGGTGGCGGTGAGGAAGTCCCAGCAGACGAAGATCTCCTCGGCGATGCCGAACGGTACGCTCGCGGGGATGAAGCCCCGGGCGTACTCCGTGGCCCAGACGCCGTTGGTGAAGTTCATCGCGCGCGCCTGGCCGGGTCCCACGTAGACGCGATCGCCGGGCTTGTACAGCTTCTTCTCGAACTCCCCCTCGCCGTAGTACCACATCTCGCCGTCGATGACCGTGTCCCAGAAGCCGGTGAAATGCCGACCCGAATGCCCCTCGGACCCGATGGGCGTCCCCCAGATCATGATGTACTCGGTCAGGGAGGCGTAGTACAGCTTCATCTGGATCATCGCCCCGCCGGCGATGGAGTAGACCCACGGCTGCTTGAAGTCGAGCACGCCGGGATAGTGCTTCGCCAACGACCGGGCGAACGCGTCGAACATCTCAGGCTTGGGCAGGCCCAGGCACTCCATGGAGCACTCGTGGACTACTTCAGGGTCGAACATAGGCATCGATTTGAACCTCCATGTGGTCACCCGGGCTGACGGCGCCGGCACGAGACACCATCTTACTTGAGGACGGACCGGGCCAGCCAGTCAGGCCCTGCCACAACAGGATTAGGAGACGGGCACCGCGTAGACGGTGGCCGTCCAGCGGTAGATGCCCGGATGCTCCAACCCGTCTCCCAGGCGAAGATACGAGTAGAGAGTTAGAGACCGGCCCGGCGCGAGGATCCCGAAGTCGGTGGCGGGCCCGTCGCTGACCGGCGCTCCCTGCGCCTCGTCCGCGACAGACGCTAGGGACCAGCTGATCTGGTCCTTGCCCGGCGGGTCGGAGAAGCTCAAACGATCGCCGGAGGTGGAGGCCGGCGCTGAGTCGGCCCCGATGTAGATGTCGAACTGAGCGGTACCGTTGTTCACGACGGTCAGCGGATCCTGACTCTGCACCGTCTGTCCGAGAGCGGTGACTTTGAAGTCAAGTTGCGATCCGAGCAAGGACAGCTGGTACGTGCCCACATCAGTGGCGTCCACGGTGATGCGGATCCCCGCGGTCACAGTCGTGGTGACGTCCGCAGTGGTGGTAGTGACGTCCGCGGTGGTGGTAGCGTCGTCCGGCGCAGTCACCGTAATCGTGCTGTCGTCGGCGGGCGCCGGGGCGGCGGCAAGAAGCAGAAACACAAACGTCGCGACGAGTGCGAGGAAGCAGCGTTTCACATCGGCCTCCCCCTACTCCTGCGAGTCTCCGACTTGATACTGCTCGACGGCTACGATGAAGCCGCCGTTGAAGCGGAGCCAGAAGTAAAGGCCCTGCCATTGCTTGCCCTGGGCGCTCTGCAACGCAGCGGCAAGATCCGTGATGGTGGCCGGGGTGGCAGCCGTCCAGCCGGCAGGTGGTTGGTGAACGACCACTCCAGCCTTGATTGGGGCGTCCCCGGTGAACAGATCATGGTTGGGGTCGAAGATGTAGTTGCCGCCGGTGACAGCTTCGCCCCTCGACGCGGCAAGGTCCACCGCGTCGGTGCCCGTGAGAAGTTGAGCCGGGTCGTAGGCGACCGTCACCTGGTTCCCGGCGATGTCGCACTTGACGATGTGAGCCAGCCTCGAAGACTGCGGCACGGTGGAGGTGGTGACCGACGAACCCTGGCTGGCGGCAGGACCGGAGGCGACTAAGACCTGGGTGGACGCCTGTTCCCTGAGCGCCTGCAGGCTGCGGTCCATCCCGTCTACACGAGCGGACATGGTCTGCATCTCTGCTTGCGTCCAGTAGAGAGTGAAGCCGCAGATCACAAGGATGGCGACCACGCCCAGCACGGCCCAGGCCCACTTGAAGGTCCGGGGAGAAGGCGGCTGAGACGGCGGCGGGATGAGCCTAGCCCTACGCACTTCCACCAGTCCCCTCCGCCTCGGCCGTCGCGGCCGCCCGCACAACAAGGCCGGTGCGTTGATGGAAACGCCGCCGCGAACGCCACTGGATCAGAGCGATGGCAGCAGCGGCCAAGGCCAGGATCACGATCGCTGTACCGAAGTATGACCAAGGAGTGGCGCTATCGTAAAGAGCGGTCGTCCTATACCACGCTGCAGACAGCCACCAGCCGGACGCGACCCGGACGGTCACTAATGGGCCGATCCCCACACTCATGCCGACCGAGGCCTGGCTCTTGGCGACCATGCGGCCTGCCAAGAGCGCCTGATAGGTGCCCGCGGGAGTGCCCGACGGGATCTTGATAGTGGCCGTGATACGGCTTTGCTCTCCCGGCTCCAGCTGGAATTCCTGTGGGTCGAAGCTGACCCACGACGCGGCCAGGCCGTCCTTGGCGCCGATGGCCACGACCGTCATCTCGTAGCTCGCCGCTTTGGTCCCCTTGTTGTAGATGCCGAAGGCCGGCAAGGCCACGCTCTGGCCCGGATGCACGGCCTGATCGACGGTGATCCGCTTGGCGTCGCTACCGACTGCGTAGTCGGTAGCCAGAGCCGTCGACACTGAGGCGGACGTCAGGACGAGCGCCAGACCCACTCCGCAGAGGAGCCGGGACAGGCCGCTCACGAGCAGACTCCCACTGGATTACCTCCAGACCGACGAGGCACTAGATGCATTCTCCGGGTATCTCGCGGAGGCCGGCGGGCTGCGCCGCCGGCCCCACGTGGATACCTCGATGGCCTAGATTCTCAGTTGGAAAGCGAAAACCTGCTTCTGTTGACTAGTTCGGGACGGCGTATACCGTGCCGGTCCACCCGTACTGAGTCGCGTGCGAAAAGCCGGAGCCCGTGTACAGGAAGGAGTACAGGGTCGTCGAGTTGCCGGGATCGACGCTGCCGAAAGGCGTCGCCCACGAGTCGGTGACCGACTGGTCATAACCGCTATTGGGCCACGAATTCGGGGAGAGGGTCCAGCGGACCTGGTCCTGGCCCGGTGAGTCACTGAAGCCAAGGCCCCACATGTGCTGCGAGTCGTAGGGCGACGCGTCCGCACTTACCCAGACATTGAACGGAAGCGACCCGCTGTTGTAGACCGACAGAGAGTCCGGGCTGGTGAGGGACTGGTATGACGCGGAACCGCTCGTGGCGAAGGAGTAGCCGGAGCCGTAAAGGGAGATTTGGTAGTTCCCGGCATTCGTAGCGTCCAGGGTGGCCGTGAATCCCTGGCTCCCGACATAGGTGGTCGGGGGGGACGCTAGCGCGGGTGCCGCGTAAGCGATCACGGCTGCTAGCGTCAAGAGCACAACAAGGACAAGGCGTTTCTTCACGTTCATCTCCTAACTTTCGGTGAAAGTCGTTTCCTTTGACAGACCTCTGGCCGCATCCCGCTTTTGCCGATGCGCCCAGAGCACTGCCGGGAAGACAGGAGAACAGGCGCCGGCAGAGGCGCCGGTTCTGAGTATCGGAACAAAGGGCCCGCAGCATTAGGAACCCGTGGGAAGCGTTTAGCCTGCTCGGCGATGCCTGACCATTCTCGACGGACCGATATCGGCCATCGAGGCTAAGTCGGGATACTGAACTTACGTGCTCATGATTTTCTTTTTCTTGTGCCGCAGGTAACATGCCTAGTAAGTGGGCGGTCACTCAGTTGCCGTCTGAGAAAGACACGTACCCACAGCCTGCAACCGACAGGGTTGCATCCAACGAGCGAGGGAGGTTCTAAGACGATGTCAGACGACAAGTTCGACAAGACCGTCAGCCGCCGCGATTTCCTCAAGATCGCGGGCGTTGCCGGCGCCACCATCGGCGCGGGCGCAGGTCTGGGCGGCCTCATCACCGCTTGCGGTAGCGGCACTACCACCACGACGGCTGCGGCCGCCACCACCACGACCGGTGCAGCCCCGGCCTCGACCGAGACCACTGCTGCCGCCGCCGAGACCACCACGTCTGTCGCCGCCAGTACCGAAGTCGGCGCCGAGGTCAAACTCGGCTTCGTCACTCCGCTCACCGGGGGCCTTGCCTCATTCGGTGTACCGGACCAGTACTGCGTGGACAAGTGGAAAGCCTATATCGCCGACGGGATCGTCAGCGGCGACGGCAAAAAGCACCCGGTCTCCATAAACGTGCAGGACTCTCAGTCAGATGACAACCGCGCGTCGCAGGTGGCGGCGGACCTGATCAACAATGCGCAGGTCGATATGGTCATGGTGGCCTCCACGCCCGACACAGTGAACCCGGTGGTCGTGCAGTGCGAGGCGGGCGCCACTCCGGTCGTCTCCACCGACTGCCCGTGGCAGACCTACCTCGGCACGAACAAAGAGTACAACTGGTCCTATCACGTGTTCTTCGGCGGCGAAGACTGGATCACCGAGAACTGGGCCTGCTATGAAAAGGTCACGAGCAACAAGAAGATCGGCGCCATGTTCGATAACTCGGCCGATGGTCTGTTCTTCAGCCAGTACGTCCCGCCGTTCATGAAGACCAAAGGTTATACGGTAGTCGACCCCGGTCGTTTCCAGCCTGGCACCGAAGACTTCACCGCTGAGATCTCCGCCTTCAAGAGCGGCGGCGTCGAGCTCATCACCGGCAACATGATCCCGCCGGACTTCACGAACTTCTGGAAGGCGGCAGCCCAGCAGGGCCTGAGCGTCAAGGCTTGCATGATCGGGAAGGCCATCCTCTTCCCCGATTCGGTCGACGCACTGGGCTCCATCGCCAACGGCCTCCTGAAGGAACTGTGGTGGCATCCCACTTTTCCGTTCAAGTCCTCCCTCACCGGTGAGACCTGCCAGCAGCTGGCAGACGACTTCGTCGCCAAGACCGGCAAGCAGCAGACCGCTCCCTTGCTCCACTACGTGGTCGGCGAGATGGCCATCTACGGCATCAAGAACGCCACGGATCCGAAGGACAAGAACGCGCTCATCAAGGCCATCTCGACCATGAAGGTCGACACGATCGTCGGCAGCATCGACTTCACCGCTCCGCTGGTCCCGTCCACGGGCAGCTCCCCTGTCGACTACCCGGCAGGCCCGGGCCACAAGACCAAGAACGTCTATGACCACGGCCTTGGCGGCGCCCAGTGGCTCATGCAGGGTGGCAAGTTCACCTTCGACGAAGTGCCGGTCGACAAGACCGCCGCTCCGTACATGCTGGACAGCACCATCCAGGCCATCAAGCCGCTGCCGATCAAGTAGCTCGCAGCCGCATATGCGCTTATAGAGAGGGGGCACCGAAAGGCGCCCCCTCTTCGTTTCGGTGGTCCCGCTCGGGAGACACGCGGGGGGCGCCTCGCGGCGCCCCCCGGTACGTTCTGGTCCTACCTGCCCGCCGCTAGACTTCGGTGTCGGGCTTCTGCGGCCGGTTCGGGTCGGCCTTGCGGAACGTGCGGGCCAGCCACAGCCCCACCACGACCAGAACAAGGCCCAGTGCCAGGCCTGCGATTTCCACCCAGGCCTTCAAACCTCGGGAGGCCAGCGACGACACTCCCATGCCGATCACCACGCCGCTTACCAGCAGCACGATGCCTATATGATCGAGTGTCTTGCGCGACGGCTTCTTCAATCTTCTCCTCCGATGTCGGCGCCGACGCGTGACTCCCTGTCAGCTCGGGATCACCGGCAGCACCAAGTGCGACGGGCGTTCTTTGTCGAAGTAGATGGTGTCTTTTCCGACTTTCAGCCCGTAGTAGTGCCCACCGAAGTCTAGCGCGTTGGAGTCCCCGTTGGCCAGGTCGAGGCGCAGGCGGTGACCCTCGAGGAAGCAGTTGGAGGTGCCCCAGATCTCGATCTCGTACTTGTAGACCTTACCGGGGACCAGCTCCTCGGGCTTGTCGTGGCGGTAGTAGGGGCGGTACGGCTTGCTCTTGGCCTCGTCCTTGGTGGCGGCGTGCGACGCCTTCAGCCAGCCGCGGGTGAGGATGCGCCCGGCCGGCGGCATGCCCGGCGCCTGGACGTCGTCCGGCAGTTGGTCCCAGATGCGGCACAGGAACTCAGTGTCCAACTGATCCGAGGAGGCATAGAGAACGAGCACGATGTTCCCGATGACGTCCGTGTCCTTCTCGAAGGGCGGCGTGGTGAAGGTGAGGATCTTTTTGCAGGGGTTGAGGATGCCATGGTCCATCACCGCCGTGCCGACGCCGGAGAAGCCGGTCCAGTCGGGGTCGGGATAGGAGTACGTCACCGAGGACTCAGCGGCCGTGGGCGCTTCCCAGGAGAGACCCCCGTCGTTGAGAGAGACGACCGCTCCCGATTTGTACCCGGAAAGATAGAGCTTGGTGTACTCGGTCCGCGCCAACGGCCAATCGTCCTCGCGGCGATAGCGCTCCTGCCCGCGGACGAAGATGTTGAGCGCCGGCTCATCCATGATGCCGGTGTCGTTGCCCTTGAGCCAGTGGTCATACCAGCGGAGCAGGTTGTTGCGCATCTCCGGGGACTCGAAGATGGCCACCTCGTCGCCCTCGAAATCGCCGTGGCAGAGCATGAGTTTCTTGGGCGCGGTGACTTCCTCGTAGCCGCGCAGGTTGCCGCGCAGGTGGATGCCCACCTTGTGCAGGATGCCGATGGAGTACACCGGGCACTTGATGTTCTTGAAGTCGGGGTTGCGGTCGTGCCAGAAGTCGTCCACCGTCTGATGCTGCATCACGTTCCAAGCCAGGTCCCAGTCGCCCTGCGTGGGGTCCTCACCCTTGCGGCCGATGCGGTAGTGGCCCCGGATCTCGGTGAAGTGCCAGCCGGTCGGGAAACCGCTGGTGAGGATGCCGCCGTGGTAGGCCACGTCGCGGTACATGTCGGCGCCGCCGTCGAAGGGAACGATGCAGGCCAGGTGCGGCGGAGCCAGAGAGGCGGCCATCCACTGCGTCCAGGCGAAGTAGGACTCACCGATCATGCCCACCTTGCCGGTGGACCAGGGTTGCGTCGCCGCCCATTCGATGACGTCATAGTGGTCCCAGCGCTCCGGCATGCTGTGCCATTGCCATTGGCCTTCCACAGACTTGCCACAGCCGCGGATATCGTGGTTCACGTACACGTAGCCGCGCTCGACGAACCACTCGATCTTGTTGGTCTCCCGCATGTGGAAGGTGGGGACGGCCGGCAGGTAGTACAGGTCCTTCTGGTACGGCGAAGAGGCGTAGAGGACCGGGAACTTGCCCTCGGCGTCGGGTCGGTAGACGTCCACGGCCACGTGCACGCCGTCCCGCATCTCGATGAAGACGTCTTTATCGACCTTCACCTTGTACTTGGGCTGGCTCAGCTTGTCCGAGGCAAAGCCTTCGGGGACCATCGAGGCCATGACCTCGGGGATGAGGATCTCGGTGAACATGCATTGCCTCCTAGGTTGGCGGGGGCCGGGCTTGCCGGGGCGCGCCGCGAAGCTGCGCGCGGGCCTCGGCCCCGGTTGGGTACCCAACTAGGTGAGCACTCACTCCGGTCTGTGTCAAGTAGTGAGAGGCGAAACGGTGCACCCGGAGCGCGTACCGTTTCGCCCCGACCTTCACCGTGGCGCCTTTCGGCGCCTCCCGCCCCGTCTGTTGAGGATCGCTCGAACTCGCGCCGAAGGCCCGCGCAGTGCTCCGCATGCGCTGGCCCGAGAGGTCCGGGAGCCCGCTGTACAATGAGGTCCAGTCGCCGCTTATTGTCGGTTTGGGAGGGATCGTGGAGGTCCATATCCTCAACATCAGCGCAGGGCTCTTCATCTGGGCGATCACCACCTTTCTGTTGTTCTTTGCCGTACCGGCCGGGCTCGGCGCCTTTCTGGCCGCGCACCGATGCCGGCACCCGCTTCTCGGTTTCTTCACGGGGCTGGTCCTCAGCTGGATCGGCGTCATCCTCATCCTGCTCGTAGTGAAGGATCCTCGGCGGGCCGATGCGGTCTGACGACTCCGCGGCCATGCCGCACCCCAAGCCCCGGTCGCCCCGGGTCGTCACCGCCCTGCTGTTCGCCGCCGGCTATCTCGTCATCATGGCTGCGGGCTGGCTCGCGGACCCCTACGACTACGGCACCGTGGGCAACCTCTTCTACCAGACCCCGTTCCTGATCCTCGCGCTTCTCTATACGTACTGGCTCATCCGGCGGTACCACGTCCCCGTGGCCCGGGCCGGGCGCCGGCGGGCGCCGGGCACGCTGTGGATCGTCATAGCGATTCTGCTTTTGAACGCGGCAGGCATGGTCTACCCGCTGGTGAACGGCTTCAACGGGCGCTGGGTCGTGATCCCCGCCGTCTTCTTGGCCACCATGATGGTCGGCTTCGCCGAGGAGGGGATGTTCCGTGGCTTCCTCATCACGAGCTTTGCCCGGAGAATGGGCATCAGCGCGGCGCTCGTGCTGTCGTCGGCGGTGTTCGGGTTGCTCCACGCGGTCAACATCCTGGCTCACGCGCCGTTGGCCGGCGTGATCGTGCAGGTGGTCTTCACGATGTTCGTGGGCTACGTGTTCGCCACGGTCTACCTGCGCTCGGGCGGAAGCATCGTGATGGTCGCCATCCTGCACGGGTTCTACGACTTCTTCGTGTTCTGCCAGGCGTACGCCACTCTCCGCGGCGGGGCGACACTGCCCCTGGTGAGCGTCCTCAACCTGTGCGCCTGGGTGATCCTGGCCATCGCACTGCTGATCTTCAGCGCGGGCGGGCTTTTCCGGTTGCCGGGGACACAAAGTAGTCCCCGGGACGAGCCCGGGGCCGCTCGGGGCCGCGACTAGCGGCGACCAGCGGCCCGCGCCGGCCCCCGGTGCGATATCAGGCTTCTAAAAGCCCGGCTTTCGCGATACCGGCGGGTGCCTCTTCGGAGACGTCAGCCACGGCCGGGCCCGCCTCAGACAGAGTGACAGACACGCCGTTCTCCACTGTGTTGGAGTGGGTGCGGCGAAGGGGCACCTCTTTCAGGAACAGAACCACCACAAAGCCGACGATCGAGATGGACATCGCCAGGAAGAACACCCTGCCGATGGCGCTCTCCAGGCTGTGCCGCACCGCGTCCATGAATGCGGAGTACAGCTTCTGGCCCCCGGTCCCGAACTGGCCGAACATCTGCTGCAGGTGGGTCTGCGCCTGCGCGGAGAGCAGCACCTGCGGATTGTTGATCTGGCTGGCGGTTGCCGGGTCGGCGGCGATCCCCTTGAGTTGCGCGGGCAGACTGGTGGCGAGCGCCGAAGCGAATCGGGCGTTGAGGATGGTGCCGAACACGGCCAGGCCGACGGTGCTCCCCAGCGACCGGAAGAACTGCAGCCCGGCGCTGACCTCGCCCAGCCGGTGCGTCGGGTACTGGTTCTGAACGATGACCGTGAAGGTGCTCATCGCGATGCCCAGCCCCAGCCCCATGATCACCATGAACACTGCCAGCTGCCCAAAGGTCGTGCTGATAGTCATCCGCGACAAGAGGAAGGCGCCGACCGTGACGACGGCGAAGCCGAAGACGACCACGGCTTTGTAGCGGCCGGTGCGGGCGAGCAACTGGCCTCCGCCGATGCTGGTGGCGATGGCGGCCAGCATCATCGGCATCAGGATGGTGCCGGAGTTGGTGGCCGTCTTGCCCATCACCCCCTGCACGAACAGCGGCAGGAACATGATGGCCCCGAACATGGCCGCCGACTGGATGGCACTGGCCAGCGACGACACCGTGAAGATGGAGTTGCGGAACAGGCGCGGGTTGAGCACGGGCTCCTCTGCCCGCATCTCCCGGCGTACGAACACGCCCCACATGACCGCCGAGAAGACGAACAGGCCGATGATCACCGGGGACGACCAGGCGTACTCGCTGCCCGCCCAGCTGAACGCGAGAAGCAGGGGCACGGCGGCGGCGACCAGAAAGGCCGTGCCCAGCCAGTCGATGACGTGCTTGCGCACCTTGACGTGGCCGGGGAGCGCCCAGGCCGCAAAGGCCAGCGCGACGATGCCCACGGGCAGGTTCACATAGAACGTCCAGCGCCAGCCGATGTTGTCCGTGATCCAGCCGCCCAGCAGCGGTCCCAGGATGGTGGCCACGCCGTAGACGCTCATGAGCACACCGGCCCACCGCGCTCTCTGCGTGGGAGGGAAGATGTCGCCCAGAATGGCCTGGTTGATGGGCAGCATGGCACCGGCGCCGAGGCCCTGAAGCGCGCGGAACGTGATGAGCTCCAGCATGGAATGGCTCTGCCCGCACAGCGCTGAGCCGAGGACGAACAGGACCATCCCCACCATGAAGAAGCGCTTGCGTCCGTAGGCATCGGAGAGCTTGCCCCAGATGGGCATGGACACGGCCGAGGCGAGCAGATACGCCGTGGCCACCCAGGCGTAGTGGGCCATGCCGTTGATGGCCGGATCGGCGATGATACGCGGCATCGCGGTGCCCACCACGGTCTGATCGAGAGCGCTCAGCAGCATCCCGAGGATGATGCTGATGAGTACGAAGATGATGCGCCGACGGCTGAGAGTCTCCCCCCAGGGCGCGTGAACGGCGGGTCTTGCCCCAGGCTCGGCGGCGCTCACGGCGCTTGCAGCGCTCAACGCTCACCACTCCCGCGTTCGATGACGCTGGCCAAGGCGTCGAGGCCCCGCTCCAGCGCGTGTAGATCCGATTCGTCCATCTGCTCGAACCAGCCGGCGAACTGCTCCCGCCGACTGCGGTGCAGCCGCTCGACCAACTGGTGGCCGTCCGCGGAGGCGAGCACCATGGTGCGCCGACGGTCCGCCGGGTCGGTCTCCCGGGCGGCGAGGCTGCGGTTCACCAGCTTTTCCACGAGGAGGCTGGCCGACGGCTCCGAGATGCCGAGCGCCCGCGCGAGCCCGCCCACGGTGAGCTGCTGGTTCTTGGCCAGCACCATGATCGCCTTGAGCTGGCCCATCCCCAGGTCGAGGGAGAGCCATTCGGAATCCTGCGCTTTTGTGAGGCCGGCCACCCGGTCGTACGAGCGGCCGCACCGCTCGATGAGTTCCTTGGTCATGACCGCTCCTGATAAGACCGCCGAGGCAGCGCGCTTCGGACGATACGAATCATTCCAATAATCGTATGTATTGTAACAAACTATTCGCGCTACACAATGGAAACCGAGTTTGGGGCACTCCGCTGACGCCGGCGCGAGTTTCCTGTCCGGAGCGTTCGCTATGCTTCGTTCAGATGAGTGTTCGCCGAACGGAGGGGCCATGTTGATAGCAGCCGTTGTCGTAGTCGTCGTTCTTTTGGCGCCCATCGCCTACGTGGTCTTTCGCCGGTACTCGGTGGTAAGCCAGGAGATCGAGTTCAAGGCGCCGCAGGATGGCGTGGCCGCCATCCACCTCGACATCCACGAGGACACGGTGCGGAGCCTGCGGATAGTGTTCTCCGACGGCACGTATAGCGAGTTGCGTCACCTCGACGCCGCCTG
>Ga0182021_10007367_pt1 | contig 13034 bp, 16 predicted proteins | sample 612E3MmetaG_FD_120493 | JGI IMG/M metagenome (GOLD analysis project Ga0182021, IMG submission 120493) | Permafrost microbial communities from Stordalen Mire, Sweden - 612E3M metaG (Illumina Assembly) | ecosystem: Environmental > Terrestrial > Soil > Wetlands > Permafrost | place: Sweden... | reverse complement strand
CCGTATTGATCACGATCATGGCGCTGCTCATGTGGTGGGCGTTCGGCTGGCGCGCGGTGTCCGTCGCACTCATCGTGTTTGCCACCAATTTCCCGTCACGTTGGTACTGGATCGGCGGCTCGTTCCTGCGCTGGGACTGGCTGTTCTGGATGGGCGTGGGCGTGTGTCTGATGAAGAAGGAACGCCCGTTCTGGGCTGGGGCTGCCATCGCGTACGCCGCGCTCCTGCGCATCTTCCCCGGGTTTCTTTTCGCGGCGCCGCTGATTGCGCTGGGCTACCACTACGTGAAAACCCGCCAGTGGGATCGCCGCTACCTGCGCCTGATCATGGGTGGCGCGGTGGCCGTGGCGGTGCTGGTGCCCGCCAGTTTCGCGGTAACCGGCAGCCCGCGCATCTACCCGGAGTTCCTGCGCAACACCGCCAAGCACTCGGAGACCCCTCTGACCAACCACATGGGGTTGCGCACCGTGATCGATTTCCGCCCGGCCGAGGCGGCCAATCGCATGAACACGCCCGCCATGGTGGATCCGTGGCTGCGCTGGAAAGAGGCGCGCCTCAGGGCCTTCCACGAAGGTTTGCCTCTGTACCTGTCGCTGGTGGCTTGCTACCTGGTGCTGATCGGTCTGGCCATCCGAAAGGTCGACCCCTGGGTGACCGTGGCGTTGTCGGCAACCGTGATCTCGTTTGGCTCTGAACTGACCTGCTACTACTACGCCTTCCTGATAATTCCTGCCTTGCTGTACGCGGTGGTTCCGCGCGCCGGTGAGTGGCTGCTGTGGCTGACCGCGCTCACCCAGTTCCTGGGGTGGGCGCCCATCAACCACATGCCGCACTGGCTGCAAGCCATCATGCCGGCCTCGCTGCGGCAGAGTTCGTTCGTCACCAACTTCAGCATGCCCAACGGGCTCGACGAGCAGTACACCTGGATGTCAGTCGGCACCCTCATCGTGTTCGTGCTCATCGCCCGGGAGTTGATGCTGGCGCGCCAGCCAGCCTTGGCTTCTGCGCCGGAAGGGTCCGACACGAAACCGGGCGAAGAAGCGACCGGTCCCCTGGCGGTCCCTGCCCTCGCGCCGGTTGCCGCGCGATCGTCGCGCCAGCAGCGCGGGGATTCGCATCCCCGACGAAAGCGCAAGCGGCGGTAGGCTACCTTCCCGCCAGGATCCCCCGAAAGAAGGCGAAAAACCGCCAGCTCATGGCCACCACGACCGCGTAGGGCGCAGCCTGCGCGAACAGCGTGACGAACTTGAACCAGCGGCGCTTGCCCTCCACGTGAATCAGCACATACACGATCCCGGGTAGTTGGAAGAGCATGATGAATACCATCCACCAGCGGTGCTCGGCGCGAAAGGCGTGCACCATCACCAAGATCCACGCCACGGTGGCAAACAAGCCCGCCACCGCCAAAACTACGGCGGCCTCCACGGCCATGCGCTTGACCTGCGCTACCTCAGCGGCGGAAAGAGGCCGCTTGCCTTTCCCAACCAGGGTCGTGTCGATCGCAGTGGTCAGACTCCGCTCCAGCTCGCCCGCAGCATGCCCGCTGTTGCCGGCGTCGCGGACCGCGCGCTCGATCGTCTCCATCGTACCAGCCGGCTTCTTGTTTCCATAGATCACGGCGCCGCGTGGCGCGTCCTCGTCTGGCTGGTTGGTCGAATCAGCCAGCACGCCATCCGACACGACGAGCTTGGCCTCCGCGCGATACTGGGCCGGAACCTGGTCCAGCCGGTTGACGAAGACATCGCGCTTTGTGTTCGGATCGCGGTAGCGAAAGATCGACTCTGCGTGGGCGGGTGAAGCCAGCCCGGCCAGAGTCAGCGCGGTACCCAAGAACACTATCGTCCTCATGGTTCCATTACAGCGCGCGAACGCTGTGCTTGCCAAGATCAACCGGCAAGGGCCGCAGAAGCTCGATCGCCGCCTTGATGGCATGAAGCAAGCTGACTTCGCTGGCGATGCCTCGTCCCGCGATGTCGTAGCCCGAACCATGATCCACCGACGTACGCACCACCGGCAGGCCCAGCGTCACGTTCACCGAGGCACGCGGAAACGCCGGCTTGACCGCAATCAAGCCCTGGTCGTGGTACATGGCCAGGATCAGCTGGTAGCGCCTCCACCGCTCGATGAAGAACGAATCCGCAGGGAAGGGGCCGTCGCAGGCAATCCCCTTGCGCCGAGCCCGCTGCATCGCCGGAACGATCACGCGCGCTTCCTCGTCGCCCATGAGCCCATGCTCACCCGCGTGGGGGTTCAGCCCCAGCACGGCCACCGGCAGCTTGCGGCCCCAACGGGCGCGGCCCGCCTCCTCAAGCATTTCCAGCGAGGTCAGAAGCCCGGCCACCGTGAGACGGCCGGACACCTGGCACAGGGGAATGTGCGTGGTCTGCAGCGCCAGCAGGTACTCGGGGGTGAGAAACGCCATGCGCTCGTCACGCGCGCCCAGCTTCTCGGCCAGGTAGCCGGTGTGGCCCACGAAGTCGGGAATCAGCGCGGCCACGGCTTCCTTGGTAACTGGCCCGGTGACAATGGCTGCGATCCTGTGATGCCGGGCCTGCTCGATGGCGAAGTCCAGGTAGCCGAGTTGCTCGCGCCCATAGGCCGGCCTACCGAAGCGAAAACGCCGCATGTCGATGTGGGAATGGGCAAACAGCCGGAGCGCGGTGGGCGCAAGCCATGCGGTCGAGAGGTTCTGCACGGGCGTGACGGGGATCCGTTGCCGCAGCCGTCGCACCGCCTCCGCGAGCACGCCTTCGTCTCCCACCACGCTGAGATTCGCGCATTCCTTGCGTAGGGACCTCCGGATCTGCCGGGCCAGGGGCTGCTTTCCGCGCGCCAACGCCACGAAAGCCTTGATGACGATCTCAGCCGAAATGCCGGCCGGATCGCCCATTGTGACCAGGAGGTTCCTGGGTTTTTCCGACGATGCCACAGGCACAGTTCACGCGAATTGCACACGCGATGCAAGTGGCGCCATCAGACGCAGTGCTGATAGTGTAGGATTCTGCAAGGAGACAAGAGATGGAATTTCGTGAACTAAACCCCGACGAGAGAGTTGCCCTGGCCGCCTTGATCGAGTTCGTGGTGATGGCCAGCGGTCATGTGACCGAGGACGAGGAGCGAGAGATCCAGGCCATCGTCGATGAAATCGGCGAGGACCCCTACCGCAAGGCCGTTGAGGAAGTCGATCGGCGCTTTCCCGACGAGGAGGCCGCGAAGAGGTTCCTCGAGACCATCACCCGGCCGGAGGCGCGCGAGCTCATCTTCGGCGCGGTGATGGGGGCCGCGATGACCGACACCATCGAGGGCCACGAGTCCAAGATCCTCGATTGGGTCGCCAAGGAGTGGAAACTCGAAGTCAAGTACGAGGCGCCACCCGAGGAATGAACGCGGCATTTGCGGACACGCGCGGACGTTGCGTCCTTGCCCCGCCCCCGCGCCCGCGGTAGCTTGACAGCAGGTATCGTCCTTCGGATGGAAGGATAGGTCGTAAGTCGCACAACGTAGGGGATCGGATGTTGGCACAATTGTCTAGGAGGTTCGCACCATGGATGGCACGCAGATCGTAACAAGGGACAAGCTGGTGGCTGATCTGAAGTTGGTGGTCAATGACGCCGAGGAGTTGCTCAAGATCACGGCTGGGCAGGCGGGCGAGAGGGTCGCGGCGGTACGAGAGAGAATGCAGCGGGGACTCGAGCAAGCCAAGGCCAAGCTGGTCGAGCTCGAGGACCAGGCCGTCGAGAGAACGAAGGCTGCGGCACACGCGACAGACGCCTACGTGCACGAAAACCCGTGGAAGGCCGTGGGGATCGCCGCAGGGACTGGGTTCCTCTTTGGCTTGCTGATGGCCCGCCGCTAGAGCCCGCCATGGCAGACGAACCCTTGGCCGCGGCGCCACACCGTGGGCTTCTCGGGTCGGCAAGCCACCTGCTCGCCGTGCTGGTTTCCGCAGCCGAGACGCGGGTGGGAATCTTGGCGACCGAGCTGCAAGAGGAACGGGTCCGCCTGAGCCGGCTGGTCTTGTTCGGCGGGGCGGCCCTGTTCTGCCTTGGCCTGGGGATCGTCTTGCTATCGGTTTTTGTGGTCGTTCTCTGTTGGGACTCGGATCGCCTGGCCGTCCTGGGGTTGCTCAGCGGACTCTTCCTGGGCCTCGGCGTGGTCAACGCCATCGTGCTCGCGGTTATCGCGCGCGGCTACAAGCGCCCGTTGCAGGAGACCGTCGAAGTGCTCGCCAAGGATCGGCAGAGCCTGGAGCGGGGCTCGTGAACCTATCGCTGACCGAAATCCAGCGCCGCCGCGGGGAGTTGGTGGAACGTGCCCGCGCCGAGCGCGAGGCGGTCAGGGCCGTGCTCGACGGCCAGCGCAACCTCTTTTGGCTGGCCGACAGGGGGGTGGAGATGGTCGAGTTTCTCGCGGCCAGAAAGGGCCTCTTGTTGGTCGCGATGCTCGCCTTCGCCGTCGTGCAGCCCGGCCGAGCCTTGCGCTGGGCGGTCAGGGCGTGGGGCCTATTCCGGCTCTTCCGCAGGATAAGCCGCGCCTTCGCCTAGCCTACGGGTCGAGGAAGTGCCGCACGCCTTCGTCGGGAGCGGCTATGTCCAGTCGCTCGCCCACTTGCGGGTGGCAGAGCCCGGGCGTTGCCACGTCGGCCAGCGGGATGCGCACAAAGGGACGCGCGAGCAAGGCCGGATGAGGCACCCGCAAGCCCGGCTCGTCTATGGTTTGCTCCCCGAAGAGCAGCAGGTCGATGTCGATCACCCGGGCGCGCTTGGCCCCATCTGACGGCCGGACCCGGCCGAGCGCGTGCTCGATGCCCAGACACGCATCAAGCAACTGGCGCGCGGACAGTGAAGTTTCCACGCGTACCACAGCGTTCAAGTAGAGCGGCTCGGGGGCGTTCCCCTCGGGAACTGTTTCGTAGACGCTGCTCTGGCCAAGCAGGCGAGTGCCAGGCGCCTGGCCGAGGGCCGCCGCCGCAGCGTGCAAAAATGCGCGCCGGTCTCCCAGGTTGGATCCCAGAGCGAGATAGGCGGTAACCACGGTCCCCAGGATACCTCGACCGTACCTCGTGGTAAGAACGGGCTTCAATGTTGCAGGCTCTCACAGCCGCTGCCCTGACCGGCCTGGTGACCGGCGTCGGCGCTTTTCCTTTCTTCTTCATTCGACAGCTCCCGCGACGGGCCTACGACGGCATTCTCGGCCTGGGCGCCGGGCTCATGTTGGCCGCCGCAACCTTGGGCCTGTTGCACGAAGCTCTGGAGGGCGTGCGCGGTGCCAACGGCCTGGACCTGGGCCGCCTGGCCCTGGTGATCGCCGGCTTCGCGGCAGGCGTGCTGGTGGCCAGCGTGATGGATCGTTTGATCCCGCACAGCCACGCCCGCGGCCACCGGCACCACATCGCCCCGGGTCGTCGCGATGACCACGCCCATGACCAACGCCTCGAGATTCGCCAGAGCTATGCCATCGTCGGCGCCCTTTCCATCCACCGTATCCCTGAGGGCTTGGCCATCGGCGCCGGATTCGCGTCCGGACATGGAAGTCGCCTCGGCTGGCTGCTGGTGGCCGCGGTGGGAATCCAGAACATCTGCGAGGGCGTGGTGATGGGCGCGCCCCTGCGCCTTTCTGGCGTGTCGCCTTTGCGCGGCTTGCTCGTGGTCGCCGCGAGCGGCCTTGCGATCCCCTTGGGCGCGCTTGTCGGCCTTGTCCTGTCATCGTGGGCATTCATCACCCTTCCTTTCCTGCTGGCCCTGGCCGCAGGAATCCTCATCTACGTGACGTCGAACGAGATCATTCCGGAATCGCACAGCCACGGCCACGAGGGCGCTGCCTCGACCGGGCTGCTTCTGGGATTCCTCCTGACCTTGGTGATTGGAGCGGTCTTACGTTGATTGGAGGACAATCTGTGGACCATACTTGCGCCGTGAATCGCACCGTCTCTCTCCTGACCATACTGCTCGTGGGCGTGCTGGCCTCTGCCTGCAGCAAGAAGATCGGCGATGGTTGCCAGACCAACATCGACTGCGCCCAAGATGGCACCCGCATCTGTGACCTGTCTCAGCCTGGGGGCTACTGCACGGAAGATGGGTGCGACGACAGCTCCTGCCCGTCGGAATCCATCTGTGTCCGCTTCTTCGACCAGAAGTTTGGTACCCCTCCCGGCACCAATGGCGAATGCCAGCCCAACGAACTCCGCGTGGTCTGCGGGCCCACCCCTTCTGAGCCCAATTGCTGTGTGCCAAGCGCGTCAGAGCGTCGCTACTGCGCCGCCAAGTGCGGCAGCAATGGCGACTGCCGTGGCGGCTACGTCTGTCGAACCTCCAATACGCTCGGCAGCATCGCGCTGCTACCTGACCCGGCCGCCAGCGACACAGCCAAGTTTTGCGCCCCGGTAGAGCCCTAGAATCTAGCGCTTGAAGCCGAGCAGGATATCCGTGGTCGCCTGATCAGCCGCTGGGAACGGATACCTCTCGAACTCCCCTGAAGCTGCCCAGCGGAAATCGGCCACCCGCAGGGGCCGCGGCTCCTGGTCTGGAAGAATGCTGGCCTGGTAGAGCGTCAGGTCTACCGAATAGCCGTCGTACTGGTGAGTCCGTTGCGCCATGCGCAGTTTGACCTCGACCTCCACCCCGACGCGCTCACGCAACTCGCGTTTCAGTGCAGCCTCGTCCGTCTCGCCGGGCTCCACCTTGCCGCCCGGGAACTCCCACAGGCCTGGCAGCACCGCTGTTGGCCGCCGTTGTGTAATGAGATAGCGGCCTTCCTGCTCGATAACAGCTGCCACCAGCCTGATGTGCGGCCCCGAATCCGACGTCATGAGTAAGGAACCGAATTGTAGCATAGAGTACGGTGGGGGCGTGCCACCTCTTTCATGTTTCCCGGCTGGCTCGCCCTGGGTCTTCTCGACTCTGCCCGTGCAGCCTTCGGCTGCAGTTAGGGCTTGTCGGGAGATTCGGGGCCGCTCGAACGGCCGGATCGCGAGTCGCGAGGGCTGAGCCGCCCACGCAGGCCGCTTTCCCCCGGCCGCTATCGCTACCGCTCACGCGGGCCGACCTGCCTTCGCCCGGGTTTCACGACAGGCCCTAGCTATGGCGAGTTAGACCGGGGACGAAGCTCGGTCAGAACGAAATTCCGTTCTTCTGGCAGGCCGACCGAACCAGCTGCTTGTTGCGGTCGTCGAGCTTCTCGTAGGCGCGCAGGGCCGTGTCTGAATCGTGCAGCGAGCACGAGCAGATCGCTATGATCTGGTACGCGCTGGTGAGGCCTGGTTTGGCCCGCAGTGCCTTGCGCGCCGCATCTACGGCCAACACGTACTGCCCGCGCATCCACGCCTCCCGCGCCTGTTGGATCAGCTTGTCGGGATCCGGGCTGGGCTCGGTCTGGGCTGCAGCTGGCGCAGCCGGCTTGGGCTCCACGGTAGCAGGCACAGGCTTGAACACCTGAGCTGGCTTCTTCGCCTCGAGCCGCTGGCTCGACTTCTTGGCAAGCACGGCGCAGCGATTGAGGATCCAGCGCGCCGCCTTGTTGGTACTGTCGACAGCCAGCACCAGATCCGCCTCCGGCTTGGCTTCGTCGCAGGCGCCAGTCCTGGCCTTGCTCGACGCCTCCTCCAAATGCATCTTGATGTACTCGGTGCGGGCAGACTTCTCGAGGACCGATGCGCGTTCCTTGTACACGCTGGTTTCCGGGATCTCGCCCGCCCCGCGCAGAACAGCCTCGAAGTTCGAGTTGTCTGCCGCCTCTTTCAAGGTGGCGAAGCGCTCCGCGTTGCCCTGCTCTTCCTCGGCGAGCTTGCGCAATTCGGCGGCCTCGCTCGAATCGGGCGCCGCGGCGACCGCCTTGCTGGCGGCGGCAAGAGCCTCATCCCACTTCTCGGCTGCTTGCGCCGACTTCGCAGTGGCCAGCAGTTCCTCCAACGTCACTTTGGGCGCGGGCGGCGGTGGAGGCGGCTGCGGAACCGGCACCGGCCGGACCGCGACCGGCGCAACCGGCGGCCGGTGCGGCCGAGACCGGCCACCTGACAGGGCGAAGGCGAGAACCAATGCGACGACCACAACGCCACCACCCACCACCGCGTAGATCTTGCCTTTGCCCAGACGGCCTGACCCGGTATCGAAATCGCCCCCGCCCTCTTCGGTGACAAAGCGCAGTTGCACCTGTCCAAGCTCAATCTCGTCGCCCGGCCTGAGCAGCACACGATCGTGGTCCGCCCCGTTCACGCGAACACCGTTGGCACTTTCCAAGTCCACGGCGTAGTACTGGTTGCCTTCACGGACGATGCGCGCGTGGTGGCGGGAGATGGACTTGTGCTCGATGACGATGTCGTTCTCCGCGGTGCGGCCAATGACCAGCGACGGACGGTCGAGAATGAATTCGCGCCCCTCCATGAACCGGCCCACGATGACGAGGCGCGCCGGGGGAATAGCCGACTCTGGTTGCGAGGCCTCGTCGACCATGCTGTGCAGCGGAATCGTGGGCTGCGCCTCCATGGCGTCGCGCACCTCGGCCGCTTGCGGCGCAGCGGCCCCAGCTTGCGCCGCGGGCGGGGCCGGGGGCACAGGCGGATGTGCACTCGCAGGGACACCCATGGCCACGCTGGGTCGGTCCTCTTTGATGGCCATCCGGTAGTCGCCAATGAGGAAGATGTCACCGTCCTTGAGCGGCGCGGTCGCAGACACAGCGGCACCGTTGAGCTTGGTGCCGTTGTAGCTGGAGAGATCTTCCAGCAGCAGTCCACCTTGTCGTCGCACAAGGCGGGCGTGGCGCCGCGAGACGTTCTGCTCGCTCAAACGGATCGTGTTGCCCTCTTGCCGGCCGATCGTGATCTCGTCGCGGATCAGGGGCACGACAACGGTCTTGCCTTCGTCATCCTCGATGAGGAGTTTCTGCATGGGGAGTACGGGTGCCTCGCCAGGGACAACTCTAGTCGCAGCCCCAGGTGGGATCAAGCGACCTCTGGCGATATGGGAACCCTGAGAGGGTTCCCATGCCCTCCCGCGCTCTGGCTCTGGCGGGCAAAGCCCGCCTCCGCCTACGCGATCATGGGAACCCTGAAAGGGTTCGCTCCGCCCTTCGGCTCCCCACGCGTAAGCTTTATTCAACTACTTGATCAGGATCAGCGCAGCCCCGATCACGATGGCCATGCCCACGATGAAGGCCGCCACCACGACCGCGACAGCTACGTTCTTGTTCTCTTGAAGCTCCCGACGCAGGTTGTAGGGAGTCACCAACTCCCAGATGTAGTAGCCGATGATGAGCATCGCGATCCCTGCCAGACCGAGAACCGACGCGTCAAGGACCAATCGCCAAAGCGGGATGGGCACCATGGGTGGCATGCTCTACAGGCTCCTCAATTCCGGGTAGGTGGTCATCAAGTCCGTCTCGGTGAGTGAGTCTTCGGGATCGGCGGGAGTCCACACCACCTCAAGGCCCAGAAGAATGGGCGACGGGACGACCCCGAGTTCGCTGAGCGCTGCCTCCAGGCTTTCGCGATCGCTGGCGACCTGGATGCGCGCAAGCGGAACCCGGGTGGCCACGATCACGGTCACAACCAGGTATTCCAGCGCCTCTGCCCCCACGGTGGCGGCGGCCTGCGCCCGGCGCACAGAGCCGTCGGCGACCCGGAGGCGCTCCACCTCAAAACGCGCGCGCTCGGCCATGGCAGCGGCATTCAGCTTGGTTTCACCGTTGGTCAGGCTCATCGGCCCGCTCGCCTCGGCGAGACCGTAGCGGATCGAGTCCTTCTCGCGCAGCAGCTCCAGCGCCGTCTGATGGAGAAGCTCGGCCAAGCCCGCCTCACTGGATGTGTCGCCCTGGCTGGCGAAGTCGGCCAGCCGACCCTGAATGTGGCGAGCTGAACGGCCTAGGCCGAGTTGGACCTTGTACACGTACGATTCGCCCATTCCTTCATCCGCAGCATCATCCGACCACGCGCCGGGAGTGCCACGCCGGGCTGCCCGGCGAATGGCCCGCATGACCGCAATTGTGCCGAGGCCCACCACCCCCAGAACGACGAGGCTGCCCATGAACCCGAGGCCGCCGCCGTAGCCGTAGCCACCCAAGCCCCAGCCGAAGCTGGGAAAAAAGAAGAAACTGGAGCCCCCACCTCCATTGCCGCTGCGCCCCGACTGGTAGCCGCGTGAGAAGCTGCCCGCACCCGAGCGAAAGCCACTACGGCTGCCAAAGCTGGCACCCGAGCGAGGGCCGGCCAGGGCCAGGGCAGGCAGGAGGGCCGACAACGTCAAGACAAGGACCAGACGGCTGATGGATCTGATGGACATCGCGCTCGTTTCGTAGCCTAGCGGCGGCCGGGTACGAAGGCAAAGACCATCTGCGAACTGCCGGGGCGGCGGCCCACCCTGATAGCGAGCCCCGGTGGCAGGAGATACTGCCGTGCTTTCGGCGGGATAGGCCTGATGGCAAGTCTGATTGAAACCCTGATGGGAGTCTGATGAAAGCCCGCTCGACGTCTGATACGGGCCTGATGGGAAGCCCGATGTGAAAAACTTGCTGGCCTCGGCCACGGGTATACCGTCGGCATGGATGGGTTACCCGATCTCGCCAGGACGCAGGACGGTCAGACCGCCAGTTGGTTGCGAGGGACATCTGACCCGGCACCAAGCGGCGATGCAGCTTGGGCTGCGTAGCGAATTCAAGGTCCGCCAGTTTGAACGCGAGGGCCGACTGCACGCGGTTCGGGGCCGCATGGACACGGCGTTTTACCCCGAGGCTGAGGTGCTGGCATTGAGGGCCGAAATGGTTGCTACCCCTCGTCCTGCACCTGGACGCTGGACGGACGCCGATCTGATTGCGCTCTTGCGGCAGCCCATGTCATCGGGCCGTCTGCGCACGGCCGTGGACCTCGTCACCGAAGCGAAGATCCACATCTCCCGCGCCGAACGGGTCTACCGCTTCTGGTCCAAACGCGACGAGACCCTGGCCGCGCGTGTGACCCGTGCCGCCCGCCTTCTGCGCACGCCCGGCAAGTCCGCAGACTTTCCGCCGGTCAGCGGGCAACCGCCTGCGGCGCAGGCGCCCAGCGTGCCAGGGCTGGCCGCACCGGCAGCCGACAACACACCAGCGAGTGAGCGGCGAAGCGCCGCACGCCTGGCCCACGATGGACTTGTCCGGTGCTTGCGGGACCCCGACCCGCGCGTCCGCACCGAGGCATTCATCAAGCTCAAGGAAAGCCCACGGCCCTGACCCGGGCCGCCGAAGCTACAGACCAGAGAACCGGAGGCCACATATGCCGCGTACCCGCGTCCAGATCGAACCCACCCTGCTTTCCGAGGTGGAGCGCATCGGCAGACGAGAAGGAGTCTCGGTCAGTCAGATCGTCAATGAAGCGTTGGCCATCGCGCTTGCGGAGCGCAGACGCCGGTTGCAGATGCCACTGTTCACCTGCCTGCCCCGATCGACCCGCACTGGCTCGCGCCCACCGGACAGGGACGAGATCCTGTCGGTGCTGGATTTCTAGCTACACCGGAATCACGTCCGACAGGTCGACCTCGATGGCTTCGGTGGGCAGAGCGCCGCGGTCGACGCGCAGGGTGTTGTCGCGCGCGCGGTTGAGCGCCACCTGCTCGAAGTAGGCTTGCACCTGCGGAATGGCCTCGGCCAGCCGCTCCACGTACTCGCGCCTGAGGAAGAGCACCGTGCTGCCCACGGTGGCTCGCACCGTGGCGGAGGTGGGCTGATCAGTGACCAGCGACATCTCGCCGAAGATGTCGCCTGGCTTGAGGCGCGCGAGGGGTACGGCTTCGGGCGTATCTGCGCGCGCGACCACCTCGACCTCGCCGGCCAGCACGAGAAACAGCCCCTTGCCCCGCTCGCCCTCGGTGATGAGTTCGGTCCCGGCCTCGACCTCGAGGCCCTCGAAGCGACGAAGCAGCTCGCCCTGCTGGGATTTGGTGAACGGCACGAAGAGCGGCGATGTCTGCAGCAGGTTCTTGATCAGGCGCTCACGCGAAAACTGGTCGAGCGCCGCACGGATGGCGGGCAGCCTTGCGGTGACATGGGCCAAGGCCGCCTTGCTGACCCCGATGACGTCGGCTTCACCTGCCGCTGCCACCGAGGCGGTGCGCGGCTGGCCGGTGATGAGCGCCATTTCTCCGAAGAGCGTGTTCTCGAACAGACGCGCCACATCCTTGTCCCCGGCCGGTGTGTTGACGAAGACCCTCAGCTCGCCACTCGCCACCAAGAAGAGCGAGTCGCCGGCATCTCCCTGGCGTACGACCAATTGGCCGTCGGCCAGACGGACCACGGTCAGTGAGCGCAGCACCGCCCCAAGCGACTCGGGCCCCAGCTCGGACAGGAAAGGCAACGGGTGGTATTGCTCCTGATAGCCGACGAAGACCGATAGATCGAGCGCGATCTTGCGCGCCTGTTCGATGACATGGGCCGGGGACCCGGCGTGGGCGATATCCCCGATGTCCAGCATGGTCGACGGGTCGACCGGTGCCGGCCGTACCGCAAAGCGCGCAAGCAGTGGCGAACCGGAGGCGTAGGTCTTGACCAGCAGGGCGAAGATGTCATCCACCGGCCGGCCCAGCTTGCCAAGGGCATGGGCGGCCACGATGGCCGGCAAGGGGTGGCCGGCCCGGATGTCGTGGATGGCCACGCACCGGTAGACCTCGGCCGCCGCATCGGCGTGCCCCGCTTCCGCCAGCACGTCCGCGATGGCAAACCGGGTCTCGTAGTCAAGCGGGAGGGTGGCCAGGATTCGCTGGTATGCGCGCAGGGCACGGGGGGGATCGCCGTTTCGACGAAATCGACGCGCCTCGTCCCTGGCCTCACGAAGGGTGATCTTCATGACTCAAGATTCGGTCAAGCGGCAGGCGGAGGCAAGGGCCGGCAAACCCTTGGACGCTGATTTCATCAAAATGGAAACCCTCAAAGGGTTCGCTCCGCTCTTCGGCCGCCCCACCTGCCCCCCTCCTCCCCGCTCGCTTCCCCCTTCGGGGACTTCGGGACCTGCACCTTCCCCACCACACCCGCTCGCTACGCTCGCGCCCTCGCGCTCGGCCTCGCCAAACCGCGTTGGT
>Ga0182021_10007365_pt1 | contig 13035 bp, 11 predicted proteins | sample 612E3MmetaG_FD_120493 | JGI IMG/M metagenome (GOLD analysis project Ga0182021, IMG submission 120493) | Permafrost microbial communities from Stordalen Mire, Sweden - 612E3M metaG (Illumina Assembly) | ecosystem: Environmental > Terrestrial > Soil > Wetlands > Permafrost | place: Sweden... | reverse complement strand
CGAAGCGTTTCATCTCAGGACGTGGCGGGTTAATGGAGTTTCAGAATCGCGCGCGCGTTGGCCACCCAGGAGGCCACTTCATAGTAGTCTTCCCACCGCGGCTCCGGCGGAGCGTCGATCAACCGCCGCATGCCCGCGACAACCGCGGCCGGTGAATCGGGTTCGATGGCGATCCCCAACCTGAAGTCCTGCACTGACGAGACAAGCGGGCTGGGGGCTGCCGAGGCCAGCACCGGTTTGCGGGCTTGCGCCGCGACATTCAGCACCCCGCTTTGCGAATGGAAGGCGGATGAATAGGTCAGCAGGATGAAATCGGCTCCTTCGAAATAGTCGGCCAGATCGTTGTCTGACACGAATCCCTCGCGGAGAACCACACGGTCAGCCACGCCGAGTTCGGCGGCGACCTGACGATAAAACGGGAACGGACGGTCCTTCGCGGAGGCGACCGACCCGGCGATCACGAGGAACGCCTCGGAAACCTGGGCGAGCGCGCGGATGGCGAGGTCGAGGTTCTTGCCGTTGCGCACGTAGCCGAAAGCAAGGAAGACTCGATGGCCGGGCAGGGCGCCCCACTCTGCACGGATCGCGTCCCTGGAGCGAGAGACAGCGTGCAGATCGTAGATTCCCACCGGCACATGGACTGCCTTGACACGCTCCGGCACTTGCGCGGGCACGGGGGGCGGATCGTGGACCAACACATACTTCAGCGGAAGGTAGGCAAGGCGGACGGATAGCCGGTGCCACCATCCCGGGCCGATCTGGTAGCTGCGGACGGGGTCGTGCAAATTGGCAACATACTTTACACCCAGAATCCGCCCGAGCAGGATGTGCGGCCAGATCCAGAGAGGGGAGAGGTATTCGACGTAGGAATCGAGCAACACGAGCTTGGGCCTTAGCTTGAGCACCCACCAGGCCAGCCGAAGCTCATTGGCGACGAGCGAAGCGCTTTGGGAGAAGCGACGCACGAGCACCAAGCCATCAGCAGCCCCAGGCGCGCATAACCGCCGTTCGATTGGGAACGGGCACGCGCGTCCTGCGAGAAAATCGCGCGAAGCCAGGCAAAGCACGGTGACTCCAAGCCTGTGGAGGGCACGGACCTGGTAGAAAACATGCTCCGCCAACCCTCCAAAGGAGGTGGGAGCGAAGACCAGGATATCAGGGCGCATGCGCGATGGTCACCTCCCAGGGACCGACGCTCCGGATTTGCGTTCCGAGGCCAGAACGTCCACCAACCGTTGCGGATCAATGCGGCCGGCGAGTGCGTCGCGGAGGGCAAGTAGATTCCCCCTGCTCCGGCGCCCGCGGTCGACCGATTTGCGCGGATCCAGCCATGGCAGCGCCGCAAACACCAGATTCGTCGCCGGGGTCGCCAGCAAGGCCTGGAAATATCCGCCCATTCTCGGATAACCGATGCCTTTGCGGACGAAATACAGATAGTTGATGACCTGGGCGTAACCGACCCCGACTTCCGAGATCCTGCCGACGGCTTCCGCCAGGTGAATGATCGGACAGCGCCCGGATCCGCCGACCCGTCCGAGCCGTCGCAGGCGGAAGCCGATCTCTGTGTCCTCGCCAATTGCATACAGCGGCAGCCTTTCGTCGAAAGGCTCCTTCTGGATGAGCGCCCGGCGGACGTTCATGGTGCATCCGTAGAGTCCGGGCCATCGCTTTGGGAGAAACTCGAACGCGGGAATGCGCGGATCGATCCGGTGGGTGTCGAGCAACTGCCTTGCCGCGCAGCGGTTGATCCCGCGGCCGGTGGTCAGAAGGCTTCCCATGAATGCGGCGACGTCAGGGTTGGCGCCGAACACTCGATCCACCTCGAGACAGTAATCATCGTGGACCTCCACGTCATCATCGAGGAAAAGGACGTTCCTGATGGCGTCGGGAAGCTGGCGGACGCCGTGGTTGCGTTGGATCGACGATCCTTTGGCCGGGGCAATTGTCGTGATGACCGGGACGGCCATGACGGGGATGTCGGGAATGTCTTCCCGAGCCGCGCCCGCAATGACGACCACCTCCGGAACCGTCCGCCTCGCGGCCAGCGAGGCCACGGATTGCCGGACGATGTCCGGTCTCCCGGTTGTCGGGATGACCACGCCGGCGCCTGCAATGACGGTGGGTGCCATGGAGTTGAACAGAGTGGAACAGGGGCGCGGCCGACGCCGGCGGCCGCAGGTCAGTCCAGGAAGGGTTTGTAGGACAATCGATATTCAATCGACCGGTTGCGCTCGCCGACCTTCCTGGCGGGAGAGCCTGCGACGATGGCGAAGGGTTCGACATCGCGGGTCACGACCGCGCCGGCTCCCACGACGGCGCCGTCGCCAATCGTCACACCGGGGAGCACGATGGCACGGTAGGCGATCCAAACCCGGTTGCCGATGTTCACGTCGCCACCCTGATCGGCAAAATCCGCGGACTGGGGATCGTGCCCCAGTGTCAGGATCGCCGCCTCCGGCCCGATGGAGACATCGTCGCCAACCCGGATGGCATGCCGGCGCCCGTCGAACAGGCAGCCGTGGTTTACGACGTTGCGCATGCCGAAAAACACCTTGCGACCATTGAGGAACCGGCAACCCATCTGCACGCTGGTGCCGGTCCCCATCCGTCCGAGCCAGAGGCGCAGATACGCCTCCCGCAGCGATCGGCAGGGAAAATTGCCGACCCAATGACCGTAGATGTAGGCCAACAAGGATCCTGCCTGTGCGCGGGTCGTCATGGGTGGAATGCTGCCTTCAGCACGGGTGGGGTTGCAGCGCGTAGGCGCCGATGAAAGGACACTGCAGAGAGCCGGATCCGTTGCGCGCCCGTCACGGACCGCCGTGTGCGGACCGTCTTCCGGCGGTTCAGGAGGGAGGTTGTGTGGCGCGCAGGAATTGCTCGCGGAAAGTGCAAATCGAGAAGTGCTGCCGGGCCGCCGCAGCCCGATCCGCTGCCCGGCCTCGAAGTTCAGGGTAGGCCGATTCCATCTGGCAGATGGCGTCGCCCAGGCTCCGGGCATCGCCGTCTTGACACAGCACGGCTGCGCCGAATTCCTCAGCCTGCGCCGCCAGCGTCGTGCCCCGGGTGGCCACCACCGGTGCGCCGGCGGTCATTGCCTCAATCACCATGCGGGATACCCGTAGGTCGTACGATGCGCGGCGATAGGGCAACAACAGGATCTGCGTAGCCCGCAACTGGCGCGCATATTCGCCTGCGGCAAAATAGTCCGGGATGAGGCGCACCTGGGATTGCCCTCTCAGCGGGTCCCAGTCCTGTTCGCGACCTTCCACGCATTGCAGCTCAAAACGCACACTGGAATCCGGATGACAGCGGCAAAATTCCAGGACTGCGGACGCCAGCACGTCGCTGCCCTTCTCGTGGCGGGCGCTTCCGTAGGAGCCCATGACCAATCCCCTCGGATCAGGTGTGCCCGCCGGCGCGGTGTTCCCGGGCGCAGCCACCGGATGGGGAAGATAGGTGAAGGGGACTTCCGTCAGCCGGGAGAGCGCGTCGCGCATCGGCAGGGTTTCGGCGCCCAACACCACGCGCCCCTGGGCCACATCGCTCCGCAGCGAACGGACCAGCCGGCAGAACAGCCGGGCCGTCGGCGACGGAATCCACTCCGGCTTGCCGTCGGCCGGATTGAGGCGGACCGGGGTGTTCGGAAAGAACAGGAGCACACGTGCCGGCGACCGCCGCAGCGGACCTTTGAGCAGCCAGGTCCATCCCAGGAGATGATGAACAAGCACGGTCGGAACGAAGATCAAGTCTGGTGGTTGATGCTGCCTGAACCAGCGGACGATGGCCTGACGCGTGGCGAGGGCGTGCAGGGGCACCCGGGCAAACCGCCTCAAGGGACCGGCGCCGTCGCTCATGCGCCGCCAGATCGATTCCGGCAGAACAGGCCTGGCGTTCAGCCGCCTGACAATCTCCGCATCGGCGCGCCGGTCCGCCAGAATCTCCACCCCGTCGCCCGCCGCGCGCAAGCCGTCGTGAAATGTGGATACATATTCAAACCAGTGGCCCTTCCGGTCACGCAACGCGTCTTCAACGATCAACCAGCGCATGGGACTTGCTCCTGAATCTCAGTCCGGTCGGCCGGGCCACCTCCGGGGAGGGACATGGGTGTATCCCAGGCGGTTCAACATCGATACCTGGTCGGCGCGGATCGGCGCCATCCGGAAATACCGGTGAGCCCTTCCACCCGTGAACCGCTGTTGTGCGCCCCGCAACCAGCGCTCGATTCTTCGGTGCCAGTGGCATAGAACAGCGGCGTTTCCGCGAGGAGCCAGTTGCTGCAGGGAAGCATCGAGAGCGGCGTCCTGGCAGTCCGCCATCCGCAGGTCCTGCCCCGCCTCCCAGAGCCGGCGGCGGTAGCCGAACCAACGCAACGGTTCGACACCCTTCGCCCTGCACATTTCGCGGGCGCTGAGGAGGAAGCGCGCCCATTCGCGCAGCCGTCGGGAATGCCAATCCCGGTTGGCCGTGATCTTGTCGGCGTTCCCCAGACGATAGAACCCGATGGTCTCCGGTGTGTGGACCACTTTCGCTCCGGCCAGGAGGCAGTTCAGGAACATCAGTTGGTCCTCAACGCCAAACAGGGTTTCATCGAACGCCGGGGACGGGAGGATGCGGCGGCGGAAAAGCGCGGCTTGTGGCACGATGGACCAGTGCGTCAGCAGCGCCTGCACAAGGGGGGGGCGTGGCAGGCCGCGCTGTTGCAGGACGTGGTTGGCCGCTAGAAATCGGCCCGGGAAGAGGTGCCCCTGCAGCCAGGGTCCGAAAGCGATGTCTGCTCCGGACTCTTCCAATGCCCGCCTCTGGACCTCGTGTTTGTTGGGTGCCGCAAGGTCGTCGCTGTCGAAGAAGTGGATGTACTCGCCGCTTGCGGCCTGCAGGCCTGTGTTGCGTGCGGCGGCCGGACCGCCGTTCGGGCGGCGTATGACGCGGACCGGCGGACCGAAGGACGCGGCAACCGCAGCGGTTTCGTCGGTCGAACCGTCATCAACCACAATCACCTCGCATGCGGGCGCCGTTTGGGCGAGGAGGCTCCGCAGGGTTTCCCCAATCAACGCTGCGCGGTTGCACGCGGGAACGACCACCGATATGGAGGGGGCGCTCATTGCCAGCGCGCCGGCCAATGGCGGATTCGGATCGCCGCCGCGATGCATCCGCCCGGCGACGGGCGGCGGAGGCGCGGCCGGTGTCGCGGTTCCCTGCCTTGATGCGCTCGGGGAGTCATCGAAGCCCGGCCTCCAGCGCGCACTGCAGCAGCCTTTCCGCCGGCGCGGCCGCATGCAGCTTCACCGCCGTCGCGTGAGCCGCCTGTCCGATGTCCCGCCATCGCTCGCGAGCCGCCCACGCCCGCTCAAGTGCGCGGCCGAAGGAGAATGCGGTGGCCGCCTCGGCAACAAAACCGGTCACCCCATCCTCGACGACACGGCGGTGGTCACCCACGTCGGTGGTGACCACCGGACGTCCACACATCATGGCTTCCAGAACCGCCAGCGACAGGCTCTCCGCGCGGGAGGCAAGCAGGCAGACATGCGCATTCTGCCAGACCGGGAGGATGTCGTCGACATGGCCGTGCATGCGCACCCGCTCGCCGAATCCGAAATGGCGTGCGAGCTCGCGGATGTGCGATTCGTCTCCGCCGCGGCCATACAGATCGAGCGACCAGTCGCGGGCGGACCATCCGGGTTGCGCAAGTGCGCGGAGCAGGACGTCATGACCCTTCCAGTGGGCGTCGAGCCGCGCAACGCAGGCAAAACGCGCCGCCGATGGATCGGGCCATGGGAGGGGGTCATCCAGAAGAAACGACGGGGCGTTGGGGATCACCCAGCTGCGGGGGAGCGCGAACGCCAGTTGAGCCTCGACCGTCCGGCGGTTCTCCTCCGCGACGAACACGACGCCGGCCGTCCCGCCCAGGAAGTCCCGCAGCCCGGCGCGATCGGGAATCGCATATTCCTCCGAATGCCCGTGGCAGACGAAGACCAGCCGGCCGCGGAACCGGCTGCAGAACAGTGCGAGATTCGGCTGATGACCGGCATCCAGGATCGAGCCGCCGTTGAACAGCACCACCTCCGGCGCGAACGCCTCAAACGCGTGCAGTTCGGAAAAGAACCGCTCTTTCAGCAGGTAGAGTTTCGTTGGGCGAAACGGCCGCCGGACGACGATCCGGAGACCCATCGCCTGCAGGGACCGGAGTCGTCCGGAGGCATGCACCGCGCGGTCGACGGTCGCGACGACCTCATGACCGCGCTCGAGCGCAAGCGCGGCGAAACGCGACCACACCTCGTCGGGCGCGGCCCACGGCAGGCCCTTGGTTGTGGAAATGACGCCGAATCTCATGGCTGCGCCGGCAATCCGGCCACGCGGCGGAGGTTGGACGCGAAGATCCCGTGGATCGTTTCGTGGTCGAAGCAGGTGCGCGACAGCCCAAGCGCCCTTGCGCCGAGCGCCCGGGCTCGCTCGGGCTGTGCGGCGAGCCCGGCCAGCGCCCGCGCTGCGGCCGCGCCGTCGGGCTCCGTCACGGCCATCATGGCGTGCGTCTCCTCCGCCAGCCGCACGATCGAACTGTAGCCGGGCCCCCAGACGACGATCGGCTTCCCGAACAGGCAGTAGTCGAGGATCTTTGTGGTGAAGCTGGTTTCCATCATCACGCGCAATCGCGCGTCGAAGCTCATGATCGAGAGGAACGCGTCTGCGGACTGCATTTCGGAAACGAGCTTCTCGAATGGGAGAAACCCCCTGAACGTGCCGTCCGCCTGCAGCGCGGCGAGCTCCGCCGCGGGCCAGTCGGGGGCGGTCCCGTAGATTTCGAGCTGCAAGGCCGGCTCGCGGCGCAATTCGCGGACGAGGGCGCGCAACAGCTGCCCGTAGGAGCTGTGCGGCGTACCGGCGTAGAGAATCCGGAAGCGGCCCCCGGTGCGCGCGGGCGCCGGGCCGGCCGCGACGATTGAGGCCCGCGGAGCGCCGATGGGGAACAGCACGTGGCTGTTGTCGTGATCGCCGAGAAATGCCTGCATGCCTGGGCTGGTGCAGAATGCGAGGGCGCTGTCGCGATAGGTCCGCCGGAACCGCCGCTCGAGCACGTAACGCGTCATCGGATACGGCTCGTTGAAGGCATAGTTGAACATGCACCGCGGCCACCAGTCCTGGAAGTTCGCGACCAGCGGCAGGCGGAGGCGCTGGGCCAGCAAAAAGGCGGTCCAGCTCCACGAGTTGTCGGGGATTGTGAAGATGATGTCGGGCTGGAATTGCACGGCGCACCGGCGGAGCCGGGTCTGCAGGAGCAGCGGCCGGAGCAGCATCTCGTATTGCCGCACCGCGCGGGCAAAGCGGGTGTTGCGCAGGCGCTGGAGGAGCGGCGGGGTGTCGATCCTAAACGACGGAATCCCGGGCTCGGAGAACGGCATGTCGCTGGCGACAAAAAGCTCGAAGTCGTCATGCTGGATGAAATGCCGGTGCATCGCCAGCATCGCCCCGCTCGTGACGCTCGGCACCTGCCAGGCGAGGTAAAATACGCGGGGTTTTCTCATGTCACGTTTCATGGCGTGCCGCCCGAACCGCGCGCACGGCAATTACGAGCGGATAGTCTTGATCCGGGTGATCGAGCTCTGCCTGGGTGAGTTCGTGGAGCGCGAGCCCGTGCAGGAACGCGCAGACTGCGAGAACGTTTCCGTGGGAGGTGACGCCGACATTCCCCGGGCCGAAGATGTCGCCGAAGAGCCGGCGGGCGGCGGCGTCCGTGAACCGCCAGAAATCGCCCCAGCGATCTGCGTCCGCGCGGCTGATCTGGGTAACGCCGCCAAACGTGGCAAGCACGACCCCGCCCGGGCGCAGCGCCGCATGCGCGTGGCCGATGGCGCCGCGCACGTCGTAAATATGGGAGAGCGTTTGCGTGAGAATCAGGCAGTCGAACGCATCGCGCGGGATGTTTGCGCCGGTCGCAAGATCCCCGACGATGGTCGCCTCGGGATTCCCCGGTTCGACGTGGAGGACGTCGGACTTGAGAACCCGGGCGCCGCCGAAGGCGGACGTGTAATGCGCATTTCCGATCTCAAGCACCCGGCCCTTGATGTCCGCGCGATGCAATCGCAGATGTTGCTCGATGTAGTACCGGTCGATGGGGATGCCCCGCTCGGCGCCGAAGGCCCGGCTCACCGGCTCGACCCGGCGCAGGTCGCCCCAGTCGATTGTCCCAGTCGGTCCGAGGCCGAGCGTGCGGGCCAACCGGCGCATCAGGCGCGACGCGCGGGGGCGGAGACCGGCAAGGGCGGGGTTCATCAGGCTAGCCAAGCATCCACTCGTTCAATGCCCGCTCGAAGCAGTTGGCGTCGCAGTCATTCACGTGGAAACGCGGGATCTGAAAGCAATCGTCCGCCGGCGCCACGGGACGGGCCGCCGTCGTGCAGGCGCATTCGAAGCCCGCGCGCCGCAGGGCCCGGACGGAGACATCGTTGAAATCATCCCTCCCTCCATAGGGGTAGGCGAAGCTGGTGATCGCAACGCCAAGCGCTTCCTCCATCGCGCGCCTGCAATCGATGACTTCACGCCACTGCTCGGCCTCGGGCAGGGCGGCCAGGGACGGATGGCTGACGGTATGCCCGCCGATTTCGATCAGACCTCCCCGGCTGAGGCTGCGCAGTTCCCCGGCCGTCAGGCAGCGCGGGGCGGTTGCGGACGCGGGGATCCCGCCGGCCCACCGGGCCGTTGCAGCCAGCGCGTCGTCGCGGTCGCGGCCGGGCAGGCGCCGGAGGAGTTCATGCACCGCGCGATACGTTGACTCGCGCGGCCCGAGGTCCGGCTGGCCCATCTTCCAGCGTCGGTGTCGCTGATAGTCCGCCTCGGTCGCGTAGTCCGCACCCGCCAGATCCCATCGATGCTCCCGGCCGTTGATCGGAAGGCTCAAGGTCTGCGGCAGCCGGCGCGGCTCGAACAGCAGCTCGACGAGCCGATCCGGCCACATCGGGCCGCCGTCCCGGCTCGGCCCGGTCGTCACGAATACCGTGGCGGGAACTCCGTGGCGTTCAAGGATCGGTTTGGCGAAGGTGAGGTTGTCCGCGTAGCCGTCGTCGAACGTGATCACCACCGAACGCCGCGGCAATGCGCCTTCCCTCAGCCGCGCGACAAGATGTGTGAGCGAAACCGGGGCGAACTTGCGCCGCACGATCTCCATGTGCGCGGCGAAATTCACCGGCGAAACCGAGAGGAAGTTGGGGTCGAAAGGCGGATCGGCCACCCGGTGATAGGTGAGAACAAGCGCGCGCCGGCGGATCGAACCGATCCATCCAAGAGCCGCGGTTTTTGCCCGACGCCAGGGGGTGGGTTTCACGCTACACGGCGCTTGTCGCCGCCTTCAGGCCGCCGCCATCGCATCGATCCAGTACTGGGCGCGCACCGGCGAGATGTAGTGCCGCGCGATCCAGGGGTGGTGGCGGAAGGACGGGGACGGCGCCGTCAGACGATCCTCGGTCACCCGGACATCCTCCTCGCCGAATGTGCCGCCGATGTCCTGGACCAGAAGCGCGACCAGCGTTTGCTCGCTGAATTGGCTGATGGGTCCGTTTGCGAGCAGCGAGGCGAGATCCGCGTCATAGGTGTTCAGCTCGGGCAGCGCACGGTTGAACAATGCGACCCCGGCATTGATGTGGGGCGGCGTCAGCAGCCGGTTCCGGCGTGCCTCCCCGAGGCGGCCGGCGAGTTCGAAATCGTACGACGGGCCGCAATCGACCGCCGCGTAGAGCGGCTTCTGACCGCAGCGGGACATCAGCGCGCCGATGTCATGCAGCCACAAAACGTCGCTGTCCGCGTAGAAGACACGATGCTCGGCCGCAAGGCGGAGGCAGGCAGCGAGCTTGAAGCCGAAGACATGCCTCCGGCAGAATTCTGCGAGGAAGGGCGCGCCGTTGCGTTCATGAAACGCAGCGGTCCCTGCGCGATCGATGCAGCCGACGGGCCCCGGCCAGAACGAAAGCGACTGGAGCACCTCTGCCCCGGCGAGGGTTTCGTCGTGGGCAACCGCCAGGGACGGCAGGCGGTGCGCAGTGCGCCAGAGGCTCTTGAGACTCAGTTGCGTCATCAGGATGTCCTGGCGGCAGGTCAGCGTGAGATACGCAAAGTCCGCCTCCGGCCGGGGTGCGAGGCCCGGGATCCGGCGCCGCGAAAGGCGGTAGTGACAGAACGAACTATACCGCAGCCGCAGGCTCGCGGAGTTGCGCGGGTTGAAAATGTAGAGAGGAAACCGGACAGCCGTCGAGATCACGGGGAATGGACTGCGCTTCCGTAGCCGGTCTGGCGAATCCCATGCTGCTGGCGAGGCGCCGCCTCAGACCAAGGCCAAGGCTTCATGCGACCGCGAGGCCGGAGGCTGCCCAAGGGAGACAGGCGGGCTAGGGGACGAAGGTGCGCGGGAACCGCGATCCGCGGTAGGCCCAGACGTCCACACGCTGGTCCATGCCGTAGCTGGCGGGGAGCTCCACCAGCGGCCTGGGCGCGAACTCGGTGGTGACGAGGTGGAAACGGAAGCCCGCCCGGGCAAACAGCTCGAGAATCTCACCCAACCTCTGCGGCTCCCCCAGGAACGAATGAAATTCCACGTAGATCCTCCGGACATTCTCCAGCTTTGCGGCGCAGTCCAGAAGCACTTCGGTCTCCGAGCCCTCGACGTCGATCTTGAGAAAATCGACGGGCTCATCCAGAAGACCGGCCAGCCGAACCGTGCGCACCTGCAATGCCCGGCCCGGCACATTCCGCCCCACCGCCTCCAGATGCCCGGTTTCAAGGCCCGTGCCCCGGAACCCGGCTGTTCCGTCGGATTTCCAGACAGCGGCCTCGTGCAGGTCCAGCCGGTCCTGGGACAGGTGCCGGCAGTTCTTCTGCAGCAGGGCGAACAAGGCGGGATCCGGCTCGAAGGCTGTGATGCGTGCATCGGGGTATTTCTGCAGCCAGAATCGGACGGCCAGGCCGATGTTCGCGCCGCAATCAATGATGGTCGGCGCGTTGCGCACGCACGGAAAGTCGTAGCTCCGATTCAAAAAAATGGTCTGATAGGTGCCCAGAAAGGTCGCGGCATCGGCAAAATGGAACTGTTCGCCGTGCAGGCGGCATTCGCCCGCGACCATCGGGGGATGCCGGAGCAGCCTGGCAACCTCCGCTTCAAAGGCCCGCCGGCGGGGGTCAAGAGAAACCTTGATTTGATGCTTCAGCCGGGCCGGAACGCACCGCGCCGCGGCCGACCGGAGGCGCCGGCGCGCCGCCCTGAGCCATGGGGTCATCCGGCCCCACTCGAAGCACCGCGTCAACTCACCTGGGGCAAGGCGAATGTCCCGCCCGATCTGCTGTCGGCCCCATGCGCTTCGTTCCTCCGCCCGGGCCGGATGGCAAAAGAACTCCGGGAGCGCCGCCCTCGTGGCGGCTTCCGTGAGCCGGGGCAGGACCTTCTCCAAAACTCCGGGGTTCTCCGTGTAGAAGTAGTCCTCCTCATAATCGGCGAGATGGGGCTCGCAGAACCCGCCATAGATCGAAGCCTTGGCCCCGAACGCCGAGGAGTAGGCGAGCAACGAGCCGAAGCTGTTCGTGGTGACAAACTCGAACTGGGACGTCAACGCCCGGATCCGCTCCAGGGCGTTGCGGTCATCCGGATGCGCGCCTTCTACGATCGGGAAACCATGTGCCTTGAAATCACCGATCCAATAGCCGTTCTTGATACAGGCGGGGTGAATACAGATCACGACGGTTTCAAACTCCGACCGGATCGCTGCGATCTCCTCGACATATTCGCGGAACCGCCATTGGTGCCGCGTGTATTCCAGGGAATGGGCGGGCATCACCAAAAGGGTTCCTGGCCGTCGCTGGTACGTCCGATCGGGAAGGTAGGCGATGGGCAGCCCGATGGCCCTTGCCTGATAGTCATTGGCCCTCAAGTAGACCGCCTCGGCTTCCGTTCCGGTCCACAACAGCTCCGCGCCCGGGCCGCCGATGGTTTCGCCGGCCACGGAGACCGGATCGACCAGAAGATGGGGCGGCTTCCAGCCATGGCTCCAATGGCCCCGGATCCGGGCCGGCACACGCGCCAGACCGCAGTACTGCGCCGCAACCTTGCCCGCCCCATATTGCAGGGAGACTGCAGTCCACGGGGCATCGTCGTGGGGCGGCAGTTCCAGCCAGTCAGGAGGCGAGAAGCAGGGTTGCATGTTCATAGGGGACGCACGGAAAAGCGCCGGCGCCGGGAGGGCGCCGTCATTCATGCGCCCCGTCGCGCCGGCCGCGTCGAAAACGGACGGAAGGGAGGCACGCGGCCAGCTTCGGGGGTGACGACGGATCGCCCATCACTATCCTTCGCGCAGCGCCTTTTGGCGCACGTTCTTGTTGATCTCCATCAATTCCGGCTGCCGTTCAAGCAGCGCGAGCACGTCGCGCCACGTGAACTCGGCGCGTCCGGAGAAGTGCGCATAGACCTGCCGGACGAACTCCAAGTCTTCAGGCGTGTCCACGGTCCAGCGCCAATGTGCGCGGTCCACCGGATCTGTGACGCTGAGCAACCGGAACAACTCGGGGTGCTCATAAATGAACGGCGTCACATGCGTCCTTTGATAGGCCTCGATCGCGAGCCGTTCGGCGTGGACAAGCGACTCGGTCGTGAAGACCTCCGTGTCAAGTCCGCGCGGATAGCTCTGCGGGATCTTGTTGCTGCTGTAATCCACGGCGGGAAACACGGCGAGGAAGCGGTCGACGATCCGGTCGATGATCCCCGGATCGGCCAGCGGGCAGTCCGACGTGATGCGGATGCACACATCGGCCCGGTGGTCCTGCGCCGTCTGGACGAACCTGGAGATCACATCGGCGTCGCTGCCCCTGAAGACGGGGGTGCCGCTCCTGGCGCAACGGCATTCGATCGCATCGTCGATCGCGAGCGTGGACGTCGCGACCACAACGGCATTCGGCGAGCGTGCGCGGTTGACGGGCTCGATAAAGTGGTCGAGCCTGGTCATCCCGGCGATGTTCTGGAGGGCCGTCGTCGGGGAGCGGTGGGATCCGCTGTGCGCCTGG
>Ga0182021_10007363_pt1 | contig 13038 bp, 9 predicted proteins | sample 612E3MmetaG_FD_120493 | JGI IMG/M metagenome (GOLD analysis project Ga0182021, IMG submission 120493) | Permafrost microbial communities from Stordalen Mire, Sweden - 612E3M metaG (Illumina Assembly) | ecosystem: Environmental > Terrestrial > Soil > Wetlands > Permafrost | place: Sweden... | reverse complement strand
GGCCCCTGAGATAGGCAAAAGTCGTCTCGTCGGGGTTGACATAACCCGCGCGCGCCCCGCCCTCGATGGACATGTTGCAGACGGTCATGCGTTCCTCCATGGAGAAGCGGTCGAACACCTCGCCGCCGGATTCATAGGCGTAGCCGGTGCCGCCGTTGACCCCCAGCGTGCGGATGAGGTGAAGAATGACGTCCTTCGCATACACCCCCGGGCGCAGCCGGCCGGTGACGTTAATCCGGCGCACCTTGAGCTGGTTGAGTGCCATGGTCTGCGTCGCCAGTACATCGCGGATCTGGGTCGTGCCGATCCCGAAGGCGATGGCGCCAAAGGCGCCGTGCGTGCTGGTGTGGGAGTCGCCGCAGGCGATCGTGGTGCCCGGCTGGGTGATGCCCTGTTCCGGACCGACGATGTGCACGATGCCCTGCTTCCCTGTCGCCCGGTCGAAGAAGGTGATGCCATGCTCCCGGCAGCTCCGGCGGAGCGCCTTGATCATCGCGTCGGCCAGCGGATCGGCATACGGCTCGCTCACCTGGTCGGTCGGCACAATGTGGTCGACCGTTGCAAACGTGCGGTGGGGCATCAGTACCGTGAGTCCGAGGTCGCGCAGCATGCCGAACGCCTGCGGACTCGTCACCTCGTGGATCAGGTGGGTGCCGATGAGCAGCTGGGTCTGGCCGTTGGCCAGCGTTCGTACTGTGTGCGTTTCCCAGACTTTTTGGAAGAGTGACTTGGACATGGGATGGAGGTGAGGGTGACAGTGAGAGTGAGAGTGAAAGGCGGCAAAGTGGGGCAAAAAGCAGCTTTCGACCACCACTTTCACCTTCACTTTCACTTATATCAGATTCTTGCCATGCCGGAAAATACTTGTTTCGTTGCCAGTGATGCCCAGGGAGTATCAATACAATTTCGAGCTGCGGCACCTGGTCTATTTTCGCGAGGTCGCCCGGCAGCTGCATTTTCGCAAGGCCGCCGAGACGCTGGCAATCGCCCAGCCGGCGCTGAGCCGGCAAATCGCCCAGCTCGAGACGGCGCTGGCGACCCCGCTCTTTCTGCGTTCGCGCCGCCGCGTGGAGCTCACGGCCGCCGGGCGGGTGCTCGCGGAGCGCGTGGAGCCGCTTCTGCGCACACTGGCCGGCGTGCCCGCGGAGCTGCGCGCGCTCGCGCAGGGACGAAGCGGACAGCTGCGCGTGGCGTTCACCGGGCTCGCCATGGCGACGGTGCTGCCCGGCATTTTGCGGGAGTTTCACCGGCGTTTTCCCGGCATCCGGCTGGAACTCAACGAATCGCCGACCTCGTCCCAGCTGGCGGCGCTGCAGGCCGACGAGCTGGCGTGCGGTTTCTTTCATCCCGACGCACCCACGCCCGGGCTGCATACGCGATTACTTCTTCGGGAGAAGAACGGTGTGCTGCTGCCGGCCGACCATCCGCTCGCCGCCCGCTCCGCCCTGCATGTGCGGGACCTCGGCGCCACTCCATTCGTGCTGTTTCCGCGTTCGCACAATCCCGGTTTCTACGACCGCGTGCTCGCCGCTTTCGCGCGCGCCAACGTCACGCCGCGGATCGTCGAGGAAGTCTGGCCGCGCGCCAACGGCATCGGTCTCGTGCGCTCCGGCCTGGGCGCCACCTTCATGTGCCCCTCCGAGGCGCGACACCTTCCACCCGAGGTGGCGTTTCGTCCGCTGAAAGGCCCGGCGCCCGAAAGCCGGCTGGTCGTCGGCTGGAAGCAGCCGCCGGCCCCGCCGCCGGCGCTGGCCGCGTTTCTGGAGGTCGCGGCCGCCCACAGCGCAAGGGGAGAGTCAGGTGTAAAAGGGGCGAAAGCGCGTTTCGCGAACGGTGGAATCGCTTGTCACCAAGCAGTTTAAATCCATGCAGTGGATTGCAGGCGCGCTCGGGACAACGCGCTCCACCTGGAGTGCAAATGCCAATCGTTCAGCCGCCCGCCGCCGGCACCCGTCGCATCACCTCGAGGCACGCCCGGGCGTTGTGATAAGGACATTTCCACGGACCGATTTTGCAGCTGTCGGCGTGCTCCGGATAGTCCGGCAGCGGCTGCCCCGCGCGATCGAGTTCCGCGAACCACTCGCCACGCTGCCGGTCGATTACATGATCCTCGATGAACTGCCAGGCACGAATGGCCGCGGTCTGGTACTCCGCCTTGCCGCTGAGCCCGTAAGCATTGAGAAACCCGATCACGGCCTCCGCCTGCGGCCACCAATGTTTGTCGGTATTCCGCACCCGCCCGGGCTCGCCGTCGTAAAAGATGGATCCGTCGGCGTCGCAGCCGTGGGCGAGCACGCCCGCCGCCATGTCGAGGGCGACCCGCCGCGTGCGGGCGAGCAGCGCCGTATCGCCCAAAGCTTCTGCGGTTTCCCACAACAGCCAGCTGGCCTCGATGTCGTGTCCGTAGGAGACCTTCGATGACAGCGACCGCCAATCCAGATCGAAGAAAAGCTGGCAGCAGGTGTACGGCGTCGTGGTCACGACATGATCGAGCATTACGAGTAGCAAGTCCTGCAATCGCCCGCCCAGCCCGGCGTCGGGCCAGTTGCGAAGAAGCGTGGTATAGGCTTCAAGCAGATGCAGGAGCGTGTTCATTGATTTGGGCGCATTGAGGTCCTTGTCACTCAGCCGCTGGTCGGCGAGTTCCTCCCACGCCGCCCCACGTGCCTCGATGTAGCCGCCGTGCTCCGGATCCGCCGCATGCTTCTCGACCAACGCAAACAGCGTTTTCGCCCGCTCGAGCGCCGCCGTGTCGCCCGTGGCAGCAAACCACTCCGCGAGTCCGTAAATTGCGAACGCCTGGGCGTAGATCTGCTTCCGGTCTGATTGAACCCGTCCGGCGACATCAAGGCTCCAGAACACTCCGCCGTGCCGCGAGTCCCAAAACGGCCCAGTCAACAGAGCCAGCGCCCGGCTCCCGATCTCCAGCCACTCCGGGCGTGGGTCGCGCCGTGCCGCCGCCGCAAAGGTCCACAGCAGGCGGGCGCAAAGCACCGCATGGCGCGGCACATCGTCGAACCGGCGAAGGTCGTTCGCCACGACTCCGGAAAGCCGGCCGGTAACCGGGTCGAATGCGTGTTGGCGCCAGAAAGGAAGAATATCCTGAGTCAACTCCGCCTCCGCGCGGCGCCGCATCTCAGCCAAGGAAACCACAGGCTGCTCCATGCCAGCCATGTTAGGACGTCGACCGCGCCGTTGGCGAGTCCCGGGATTGGGGTTCGGCGGGCGCCGCACCTTCACCGGCGATCTGGCCCGTCGGTGGCCGGTAACGGGGTCGTTCCCGTCCTACTTCGGCGGCGGAGTCTCCTTGCCGGAAGCTTCGAGGCGGGCGAAATGGTCCGCCAGAAGTCTCAACGTGGTGACGTCGGCATCGAACACGGTGTTCAGGCCCGGCGGCTCCTGGCCCATGTCGCCCACCCCAACCAGGTCGGACGGCTGGACGGTGATCGGTTGGGGACGGCCCTCCCCACCCCAAAGCCAGAAACTCGATCCGGCCGCTGAGCCGCCGTTAGCGCGCGATTCCTCGATCACCGCGAACATTTCCGCGTAATACCGATCGCGGGCGGTCACTCCGAAATCCAAGGTCAGGCCTCCGTCGCGGTCCAGGCCGAATTCCTCGAGCACCATGGGCTTCCCCAGCGTCACTCCCATGGCGAAGTGATGCTCGGCATACTCCCGCGCCAGTTTCAGCGCCCGCCCGATGGTCTCCTGGTAGTGCTCGACCTTGAACCAGCTCCAGTTCTTCGGCCAGAGGTGAAAAACCGCATAATCGATCGATTTGCTCCGGTGGGCGCGCACGAAGTTCTCTTCCGAATCGAGCCCGCCCCAGATTCCCTCGCTGCCGGTGGTGACCAGGTGATTGCCGTCGAGGGAGTGAATATAGGCGGCGGTGCCGTCGATCCACTGCTCAAAGGTCGCCATCAGCGCCTCCTTGTCGTCGCTCATCCCCGGGCGCGGCTCGTTGGCCAGTTCCCAGGTCATGATCGTGGGATCATCGCGATAGCGCTTCCCGGTAAGGGTGTTCGTGCGGTTGACGATCATCGCGATGTATTCGCGATACCATCTCTGCGCCACCTCGCTGCGGTAGAACTTTGCGAGGTGCCGGTTGTAGCCCTCCCACGGAAGATCCAAGAGGCCCTTGGCGGGCTGTCCTTCCGCCCAGGCGATATATTGCGGCATGCCGCCCGACCAGTCCCAGAAGTTATTGAGAAAAAGGACCAGCTTCATGTGCCGTTTGCCCGCCTCCTGAACCAGGCGGTCGAGCCCCACCAGCACCTGCTCGTCGTACTTTCCGGGCGTCAGTTGGATCGCCGGCTTGACGGTGCGAGCCACGGCGCAGTCTTCCGACGCGCCCAGCACCCGCAGATTGTTGATCCCGATCTTCTGCAACCGGTCAAGTTCCCGACCGAGTCGCGCCCGCCCCTCAACGTTGGATGGCATGCCCAGATAGGCGCCATACCAGAAATTCGCGCCGCACACGTACCATGGATGGCCATCCAGGACAAAGTGCATGCCGTTGACCTTGACGAACGAATCGGCGGCTGGGGATTTCATGGTCATACCAGTGATCAGCGTGAGCGTGAGAATGAATTCTTTCCGCATGGTTGATTCTGCTTTCGGTTGTCCGCCCCGATGGCGGAAAATCACTGCGCCGCCTGCTGCTGTGCCCGCTCGGTCAGCACGATCAATTTCGCATCCAACAAGGAATCGGGCGCGACAGTCAAAGTGCGGCGGGCCTGCCCGATGGCCTGCAGGGCAATGCTCGGCTTGTCTGCCTTCAGGAGCGATTCGACAAACGGCTGCACAATCTGGTCAAAAAAGGCAAGGCCCGCCCCGCGTCCGTATGCATTGAGAACATTGAAGTAGGTGCGGATCCGATCATCCTGGCTGTCGTTTTCCATGCTGTGCTCCATGATCTCCTGCGCCTTCCGGACGCCGAGATCCTCCTGGTTGACTTGATGCTTCGGGGCCGGGACGCGCGCCAACTCTTCCGCCGCGGCGATCTGTCCGCGGGCGCGCAGACTGCCGGCCAGCCGGCCTTTAAAGCCGGCCTCAAGGTCGGGATAGTGCTGGAAGGCAACCGCGGCATCATGCAGTGCGCTCTCCACCGGTCGCGGCCCTGCACCGCGCCGCCCCTCTGCCGCGATCAGGAGGTTCCAGGCGTCCAGGTTGCGGACTTCGCTCTTGATCGCGCTCCGGGCCGCCTTCGCGGCGGCGGGATAATCGCCGGCGGAGAAATACAGCTCGGCGAATTGCTCATGCATCAGCGACACCTTGAAGCCCGGCAGGCGTCGGAAACCTGCGCTGAGAAACGCCAGCTCGTGTTCCGGCAGAGTCGTCCAAGTCTGTGGATCGAATGCATATCCGGGCATCGACTTCTCTTCGGTGCTGCGACCGCAATTGAACTGCCAGCGTCCCAGGTCATCGAGGAAGCCGAACCAGGCATGACGGCCGTCAAGCCCCGCGCCGCGAAAAAGCATTGTGGGCACCCCCTTGGCCTTGCCGACCATCGCGGCGAAGTACGCCCGGTCCACCTCAATCCCTCCAGCCTTCAGGATATCCGGCAGCCGGTAAGTAGCCTGAGGCCAGACCAAGACACCTCCGGCAGCTCGCTCGGGCCGGGAGGGCACTAGCGAATAAACGTTGGCGAGTTGCGCAAGGGGCATGCGGAAACTCTTCTGCGCCCACGCCAGTTCATCGAACGCAGCTCCCGTATCGACGACGAACTTCAGCTCCGCCGCCGAAAGCTTCCGCAAATGCTGGAGCGTGTCTCCGGCCCGGTCGGCCTTGACGAAGGAGGCAAAAATGTCGGCCGGGGGCAGCAGTTTGCGCGTCAGCGCTTCCGGACTTACCTGGCCGTGCGGCCAGTCGGGTGGCGGCGGCACGTCATAAACCACGGCGATGGCGATGGCGAGATTCCCGTAATCCTTGAATCCCGCGGGGTCGCGCTGCCAGAGCGCGGCAAGAATGGAAATCACCATCGCCGGCTGGTCATACGGTGTGTACAGGGCGAAGAACTCGGCGGAGAACTCCGGCGAAGTCATCGCGTAGGCCTGCAGATCGGGCGGCCAGAAATCGGCCAGCGGATTCGCACGCATCCGGGCGTCGACCGGCATATTGGCGTGGGCTGCCTTGGCGCGCGTGACGGCGGTCGTCCACCGCGTCACGGCCTGCGCCTCGGTCTGGCCGAATAGATCCGCCCACCGATAAAGACAGTACCAAGCCTGGGCTTGCGCCCCCTGCTTCTCGTAAAGCCCCACGGCCATGCCGCGCAGTTGCTGCGCGACGGCCGGCCAGCCCGCCTTCGCCGCCTCGGACTGTAGCGCGGCCACGCGTGCGGCGGACGGGGCGTTGGCGAGTTCGCCGGCGGGAATCTCCTCCGCCCACGCGGTTCTGCCCACCAGAAGTACGGCCAGGAACAGGATCACGGATCGCGCCATGCGATCCAGGGAAAACGAAAAGCCGGCGGCTGGCAATGCCGTCGCATCCGGCCGATGCGGCCAAACTCGTGATAGGATGGTGAAAAACACCCCCCGGCAATGGCGCGCCAAAGCCGGGACTATGCAGTCGAGGTGGGGCGCGTTTTCCGGAACGCGCCTTGGTGACAGGGCCCTTGGATGGCGGGTTAGGGATAACCATCCCCACCATCCGCATCGGATGCCGCCACCGTAGACGCCGGGCCGACTGCCTGAAGCAGGCCTATGGCGCCACGCCCGTGGCGCCGGCCGCCGGTTCCTTCTGCCTGAATTCAAGTCGCTCCCCCTCGCGCACCACGAGAATGGGTTCGCCGTCCTTGAGGGTGCCGCGCAGCACGGCCTCGGCGAGGGGATCCTCCAGATAATGCTCGACGGCGCGGCGCAGCGGGCGCGCGCCATATTTCTCATCATACCCCTTCTCGATTAGCAGTTGCTTCGCCTCGGGCGTGAACTCGAGCACGAGCTTCCGGTCCGCAATCCGTTTGGAAACCTTGGCCACCTCCAGATCGACGATCTTCAGCAGGTCGTCCTTGCTCAGCGGCCGGAAGAAGACGATGTCGGAGATGCGGTTGATGAATTCGGGCTTGAAGATCTTCTTGGCCTCCTCGAGGACCTTCTCGCGCATCGTTTCGATGTTCCGGAAGTCATCCTTGCCGCCCGCCGCGAATCCCATCGTGGTCTGGCGCGTGAGCTGCTGGGCGCCGACATTGGACGTCATGATGATGATGGTATTGCGGAAATCGACCGTGCGGCCGAGCGAATCGGTCAGGCGCCCGTCCTCGAGAATCTGCAGCAGCAGCTGGATCACATCCGGGTGCGCTTTCTCGACCTCGTCGAACAGGATGACCGCGTAGGGCCGGCGGCGCACCTGCTCGGTGAGCTGGCCGCCCTCCTCGTAGCCCACGTAGCCCGGCGGCGATCCGATGAGCCGCGACACGGAGAACTTCTCCATGTACTCGGACATGTCGAATTGGATGATTGCGTCCTGGCTGGCAAACATCAGCGCCGCGAGCTGTTTGGCGAGCTCGGTCTTGCCGACCCCGGTCGGTCCGACAAAGAGAAACGATCCGATCGGCCGGCGCGGATCCTTGAGGTCGGCGCGCGAGCGCCGCAGCGCGCGGGAAATCGCCACCGTCGCGGCCTCCTGGCCGATGATGACCTTCTGAAGTTCGCTCTCCAGCAACAGCAGCTTCTCGCTCTCCTTCTTCTCCATCCGGCTGAGCGGAATCCCGGTCCAGTCGGCCACCACCTGCATCATGAGATCGTCGTCAATCGTGATGCGCTTCTCCTCCCGCTGCTTCTTCCATTCCTCGGTGATCAACTCGAGCTTGGTGCGCAGCTGCTTCTCGTTGTCCCGGAATTTCGCGGCCGCTTCAAAGTGCTGCTGGGCGATGGCCTCCTCCTTCTGGGCGCAGACCGACTCGATCTCCTTGTTGAGCGCCTCCACGTCCGGCGGCCGGCTGAGCGCCGAAATGCGGGCCCGCGAGCCAGCCTCGTCCATCACATCGATCGCCTTGTCGGGCAGGAAACGGCCCGTGATGTAACGGTCGGAGAGCTTGGCGGCCGCCTCGACGGCCTTGTCCGTGAAAACCGCCTTGTGGTGGTCCTCATACTTGCCGCGAATGCCCTTGAGGATCAGAATGGTGTCGGCGACCGATGGGGCCTCGACCTTCACCGACTGGAAGCGGCGGTCGAGCGCGCTGTCCTTCTCGATGTACTTGCGGTACTCGTTGAGCGTGGTGGCTCCGATGCACTGGAGTTCGCCGCGGGACAACGCGGGTTTGAAGATATTGGACGCATCCATGGCGCCCTCCGCGGCGCCGGCGCCGACGATGGTGTGCAGCTCATCGATGAACAGGATGACATTCTTGGACCGCTTGATCTCATCCATCACGGCCTTGATGCGCTCCTCGAACTGGCCGCGGTACTTGGTCCCGGCCACCATGAGCGCGAGGTCGAGCGTGATGACCTTCTTCTCCATCAGAAGCTCGGGCACGATGCCGTTCGCAATCTCCTGCGCCAGGCCCTCGACGATGGCGGTCTTGCCCACGCCGGCCTCTCCGATCAGCACGGGATTGTTCTTGGTGCGGCGGCAGAGAATCTGCACGACGCGACGGATCTCCGTTTTGCGACCGATAACGGGGTCCAGCTCGCCCTTGTGCGCCAGTTCCGTCAGATCGCGGCCGAACGCCTTCAGCGCCGGCGTCTTCACTTCCTTCTTTTCGTCGGGGCCACCCCCGCCGCGCGGGGACGGCGCCGCCGCCTCTTCGCCGCCGCCGCCCTCGCCGGAAAACTGCGGGTCGAGTTCGCGGAGAATCTCCTGGCGGGTGCGCTCGATGTCGACCTCGAGCGACTTCAACACGCGCGCGGCCACGCCCTCGCCCTCCCGGAGCAAACCGAGCAGGATGTGCTCCGTGCCGACGTAGCTGTGGTTGAGGGTCTTGGCCTCCTTGCCCGCCAGCGCGAGCACCTTCTTGACCCGGGGCGTGTAGGGAATGCTGCCGGTGGTCTTGCTCTCGGTGCCAGTGCCGACCTGCTTTTCCACGGCCGAGCGCACGGTCTCGAGGTCGAGCCCCATCTTCTGGAGCACGCTCACGGCCACGCCCTGCCCGAGCTTGATCAGGCCGAGGAGAACGTGTTCGGTGCCGACGTAATTGTGGTGAAACCGGTCGGCTTCCTTCCGGGCCAGCGCGAGCACCTGCTGCGCGCGCGGGGTGAAATTATTCATTGGTTCCATGGGAGGGAGAGGACCGGCGGTCAGTTTTTGCCAGTGACGTTGAAATCCGGCGGGCCGAATTTCGCAAACTCCGCGCGCAGGAACTGGGCCCGGAGCCGGTCCCGCTGGGCCGACTCGAACGCTCCGTGCGCCGCGTACTGGATATGGCCCGGTTGCGCTTCAATGAAGAGACGGTCGATCACCGGGCGCCGGGCCTCCGCAAACACTCCCAGGTCAACGCCCAACCGGACCAGCGAAAGCAGGTTCATGACTTCGGCCGAAGTCAGCAACTGGCCGTTCTGAAGGATGCCAAAGGCGCGGCCGATCTTGTCGAAAAGCTTGTTCGAGTCGGACTCGAGGAGCTTGGTCCGCGCATTGAGCTCATGCTCGATGATCGTGTTCAGCACGCTGGACAAGCGCTTGATGATCTCTTCTTCCGCCTCACCCAGGGTGGTCTGGTTGGAAATCTGAAAGATGCTCCCGCTGGCGTCGGACCCCTCGCCGAAGAGGCCGCGCACGGCCATGCCCAGCTGGTTCACGGCGCGCACCACCTTTTCCATCTGGCTGGAGATGACCAACGCGGGCAGGTGCATCATCGCCGAGCCGCGCATGCCGGTGCCGAGGTTCGTCGGGCAGGCCGTGAGATAGCCGAGCGTCGGAGAAAACGCGTAGTCCAGCTTGTCCTCAATCTCGCTGTCGATGGTGTTGATGACGTTCCAGACCTTCTTGAGCTGGAAACCGGCGCGCATGACTTGGATGCGGAGGTGATCCTCCTCGTTGATCATGACGGAGGTGGACTGGTCCCGGCTGATCACCACGCCGGCGCCGCGCTTGGCCGTGCTCAGTTCACGGCTGATCAGATGGCGTTCCACCAGGATCTGCTTTTCCAGCTCCGACAACTCCTCGACCGTCAGGCTCAGCCCCTTCTTCATCTGAGGCAGGCCGGCCACGGCGGCCATGCTCTCGGACAACATGGCGCTGCGCTGCGCCTCTTTGGCCCACCCTGGAAAAGGCTGGCCGGAGAGGTTGCGGGCCAGCCGCACCCGGGTGGTCAGCACGATCGCGCATTTGCTGGCGGCGGCGTCGGTCGGCTCTGCCTGCGCTTCAAAAAGGGGGGCGATCTTCATGTCAGCTCAAAGTCTTCTCGCCAAAGGTCTGCTTGACCTGGTGGATCTCATCTCGAAACCGGGCCGCGTCTTCGTATCGTTCGGTCTTGATGGCCTCGTCGAGTTCACCCTGGAGGTGGGTGAGCCGGTCATAAAGCGATTTCCGCTCCAAGGCGCGCTGCGGCACCTTGCCGACGTGCACGGTGCCTTTGTGCATGTTGCCCAGCATCGGCTCGACAATCTCCTTGAACGCCTCGTAGCAGGCCGGGCAGCCAAACCGGCCGAGCTTCTTGAAATCCGCCTGGGTGGCGCCGCATTGTTCGCAGCGCACCACATTCGCGGGCTGTTCGGGATTGAGCGAGGCCTTCAGCAACAGATCCGCAAGGGAGAAACCGCTCGGATCGGTGACTCCCTTGGCCTGCGCACACCCTTCGCAGAGGTCAACCTTGTGAACCTTGCTGTTGACAATCTGCGTGAGATGGACGGTTGCGGGCTTTCCGCAGAGGTCGCATTTCAGGGAATTGGCCATGGTATTAATATAACACGGTGCGTCAAAACGGCGATGTGCATCTCACGAAAGTGGGACAGTTACACTTATTTTCCAGTATTCCTTGCACCAATCATGCCATCGGCACGCCCGGTGGCAAGAATGAGCGCATCTGCCTGCCTCCAGTTCAGGAAGGCCGCCAGTTGGGACCAGCAGCCGGAGGCCCGGGTTCCAGAACCGTCAAATCCTGGTTCCCTCGGTGAGCACGCGCTGGCGGAACTCAGTCAGCACGCGGCCAGTGACCGGCCCGGGCTTGCCATCCCCAATCTCGCGCCCGTCGAGTTTGACAACTGGAATCACCTCGGCTCCGGTGCCGGTGAGGAAGCACTCGTCGGCGTTCCAGAGGTCGTAGCGGGTTAACTCGTGCTCTTCCAGCGGGATGCCAAGTTGCTGTGCGATGGAGAAGATGGTCTCGCGCGTGATGCCTTTCAGCGCCCCCTGCTGGGAGGCTGGGGTAAGCAGGCGGCCCTTGTGAACGATGAAAATGTTGTCACCGGTGCACTCCGCCACGAAGCCGGCCTCGTTGAGCATGATGGCCTCGAGCGCCCCCGCCTGCCGGGCTTCGATCTTGGCCAGGATGTTGTTGAGATAATTCAGTGACTTGATCATCGGCGGGACGGCCGCCGGGCCCACGCGTCGCGTCGGGACCGTCGCGATGCTCAGTCCGGTCAAATAGTGCTCCGGCGGATAGAGGACGATCTTGTCCGCGATGATCACAACCGACGGTTTGGGACACAACCATGGGGATAGGCCGAGGTCGCCGATGCCGCGCGTGACCAGGAGGCGGATGTAGCCGTCGCGCAGGCCGTTCTGGCGGCAGGCCTCGCACACGGCCGCGGCCATCTCCGGCCGCGAGATCGGGATATTCAGCAGAATGGCCTTGGCTGAATACCAAAGCCGCTCGAGGTGCTCCTCGAGGCGGAAGACGTTGCCCTGGTAAAGGCGGATCCCCTCGAAAATCCCGTCGCCGTAAAGCAGACCGTGATCAAACACGGAGATTTTCGCGTCCGCCGCCGCCACAAATTTCCCGTCTAGATAAATCTTCATACGCGCCCCGCAGAATTGAGCAGAACCGGCCCGATGTCCAGCCTCACAGGAAATTACTACTTTTCGAATTTTCGACTTGCCTAGAGCGGCCGCGGCAGTCATCAATCGCCTTTTCCCCCCTCCCCTATGCATACCACTACCCATGCCCGCATCCACGGCTTCACCCTGATCGAACTCCTCACGGTCATTGCCATCATCGGCATTCTCGCGGCCATCATCATTCCCACCGTTGGCAAGGTCCGCGAAACCGCCCAGCGCACGGTCGATGCCAACAATCTCCGGGAAATCGGCAAGGCGGCGATGATCTTCGCCGCTGAGAACAATGACCGCCTGCCCGATCCGCTAACGGCGGCCGCGCAGGCCAACGTCCACGCCTCGAATGATTACTTCCGCTGGATGGGCCTTCTGGGCCGCAGCGGCACCCTTAACGATGCCAGCATTTATTTCGCCCGGAATGATCCCCTCTTCGGCGGGACGGCCCCCGCCACGGTAATCGATCCCGACGACGCCACCCACGGGCAGGTTCTCGCCGGCCTGCAGGAAATGACACCCAGCTTTGAATTCGTCGGCGGCCTGAAGATGGGTGATCCGGCCACCACCCCTATCGCCTTTACGCGCGGTCTTAATGCGGAAGGCGTCTGGGATTCTGACCGCGGGACCTACCGCGGCGCGGGCGGTCACATCGTCTTTCTTGGCGGCAACGTGCAGTTCTTCCAGTCCATCGACGGTCGTCTCGTCAATACCGCCGGTAAATCCACCAGTGACCTTCGCGAGACCATCCCGGCGCCCGCCGGCGGCAACCAGCGGATCTACGGCAAGAACTCGGCGATCGCGAGCGAGGCCGGCGTGATGCCCGTGGTTCCCTAACGGCCCGCCGCGCTGGAAAGGCCGGCGGAAAAGAAAACTTTGCGTTGCCCGCCCGCGCGATCATTTTCTGGTTCATCCAGCCAATGACCGTTCCTGTTTTCATTCCCGCCGAAGGGGTCACCTACGTCATCGGCCATCGGAATCCTGATGCCGACGCGATCTGCTCCGCCCTCGCTTACGCGGCGCTCAAGGAGGCCCGCGGCGAGCTTGGCCATGTCGCCGCCCGGTGCGGCAACTCCAACGTCCGCATCGACACGATTCTCAACCGTTTCCAAATGC
>Ga0182021_10007361_pt1 | contig 13039 bp, 8 predicted proteins | sample 612E3MmetaG_FD_120493 | JGI IMG/M metagenome (GOLD analysis project Ga0182021, IMG submission 120493) | Permafrost microbial communities from Stordalen Mire, Sweden - 612E3M metaG (Illumina Assembly) | ecosystem: Environmental > Terrestrial > Soil > Wetlands > Permafrost | place: Sweden... | reverse complement strand
GGTTGTACTTGCAATGACGAATGAAAGTACTCTTGGAATTTATCAAGCCAATTATAAACTTGGCATTTTCATGATGTTATTTGTAACAATGTTTCAATATGCTTGGCAGCCGTTCTTTCTAAACAACGCTCAAGAAAAAAATGCTAAAGAAATTTTTGCAAAAGTATTAACATTATTTTTACTTGTATCAAGTATTATTTGGATTTTACTCACTTTATTCATAGATAATTTAGCTACTATCCAGTTTTGGCATGGCAAAACAATTATTGGAGAAAAATTTTTAAGCGGGTTACCAATAGTTCCCATTATATTGTTAGCATATCTGTTTAACGGACTTTATTACAATTTTCAAGCAGGAATTTACATAGAAGAAAAAACAAAATATTTTCCATTTGTAACAGGAGCCGGTGCAATAGTTAATGTTGTTATTAATATTTTATTGATTCCGGAACTTGGAATAATGGGGGCGGCATTGGCAACTTTAGCGAGTTATATTGTTATGGCTGCCGGATTGTATTTGTTCTCTCAAAAGTATTACGAGATAAAATATGAATACGCTAAAGTATTTAAAATCTTAGCCGTAATCGTAATTACATGTATAATTTATTATTATATGTATTATGAAGTAGGATTAACTTTATTGTATAAATTTATTTTACTTTTCTGTTTTATCTGCTCGTTGTTTGTTATGCGGGTAGTTGAAAAAAATGAAGTTATCCGTTTAATCAAAATGCTTCTTCGTGTCAAGTAGTTTTTTGTTTTTTCTAAGTATTTAAAAAACAAGAAGATTTAAAAATTCTTTTGTCTTAACTTCTAATTACAATTCTAGAAAAACATTATGGAATCAATTCAAATTAAAATTCAGCATATAGCTGAAAACTTTAAAGATGTACTTCTGCCTGAATATGCAACTGAAGGCAGCAGCGGTTTTGATCTACGTGCAGCGATAGATAAAGAAATGAAAATTGAAAAAGGTAAAGTTGGATTAGTCCCGACTAATCTGAAAGTTGAAATACCAATCGGTTATGAAATACAAATTCGCCCACGTAGTGGACTTGCTGTAAAAAATGGAATTGGTGTTTTAAATTCACCTGGAACAATTGATTCCGACTACCGTGGAGAAATTAAAGTGATTTTATTCAATTTTAGCAATGAAGATTTTATTATTAAACGCGGTGATAGAATTGCTCAGATGGTTGTTTCGAAAGTTTATCGTGCTAAATTAATTTTAACGGATGAATTAGAAAATAGTAAACGCGGTGATGGCGGTTTTGGGCACACAGGGAAAAAATAGTATTTAGCTATTAGCTTTTAGTAATTAACTTAAGAATTATAATTTAACATTCATAACTAATAACTCCGCACTAAATGTCAGATTTTGTTCATATACATAACCATTCTCATTACAGTTTGCAGGACGGCGCATGCACGGTTGAAGATTTAATCCATGCCGCTCAAAAAAATAGTATGCATGCAGTTGCATTGACAGATCATGGAGTAATGTTTGGATCTGCGGAGTTCTACAAAAAAGCAAAGAAGGAAGGTATCAAACCACTTGTCGGAATGGAAGCTTACATTGTAATTAATGGAACACGTTTCGATAGAAAAGGAGATGACCCCGATAATCCAAAAAAGAAATCAAAACCTTATAATCATCTTTTGTTGCTGGCTAAGAATGAGATCGGTTATAAAAATTTGATGAAGCTTACAACAATCGGTCACATTGAAGGATTTTATTATAGGCCAAGAATTGATCTTGAAATACTTGCCAAATATAGTGAAGGATTAATTTGTACATCAGCTTGTCCTGCCGGACCAATTTCCACACCGATAATTAATGATGATTATGCTAAAGCCCGCTCAACTGCCATAAAATTGAAAGAAATTTTTGGAGATGATTTTTATCTCGAAATTCAAGATCACGGAATGGATGTTGAAAAGCCAATCCTTGAAACAATGCCTAAACTTGCTGCTGATCTTGGAATTAAATTAGTTGCTACAAATGATATTCATTATATCGAAAAAGATCATTCGATCGCACATAATATTTTAATTCAACTTGGCGATAAAACCGGTACAGTTGATTATAAAGATTTGCGATACGGAACAGATCAGATCTATTTCAAATCTGCTGACGAAATGAAAAAGCTTTTCAAGAATTATAAAGGTGCGATTGAAAATACAATTGAGATTGAAGAAAAAATAAATTTACAATTAGATTTTCACGGTCATCAATTTCCACAATTTCCAATTCCACAAAATTCCAAAGCAAAAAATTTAGAAGAATATCTTGAACAACTTGCGGAAGAACGATTAGAGAGTAAGTTTAAAAAAGTAACTCCGGAAATCGAGGAGCGTTTCAAATTTGAGATAGATGTTATTAAACAAATGGGTTATGCAGGATATTTTTTAGTTGTACAGGATTTTATCAACGCTGCAAAAGAAAGAGGAATACCCGTTGGTCCGGGTAGAGGAAGTGCTGCCGGAAGTTTGGTTGCGTATGTATTAGGAATAACAAATGTAGATCCGTTGAAATACAATTTATTGTTCGAGCGGTTTTTAAACCCCGCACGTAAATCAATGCCCGATATTGATGTTGATTTCGCTGATGATAAGCGCGGTGAAGTTATTAATTATGTAAAAGAAAAATACGGCGAGAATTCAGTTGCGCAGATTATAACTTTTAACAGATTATCATCGCGAGCCGTATTAAAAGATGTAGCACGCGTACTAAAAATTCCAATTCCAACCGTAGAAAAAATTACAAAATGGATTCCATCAAAATTTGGACGAGTGTACGATCTTAACCAAGCATTAAATGAAGTACCGGAACTTGCCTGGGTAAATAAATCCGAAGACCCGATAATTCAAGAACTTATTAAGTATGCAAAAATTCTTGAAGGAATGAACCGCAATGCATCTAAACATGCCGCAGGTGTTGTTATCACACCGGGCGAAGTTAGTGATTTTGTTCCTCTTGCAATTTATGGCGATGATAATTCGATCGTTACACAATTTAATATGAAAGATCTTGAAGAAGCCGGATTATTAAAAATGGATTTTCTCGGACTCAGAACTTTATCTATCGTTAGGGATACAATTGAGTTAGTAAAACAATCCCGCAATATTGAAATTGATATTGATAATATTCCAACCGACGATGCTAAGACATATGAAGTATTCAGCAAGGGACAGACAACTGCAGTGTTTCAGTTTGAAAGTGCCCCGATGCGTGAGCATCTAAAAAAACTTAAACCGGCTACTATCAACGATCTTGCCGCAATGAACGCACTCTATCGTCCGGGACCTATGGAATTTATTGATGATTTTATTGCACGGAAAAACGGAAAGAGGCAGACAAAATATTTACATCAAGTTCTTGAACCGATACTTAAAGAAACAAACGGTATTATTGTTTATCAAGAACAAGTAATACAGATTGCAAATAAAGTTGCAGGAATGAGTTTAGCTGAAGCCGATCTTCTCCGCCGTGCAATGGGCAAAAAAGATTTGAAGGCAATGGCTGAACAAAAAGAAAAATTCACTGAGGGCGCAGTTAGAAATAATATCAACAAAAAAATAGCTGAAGAAATTTTTGAAGCTATTGATAAGTTTGCTAATTACGGATTTAACAAAAGCCACGCCGTTGCTTACTCTATTGTTGCGTATCAGACAGCGTACTTAAAAGCTCACTACTTAGAAGAATTTCTTGCAGCGAACCTTTCTAACGAATACGGCAACACAGATAAAGTAACCAACTTACTTGAAGACTGCCGTAAACTTAATGTTAAGGTTCTTCCGCCGGATATTAATAATCCGTCTGTAAAATTTGGCGTTAAGAACAGACAAATTATTTTTGGCATGAGTGCCATAAAAAATGTCGGAGTGAATGCTGTAGAAGCAATTAAATTATCTCATGAAAAACTTGGAAGAAATTTTAAAAGCATTTATGATTTCTGTGCGAATGTTGATAATCGAGTTGTAAATAAACGAGCTTTGGAGGGATTAGTTCTTTCCGGTGCATTCGATCTCTGCGGCGGTTCACGCGCTCAAAATTTTTTAGCTGTTGAAGAATCACTTGCGTTCGGTAACAAAGTGCAATCTGTAAAAGGTTCTCAGTCGGATAGTTTATTTTCCAACGATTCCGATGCGATGCACATTTACGAGCCAAAGCTGCCTGATATTCGTTCGTGGGAATCCAAAGAACGTTTAGCAAAGGAAAGAGAAGTGCTTGGATTTTATTTAACAGATCATCCGCTGAGAAAATATGAAATAGAATACAACTCATTTGCAACTGTTCATTTGGGTGAGATGGAAACTTATAAGTTTAACGAATCAGTTAGAGCATGCGGAGTAGTAACCGATGTTAGGACAAAGATAGACAAGCGCGGAAATCAAATGGTGTTTTTTAAGTTGGATGATTTCAGCGGTTCATGTGAATGTTTGATGTTCTCAAAAGTTTTTGCTACATGTGAAAACTTAATTGTACTTGAGTCAACTATTCTGGTAACGGGTAAATTAGAAAGCAGCGGCGATGCTGTAAAACTACATGTTGACGAAGCAATTGCACTTGACAATGCAAAACAAAAACTTACAAAGAGAATTGGAATCATTTTAGATAAGAATGTAAACCAATCAAACAGAATAACGGAAATAAAAAATTTAATTGAAGAGAACGAAGGAACAATGCCCGTTCTTATTTGCATAAAAGATGATATTGCTGTACGGGAATTTCATATCAATTATAAAATTTCATTCAACTCAGAATTCATTCCTAAGGTAAAAAAACTTCTTGGTGAAGAATCAATTGTTTATCTAACTACTTAATATTAAAATTAGTTTTAAGTGCCGATAACGAACAATATGGTTTGATTTGATTTCATTTTCGTATTGCTTAAGTTTGTGCCATTATTAATAAAAAAGGAAAAGTAGATGGAAAAAAAGTGGGCGCTAATACTTGGAGCTTCCAGCGGATTTGGAGGTGCGTCTGCAGTCGAACTTGCAAAGCATGAATACAATATTTTTGGCGTTCATTTAGATCGTCAAGCAACAATGCCGACAGTTCAACAAGTTATAAAAAAAATTGAGAAGATCGGACAGAGAGCAGTCTTTTTTAATATAAATGCAGCAGATCAAATTAAGATAAACGATACTCTTGACGAGATCAAAGAAAGATTCACAACCAAAGAACATCCTCATGTTCACGTTCTTGTTCATTCTCTTGCTTTCGGAACTCTAAAACCGTACATCACAAAAAATCCAAACGATTGTATTTCTCCTGCACAAATGAGTATGACTTTAGATGTTATGGCTCACTCATTAGTTTATTGGACTCAAGGATTAATCCAAAGAGATTTGTTTGCAAACAACGGAAGAATATTTGCTCTTACAAGTGCAGGTTCACATACAGTAATTCCAAATTACGGGGCTGTATCTGCTGCTAAAGCTGCGCTTGAATCACATATCCGTCAACTTGCTGTTGAACTTGGACCAATGAGTATTACATGCAATTCAATTATGGCAGGCGTTACAGATACACCAGCAGGAAGAAAAATTCCAATGTTCGATAAAATGCTACATACGGCTAAGTTAAAAAATCCGCGCGGAAGACTAACTACACCTGAAGAAGTAGCAAAAGCAATTTTACTTTTATGTGATGAAAAAGCTGATTGGATTTCAGGAAATGTAATTGGTGTTGATGGCGGAGAATATATAGTAAATTATATAGGTGAAAAAACATATAACAAATAATTTCCGGAATGTTTGATGAATGAATTTACTCTAACCGAAGAACAACAAATGCTGCGGGAGATGACTCGCGATTTTGTTAACAACGAGATAAAACCAATTGCAGCTAAGATAGATGCAGAAGAAAAAATTCCTAAAGAACTAATTCAAAAACTTGGTGAACTTGGATTTTTAGGAGTAGTATTTCCCGAAGAATATGGCGGAGGAGGATTTGGTGAAGTTGGTTATTGTTTAATGCAAGAAGAAATAGCCCGCGGATGTATGTCAACCGCAACTTTTATCGGCGCTCATCAATCGATCGGTTCCAATGTAATTTTTCTTGGCGGTACTGAAGAACAAAAACAAAAATATTTAGTTCCTCTTGCAAAAGGAGAAAAGATCGGCGCATTTTGTTTAACAGAAGCGCAAGCAGGTTCAGATTCATTCAATGTAAAAACACGAGCACATCTCGATGGAAATGAATGGATTATTAACGGTGAAAAATTATGGATCACTAACGGAGGAATTGCCGATATAGTTTCCGTATTTGCAAGAACAAATAAAGGTATTAGCGCATTTATTGTAGAAACAAAAACTCCCGGATTTAGTGCCGGTCCTCCGGAAAAGAAAATGGGAATTAAAGGAAGTACAACAAATGCAATTACGTTTGATAATGTTCGAATACCAAAAGAAAATTTAATTGGTACAGACGGCCGCGGATTTATTTTAGCTATGAAGACTTTAAATGCCGGAAGATTAGGATTAGGTGCCGCATGTTTGGGAGCTTCAAAAGAACTTTTAGAAATGTCCACGGAATATGCAAAGCAACGAAAACAATTTGACCAGTCCATATCGAATTTCCAGGCAATCCAATTTATGCTTTCTGAAATGGCAACATTAGTATATGCTATGGATTCTATAGTTTACCGTACTGCTGTTGATTATGATGCAAAGAAAGATGTAAATCGTCAATCGGCTATTGTAAAATTATTCTGTTCGGAATCTTTAGATAAAATTGCAGACTGTGCAGTTCAGATTTACGGGGGAATGGGATACTCACGTGAACTTCCGGTAGAAAGATATTACAGAGATTCCCGTATCAACAGAATCTTTGAAGGTACGAATGAAATTCAAAAAGGAATTATTGCTAGAGAAGTTTTAAAAAAGAACGGCGCTGTATAAAAATATTTTGTTAATACATTCAAGGAGTAGTTAAAAAAATGAAACCTATTACTTTTACTGATGGAAATTTTGATGCTGAAGCATTAAAATCTAATGTTCCGGTAATTGTTGATTTCTGGGCAGCATGGTGCGGACCATGTAGAATGATTGCACCAATCATCGAAGAATTAGCAGGTGAATATGAAGGTAAAGCTAAAGTTGGGAAACTTGATGTTGACGAAAACCAGCAAACAGCAATTAAATATGGCGTAAGAAGCATCCCCACAGTTTTATTTTTTAAAGGTGGGAAAGTTGTAGAAACAATTATAGGTGCTGTTCCAAAATCTATGTTCGCTGAAAAAATTACAAAATTGATTTGATAAATGATTGCACTTTTTAAGGTTGTACGTTTAACAACATTTTTTTTTGCTTTAGTAAATTTTATCAATGCTCAATCTGAAAATTGGACTCACTTCAATACAAACAACTCTGGTTTACCAACTAATTCCATTCGATTAGTTGTTCAGGATAGAAATGGTGTCTACTGGATTGGTACATACGATGCTGGTTTAGTCCGCTTTGACGGGAAAACTTGGAAAGTATATAATACAAGTAATTCTAAACTTCCACATAACTACGTATATAGTATTGCATTCGATCATAACCAAAATCTTTGGATTGGGACCTATGGGGGTGGTGTTGCTAAGTTTGATGGGAAAAATAAATGGACAATTTATAATGTTTCTAATTCGGGTCTACCTAACAATTGGATATATACTATCGTTGTTGATAAAAAATCTATTGTTTGGATCGGTTCTTATGGTGGTCTAGCGCGATATGATGGTATGAAATGGAAAGTATATAATTTTCAGAACTCAAAGCTTACTGCTAAAGTAACAATTTTGTATGTAGACAAAAACAATACTAAGTGGATTGGAACAGCGGATAGTATTTTCCAAATTACGAATGATAATAAATGGAAATCTGAAAAAGAATTTGGTTATTTCTCAAAGGATGATGCAGCATATTGGATTACTTCCGATCGCGATGGGAGAATATTGATATGTTACAAATTCGGCAGCATTGTAATTTATGATGGAAAGGAATTTAAGATTTATAATACGGACAATTCAAAAATACCATTTAACGGATTTTACTCTATATGTGCAGATAAAAATAGAATTATTTGGTGTGGAAACTTCGGGCAGGGTATAGTGAGATTCGATGGTAATAATTTTGAATTAATCAATAAGGCTAACTCTGAAATAAAAGATAATATGATTTTCTCAGTCTTTGTAGATAAAAATAATAATAAATGGTTCTCAACTTTTTTTGGTGGGATTTTTGTTTATAATGAAATGAAAATTAAATTCCAATTTGATATTTTTTTAGAGAAGAAATAATTATAAAATTGGAAGTTGTTAATTTGTTATTTGCCCTCATCAGAGGAAATTTTTTTCAGTAATTAAAAGTATTTAAAATCCATATTACAATTTAATTATTTACTTTATAATCTTAGAAAAGGATTAAATTACACAAACTGAGCTACTGAATTAAACCTTGACAAATAAAACAGATGATGTTAAATTCAACTAAAAATAAAGGGCTTCTTATAAAAACACACAAAAAACACAATTTTGCTCTTGATTTAGAAATCACATTAGTTTATCTTGGAATCGCTTCAACAAGAGAAAAATAATTTTTAGTGTTGACGCATTTAGACTTACAATGGAAGCCATTTGTTCCGTAAATATTAGAGAGAAATTACGGAACTGTTATTATTAAATTTTCTGTAATTAGAATTAATAATTCACTTCTAAAAAAAGGAGGTAGTGTTTGACTTTTTTTTTACAAGTTTTATCATTTCAAAAACCCTTTCTTAAGTTATTCAACAAATAAGGAGTAAAAACATGCATCGAAAAATTTTTTACTTTTTGCTATTTCTAGTACTTTGTCCTGTATTAGTTAATGCAGGTACAAAGGGTAGAATCAAGGGAAAAGTAGTCGATTTGCAAACAGGTGAAGCATTGATTGGTGCCAACGTTGTAGTAGTTGGTTCATCAGCTGGTGCTAATACCGATGTAAACGGCGAATACCTAATTCAAAACTTGGAAGCCGGTGTTTATACAATTAAAGCTTCCTACGTTGGTTATCAAACTATTTCAATTTCTAACATAAGAGTAAATGCTGATCTAACAGCTTACCAAGATATTCAGCTTCCTAGTGTAGATATTGAAATAAAGACGCAGACAATTATTGCTCAAAGACCTTTAATTCAAAAAGATAACACAAATGCTGTAAGAATAACAAACAGCGATGATATTGCTGCGCTTCCAATAAGAAATGTTACTAATATTATTGGTCTTACTAGCGGTGTTGTTGTTCAAAATGGTCTTATTTTTATTCGTGGTGGTAGAAGTGACGAAGTGGGATACTATCTTGAAGGTATGTCATCAAGAAATCCACTTAGTAACCAGAATGCAGTTAGAATAAGCTCAGATGCTATAGAAGAAATTCAAGTTCAATCTGGTGGTTACACTGCTGAATTTGGAAATTCTAATGCTGGTATTATTCGTCAACAGTTAAAATCTGGAGGCTCAAAATTTAAAGCTAGCTTAGAATGGATAACAGATAATATCGGTTTTAAGAGTAAGGCAAATGCTTTTGACGGCAAGCAGACTTTAGGTGCTTACACTTGGGGTAATAATGAAATGAGTGGTGTAATTAGTGGTCCTATTACTGATAGATTAAATGTGTTCTTCAATTTGAATTATCAATATCAAAGGGACCCTAATCCAGGGCGATGGCCTGGTGGTAATATTGGTAAAATTTATGATATTAAGAATACAAAATCAGATACATTACAAAATTTTGTTTACCCAGCCGGACCTCAAAAGGGAAATCAATTTCAAGCATATACTTATACCGGTTCACTCAATTATGATTTAAAGCCAATAATGATAAGACTAACAGGCACATACAGTTCTTCTACACAAGATGTTGGTGCTGTTGTTCCTAGTGGTATAAGAGGTTATATGAATTCTCGTTTAGGGGAAGCGGATAATTCAAATGGTTCGTTTACTCTAAAATTGACTCATGTAATTAATGCAAATATATTCTATGAAATATCGGCTGGTTATTATTTACGGACAGGCGAGCAATACGACAAAGCTTTAGGAAGTAATTTTTGGTTTTATGGAGATCGTGCTGCAAATTTAGCAGCTGGTTGGGTAATGCCTATAGCTCCTGTAGATATAGCAAATCCTACTCTTATTCCCAGCGCTTTTTTAAATGATACTCCACCTAGAAGCTTAAACATTTTAGGTTGGCTTTTTCCTCAGGATGGTGCCTTAACTACTAACTATTCTAAATCCAATCAAACTTCTTTATCCTTCAGTGGAAGTTTATCCATGATATTAGGAAAATATAATTCATTAAAAGTAGGCGGTGAATATCAACAATATACTCTTAGAAACTACTCTCCTGGTGCTAATACCAATTTAATTAAAACTCTTAATAACAGATTAAACGCCAATACACTTAATTGGTCCGTAGCTGATATAGAGAGAGATATTTTAAGAAATAACGGTATTAACAATTATGGTTATGATGTACTTGGTAATCTATATGATGGAGATGGTTTTGACGCACCTCGTCAACCTACATTTGCTTCGGCTTATATTCAGGATAAAATTGAATTTGAAGACTTGATAATTAACTTTGGTCTAAGATATGATTATATAGATATAAACAACCTGGTATTAAAAGATATGGCTAATCCTGATGCTGCTGTAATTCCAGGCACTACAAATTATAATATTGATGCATTTGAAAAAACTGCGACATTCTCTGCTTTTAGTCCAAGAATTGGTTTTTCATTCCCGGTAACAACAACTTCAATGTTTCATGCTCAGTATGGAAAGTTTGTTCAACAGCCTCAGTTATCAACCTCGTATGAAGGTTACTATTCCTTTATGCAGAGGATTGTTAGTGGCGGTAACTACTATCCAACTGTAACTGGGCCAAATATTAGACCAACAACTACAACCCAGTATGAATTAGGTTTTACTCAACAGGTAACTGATAATATCTCTTTTGACATTACTGGATTTTATAGAGATATACGCGATCAAGTTGAGTATATTAGACAAGATGTGAAAGCCGGTTCTCTTTATGGTCCTGCTTATTTTATCCTTGGTAATGGAGATTATGCTACAACCAAAGGATTTGAAATTGCTTTTAATATGAGAAGGTATCAACGTCTCCAAATTAATGCTTCTCTCTCTTTTCAAGATGCAGAAGGGACAGGTTCTACACCTAATGCAAAATCAGGATTGGTTTTCCAACCACTTGATGGAAGTACAATTTATGCACCAAAGAACATTGCACCATTGGTTATGACTAGACCATTATTTGGTAATGTTGTATTTGATTACAGATGGGGCAACAATGATGGAGGTGCAGTATTACAAAATCTTGGTGTCTCAGCAATAGTTACTTTTAATACAGGTCATCCTTTTACAAAAGGTGTTGGAAATGCTAGTGCTGAAAGTGATGCTAGAAATAGAAACCCAATTGAATCTCTTAATGCTTCTTTGACCCCAAGCGAGTTACAGGTAGACCTTAAAATAGATAAGACTTTCAGATTTGGTGACAAGCTTGGTCTGAATGTTTATCTTGCCGTTATCAATTTATTTGATGCAACCAACGTAGATAATGTATTTTTGAAAACTGGTACAGCAACTGACGATGGTGTATTAAGCGATCCTAAACTTAGTGCTCAATTAATACAAACTTACGGTCAATCATATCTTGATATGTACAAATTAATTATGTTGGATTACGGACAAGGTTGGGGTGGTCAAGGTCTTGGTGGAACATTATATGGACCGCCGCGGCAATACCGTTTAGGCATAAGATTAGAGTATTAATAGATTAACAAAATTAATATGGAGACAAAAATGAAATTAATTATGAAATTGAGCTTTTTATTACTACTTGTTTGTTTTGCGACTCAATTTTCTTATGCAAAAGGAAAAGATGGTGATAAGAACTCTCTTGGTAAAACCTTAGGTCTTCCGAATTCTACTAAATTTAATATAAATAATATTTCCACTATTCTTTATTCTAATGGTAAATCAGATGAAAACGGAAGTAACCCGGGATATACTTATCCAACCCTTAGCGGAAAAACTGCTAACTTTGTGTCTGGACTATTGTGGGGTGGATATGTTGGAGCTCCGGATGTGCAAGCTAACCTTAAATTGGGCGGTTCATTATACCGACAAGGATTGACAGTGGGTAGGGTTATTGGTTCTGGCCCTGGTGCTGTTGCTGATGATCCGAACAATCCTAATGTTAGAATGTACAGAGTTAGAAGAGATTATCTAACTGGTTCACTTGCTACTGAAGTTTTGGATGAAGGTAGTACAGAAGCTGCAGTCAGACAACAATATCAAACTGATTGGAATGAATGGCCTTGGCAGTGGGGTGCACCATTTGAAGATGTTGGTAAATTAGGTTCAGATGGAAAGCCTGTCCTGGATGCACAAGGTAACAATGTAAAAGACGGTATATACGACCCGCTTATAGATATACCCGGTGTTCCAGGTGCAGACCAAACTATATGGTATGTTGCTAACGATTTCAGTCAAACCCAATCTTCACAGTTTTATGGAACTACTCCGATGGGTGTTGAAATGCAATGCACAGTTTGGGGATACAAACAAGCCGGTGCATTAGGTAATATGATGTTTAAAAAATATGTGTTGATCAATAAAAATTTAGAACGAAAAGATTTTACAAAATTGTATGTTGCTTATTGTTCCGATACAGATATCGGAGGTGGTTCATTCGATTATTCTGGTTGTGATTCTACGCTAAGTCTTTTCTACACTTATAGCGCAATACCTAATAATGCACAATATGGACTTACACCACCTGCTACTGGGTTCGATTTTTTCCAAGGACCAAAAGTTAGAGGTGCAGCTACGGATACAGCTATTTTTAATGGAAAATATCTTCCTGGTTGGACGAATTTACCAATGACATGCCATTTTATTTTTATTAATTCAGATCCTGTCTGGGGCGATCCTGACCAGACTAGTGCTTTGGGTACTGTACAGTTCTATAATCTTTTCCAGGGTAAAAT
>Ga0182021_10007360_pt1 | contig 13040 bp, 11 predicted proteins | sample 612E3MmetaG_FD_120493 | JGI IMG/M metagenome (GOLD analysis project Ga0182021, IMG submission 120493) | Permafrost microbial communities from Stordalen Mire, Sweden - 612E3M metaG (Illumina Assembly) | ecosystem: Environmental > Terrestrial > Soil > Wetlands > Permafrost | place: Sweden... | reverse complement strand
TCCGTCGTTCTCGCCCACCTCGGTGTCGGCCAGCAACGTGACGATGTCGCGCAGGTCCTTCTCGTTCAGCCTGAAAATCTGGAGCTTGGTGAGCAACAGATCGGAGAGCGAGAGGGTGTAGGGCTCGATCTGCAGGCGCCGGGCGAGAGCGATGTCGTGATCCATGCGGAAAGTGTTGAGAAAGATGTCGATGTGATCGTCGTCGTGGGCGCGGCCTGTTGCGGGCTCACCGCCGTGCCGGCAGGGACGCACGAACTGCAGGGCGGCGTTGGCCGTGGCCGTGCTCACCTCGTAGTTCTCGCGGTAGCCGAAGCGCGCCATCAGCGGCGCCAGACGACGCGCCTCTCGGGCGGGGGCGACCATGTCCAGGTCGGAGTAGTCGCGGGCGCAGAGGGCGGCCGTGCGGCAGTGCTCGCGCACCCCCAGACCGCCGAGCAGCCGCAAGGTGAGGCCCTCGGAGCGCGCCGCATCGATGAGCCGGCGGGCCTCGTCGGCCATCTCGTGACGCACGCGCCGGGTCGCCACGGTCGTGGATTTCGGCTCGGTCGCCATGCCCCCTTGTCACCAGCGGGAGCCCGCGACAAACTACGGTTGCCCGGGAGAGATCTGCGGGTGAGCACGTAGATTCAGGCGGCGCGGAGGGGGTGGCCATGTCGGCGGAGCCGCAGTGGAGGATCCGCACCGACCCGGAATCGCGGCGGCCGGTGTTTGCCGCGGCGCTGTTCATCATCGCGGGCCAGACCTGGATCGCCCACAGCCTTTCCTTGCGGCCGGTCTGGGTACTCCCCCTGATCGCCACGGTGCTGCTGGTCGCTTCGATCGCGGTTTACGAGGGCGTCGACACGCCGGGCGCCGTGGCCCGGGTCCTGGCGCGCGCCCTCATCGTCGTGCTGGTGATCGCCAATGCGGCGAGCCTGGCGCTGCTCGTGCACGGGGTCTTCGTGGGCTCGGCTCTCGGGCCGGCCGGACTGTTGCTGGCCGGCCTCGCCCTGTGGCTCGTCAACCTCGCCGTCTTTGCGTTGATGTACTGGGAGTTCGACGGAGGGGGTCCCGAGTCCCGCGCCGACGGCTACCCGGGGCGCTCCCCCGATCTCGTCTTTCCGCAGCAGCAGGCCGACCAGCAGGGACTCGCCCCGCCGACCTGGAAGCCGAGCTTCTACGACTATGTCTACGTCTCGCTCACCAGCGCGATCGCCTTCTCGCCGACGGACGCCATGCCCTACTCGAAATGGGCGAAGCTGGCCATGGGTGCCGAGAGCGTGCTGTCGTTTGCGACCCTGGCCGTGGTCGTGGCGCGCGCGGTCAACATAGCGCACGGCTGAGCGCCGCGGGCGGCGGCGATCGCCCCGCCGCGCCGCGGGCGGCGCTGCTGAACGATTGTCTTGTGCGCCCCAGAAAGCGTACTCTAGGAGCTTGCTGCCGGCGGCATGTATCATGGCGTCGTGAGCAGCATGTCGGTGAGGAGCGCCCGCGGTGGCCGTCAGAGGCGTCGCGGATACGCTCATGAGACGAGGAGAACAGGTTGGCTCAAGGCAAAGTAAAGTGGTTCAACGGCCAGAAGGGCTACGGCTTCATCGAGCAGGCGGAGGGCAAGGACGTCTTTGTGCACGTCAACTCGCTCGCCCCCGGCGTCGACAACCTGGTCGAGAACCAGGCGGTCGAGTTCGAGGTCACCGAAGGCCAGAAGGGTCCGCAGGCCGTCAACGTAAGGCCTGTCTAAGGGCAAGCAGATGCGGGCTGCGCCCGCCGCGCCGACACGTGTCGGCGCCGGCGGGCGCAGCCGACGGCTTGTGATCGTCACCCGGCCGCACGCGGCCGGGTGACGATCACAAGCGGCCTCCAGACTCTGCTCGTCCGCAGCCTTGCCCGACTGCGGTCCGGCGCGGCTGTGCCCGGCTCATCTGTCGGGTCCGCGACTATCGTCCGTGAAGGCCGTGCATTGGCGCGGCCTCACGTAAAAACTAACTCCGGCCGAAGGGAACGACCGTGCCGAGCTCCAAAAGCAAACCGCGTCCCGACAGAAAGAGAGGGCGTCCGCTCGACCCCTCGCGGCGCCGCTACTGCCACTTCTGCAAGGACAAGATCGTCGGTGTCGATTACAAGGACCTGGACGCTCTGCGACGCTGCGTCAGCGAGCGCGGCAAGATCAAGTCGCGGCGAGTCACCGGTACGTGTCGCCGTCACCAGCGTCAGGTGGCCGTGGCCGTCAAGCGCGCCCGCGAGATGGCGCTGCTGCCCTACGCGACCGTCGGACGAGACCTGCGTGAGGGCGGTGGCCGCGGCCGGCGGCGGTAAGAGACCCGGGACTCACCGCCGTCCCGTGATTGGCGGCCGGTGAACGAGCTCTCCATCGGCGAGCGAGCCTTGGCCATCGCCGACATCACCGACGTTGCCCGCCGTGGGCGGCCGGTCGTGATCGGTCCGGCGACGCCTGACGGCGGCGCGCGCGGTCGTCAAGCGCATCATCGCGACGCAGCGCTTGCCGTGCGTCCTGTCGCGCGGCTCGCTGGGGCCGCGGGCGATCTGGCGTCGTCGGCGCACCTTGCCCCATCTCGGCCGGTGACTTCCACGGCGGACCGCTCGCCCTGGCGCTCGACCTCGCCGCTGCCCGCGCTGGACGCGTAGTCCGGGCCTCGCATTCCCGTCTTGCGGCCGCCGGCACGGGCCGCGCCCAACGGCGACCCTTATCGCCGTATGGGCATAGAGAGCCGTGGACAAGGCGGCGAGCGGCACGCTCGGCGCCGGCCGAATGACTGCGAGAACGAGAGGAACGGCCCATGACAGCGCTGTTTTCCATACTGGGGCTCATCATCTGGGTGGCGTGCATCGTCGCCACATACTCGATCGCCAAGAGCAAGGGCCGCGGCGTCGTTCTGTGGACCATCCTCGCGGTCTTCTTCTCGTGGATCGCCCTGCTTATCGTCGCGCTGCTCCCGCGGCGGGGGGGATACGGCGCCTGAGCCGCGGCGCCTGAGCCATCCGCTCGACAGACGCTTCTGGTCGGCTACGCCTGGCGCGAGCGGCTGCTAAGGGATGAACGTCTGATTGCCGAATAAAGACATGTAGGCTATCCTATGCGGAGAGCGAAGGGAGCCATACATGTCGTTGCAAAGCGAGAGTCGCGAAGAGTACCTCGAGGCGATCTTCAAGCTGAACCAGCAGTCCGAGGGTGCGACCGTGGGCCGCGTGGCCGAGGATCTCGGTCTGGCGGCCCCCTCAGTCTCGCAGATGGTCGCGCGGCTGGCCCGCGAGGGGCTCGTCGAGCGCGACCCGGCCAGCCGCATCCTGCTCACGCCGGGCGGTCGCCGCAAGGCCCTGCGTCTCGTGCGCCGTCATCGCCTGAGCGAGCGCTTCCTCACCGACTACCTCGACCTGCCCTGGGACCAGGTGCACGACGAGGCCTGCAAGTTCGAACACGTGCTGAGTGACGAGGTCGAGGAGCGCCTGGCGGCGCATCTCGGCAACCCCCAGACCTGCCCTCACGGTCGCGCCATCCCGAGCGCCGACGGCGAGCTGCCCGACGAGGCGGCGCGCCCCCTGGCCGAGCTCAGCGCCGGGCAGAAGAGCACGATCTCCTTTGTCTCCGACGAGCAGCCCGACCTGCTGCGCTACCTCTCGTCGCTCGGCCTGCTGCCGCAGACGGCGGTCTCGGTCGAAGACGTCGCCCCCTTCGGCGGACCGCTGCTCGTGCGCGTGGGCCGCGCCCGCTACGCGCTCGGCCGCGAGGTCGGGGGCAAGATCTTCGTCCGGGTCTGAGCGCTCGGTGGCGACGGCCCGCAGCGCTTCATTGTCCACGAAGCGTCGTTCCGACAGCGCGCTCGTCGTCTGCCTTGCCGGCAATCCCAACGTCGGCAAGTCGACGCTCTTCAACCGCCTGACCGGCGCCGCCGTCGAGACCGCCAACTACCCCGGCATGACGGTGGGCCTGAACATCGCGGCGGCGCGCTGGGGCGGGCGCGAAGTGCAGCTCGTCGACCTGCCCGGCACCTACGCTCTCGACCCCGTCTCCGAAGACCAGTGGGTGGCCCGTCACGGACTGCTGGACTGGCAGCCCGACGTCGTCATCGCGGTCGTCGACGCCACCAACCTGGCGCGCAACCTCTACCTCGTCCTGCAGCTCGTCGACCTCGGCCCGCGCGTCGTGATCGCCCTGAATCTTATCGACGAGGCCCGGCGCCAGTCGCTGCGCATCGATCCGCGAGCGCTTTCGCAGGCCCTCGGTCTGCCGGTCGTGCCCACCGTCGCGCGCCGCGGTGAGGGGCTCGACGAGCTCACGGCCGCCGCCGCCGCGGTGGCGGCCGGCAGCAACGGCCTGGGCCACGGACGCGCGGTGCGTTACTCGGCCCGCATAGAGGCCCAGGTCGCCGGTCTCGAGGAGCAGTTTGCCGACGGGCCCGCCGCGCTGCCCGAGGGCTTGCCGCCGCGCGCCGCCGCTCTGGCGCTGCTCGAAGGCGACGAAGAGCTCGTGGCGGCCTTCGGCGAGGCCGGCCAAACCGCAGCGGCGGCCGGCCGGACGTCGCTGGCCGTGCCCATCGCCGCCGCCCGCCACGCCGCCGCGGCGGCCATCGCCGAAGCCTGCACCGAGGGTCGCGCGAGCGCGCCGGCCGCCGACCGCTGGTGGGCGGCGACGACGTCGCCGATCACCGGCGTACCGATCCTGCTGGCCGTGCTCGCCTCAGTCTTCGCCTTTCTGTTCTTCGTGGGTGGTCGGCTGTCCGAACTGCTGACTTCGCTGTGGATGGCCACGGCATCGCCGCTGCTGGGCTCGGCGGTGCACGGCCTGTTCGGCTACGGCGCCGTGGCCGGCACGCTGCTCTGGGGCCTCGACGGCGGCATCCTGGCGGCGCTGGCCGTCGGCATCCCCTACATCCTCACGTTCTACTTCGCCCTCGCCCTGCTCGAGGACTCGGGCTACATGAACGCGGCCGCCTTTCTGGCCGATCGCGTCATGCACCTCTTCGGCCTGCACGGCCGCGCCGTGATCCCCCTGATGGCCGCCGCCGGCTGCAACGTGCCGGCAATCATGGGCACGCGCGTGCTCTCGACGAGGCGTGAGCGCACGATCGCCTGTGCGCTCGTCGTCCTCGTGCCCTGCAGCGCCCGGACGGCCGTGATCCTGGGTTCGGTGTCGCTGTTCGTCGGCTGGCAGTGGGCGCTGCTGGTCTTTGGTGTGGTGGGGCTCGTGGGCCTGGTCGCGGGGCTGGCGCTCAACCGCATCCTGCCCGGTGAACCCGAGGGCCTGGTCATGGAGATGTTCCCCTTCCGCCGGCCCTCGCTACGTCTCGTGGTGCGCAAGACATGGAAGCGCTTTGGGACCTTTCTCTGGGCGGCGGCGCCGATCATGCTGCTCGGCAGCTTCGCCTTGGGCGCCCTCTACGAGACGGGCCTGATCTGGCATCTGAGCCGCCCGCTCGAGCCGGTCGTGGTCGGCTGGCTCGGTCTGCCGGCGGTGGCGGGGCTGACGCTGCTGCTCTCGGTGCTGCGCAAGGAGCTCGCGCTGCAGATGCTCGTCGTGTTTGCCGTGGCCCGCTACGGCGTCGCGGCCCACGACCTGCGGACCTTCATGACGCCCCACCAGATCGTCGTTTACGCCCTGGTGGCGACCATCTTCATTCCCTGCATCGCGACGATCGCCATGCTGGTCCGTGAGCTGGGCTGGCGGCGGTCCGCGGCGATCAGCGCCGGCACCGTGGGCGCCGCGCTGCTGGTCGGCGGCGCCGTGGCCCACCTGCTGCCGCTCATCTGAGCCGCTCCGCCGGGGTTGCGGCGGCCGCCGTGACCCGCGGCCGCGGCGGGCCGCAGCGGTGCCGGTCTCGACCGGAACGGGTACCGTACCTGCCAGCGCTCCCGCGGTCGTCTGCCAGGAAGCATGAAGAAAGTCACGATCCAGCTCGTCGTCGCCACGATCATCACCGTCGCCTTCGTCCTGACGGCCGTGAGCGGCCTCGTCCTGTATGTGCCGGGACGGCTCATCCCCGTCTTCGGGCTCTCTCTGCTCACGTGGCGCGTCATCCACGAGTGGGCCGCGCTGGCGCTGACTGTGGCCGTGGTGGCGCACATCGTTTTGAACCGGCGCCGCGTCGGTGAGATGGTCGCAGGTCTGTGGCGGCCCGCCGGGTCGCCACGGACCGCTGCGGCGCCTGCGCCTGCCCATGGGTCAGACACGCGGGTGCCGGCGCCCAGCCGGACTGGCGACGCCGCCAGCGACGACGCAGAACCGGTCGCCGCGACCGCCGCCGCAAGCGACGGCGGCCAACCAGTCGTCGCGACCGCCGCCGCAAGCGACGGCGGCCAACCAGTCGTCGCGACCGCCCCGGACGAGGGGCGTCTGCGCTATAACCGGCGCTGGTTTCTGCTGCTTGCCGCCGGCGCCGTGGCTGCCCTGATCGCCGTCCTGGGCCTCGAACGCGGCAGCTCTCGTAGCGGCGGCTCGGGACCGGGCAGCGGGCCGGCGGACTTCCCTGTGCTCAACATCGAAAGCCGGCCGCCGGCAGTGAGCGCCGCCGACTGGGTGGTCGATGTCGACGGCCTCGTCGACAGCCCGCTGCACCTCGAGCGCAGCGCCTGGCTTGCCCTGCCGCGCACGCAGGAGACGCGCGACTTTCACTGCGTCGAAGGCTGGAGCGTGGACCGCCTGGGGTGGGAGGGGGTGCGTGTCGCCGACCTGCTGAGCCTGGCCAAGCCCCAGGGCGCGGGCCAGTTCGTCACCTTCCACGCCGCCGGCGGCGCCTACTCGGACAGCCTCGCCCTGGCCGAGGCCCGGGCGCCGGAGACCCTGCTGGCCGACTCCCTCGACGCCGCGCCGCTGCCGGCGGCCCACGGGGGACCGCTGCGCCTGGTCGTCCCTTCTCAGCTCGGTTACAAGAACGTGAAGTGGGTCGTGCGTCTCGAGGTCACCGCGACACGGGCTCAGGGCTACTGGGAGCGCAACGGCGACTACCCGTCCGAGGCGCCCGTGAGCTGAGGCGGCCGGCGCTCGCCGTTCGGCGCGCCGTGTCACGCGGAGAGCATGCTCAGCGCGGCCGGCCTCGAACTTCTGGCCGACCGCCTGCGACGATGACGATCGCGCAGGGCGCTTCAGTTCGGCAGGCCGCGAGCCGATACCGGATCCGTGCAGTCGGAAGGCGACAAGCGCCGCGGTGTTCTCTCGTGCTGAGCTCGCTGTTCAGGCGTCTCGCCGGTCTGCCGCGCGGTTGGGTGGTCGCCATCGGCTTGGCGTTCACCCTGGCGATCGCTGTGCTCGACTCCATCACCGGACCGCGCATCCTGCTCAGCCTCTTCTACCTGCTACCGGTGATGCTCGTGGCCTGGGCGACCGAATCGACCGGCTGCGGCCTGATCGTCGCCGGCGCATCAAGTCTGGTCGGACCGGTCGAGGCCGTGCTCACCGGTTTTCGCTACGACTCGCTGCCCGTGGCCTTCTGGAACGGACTCGTGCGACTGGCGGTCTTCGGCATCGTGCTCTACCTCATGGAAAGCGTGCGCAGCCTCATGGCCAGGCTGCAGGAACTGGCGCTGTCGGACGAGCTTACCGGCCTGGCCAACCTGCGCGCCTTCCGCGAGGTCGCCGCCAAAGAGATCGACCGCAGCCGGCGGTTCCACCACGAGCTCTCTCTGGCCTATATCGACATCGACGACTTCAAGGGCACGAACGATCGTCTGGGCCACGAGGCCGGCGATCGCATGCTGATCGCCCTGGCGAGCCTCGCGCTGGCCACCGCGCGCTCGGTCGACACTGTGGCTCGTATCGGCGGCGACGAGTTCGTGATCATCATGCCCGAAACCGGCGCCGACGCGGCTCTGCCTTTGGCCACGCGTTTGCGCGCGGCCTTTCCGCGGGCCGCCGCGGTCGGCGACGCCACGGCGACCTGCAGCATCGGCCTGGCATCGTTCACGCACTCTCCCGACTCCGTCGAAGCGCTGCTCACCGCCGCCGACGCGCTCATGTACGAAGCCAAGTCGGCAGGCCGGGACAGAGTGTGTCACGAAACCCTTCCCGCCGACGCGCACACGGTCGCGCAAGGCCGCCTGTTGCCGTTTTCGCCGACGTCACGCGCCTGACCGCGGCCGGCGCGGCCTCGTGGCGGCTCGGGCGACGGCAAGGTGCAGGGCGGGTCGCCTGGCGGTGAGGATCGCGCCGTCCGGCGCCTCGACGTCGACCCAGCCGCGCCAGGCGCCGGCGGCGCTCAATCGAGTCGTGGCCTGAAAGCTGTACGAGGCGCCCGCGGCAAGCTGCAGCGGGGGGCGGGAGCCGAAGGCCAGTGCCTGCCCCGACGGCCCCTGCAAGCGCAAAATCACGGTCTGCCAGTGGCCCTTCGTGTGACCCGGGTTGGTCAGTGTGAAGCGGATGCGCACGACAGTGCCCGCGACAACGGTCGCGGGCCAGAGCGCGATCGGACGGGTCACGACGAGCGCCGAGGCGGCGTCCGTCGCTGCGAATATTCGCAGTTCGTCGCGTGCCGTAGCGGTCACGCCGGCCGGGCCCGTGCCCGTCGCCGACGGGCCGGCGGGGGATGTGCCGGCCGGTGCTGCGCCGGGCCAGCGCGTGTCGCTCGGATCGGCCCCCAGATAGAGCATGCACGCCGTGACGTTGTCGATCCAGGCCTGTGTGCCCTGCGGGCAGTAGATGGGGGCGATGGCGCCGACCGCGTAGCGGCCCGCGCCGTAATAGAGCGGTCCGCGCAGCCCCACGGCCACGGTGGCGATGGCCTGGTCCCAGCTCGTAAAGGCGCTGCCCGCCCGGGTGGGGGCGAAGAACCAGTTGAAGGCGTTGTGGCTGGCCGTCTGTGAACCCGCCGAGAACAGGTACTGGCCAAAGCTCGACTCGGCGCCGCTGATGGCGACCAGAAAAGCGGGATCGACGCCGTTGCGCCGGCCCGCGGCATAGAAGGCCGCGCCTTCGCCGGCCAGCGGCGAGTCGTGGGCCAGCAGAAAGGCGTCGATCTGCTGTGCGCCGATGGTGGCGCGGGCGGCAGGGGCGGTGGCGCACAGCGCGGTCCCGGCCAGGGCTACCGACAGCACGAAGATGGGCCAGTGTAGTCGCCTGCGCCGCAGGGCTGCTCCTTTGCTCGACCGGGCGGGTACGGTCCCGGTCGGTCAGGGTAACGAGCGCGGGTGAGCAGAGGGTGAGGGCCGCGTGTGCGTCGCGTCAGCTCGCGGGCGCGAGCCATCGCGCGCCGACAACTCCCCGGCGCCCCCCAAACAGCCGCGCTGCGAGCCGTCCCGGCCTTGCGGCCGGGCCGCGCGCATCTCGTAACGCCGCCCTCCTGTCATGCTCGTCGCGACCTTGCCGCCGCCGGCTACCTTCGCGTCGCTCGAAGGGCGACATCTTCACTCTGTGGGGCATGGCCGATGTGGGCGAGAGCCACACGGCCTGGGCGGTCGTCGACCATGGCGGCAGCTTCGCCGTCGCCTCTGACTTCAGCCGGGCGCACGGCGGTCGCAGACGCTGAGGCGGCGCGTCCATCCGGGCCGACCCTGTGCCGAGGGACGGCTCGAACGCCAGACCGAGACCGTGAGGACTGCAGCGGGCCCCCCCGACGGTGGGCGGCCCGCTCGACGTTGGCGGGTCGACCGCCCGCCCGACCGCTGACGGTCGTCAGCTCGAGGCGTCGGGCGGCGTGGGCAGGGGAGCCGCCCCGGCGAGCCGCGCGGCGATCGCCGCCACGAGCTCGAGCAGCTCAGTCTGTCCCGGCGTGAGCGGTTGACCGGCGACGAGCGTCACTTCGAGATCGGTATGGCCGTCGCTCACGACACGGGCTTGCCGCTCCGGCCGGCCGGCGCCGGAATCCGTCCCGAGGGTGACGGCGGCTCCCAGGACTGCGCCCCCGCGGGCGATCACGCAGGAGTGGGCCTCGAACGCCGCACACACGGCCTCGCAGAGGCTCTGCAGCGACTGCGGCCATCCGCTCCCGCCGTCCTTCCCGGCCGCCTGCGGGGCCATCTGCTCCGCAAGCCGTCGCAGGCGCTCGCGCAGCAGCCCCAGCTCGGTCTGCGCGACGCGCTCCGCGCTGAACAGCCGGGCGTTGTGGAGCGCCACCGCGGCCTGGCCCGCCAGGGCGCGGCAGAGGCGCAGCTCCTGTGGTGAGTAACGGCGCGATCGCTCGCGGTCGCAGGCTTCGAGCAGGCCGATGGTGTCGCCTCCAAAGACGAGCGGCAGCATGAGCACGCTCTTCTCGCCGTAGCGACGCATGAGGGCCACTTCAGCTGCGTCGGCGCCGCCGTCGTCGGCGTTGACGGTCATCGCGGTCTGGTCGTCGAGGACGCGCCGGGTGGCCGGGAAGTCGCGCAGCTCAAAGACGCCCGACGTCGACCAGCGCCGGCCGCCGGCGTCGTATTCGGCCAGCACGCGGACCGCCTGAGCGGCGGGCAGATACTCCATGATCTCGCAGGTGTGGCAACGACTGAGCCGCGTGACGTGGCGGGCGATCTCGGCCAGCAGCTCGGACTGGTCGAGTCGCGAGGCGACGTCGATGGAGGCCTGTACCAGGGTCTCGAGCTCGCGCTCGCGGGCCCGCTGCGCCTCGCGATGGCTGCTGTCGCCGATGGCCCGGGCCAGCTCCTCGACGTCGTCGCTGGCGATCCGGCGGTGGCCGCCGGCGGTGCGCACGCACGGCAAAAAGCCGGACGCCGTCCAGCGCCGCACGGTGGCCGGCGAGACGCCGAGCCGGCGGGCCGCCTTACCGAGGCTCAGGTACACGTCGCTGCCGTGACCCGGGCGGCGGGCCGCACGAGTTTCGGCAGGTTTTCGTGGCGGCCCCTGTGAGATTTCGGCAGGTTCTGCACGTTGGCTGCGGCCTCGTCATCGTGTTTGCTTGGAGTGTCGAGTCACAGTTTACGTCGCGGCGCCGAGAGATTCTCGCGGCCGCGGCCGGCCCGGGAACAAGTGACGACCGAGAGCGGGAGGTCCGCATGGCACGTGGCAGACTCATCTATCTGAGCGCCGCCGAGCGCGAGTTCGTGCACGAACAGACGGCTCGCGTGCTGGCCGAGGTCGGCATCGGCTACAACAGCCCGGCGGCGATCGAGCTGCTGGCCGAAGCCGGCGCCGACGTCGACCGCGAGCTGCTGCGCGCCAGGCTGCCGTGGGAGCTCGTCGAGCGCTGCCTTGCGACCTGTCCCAGGCAGATCAGGCTGGCCGCCCGCGAGCCGCGCCACGACGTGCTGCTGGGCGACGGCTCGCTGTCGTTTTGCAGCGACGGCACCGGTACGTTCATGCTCGACGACGTGACCGGGCGGCGCAGCGAAGGCACCGCCGCCGACATGCGCCAGACCATGCGCCTGCTCGACGCCCTGCCCGAGGTCGACTACATGTGGCCGCCGATCTCGGCGCGCGACCTTGACCCCGTGACCGCGGGCCTCGAGATCGAGGCCATTGCCCTGCAGAGCTGCAGCAAGCACCTGCAGGACGAGGTGCGCCAGGTCGCCCATGTGGCCCCGTTGCTGGAGATCTTCGAGGCGGTGGCCGGCGGCTCGCTCTGGGAACGCCCGATCTTCAGCACGATCAACTGCACGATCGCCCCACTCATGCATGAGCGCGAGATGACCGAGGCGACCATGGCGCTGGTCAAGGCCGGTGTCCCGGTGCTGATCCTGCCCATGCCGCTCACCGGTACGACCGGACCGATGACCGTTCTGGGAAGCTGCATCATCAACATGGCCGAGCTGCTGTCGGCGGTCGTGCTGTTCCAGCTGGCCCAGCCGGGCTGTGGACTCATCGCCGGCATCGGCGCGGCCGTGGCCGACCTGCGCACCGGAGCCTACCTGTGCGGCGCTCCCGAGGTCGGCCTGGCCAACGTCATCTGCATCGAGATGAGCCACTACTACGGGCTGCCGGTGACCGGCAGCGCCGTGACGAGTGACGCCAAGGCGAGCAACCTGCAGGCCGGCGCCGAAGGCATGCTCAGCGCCCTGTCCGAGGCGCTGGCCGGCGCCGACAGCCTGCTGGCCTTCGGTCTCATGGACGGCGCCGAGACGGTCAGTCTGGCCAAGATCGTGCTCGACTGCGACCTGGTGGCGATGGTCGAACGTTTCCTGCGCGAGGGTCGGATCGACGAGACCACGGCGCTCATCGACGACATCGTCGCGGTGGGTATCGGCGGTCACTACCTGGGACGCAAGAGCACGCGCCGGTGGCACAGGGCCGGCGAGATCTGGTGGCCCTCGGTGTTTCAGCGCGAGGGCTGGGAGAGCTACGAGGGACGCTCACTGGTGCGCGACGCCGCCGCGCGCGCTCACGAACTGCTGGCCGCACACGAAGTACCGCCGCTGTCCGACGATCTGCAGCGCCACATCGACGCGGTGATCGCCGGCTACCGGCGGACGGCCGGGTAGCGGCTCCGCGGGCGCGGGGTCGCACTCGCGCGTCCGCCGGCATACGATGAGTCTCGTGATTGGTCGGCCTCGATGTGAGGAACAAAGAAGGCACCAGTAGACTCGTACCCCGATAGCGGAGAGCCGACGTGAGCAGATTGCGGCGCGTCATCATCCCATTGCTGATCATCGTCGTGCTGCTCGTGATCGTGCAAACGGTCATGAAGGGCAAGAGCAGTTCCGCCGTCAAGTACGCCTTTCAGGGCGGCAGCCAGAGCTTCGTCAGCCAGTTGAACGGCGGCGACGTGTCGTCGGTGCTGGTCAACACCACCGCCCAGACGATCCAGGTCACGCCCAAGAGCGGGCCTGCCTACACGATCTCCTACCCCGACGCCACGCTGCTCGCCCAGCTGCTGGCCAAGCACCCCACTGTTGCGGTCTCGGCCAAGAGCGGCAGTTCGTCGTGGACCAGCCTGCTCACGCTGCTGCTGCCGGTGGTGCTCATCATCGGCTTCATGATCTTCATCATGCGGCGCATGCAGGGCGGCGGCTCCAAGGTGATGAGCTTCGGCAAGAGCCGGGCCCGCCAGGTGAGCGTCGATGCGCCCAAGGTCACCTTCAAAGACGTGGCCGGCATCGACGAGACCGTCGAGGAGCTCGAAGAGATCAAGGAGTTCCTCGAGAACCCCAAGAAGTTCCAGCAGCTCGGGGCGCGCATCCCCAAGGGC
>Ga0182021_10007359_pt1 | contig 13041 bp, 10 predicted proteins | sample 612E3MmetaG_FD_120493 | JGI IMG/M metagenome (GOLD analysis project Ga0182021, IMG submission 120493) | Permafrost microbial communities from Stordalen Mire, Sweden - 612E3M metaG (Illumina Assembly) | ecosystem: Environmental > Terrestrial > Soil > Wetlands > Permafrost | place: Sweden... | reverse complement strand
CAGTTACAGCACGCTGACCTGTTATCCGGGACGGAAGCTCGAAAACAACTACTCGCTCAACACGGTCGACATTTGCCCGGTGGGCGCGCTGACCAGCACCGATTTCCGCTTCAAGATGCGAGTGTGGTTTCTCAAGGCGACCCCGGGAATCTGCACCGAATCTTCCGTCGGCGTGAACACCGAGGTGTGGAGTCGCGAGGGCGTCATCTACCGCCTCACCCCGCGGCGCAACGACGAGGTGAACGATACCTGGATGGCCGACAGCGGCCGGCTGCTCTACAAACAGGTGGCGGCCGAGGGCCGCCTCCTCGAGGCGACCGTTGATGGCGTGGCTGCGCCGGCGGCCGCGGCGGTGGCGAAATCGGCGGATCTGCTGAAGGCCGGCGGCGTGGCGGTCGTTGGCTCAGGGCGCAGCACCGTGGAAGAACAGTTCCTGACGCGAAAGCTTGCCGATGCGCTCAAGGCCCCAACCTGGCTGGTGAGCCGGGTCGGGCCGGGTGATGGCCTGCTGATCTCCGCCGACCGCAATCCCAACGTTCGCGGAGCGCTCATTACCGGCTTGATCAAGACGCCGCCGGAGGACGGCGACGCAGTGCCCTCGAAATTTGGAGGTGCGACGCCCTCGTCGCGTGAAGCTGATGGCGGCGCCTCTCCAGAAGACATCCGGGTCGGTGGTCTCGCTCAGCTGGGTGGGCAGATTGACGCTGGTGAGGTGCGGACCGTGCTGAGTGTTGGCGAAGACCTGACGATCGCCGGCCTGAATGGGGCGCAGCTCAATGGAGTTGCGGTCATCTACCTAGGTTCGCACGCCAATGCCACCAGCGCCGCGGCAAAAGTGGTGATTCCGACTCTGACCGTTTTCGAGAAGGCGGGCACCTTCATCAACCAGCAGTTTCGGCTGCAGAAGTTCGCGCATGCTGTCCCCGGTCCGCAGGGCGTGGCCGATGATCTCGCAACCTTGGCCAGTCTCGTCCAGGCGGCGGGCGGCCCCGCTCTTGCGAGTGACCTCAACGGACTCTGGTCGGCGCTGGCCGCCGAGATTGGGCCGTTTGCCACCGTCAACTACCAGAACCTGCCGGCCACCGGCCTGCTGCTTGAGGCGGGTGAGTTCGCGCAGCTGCCTTTTCCCGAGGCCGAAGGCCTGCATTTCAAGTCGGCGCGTGCCGCCGTTGTTGCGCCATGAACCGTCAACTCGCATCATTGAGCACGGCCTTCGCCGCGACAACGATCTCCGCCGTGACGGCGCTTGGGGATGTGGGGCGGGATCACCCGATCCCGCCGATCTGCGGGGGGCGGCGGGGTTCGGCGACCCCGCCTTACAACCCGGCATCTCGAGGAGGCGGCTCGTGATTTGTTCCTTCCTCAGCCTTCCGCCCGTCGTGCTGGCTCTCCTCAAGGGCTTGGCGGTCATCTGTGTGATCTTTCCGATCGCCGGGGCTTGCTCGATGGCGGAGCGCAAGGTCTCCGCCTGGCTGCAGGGCCGCTTTGGACCCAATCGTGTCATCGTGCCGTGGTTCGAATGGGTGCCCTTCCTCGGGCGCGGCCTCCAGCGCCTCGGCGTGTTCAATCTCCTGGCTGACGGCGGCAAGCTGCTCTTCAAGGAGGACCCGCTGCCCGGCCACGTAAACAAGTTTTACTTCATGATCGCCCCGGCGATCGCGATCATCCCCGCGTTCACCACGGTGGCGGTTGTGCCATTCGGCGCCTATCTTGACCAGGCCGGACAGGTCGTGCCGCTCATGCTGGCAAACGTCGACGTCGGCGTGCTCGCGGTCTTCGCGATCGCCTCGCTCGGCATCTACTCGATGATCCTGGCGGGCTGGGCCTCCAATTCGAAGTATCCGTTCCTCGGCAGCGTGCGCGCCTCCGCGCAACTGGTATCCTACGAGCTTTCGCTGACGCTCTCGGTCCTGCCGCTCTTCCTGTGGGTGAACGCGCCGGGCACCGAGGGGTCGCTCAGCCTCGTGCGCGCGGTGGCCTTTCAGAGCGGAACCTGGCACGGATTTTCCGCGGCGAGCTGGGGCGGCGTGTGGTTTGTCTTCCTGATGCCGGTATCGGCATTCGTTTTCCTCATCGCGCTCTTTGCCGAGACGAACCGCCTGCCGTTCGACATGATTGAGTCGGAAGCCGATCTGGTCGGCGGGTTCCACACGGAATACGGGTCCTTCAAGTGGTCGCTCTTCTTCGTGGCGGAATACGCGCACATGACTGTCGGGTCGGGGGTATTCGTCCTGCTGTTCTTCGGCGGCTGGAACCCGCTGCCGTGGCTGCCGATCGGCACGCTCTTCGGCTGGCTGGGCCTGGTGCCGTCCACCGGCCACTTCAGCTACGCGATCGCCATCACCCAGGGAGTCCTCTCCATCGCGGTCTTCCTCGCCAAGGTCCTCTTCATGATCTTCTTTTTCATGTGGGTGCGGTGGACGGTGCCGCGCTTCCGCTATGACCAGGTGATGCGCATCGGCTGGCGCCGCCTGCTCCCGCTGGCGATCGCCAATGTCGTCGTCTATGCGATCGTGATCGCCTTGCTTCAGAGAAGTTAATCACGGAGACACAGAGCCCTCTGAGAAATGAACAGACGATTTAAGCCGCCCTTCCTCCCTGTCTCCGTGGTTCAACTGAGCTAACGCCTCCGCCGATGTCCGTCATCCAGGTTCAACGCAAGCCCCTCAGTTTCGCCGAGCGCACCTACCTGCCGCAGGTGTTCGGCGGACTGATGATCACGTTGCGCCATTTCTTCGGCCGGAGGGTCACGCTGGAATATCCCGAGCAGCGGCCGGAGATTTCGGCGGGTTATCGCGGCGTGCCCACGCTGGTCAAGGACCCCAACGGACGCGAGAAATGTGTCTCCTGCCAGCTCTGCGAGTTCGTCTGCCCGCCCAAGGCCATCCGCATCGTTCCGGGCGAAATTCCGGCGGAGGCTCCCAACGCTCACGTTGAAAAGGCGCCGCGGGAATTCGAGATCAACATGCTGCGGTGCATCTACTGCGGACTTTGCGAGGAAGTCTGTCCCGAGCAGGCCATCTTCCTGCAGAATGTCTATTCGCTCTGCGGCTATTCACGCGCTGAGCTGGTCAACAACAAGGAGAAGCTCTATGAACTCGGCGGCACCATGCCCGACCCGCACTTCAAATGGGACAAGAAGAAGGCGGCTGCTGAGCATGCGCCCGCGCACCAATGAACCCCACTAATTTTTCTGGGCAAAAATGCCGGGCGATGATCGCTGTAGGAGCCTGCTTGCAGGCGATTCCCGCTTTGGCATCGCGAGCAAGCTCGCTCCTACAATTTGCGGCAATCCAACGGGCGTCGGGGCGCGACGCGCTACCCCATGGCTGAATTTCCGTTCTACCTGTTCGCATTCTTGACGGTGGCGGCCGCCGCGGGCGTGGTCGTCAACCGCAACGCGGTAAACGCTGCGATGTGCCTGCTGGTGAGCTTCGCTGGGATGGCGGCGCTTTTCGTGCTCCTCGACGCCTATTTCCTGGCCGTGTTGCAGGTGCTGGTTTACGCCGGCGCTGTCGCCGTCCTGTTCCTTTTCATCATCATGTTGTTCGACGTGAGAGGCGGCGACCCGCGGAAGCCATACAAAAAGATTGCCGCCGGATCCGGGCTGGTCGCGCTGGCGCTGCTGACGACCGGCCTGCTCTCGCTGGCGAAGCATGGGCAGCTCGTGAGCGCCGATCCAACTACCGTGCCCGCGGTCGGCGCCAGCCTGAAGACTTTTGGCTATCTGCTTTTCACGACCTACCTGCTGCCGGTGGAGGTCACCGGCTTCCTGCTTCTCATCGCGATGCTCGGCGTCGTTGTGTTGAGCAAGAAGTACTCGGAGGAGACCGGAGACAGGGGTCAGGAGTTAGGAGTTCGGAGTAAGAATCTGGAAGTTAGGAGTCAGCAGCCAGAAGGGAAGACCTGACCGAACGCTGCACGCCATGATCGTTCATCTTTCATCTTCAGTCTTCCATCTTCCCTTGGCGCTAGCGGGCGCGCTGCCGGCGCAGGTCGGATTGAACCACTACATCCTCCTGAGTGCGCTGCTGTTCGCACTCGGTTTCTTTGGCGTGCTGCTACGGCGGAACACACTGGTCGTCTACATGTGCCTCGAGCTCATGCTCAACGCTTCGACGCTCGCGGCGGTGGCCTTCTCGCGCTTCAACGGCACAATGGACGGCAACGTCTTCGTCTTCTTCATCATCACCGTGGCGGCCGCCGAGGTGGCCGTCGGGCTCGCCATCATCGTCGCCCTGTTCCGCCTGCGCCGCACCGTGCAGCTGGAGGAGCTGACCGCGTTGAAGTACTGATGCCGTCATGACGTCAATCCGCAATATTCCATCTTCTGTAGGAGCCTGCTTGCCCGTTCGACAGGCTCAGGGCCCCGAGCTTGTCGAGGGGCAGGCGAATCCGACGGGCGATCGCGCGCCAGCGCGCTCCTACAACTGCCAATGACCCCCGCGCAACTCGCCTCCCTGGTTCTGCTGATCCCGCTGGCTTCGGCCGCGGTGATCGCGCTGTTCTTGCGGCGCGCCGGCGCGCTGGCCTCGTGGATTTCGGTCGCGGCGGCGGCGGGCCTCCTCGCGGTTTCATCGATCCTGATTTTCGGCGGGCACCGCGATTTTCCCGCTTCGGTTGAATGGCTGCGGATCGGAAGCTTCGCCGTCTCGGTCGGCGTCAAATTCGACGATCTCGCGGCGCTCATGCTCTTCGTCGTGAGCTTCGTCGGGTTCTTCATCCACGTTTTCAGCCTCGGCTACATGCGCGACGATCCGGCGAAGGCGCGCTTTTTCGGCGGGCTTTCCGTGTTCATGTTCTCGATGTCCGGCATCGTGCTGGCCGACAATTTGTTCATGCTTTTCATCTTCTGGGAGCTCGTCGGATTCAGCTCCTACCTGCTGATCGGCCACTGGTACCAGCGCCAGTCCGCGGCGGACGCCGCCAAGAAGGCCTATATCGTCAACCGCGTCGGTGACTTTGGATTCCTGCTTGGGATCGTCATGTGCTACTGGCTCAACGGCACGGTCAACCTCGGCGAACTGGCCGCCAAGGGCTCAGTCGGCGCGCTGGTTTTCAGCCGCGCCATCCCGTTGCTGCTCTTCTGCGGCGCGGTCGGCAAGTCGGCGCAGATGCCGCTGCACGTCTGGCTGCCCGACGCGATGGAAGGCCCGACGCCCGTTTCCGCCTTGATCCACGCCGCCACGATGGTCGCGGCCGGCATCTACATGCTCTGCCGCATCCAGGTGCTCATGGTGCCGTTTGCGCTGAACGTAATCATGGTGATTGGGACCGCGACGGCACTTTACGCGGCGGTCTGCGCGATTGTGCAGAGTGATATCAAGAAAGTGCTGGCCTACTCGACGCTCTCCCAGCTCGGCTACATGGTCGCGGCGTTCGGGCTGGGGAGTTTTGGCCATGCAGAGGGTGCTCTCGAGCCGATTAATGGTTTGTCAAACTTTGTGATTGCTGGCGCGGGCGCCAACGCGGCGATGTTTCACCTGACGACGCATGCTTTCTTCAAGGCGCTGCTCTTCCTTGGCGCGGGCTCGATCATCCATGCCTGCCACCACGAGCAGGACATCTTCAAGATGGGCGGGCTGGCGAAGAAGATGCCGTGGACCTTCCTCACGTTCACAATCGGCGTATTCGCAATCATCGGCGTGCCGGGCCTTGCCGGTTTCTTCTCCAAGGACGCCATCCTCTACCTTGCCCACGAAAACAACTCGGTGGTGTTTTGGGTGCTGGTTTTCACCGCGATCTTGACGGCGGTTTATATGATACGCCTCTGGCGCATCACCTTCTTCGGCGAGGCTCGGTCGAAGGCAGCCGCGCACGCGCACGAAAGCGGCCCGGTCATGGTGGCGCCACTCATGGTGCTGGCGGCCGGCGCCGCGCTCAGTGGCTACGGTTTCTTCCGCGACAACCTGCTCGGCGGAGCGTTCAAAGGCGTCCTCTCGCTTGTTCCCGAGCCGACGGGCTCGGCCCATTGGGCGATGATCATCGTTGGTACCGGGGCCATGTTCATCGGCGCGAGCTTCGCGCTGGGTTACTACAAGCCTGCGGCCGTCGACCGGCTGCAGGCTACCGTACCCGTGGTTTTCAGCGGCCTGACCTTCGCCAAGGAGTTTTTCGACCGCGTGTACGGCTATTACGTCGCAAAGGTGCAGCAGCGGTTCGCGATGCTGCTCAACGTGCTGGACCAGATCCTGATCTCTGGCTGGGTTATCCGTGGCGGTGCGGGCCTGGTCGGCTACCTCGGAATGGGTGCCCGCCTGCTGTATGGCGGTAAGGTGAACGTCTACGTCTACTGGTTCCTGCTCGGCGTGGTGCTTCTTTGGGGCTTCGCCTCGGGAGTCTTCTGAACGCGGCCTGCTCATCAAATGGACGCTCTGCTTTCAAATCTAATCCTGCTGTCCATCGCGACGCCGCTCGCCGCGGCGCTGGCGATTGGGCTGGGCTTGCCGGAGCGGCTGGCCACAAAGCTGGCGGCGGTGGCCTTCGCGGTGCCGGCGGTTGTAGCGCTGTGGCTATGGAGCCAGTTTCCCGATTATGCTGCGATCCCGGCGGGCCGGATGGGCTTCGCGTTCTACAGCCTGCATGCGCTGGGACTGGAGAAGATCGGCATTCATCTGACGCTGGGACTCAACGGAATCTCGCTGCCGCTCTTCGTGTTGGCGGGCGTCGTCGGCGTGGCCGCCGGCCTCTATGCGCTGCAATCAGGCGCGGAGCGCTTGAAGACTTATCTGATGCTTCTGCTTATCATGCAGGGCGGCTTGCTGGGCGCCTTTGCCTCCATCGATATCTTCTTCTTCTATTTCTTCCACGAGCTCGCCCTCATCCCGACGTTTATCATGGTCGGCGTTTGGGGCACCCGCCGCGAGAGCGAGAATCGCTATGCGGCGATGAAGATGGCGATCTACCTCACGGTGGGCGCGATGCTGTCGTTGCTCGGGCTCATCGCGATTTACCAGAAGAGCGGCGTGGAGAGCTTCGATCTGATCAACCTGCGCACGGCGCTGACAGCGGACCCGATGCGGGCGAGTCTGCAGAAGAACATCTTTGGCCTGCTGATGTTCGGTTTCGGCATTCTGGTTTCGTTGTGGCCGTTCCATACCTGGGCGCCGCTTGGTTACGGCGCTGCGCCGAGTTCGGCCGCGATGCTGCATGCCGGCGTGCTAAAGAAGTTCGGCCTCTATGGCCTCATCCAAATCGCGCTGCCGCTGCTGCCGGCCGGTGGCACGGGGGAAGTCGTCATTCCGCTGCCGTGGCTGCCGGGCATTCACACGACCTGGACGGGCCTGCTGACATGGCTGGCCCTCGGCAATGTGCTGGTGATCGGCCTCGTCACGATGGCCCAACGCGATCTCAAGCAGATGATCGGCTTCAGTTCGGTCATGCACATGGGCTACGCCTTTCTCGGCGTGGCGTGCCTCTCGGTGCTCGGGGCCGGGGGCGTGGTGATGCTGATGGTCGGCCATGGGCTTTCGGTTGCACTGTTGTTCCTGCTGGCGACGAGCATTCATCACCGCACCCGGACTTTCGACCTGGCGGAGATGGGTGGCCTGGCGCAGAAGGCGCCGGTGCTCGCGGCGCTGTTCACCGCGGCCATGCTGGCCAGTATCGGCCTGCCGGGATTCGCCAACTTCTGGGGCGAACTCGCCATTTTCGTCGCGCTGTGGAAATTCTCGCCGTGGATGGCCGCCGCGGCGGTCGCCGGAATCGTGATTTCGGCGGTCTACGGCCTGCGCGCCGTGGCGCGGATATTCTTCGGTGAGCCGACCGCGGAGTTCGCGAAGCTCGCCGCCGCGCAGCCGCCGGGTGATCTCTGCTGGAACGAGCGCCTGCCGGCCCTAATCCTCCTCGCCTTGCTTTTCTTCATCGGCTTTTGGCCGCGCTCGATCTCGGAGCCTCTCAATCAGGCACTCCTGACCGCCATTCCGGCCACGCAAACGACCCCCGCCGAGATGGTGATTGCCAAGTAACCCGCCATGCCTGCAACCATCGACCTTTCTGCTCTTCAGGCCGCGGCTGCCTCCAACCAGTGGGCGGCAATCGCTCCCGAACTGGGCCTGGCCGGCATCGCACTCCTGCTGCTGGTGCTCGAGCTCGCGTTGCCGAAGGCGCGGCGGGCCTTTATCCCGGCTTTTGCCATCGCCGGTCTCGCGGTCGTGCTCGTGCAGACCGCGCTCAATTTCAGCCCGGCATCTCTCGGCACGGACACCTTTTCGCACCTATTGCACCATTCAGCCGGCGGGCAGTTCATGCGGGTGTTTTTCCTGCTGACCGCGATCTTGGTTTGCGTGCTGGCCACGGTCACCCTCCACCGCCAGCCCGTGCCCAAGGTCGAGTTCTACCACATCGTGATCGTCATCACCGCGGCGATGATGCTGCTGGTGCAGAGCAACCACTTCGTAATGTTCTTCGTGGCGCTCGAGACGGTCACCGTCGGATTCTACGTGCTGGTAAGCTATTTTCGCACGAGCGTTGCCTCGACTGAGGCTGGCCTCAAGTACCTCATCCTGGGCGCACTTAGCTCGGCAATCCTGCTGTTCGGAATCGTGCTGCTCTACGGCGTGGCCGGCAACCGGGCGCTGGCCGGCGCCACCGTCGAGCCGATGAACTTCGACGCCTTGCGCGGGTTTCTCGCGGCCAATCCGGATAACTTCCTCGCGAACGTAGGCGCGGTGCTCGTGCTGGCCGGGGTGGCGTTCAAGATCGGCGTGGTGCCGTTTCAGATCTGGATTCCGGACGTCTATCAGGGCGCACCCACGCCCGTGACGGCCTTTCTGGCGGTCGGATCCAAGGCCGCCGGCTTCGGCGTGCTGCTGACGCTGGCGCTGAACGTCTTCAATCCGCTGCAGGAGGTGCTGATGCCCGTGCTTTCTTTGATGGCGGCGGCAACCATCCTCCTGGGCAATCTTGGCGCGCTCACGCAGCACAACGTCAAGCGCCTCATGGGCCTCTCCGGGGTGACGCATGCCGGCTACCTGCTCATCGGGGTGATTGCCGCCTACCGGGAACCGCTCGCGGTGGGCGCCGTCTATTTCTACCTGCTGGCCTACCTGCTGGCGTCATTTGCCGTGTTCATCGTAATGGCCCACGTTTCAGGGGGCGACGATGCTGACCAGGATCTGGAGCATTACGCCAATCTCGCCCGGGAGCGGCCGTTCCTTGGCGCAGTGCTGGTCGTGGGGCTCGGATCCCTCGCCGGAATTCCCCCGCTGGCCGGCTTCATGGGCAAGCTGCTGGTCTTCATCTTTGCCTTCAAGGCCGGACTCTACGGTCTCCTTTTTGTGGCGATCATCGGGGTGGTCATGTCGATCTACTACTACTTTGGCTGGATCAAGGCGGCGTTCTTCCCGTCCGGGCAGCCAATCTCCGCTGCTGCCGGCGAGGTGTCGGCGCCGTTCATTTCCCGGGTCGGGCTGGCGGCCGGCACGGCCCTGGTGGTGCTGGCAGTTGCGTCGGTGGTACTCGGATTCTACCAGGGACCGATCGGCGAGTGGATCCTCTCACGTTGAGGCCCTCGTGGCCGCCGCGCGGGAAGACGGCTGATTTTTCTTCGTGCCTTTGGACCTTTGTGGTTCAAGTAAGAGCCCCGCATGAAAGTAACCGGACTCGCCCTCGTTCCGCCTCCGACCGCCGCTGACGCGCCGCGGGTGACCCCGGAACTCCTCGCGTCGGTTCTCGCGCGGTACTCGCGCAGCAACGAGGGCCTTGCGAAGATCCTCGAGCGGGTCGACGTCGCCCATCCCGATGAGTCCATCGACCGCATTCTGAAGTTTGTCGACTACGGCCATGCCTCCATCGGGGGCCTGACCGGCGGGCTGGGGGTCGCGATTGACAACGTCTCGATGTGGCTGGCGTACAAACTTTTTGAAATCTCGACAATGGCCGACGGCCAGGAATCGAGCACGCGCTACATCACGATGGACGCGGCGAACCTGCCGGAGGCTGCGGAACTCGGAATTCCCGATGACTTGGCGCCGCGCTGGCGCGAGCTCATGGGGCGAGCCTTTGCCGCCTATCGCACCGAGTATTCGCGACTGGAAGCCCTGGGGCTGGCCGAGCCGGACCGGGTGCGCGTGCCGAAGGATGCCCGGCCGGCGGTCGTGGCGCGCATTCGCAAGAACTATGGCCTCGATCGCGCCCGCTATTTTGTGCCGTTCGCGACCCGCACCAATCTGGCGCTGGTCCAGAGCTCGCGCATGTGGGCGCAGACCGTGAAGCATCTGGATTCGCTGCCGCAGCTGGAGGCCCGGGCGGCCGCTGCGGCCATCCGTGACGAGCTGTTGAAACTATCTCCACGGCTGATGCGCCACAGCGGGGCGGAACCGTCGTTTCAGGAGCAGGCACGGCAGGAACTGGCCACGGCGCACCGACTGGGACTCGAGCGCCTCTCGGCCGAACCGCTCGCTGATGCCGTGTGGGTGAAAGTTGACCGCGACGCACCGCCATGGCTGCAGGAAACCCAGCCCGTCGCCGAAGCGCTCCGCCACCGCGGCAACCGCTACGGGCAGTGCGGCCCGGCGATCCGCCGCATGCGGGTGACCTTTGCCTGGAACAACCTGGCCATCGCGGAACTTCGCGATCTCAACCGCCACCGCACCGGACACCGCTATACGCCGCTCATCCAGGCCGGATTTTACCTGCCGCCCGAGGTGCCGCCCGCACCGCACGCCGGACTGCTGGCCGACCAGCTCGCTTTGACCCGGGAACTGCATCAGCGCGGCTCCCCGGCCTATGTCTATTCGCTCCTGCTCGGCGCGCAGACTCCCTTCGAGCATGGCACCCACGCCGATAAGTTCATTTACGAGGCCGAGCTGCGCACCGGCATGGGGGCCCATTTCCGATACGCCGAGCACCTAAGTGCCTCACTTGGTGAGTTCTTCCGACAGGTCCCGGATGCCAGGGCCTGGGTAACCGAAGGCACCGCCGAGCCTGAGTGAGGCAAGTCGGCATCGCTGGCTTCCGAGAATTGACTTGCGAACCGGTGGTCGTGCGGAATTATTTAATGAGCTACCAATCATTGTCTTGCCGGAGATAACCCGGGCGCTTCCGTCGCTTGCTGCACGTTTCTTTCGACTAGGATGTTTCTATTTTGCCCCTTCTTGCCCGGCCTTAATGACCCTCTTCCATGTGCGCGTTCCGAGTCCTGCAGTTCAATATGCAGTTTGGACAGAACTGGAGCGACACCGATCCTGATGCCGCGCCGGTTGACCTGGATCTGACCATTTCCGAGATTCGCAGCCACGACGCCGACTTCGTTTTTTTGCAGGAAGTGGAGCAGGCCCGCCCCGGCGGCGTGCAAATCGATCCACCGCCCAACCTCGCGCGCCTACGGGCCGCCCTCCCGGATTACGACAGTTTCTTCTCCTACCCAAAGCCGGACCCGCGCGAGCTGCCCTTCGGCATCGGTCTCGCCATCCTCTCGCGATTCCCATTGAGCGAACGAATTCGCCGCGACCTGCCGTCCCCGGCGGTCGAGTTCAATTTCCGGGGCGAGAGGCGGACGCCGACCGACCGGGTGCTGATCGGAGCGAAGACCGTGATCGCCGGACGGGAGTTGCAGCTCTTCAATACGCATCTGCTGGCGTTTTTCATGCTCAGAACCAGCAGCGAAGAACATCCCAGCCAACGCCAATTTGTCGTCGATCAGGTTCGCACCGCCCCAGGCCCCACGCTGTTCTGCGGCGATTTCAATGTCAGTCGCCACGGCTCGCTCGTGGCCCAGTTTGGTGAGATTGGATTTCAGAGCGTGCAAACCGGTGTGCCCACCTGGCGCCGGCGACCCTACGTGCTCGACCATATCTTCTACAATCGGCAGCTGAGGCTCGTGCGCCATGCCGTGACGCCAACTCCGGCTTCCGATCACCTGCCGATCGAGGGGGAGTTTGAGTTCGCCTAGTTTTCCGCCCGAGGGGAAGACTCAGGCGCTGGCGGGGCCGCGGCTCCGGCGCACCTTCTCTTTCGCCTCTTCCTTTTCCTCCTCGAGGCGGGCCCGTTCGCCGGCCAGCTGCTTCTTGATCTTCGCGGCCTCGTCCCAGTTGCTTGCTGCCAGGGTGACGTCGAGCTGCTGTTTCAAGAAGATCTCCCGCTCGGCGATCTTGCCCTGGTAGACGCGGTCAACCTCGGCCAGCTGCGCCTTTTGTTCCGATGTGAGCGGCCGGTCAGCGTCGGGATCCGAGGCCCGGAGGCGTTCCATCGCGAGTTCGTAGGCGCTTTTCATGGTCGGGGAATCGAGTCCACAGAAGACACCGAACCCGCCGGAGAAGCAATGCCGGAACGGCCGCAGAGTTCATGTCGGACGCTCAACCGCCGAGTTTCGTGCCCAACAGGAGTAGGAGCGCACCGACGATAAACGGCGGCCAGAAAGCGCCGCGCTCCCGCCGCCAGTGCCAGGCGCAACCCGCCAGACAGGTGGCGAGCACCGCCGCGAGAATGGCCGGACCCATCCACGGTGCGCGGAATTGCGCGGTCCGGTAGACTCCGGGCACTTCCATGGCGGCCCGCAGCAGAAGATCCATCAACCAAAGCAGCAACAGACCGGCGTGATTGAACAGCACGCTTCCGGCCAGAAAACCCGCCAGCCCGCACAACAGCGACAAGAAGCCGGCGCCAATCACGAGCGTGGAAAGCGGGATCAGCACGAGGTTCACGGCGAACGAGGCCGGCGTGAATAGCTGGAAGAACTGGACGGTTGAGACCGTGCTGACCAGCGAGGCGGCCAGGCCGATCCCAACCATTCCCAGGAATGCGCGCCAAACCAAATCGGTGAGCCACTGGTACCACCGCCACGTTGCCTCAGGGAGGGCGGCGAACAGCGGCCAGCGCGCCACCATCGCCTCGGCCAGCGGCGCGCCCAGCAGCAGCAGCACCGCCACGATCCCGTACGACATTTGAAAACTCGCGCTGAACAACTGCATCGGCTCGAGCAGGAGGATGAGCAGGGCGGAGGTTGCCAGAGTGGCAAGCGCACCGCCGGGCCGGCGCAGCGCAAACGAGGCGACCAGCAGAGCGCTCATGAGAAAGGCCCGCACCGCCGAGGAACTGGTG